>ERZ773077.81-NODE-81-length-66034-cov-23.524212_pt1 | contig 66034 bp, 63 predicted proteins | sample MGYA00580612_ERZ773077 | MGnify/ENA primary metagenome ERZ773077 (study PRJEB29015, sample SAMEA2737971) | human oral metagenome | biome: human oral; feature: human-associated habitat; material: dental | place: China | collected 2021 ...
CCCGCTGCTAGACGGAAAGACCCCGTGAACCTTTACTGTAGCTTTGCATTGGACTTTGAAGTCACTTGTGTAGGATAGGTGGGAGGCTTTGAAGCAGAGACGCCAGTCTCTGTGGAGCCGTCCTTGAAATACCACCCTGGTGTCTTTGAGGTTCTAACCCAGACCCGTAATCCGGGTCGGGGACCGTGCATGGTAGGCAGTTTGACTGGGGCGGTCTCCTCCCAAAGAGTAACGGAGGAGTTCGAAGGTTACCTAGGTCCGGTCGGAAATCGGACTGATAGTGCAATGGCAAAAGGTAGCTTAACTGCGAGACCGACAAGTCGAGCAGGTGCGAAAGCAGGACATAGTGATCCGGTGGTTCTGAATGGAAGGGCCATCGCTCAACGGATAAAAGGTACTCCGGGGATAACAGGCTGATTCCGCCCAAGAGTTCATATCGACGGCGGAGTTTGGCACCTCGATGTCGGCTCATCACATCCTGGGGCTGTAGTCGGTCCCAAGGGTATGGCTGTTCGCCATTTAAAGTGGTACGTGAGCTGGGTTTAAAACGTCGTGAGACAGTTTGGTCCCTATCTGCAGTGGGCGTTGGAAGTTTGACGGGGGCTGCTCCTAGTACGAGAGGACCGGAGTGGACGAACCTCTGGTGTACCGGTTGTCACGCCAGTGGCATCGCCGGGTAGCTAAGTTCGGGAAGGATAAGCGCTGAAAGCATCTAAGCGCGAAACCTGCCTGGAGATGAGACTTCCCTGGGGGTTAAACCCTCCTGAAGAGTCGTTCTAGACCAGGACGTTGATAGGTGGGGTGTGGAAGCGCGGCAACGCGTGCAGCTAACCCATACTAATTGCTCGTGAGGCTTGACTCTATCATTTGAAGTACTTTGCAGCATAAACGCTGTGATACGACAAACAGAAAGCTTACTGAAATAATGATACTAAAATCATCGTTCGAATTACTGATTACCCATCATCGGTAACTTCTTTGTGATTGTTAGTGCCCAAAGCACAGGCTATCCGATTTGCCCTCTTTGTTTGGCGGCCATAGCGGTTTGGTCCCACTCCTTCCCATCCCGAACAGGACAGTGAAACGAACCAGCGCCGATGATAGTACGGTCTCCCGTGTGAAAGTAGGTCACCGCCAAACCCTTATTCATACCCCCTGCCTAATAAATCATAGGCAGGGGGTTTCCGTTTGCGGGGGAGGAAGGACGTGTGGATTCACTAAAAACAGCATGAAAATCTAACAACCCCGTCTTAAAGACAGTATGAAAAACTTTTCAGGCTGCCTTTAGACTTTGACGTCAGGCAATTTTTTACAGCTTCAATACAAATTTACGATAAAGATATTCTCCGCCAAGCAAAAATCCCATTAGAACATAGGAAATAATGCCGGTATAAAGCGCCCATAGATGGTAGGCTTCAACAAATACCAGCAATGCGGCCAGACTGCCGTTTAGCAGAAAAAAAGCACACCATATCTGAGTGATTCGGCGTGTATAAACGACTCCTTCCGGAGGAAGGTCGGGATGCTGTAAGCGGGCGATTTTTTCGATCGCACTCTGTTTTTGGGTAAGGCTTAGTGTAAAGACAAACAACATTAAGCCGCTCACCCATACCGGATACCAATACATACTGTCCGGCAGCCTGAACAACAGGGTAAGGGCAAAAAATGCCGCAACCAATAGCGAAATGCGTTTTTGGATGCGGTCGGACTGAAGATAAGCGCGGCCGAGCCACAGCGCCATCATCAGTCCGGCCAAAGCGTAAAACCAACCCTGGCTGCGACCGTAATACCACAGCAGCGGGTAGATCAGGCTCAGCAGCGTGAGCAGGATTTTGGCGGTAGTACTCACTGGGTGGCGTTATCGGACTGGTAAAGTTTCAGTACCGCCTGCACCACATCGTCCACAGTGCGCACGTTGCGAAAATCGTCGGCCTGCAGTTTGTAGCCGGTTTGGCGCTTGATTTGGTCGAGCAGGTCGATGGCATCGATGCTGTCGATTTCCAAATCTTCATACAGATTGGTGCTGCCGGTGACATTGCTGGTGTCGATTTCAAACATGTTTTCCAGAATATCGAACAAAAAAGCGCGGATTTCGGTTTCGGTCATGGCAGATCCTCAGCTGGCACGTTGTTTTTCGATAAAGGCGGCAAGGGTGGAAACATTGGCGAAGCTGTCGCGCAGTTCCTGGTTTTCGCCGTCGAGCTGGAAGCCGAAATGTTTTTGCACGGCTAATCCCAGTTCCAGCGCGTCCACCGAGTCCAAACCCAGGCCTTCGTCGCCAAACAGCGGCGCCTGATCGTCAATATCGGCGGCGCTGATGTCTTCCAGCCCCAGGCTGTCGATAATCAGTTGTTTGATTTCTTGTTTCAAGTCAGTCATTTTTGCTTCTTTCGTTAAAGTAGTGTTGCAAATAATCGTTCAAACGGCGCGCGGCAATCGGCAACGGATGCTTGGCGAGCCAGTCTTGCGGGTCGATATCGTCGCCCACGTGGAAAACGTAAACCGGTTTTTGCAGCGGGATTTTGTACCACGGCTGGCCTTTTTTGAAATTGGGCGGTTGCATTCTGATGACCACCGGCGTGATGGTTTTTGCGCTACGCAAGCCCATCGAAACCGCGCCGCGGTGAAACTTCACCACTCCGTCCCAGCCGGTGCGGGTGCCTTCGGGGAAAACCAGCAGGCATTCTTCCTGCAAAATCTTATCCACCGCTTCGACAAAATCCATATCTTCATGGTTGGGCAGATAGCCGCAGGAGCGGATTTGGCCGATCATGGCCGGGTTTTTCAGCAAATCGGCTTTCACAATACAGTTGGCTTCCGGTACGCGGCTGAGCAGCAGCACCACATCCAATAGCGACGGATGGTTGGCCAAAATCAGCTGCCCCGGCCGGCCGAGCCGCTCGAATCCTTCAAAACGCACGCTCAAAATGCCCGCCGCAGTCAGATAATGGCTGAACCACAGCCAGGTTTTGGTTACCGTGCGCCGCGCCCGTTTGCGGCTGGCCAAATCGGGCGACGGATTGAGTAAAAACGGAATCAGAAACAGCTGCAGCAGCACGCCGAATACGCCGAAAAACACAAAACCCAGCCCGGTGGCAACCAGCCGCCATGCGCGATTGGCGCGGCTGCTTAAGGACGTTTTTTCTGCCATTGCCAAACCTTGTCCGCATAAAGGTGCTGCCATTCAAGGCAGCCTGAAAGCTCGTGTTGCAGCCACGACAGCGCGCCCCAATAGCCGTTTTGCGCCTGTTGTCCGGCTGCGGCAGGCATTGCGCTCAAACGCCAGCCGTCGCCGCGGCCCAGCAGCATCGAGAGCGCATAAGGGAAAGGTGCGCGTTCGGCAGGGGCGGCCGGATATTGCGCTTGCAAAGGCTCGTCCACCACCGCCACCAGCACCTTGTCGGTACCGTCGGCAAGAAAGCCCGCCGCTTCGGCCAGCGCCGCTTCCAAACCGTCGCCGCGCACCGACAGCGCGGTGTATTCGCTCATATCGCCGCGCAGCATCGACCATTGGCCGGCCAGCGCGTTGTGTACCGACAGCCCGAACGATGTGGGCGACACTTCATTTTCGCGCAGCAGCCCCACCCACAGCGCAAAGCTGCGGTTGATTTCGCCGTCGTGCGACGCCAGTACCAGCGGGCAGCGCTCGTTTTCGGCAACAAGCGGATGGGCAGCCTGAAACAGCAGCCGCGCCGAAACGCCCAGTCTCCGCCGCTGCATGGCGGGCAGGAAAGCCACCGGCGGCGGCGTGTCGGGCAAATCTTCCGCCCGCAGCCGTCCGCCTGCCCACGCCGCCCATTCTTCGCTGCTGTGCAGACGGGTGGACGCGGCATGCCAGCCGAGCAGGTTGAAAGAGAAAGAAAGGGAAGCGTTCATGCGTTTTCAGGCTGCCTGTGTTAAGCGGGCGGCGCATCAGATGCCGCCGCCGGACTGCCCGCTTTGCCGCGGGCGCAAGATGGCGCGGATTATAGCAAAAGGCAGCCTGAAACCCTATGCCCAAAAGGCGTTTGAACGGTTTTTCAGGCTGCCTGAAACGCACTCGGCAGCCTGAAAAGTATTTTGGGACGGCATCGCTGCCAAAGCGGCGCAAAGCAGCCTGAAAACGGCGGCGGCTTGATTGGAATCAGCCTGTGCCGCCGAATGCCGCCAGCTGCCGGTATGCCGGCTGCCGCCAGCGGCCGAATCCCTGCCAGTGTATCTGCACTTTCAGGCTGCCCGGCCACACGGCGGCAAGTAGGAAAGCCTGCTCGCCGGCGGCTGATTGGCAGCCTGAAAGCAAAGGACTGTTGCCAATCGCAAACACTTTTCCCGCCCAGTTTTCATCGTTTGCATGCAGCTGCCAAACGCCGTTATCCGAGCGGCGCAGGCCGACTGCGGCCATATCCGCCAAAACCAAACCGGCGGCTTTGAGCAGCGTTTCTTTCAGCGTCCACAGCAGGTAATGGCCGGCGGCATCGGCGCCGTTTTCTTCCAGCCAGCGGCATTCGTCGGCATGGAGTATCCACTCGCGCCAATGGGCGAAACGGCGCGGGCGCAGCGCTTCCAAATCAATGCCGACGGCAAAACCGTGGGCAAGCGCAAGCGCCGCATGGCCGCGGCTGTGGCTGAGCGAGGAAACGGCGCCGGCCTGCTGTTTGAGAAAACGGCTCACCTGCCAATCGGTGCTGCCGCCGCGCGTGGGATGGGCGGCAAGCAGGGCGCGGTCGGCAGCGGACAAATCCTGCGGCCGGTAACCGGCGGCGCAGTCGGGGCCGGCCAGATAGAGATGCAGGGTATTTTGCGATTGCTGCAAAGCGTTCATTTCAAGTAAACTGCGTTAAGTTTTGTAGCCGTTTGTCTAATCGTTTCACTTTTAGGAGACCGTAATGAAGAAAAGCCATTTTGTCCTGCCCGCGCTGATTGTAGCCGCTTTCGCCGTGAGCGGCTGTAAAAACAGCCAAAGCCCCGAAGACGGTGCCCGTAGCGACAGCCACAGCAGCCAGAGCGACAAAGCATCCAAACAAACTTCCGGCAGATACTGCCGCCTGCTCAAAGACGACGATCCCGGCCGCAAAGGCCGCAAAGTGGTGTACCGTTGCGACGGCCGCGCGGTGATGGCTTCCGAAGAAGCAAAACAACTGCTCGAACCCGGCATTCCGGTGAGCTTTGCCGGCGGCGGCCGCGTGATTGAATCCGGTCTGACCACCCGCCAGGCCGCCAACGCCACCGGCCGTTCCGATGAAGTCGCCTGCCAGCGCGCCTTTATCAACGCCGCCCACAAATTCCAGGAAACCGCCGCCAAACGCGGCGCCACCCGCGTGAGCAACTTCCACAGCATTTACGACCGCAAACCGATGCACGGCGGCCAGTACGACTGCGAAGTCGGCACCTTCCACGCCCGCGTGGTATTCAAAGGCGACCTTGCCCGCTAAACGCTTACAGCATCCGAAGAATGCAGGCAGCCTGAAAACCCTTTTGCCGCCCGAATCCGGCGGCGCAGCAGGTTTTCAGGCTGCTTTTTTTCCTTGGATAGGGAGGATTTATGCTGAAAACGCTGGCTTTATTCGTGCTGACCGCGCTGGCCGAAATCATCGGCTGCTGGCTGCCCTATCTGTGGCTGCGCCAGGGAAAAAGCGCCTGGCTGCTGCTGCCTGCCGCCGCTTCGCTGGCGCTTTTTGCCTGGCTGCTTACACTGCATCCGACTGCCAGCGGTCGCGTGTATGCCGCTTATGGCGGCGTGTATGTGTGCGTGGCGCTGCTGTGGTTGTGGCTGGCCGACGGCATCGCCCCGCGCCGCAGCGACTGGCTGGGCATGGCGCTGTGCCTGTGCGGCATGGCAGTGATAATGCTCGGCGGCAAACGGCTTTAAAGGGCGCAAAGCAGCCTGAAAACCTTTGCGCCGCTGTCGGGAGCCCTTGGAAAACGGGCAAAACCGTTTTCAGGCTGCCTGAAAGCACCGCCCGCGCGGGCATGACGCCGCAGCCGTTTGGCGGTAAAATCGTGCCCTAAATCCGCACCGCTTGCCGTTTTGTTTTGCCGGCAGCGGTGTTCTTGCCGTCTAAACGCCGCGTTGTTGCCCGGCCGCCGCCTGTTTTGCCGTTTCAGGCTGCCTTTTTTGTCTGCTGCCCATGAACATCATTGCCCTGATTCCCCACTACCGCCATCCGACCACCCTGCCGCAGGTGGTCGCCGCCCTGCGTGCTGCCGGCCTGCCGGTGCTGGTGGTGGACGACGGCTCGGGCGAAGAATACCGCGCAGCGGTGGAAGCGGTGTGTGGCGAGAGCGTTCAGGCTGCTTTCCGGCCGGTAAACGGCGGCAAGGGCAGCGCGGTGAAATGGGGGGTGAAACTGGCCGCCGAACAGGGCTACAGCCATGTGCTGCAAATCGACGCCGACGCCCAGCACGATTTTGCCGACATTCCGCGCTTTGTCGAAACCGCGCGCGCGCAGCCGCAGGCGGTGGTTTGCGGCCGGCCGGTGTACGATGGCAGCGTGCCCAAAGCGCGGCTTTACGGCCGCAAAATCACCGATTTTTGGAACGCGGTAAACACCTGCTCGCGCGACATCAAAGACGGCATGTGCGGCTTCCGCATCTATCCGGTTGCCCCGTTTTTGGACGTGGTGCATCACGAAAAGGTGGGTGATCGTATGGATTTTGACAATGAAATCCTGATCCGCCTGTACTGGCACGGCCTGCCCTTTGTGTGGCTCGACACCCGCATCGCCTACCGCGAAGAAGGCATTTCCCATTTCAGGCTGCGTGCCGACAACTGGCTGATCAGCAAAATGCACACGCGGCTGTTTTTCGGCATGCTGGCCTGGCGCTTGGGCGGCGGCCGCAAAAAACGGCAGCGCCACTGGTCGGCGCAGCGTGAGCGCGGCAGCCCGCTGTTTCTGAAAATCAGCGTGTGGCTGGTGCGCTATCTGCCGCTGTGGATCGCCCGCCTGGTGTCGGCGCTGGTGGCGGCGTATTTTTATCTGACTTCGCGCAGCCAGCGCCGCGCCGTGCGCCAGTACCAAAGCAGCCTGAAACAGTCTTTTCCCGATGCGCCGCTGCCCGCACGCTTTGCCGTGTACCGCCAGTTTGCCGCCTTCGGTCAGGCGGTGGCCGACCGCTTTGCGGTGTGGCAGCGCAAAATCACCGCCGACAATCTGGTGTTGGAAGACCCCGACGGCCTGTTCTCCACCGTGCGCTGGCACGAAGGGCGCGGCCAGATTCTGATCTGCTCGCATCTGGGCAATATGGAAATCTGCCGCGCGCTGGTGTCGCGCCATCCCGGCTTCAAAATGAACGTGCTGGTGTATGACGCGCATTCCGCCGAGTTCAGCCAGGCGCTCAAAGCCGCCGGCGCCAGCTACATCCAGCTGATTCAGGTGGACAAGCTCGATGCCGCGCAGATGCTGTCGCTGTCGCAGAAACTCGATGCCGGCGAATGGATTGCCATCGCCGCCGACCGCACGCCGGTGCGCGGCAACAAAACTGTGGCCGTCGATTTTCTCGGCCGCCGCGCCGAGCTGCCGCAGGGGCCGTGGCTGCTGGCCGGCCTGCTCAAAGCCCGCACCAACACCATTTTCGTGCTGCGCGGCCGCGGCCGGCGCTACCATCTCTGTCTCAAGCACTTTGCCGACATTCCCGCCTGGACACGCGCCAACCGCGAGCAGCAGATTGCCGAAGCCGCCCAGCGCTATGCCCGCCTGCTCGAGCAATACGCCCGCCGCGCGCCGCTGCAATGGTTTAATTTCTACGATTTTTGGAATACCCCGCATGGCTAAACACGTTTATCTGCGCCACAGCACCGAGATGGAAGTCCCGTTTTTCGACGTTGATGTGATGAACATCGTCTGGCACGGGCACTACGTCAAATATCTCGAAGTCGCCCGCTGCGACCTGCTCGACTTTATCGGCTACAACTACGCGGTGATGCTCGAGCGCGGCTATATGTGGCCGGTGGTCAAGCTCGATCTCAAATACGTGCGCCCCGCCCGTTTCGGCCAGAAAATCCGCGTTGAAATGGCGCTTACCGAGTTTGAAAGCTGCCTGAAAATCGACTACACCATCTGCGACGCCCACAGCGGCGCCAAGCTCACCCGTGCCACCACCACCCAAGTCGCCCAGCGCATGGACAACGGCGAAATGCAGTTCCAAACGCCCGACTGCTGGCAGGACGCGCTGCGCGGCACCGCCGGTTTTCAGGCAGCCTGAAAACGCCGGCAGCAAAAACGGGATAAGGCTTTCAGGCTGCCTTTGCTTTTGCCCGAACAGGCAGCCTGAAAACGGCAAAAACGCCAAACGGCACGGTAAAAACCGTGCCGTTTGTTTTTCAGGCTGCCGGGAATCAGAAGCGGGTGCCGAGGCTGATGTGCCAGCGCAGCCGTTTGTCGTGGTGGCCGTAGGCGACGTCGAAAGAAAAAGGGGCAACCGGGCTGAACCAGCGCAGGCCGATGCCGGTGCCGTGGCGCATGGTCATGTCTTTGAAGTTGCGGGCAACGCCGCCAACATCGTGAAACAGCGCGAGGGCGAAACTTTCTTTAATCGGAAACTGATATTCGGCGCTGGCCACCGCCATTGCGCGGTCGGGCAGGATGGCGGAGCTGTCGCTTAAGCGGCGGCCGATGCTGTCGAGCTCGTAGCCGCGCACCGACGAGGCGCCGCCGGTGCGGAACATCAGGGTGGAGGGCACTTCGCCTTCGGTTTGTTTTTGGGTACTGTACACATAGCCCAGTTCGCCGCGCAGCACCAGCGTGCCGATTTTCTTGTTTTCCGGCGTGAAGTAGTAGCCGGCATTGGCTTTGACCCGCGCCAGCGGCGCCGAAGAGAGCAGCTTGCCGAGAGTTACGCCGACTTTGCCGTCGAGATAGTAGCCGTTGGCCGGGCGCAGCAGGGTTTCGATGTTCTGCCGCTTCCAAGATGCAGTGAGCATGGTAGCGTGGCTGCGGCCGATGCGGGTTTTGCTGTCGGGCACTTCGCTGTTTTCAAAAACGAACTCGATGCCCAGCCGCGCATCGATGCCGTCGCGGTCGCGCACGCGCCACAGGCCGCCGCTAACCGCGCGTTTTTCCAGCTTCTGCGTGGTGCTGCGCGAATAGCCCAGGCTGGTGGTGTAGTAGTAGCCGTGGTTGTTGCGCGGCTGGCTGATGCCGACGGAGGTATTGGTCTGGTAACGGTCGATGGAAGTGGACAGCGAGCCGACGTAGCCGCGCTTGAACAGGTTGTAGTGCGAATAGCCGAGGCTGCCGCCCAAGCCGTAGGCGGAATCAAAACCAAGACCGGCTTCGAATTTCTGGCGCTTGACTTCGGATACCGCCACTTTCACCGGCACGCGGTCGTTTTCCATGCGCTCGAAGTCGGCCTGCACCGAAGCGCCGGCGTAGTGGCCGTCGCCCTCGAGCGACTGCTGGTAGTCAAGCAGGCTGTCGAGGCTGTAGGGATCGCCCGGGCGGAATTTGGCCAGATCGCGCACTACGCTTTCGGGATAACGCTCGGTGCCGCTGATTTCAAAGTCGCCGAAATAAACCGGCTGCTTGCTGTCGATGGTTACTTTCAGATCGGCGCTGTTGGTGGCGGGATTGATGGTGGCGCGGGTGGTGGAAAATTCCGCCAGCGGGTATTTGCGCCGCGCCACCGCGCCGAGCACCGAAGTTTTGCTGCTCGACCAGTCTTCCTGGCGGAAAGGCGCGCTCACCGGCAGCCGCCAGCCGGAGAAGGCGTCTTTGTAGTAGCTGCCCAAATCGTCTTCCTGCAGGATGTCGCCCAACAGTGCCACCCCCACTTTGTCGATGCGGGTGCGCTTGCCCAGGTCGATTTTCAAAAGATAGCCCTTGCCTTCGGGAACAATGTTGATTTTGGCGTTGAAATAGCCTTCGGTTTTGAGCATGTTGAGCGCGTCGTTGGGCGCGTCTTCCAAAAGATAGCCGACTTGTTCGCTGTCCAAATCTTCGGTGCGCTGGTAGTGGATCAGCGGCAGGTGCTGTTCGAGCATTTTTTTGATGTCTTTGTCGGCCACTTCGATGCGCACGGGGTGGCGCGGCGTGTATTTGGGCGTGTCGTCGATATCGTCGTCGCTGTCGGCCGGTTTGAGCCAGCGCTCTCGGATGCGGCTTAACACGCCGGTTTTTTTGTCTTTGCTTTCTGCGGCGGCGCTTTCGGCGTTTTCAGGCTGCTTTTGTTCCGTTTGTTGAATGCTCTGTTCGGGCTGCGTTTGCGCGGCCGCCGGCGCCGAGGCAGCCTGAAAGCTGTCGTCGGCAAGGGCGGGCAGGCTCAGCCACAGGCTGAGGCAGAGCAGAAAACAAAAGGGGCGCTTAGACATGTGCGGGTGGTGCGGAAACAAAAAAGAGCCGCATTCTAACATCGAACGGCAGCGTCTGCTTTTCAGGCTGCCTGCCGCGCCGAAGGCAGCCTGAAAACAGCGGCGCGATGCCTGCCGCTTTGCTGCGTTTTGCCGCCGCCCGGTTTTCAGGCTGCTTTGCCCCGTGCGGCGCGGTGGCGCACGATTGCAACACACGGCTACCGCTGCCGTATCCGTGCGCCGTTTTTTGATACCGCTTCTTGTCGGCAGGCAGGGTTTCAGGCAAACTGCCCGCTTTTTCGCGGCACCGTTTCAGGCTGCCGGTTTTCCGTTTCCGATTTCCCCGATTTATGTCCGAATTTTCTTCCCGCAACCGGATCGACACCCTGCTGAAGGTGGAAACGCCCGAGGCTGTCGATATCTATCTGCGCCCCGCTTCAATATTCTCGCGCTCGCGCGCCTATCTTTTGGACTTGCTTATCCGCTTTATTTGGCTTTGGCTTTCAAGCTGGCTGCTGAGCCTTCTTATCGGCCTGCTCGGCGTGAATTCCGATGTGTTTATGATGCTGTTTTTTCTGAATCTGTTTTTTGTTTTGTGGCTGTACCACGTGCTGTTTGAAGTGCTGTGGAGCGGGCAGACGCCCGGCAAGCGCGTTTTCGGCCTGCGTGTGGTAAACGACGACGGCACGCGGGTGGGCTGGAGCGCGGCGATGATGCGCAATCTGGTGCGGCTGGCAGACGGCCTGCCGTTTTTGCACGGCGTCGGCATGGTGGTGGCGCTGTGCGACCCCTACGGCCGCCGCCTGGGTGATATGCTGGCGTCCACGGTGGTGGTTTATGCCGAGAAAAACCGCGCTGCCGCCGCGCGTTTGTCGCTGCGCGGCGTCGAAGCGGTGGCGCCGCCGGTGGTGCTGACGCGCGAGGAGCAGCAGGCGGTGCTCAGCTTTGCCGAGCGCCGCTCGTCGCTGGCGCCGGTGCGGGCGCAGGAGTTGGCGGAGATGATGGCGGTGTCGATTTTCGGCGGCCAAATCGGCGGCGACCCGCAGCAGCTGATACTGGGGTTGGCGAAATACTATGCCGGCGAAGAGCGTAAGCAGGAGGGCGTTGCGGCATGAGACAGCTGTTTTTTGAAGAGCAAAACAACGCTTTCTGGCAGAAATTCGAGCAGGATTTGCAGCTGCTGGAGCAGGACAAGCGCCTGCCGCCGGCGCGCACCGAGTGCTTTGTGCAGCACTACCGCACCGTCTGCCACCATCTGGCGCTGGCAAACGACCGCCATTATTCGGGCAGCCTGACTTCCTATCTGCAGGCGCTGTGCGAGCGCGGCCACCAGCTGCTTTACCGCGGCCAGCGCCAAAGCCTGCTGCCGCGCTTTGTCGAATTTGTCCGCAGCGGTTTTCCGCAGGCGGTGCGCGCCGAGAAAAAGCTGGTCATCGCCGCCCACCTGATGTTTTACCTGCCTTTTTTGCTGGCCTTTTTGCTGGTGCTGGTGCTGCCGGAGAGCAAGCTGGACGAGGTCCCGGGCTTCGATAGTTTTTCCGATTTGGAAACCATGTATAACGATATGCAGAAAGCCTATGGCGACGGCAGCAACCGCGATTTCAGCCAAAACATGATGATGTTTGCCTATTATGTGTTCAACAATATCGGCATCGCCTTTCGTGCGTTCGGCAGCGGTGTTATGTTCGGGCTGGGCACGGTGTTTGTTACCGTGTTCAACGGCTGGATGATCGGCGGCAGCATGGCCTATATGATCGGCAAACCCAGCGGCCCGGCGTTTTTCTCGTTTGTGATTACCCACGGCGCTTTCGAGCTGACCGGCATCGTGCTGTCGGCGGCCGCCGGTTTGCGGCTGGGCGCTGCGCTGCTTTACCCGCAGGGCTTGTCGCGCCGCGATGCCTTGAAAGTGCAGGGTAAAAAAGCCATCGCGCTTTTAAACGGCGCTTTTTTGATGCTGTTTATTGCCGCGATTATCGAAGGCTTTTGGTCGCCGCTCACCAGCGTCCATATGGCTGTCAAATATGTGGTCGGTCTGGGTATGTGGGTTTTGGTTTATGCCTATCTGATGTTTGCCGGCCGGCAGGGGGGCGCAGAATGAATATTTGGGAAACGCGCCTGAACTTCCGCCCGCGCAACGGCTGGGAAGCGCTGGATTTGGGCACGCGCCTGTTTCAGGAACGCCCGTTTCTGTACATGGGGCTGTGGGCGGTGTATTCGCTGCCGTTTTACGGCCTGCTGATGCTGGTGTTCTGGCAGCAGCCGGCGTGGGCGGGATTTCTGATCTGGCTCTTGAAGCCGGTGTTTGAAGCGCCGCTGCTGCAGCTGATGTCGCGGCAGGTATTTGAAGATCTGCCGGGCTTTTCAGGCTGCCTGAAAAGCAGCTGGCGCACTCTGTGGCGGCCGCGGCTGATCGGCGATCTGACTTGGCGCCGCCTGAGCATCCGCCGCAGCCTGGTGCTGCCGCTGACGGTGCTGGAAGGCTTGGGCGGCAAAGCGTGGTCGCGCCGCAGCAGCGAGCTGTCGCGCCGCAGCAGCGCGATGGCCGGCTGGCTCACTTTCGTCGGCATCCACATCGAAATGATCCTGTCTTTCGGCCTGCTGCTGCTCGGCATCTGGTTGTGGTGGGAAGATCCGACTTCCACCTTCTTCGGCAATCCCTTTACCAATCTGCGGGCGTGGAACGAACTCGGGCGGCTGTTTGAAACCCTGTTTGTTACCGACGACGGCATCGTGGTCAACCGCATTTCCAATCTGATTTATGTGCTGGTGCTGTGCTTCTGGCAGCCGATTTATGTTGCCAGCGGCTTCAGCCTGTATCTCAATTCGCGCACGCTGGCCGAAGGCTGGGACATCCGGCTGGCGGCGCGCAAAATCCAAGAGCGGCTTACCAAGAGCAAAAGCGCGCTGTGGGCGCTGCTGCCGCTGGTGTTTGTCGTTTTCGCCCTTTCAGGCAGCCTGAAAGCGCAGGCTGAGCCGCTACCGGACGAGCAGAAAATCGAGCGCATCAAGAAAAACGAACTGTCGTCCAAACCCTTTCCCCGTCTCGAAAAAGAAACCAAATGGGTGAAGAAAGACCAGAAATACAAACCGCCCGAACTCGATGTCGCCCTGCCCAAAACCAAAGCCAAAGCGCCGGTGGGCGTCAATATGGTGATTTACCTGATTGCCGCGCTGGCGCTGGGCGGCGTGTTGTTTCTGCTGTGGCGCTGGTCGGCGCATTACTCGGGCAAACTCGAAGGCGTTGAAGTGCCCGATACCCTGTTCGGCATGAAAATCACCCCCGAGAGCCTGCCCGACGACGTGGCGGGCGAAGTGCTGCGCCTGTTTGAGCGCGACCCGCGCGCCGCGCTCAGCCTGCTGTACCGCGGCAGCCTGTCGCAGGTTGCGCGCCGTTACGGCATTCCGCTGCGCAGCAGCGATACCGAGGGCGAAGTGCAGCGCCGCATCGAGCGCCTGAAGCCGGAACTGTCCGCCTACTGGCGGCTGCTGACCACCAATTGGGTGGCGCTGGCCTATGCCCACTGGCAGCCCGACCGCGAAGCGGTGCACAGTTTGTGCCGCGACTACCGCCGCCTGTTTGCCCTTGCCGAGAGTGAAGGCAGCCTGAAAAACCATAAGCGCAACACGGCAGGAGGTGCGGCATGAGTAAAGTCAGAATCCTGCTGCTGGTGCTGGTATTGGCGCTGCTCGGCGGCGGGCTGTATTTCGCCACCGGCTGGGAGCGGCGCCAAGTTACCGTGTGGAAAAACGACGTCCGCGCAGAATGGAGCCATCGGGAAAAAGAGCTGCTGGGCGTGCAGGCGCTGCTCAAAGCCCAAGGCCGCCAGGACAAAGACATCGAGCTGGTGCAGTTAAGCGACAACGTCAATCTGATCGCCCCCGGTACCAACCAGCTGCTGATTGTGTCCGACAGCAACCTGAAAACCCGTACCGATGCCGAAATCCTGCTCGACTGGGTGGCGCGCGGCAACCATGTCGTCATCGAAACACCGACCGATTACAGCATAGCCGAAGACGACGATGAAGATGAAGAAGACGAGCAGGAAGAGCGCTACGGCTACAGCAAAGCCCTGTTCGAAACCCTGAAGCTGAAGCACGGCGAAAAAGAGTTTCCGGAAGCGGAAAAAGAGCAAGAGGCGGTTGCCATCCATCCGGCCTGCGCCGACAGCGAGAAAAAACGTCTTGCCGCCGCTGAGGTGATGTCCGATGACGAAAAACGGCTGGAACGCGATTTCAATCAGGACAAGTACGCCCGATTGAACGTCAAACAGTGCAGCTTCTACATCAACAGCATCAAGCTGCCTGAAGGCAAAACCCTGTATTTCGACAATAACCACCACGGCCGCCTGCTGCAGCCGCAGGCCGGCAGCCAGGTGATGTTCCAAGGCGAAAACCATCTGAGCGGCAGCCAGATTGTCCGCGTGCGCCACGGCGAAGGCAGCCTGACTTTCAGCAGCACCACCAGTTGGCTGAAAAACCCCGAATACCCGCCGCGCGCCGACAGCGGCCTGAAGCTCTACGACCACGCCTATCTGGTGTCTTATCTGGCGCAGGGCAAAAGCAAAATCGTGCTGCTGGGCGAATTGCGCAGCCGCACGCCGCCGCTGCGCAAGCCGGTGCTGTGGATTATTCTCACCAAATACGCCGCCCTAAGCTGGCCGCTGCTGGCGGTGCTGGCGCTGGCGGTATGGCGGATTGCTGCCCGCATCGGTCCGGTGCGCAGCCTGCCGCCCGCGCCCGAGCGCTATCTGGGGCAGCATCTGCTGGCGCAGGGTCGCTTCTTGGCGCGCCACTTCTCCGAGCGCTCGATTCTGGCCGATTTGCAGCAGGAACTGCTCGAACATCTGGAGCGCCGTTATCCGTCGTGGCACCAGCTGACGCCCGCCAAGCGGCTGGACTTTGTCTGCAGCCAGACCAAACTTTCCGCCGATACCGTCAAACCCTGGCTCGAGCCGCTGCCTGCGCACGTCGGCCCCGTCGAATGGCTGGCCATGCTTTCCAAGCACCGGCTGCTGATGCGCCGCCTGCCGCATAAATGGTACTGAATCAGGCAGCCTGAAACCGAAAAAGCAGCCTGAAAACCATCCGCAGCGCTTTTCAGGCTGCCTGCATCCCAAGCAATTATCCGCAATCCGAACCTTAAGGAAGAACCGATGAACGAAACCCCAAACACCCAGTCCGCCGCCGCCCCGATGCAGCAGGGCATGCGCGCTGTCCAAGTCCTGCGCCAGCGTTTGAACGACGTGCTGATCGGCCAGTCGAAAGTGGTGGACGAAGTGCTGACCGTCTTTCTCGCCGGCGGCCACGTCCTGCTCGAAGGCGTGCCCGGTACCGGCAAAACCCTGCTGGTGCGCTCGCTGGCGCAGACCTTTGCCGGCGAATTCCGCCGCATCCAGTTCACCCCCGACCTGATGCCGTCCGACGTAACCGGCCACTACCGCTACGACGCCCACAACAACCGCTTCGAGCTGCGCCAGGGGCCGGTGTTCACCCACCTGCTGCTGGCCGACGAAATCAACCGCGCGCCGGCGAAAACCCAGTCCGCGCTGCTGGAAGTGATGCAGGAGCGCAGCGTCACGCTCGACGGCAACACCCACCGGCTGCCCAGCCCGTTTATGGTGCTCGCCACCCAAAACCCCATCGAGCAGGAAGGCACCTACCCGCTGCCCGAAGCCCAGCTCGACCGCTTTATGTTCAAAGTGATGATCGGCTACCCCAACCACCAGGACGAAACCCGCATGGTCGGCGCCGTGATCGCCAGCAGGGGCAACGACATTCTCAACGACAACACCCCGCAGCATGTGTTCCAGCCGCAGCAGATCGAGCAGCTGCAAAAGCTCGCCACCCGCGTGCAGGTCGATCCGCAGATTATCGACTACGCCGTGCGTCTGGTGCAGTCCACCCGCGACTGGCCGGCGCTTTCCGTCGGCGCCGGGCCGCGCGCCGGCATCGCCCTGATCAGCTGCGCCCGCGCCTACGCGCTGATTGCCGGCCGCGAATACACCACCCCCGACGACATCAAAGCCGTGTGGCTGCCCGCCATGCGCCACCGCGTGCGCCTGTCCACCCAGATGGAGATGGAAGGCGTGCACGTCGAGCAGGTGCTGAACGAGCTGGCCGCCAGCGTTTCCGCCCCGCGGCTGTAAGGCGCTGCCATGAGACCGACCAGACGGCTGATTGCCGTAATGGCAGCCTGCGTTGCGATAGCCGCCTTCGGGCTGCTGCTGCAAAAACTGGGGCAGGGCAGCGTCGGACTGTTGGCGAAGCAGGCCGGTGCCGGCGGCGCGGTATTGGTGGCGCTGGCCGCGCTGTTTGACGCCTTTTCCAGACGCCATCCGCCCGCGCCCCAATTCGAGCGCCACCTGCCGCACCAGTTTGCCCAAGGGCGGGCGCATACCGTCGAAATCACCGTCAGTCCGCCAAACCAGGGCTTGTGGCGCCAGCCGCAGCAGCTGATGCTGGCCGACCACGCTCCGGCCGACTGGGAATGCAGCCCGCCGCTGCTGCACGTCGATACCCTGCCCGGGCGCATCAGCATCGCCCGCTACCAGGCCAGTCCGCGCCACCGCGGCCGCGCCTACTTTTCCCACATCGAATACTGGCTGCCCAGCCCCTTCGGACTTTGGCAGCGCCGCCACCGCGCCGAATTGCCCGCGCAAATCGACGTGCTGCCCGATTTCAGCCGCATTCTCGGCGCCGATTTGATCGGCCTGCAGCGCTGGCTCAATCTGGTCGGCGTGAAAAAACTGCCCCGCCTCGGCCTCGGCCAGGACTTCCACCAGCTGCGCGACTACCAAGACGGCGACGACATCCGCAATATCGACTGGAAAGCCACCTCGCGCATGAGCCGCCCCATCGTCCGCACCTATCAGGACGAACAAGACCAGCAGCTCTTTTTCCTGCTCGACTGCGGCCGCAACATGCGCCTGCAGATGGGCGACAAAAGCCATTTCGACCACGCCCTGCAGGCGATGCTGCTGCTCTCTTACACCGCGCTCAAGCACGGCGATGCCTCCGGCCTGCTCACCTTCGCCCACCCCGAAAGCCGCTTCGTGCCGCCGCACAAAGGCATCGAGCAGCTCGGCCGGCTGGTGCAGGGCGTGTTCGACATCGAACCCTCGCAGCAGGCCGCCGACTTTGAAAGCGCCGTCAATCTGCTGCTGCAAAAGCAGAAACGCCGCGCCCTAGTCGTCGTGCTCTCCCACATCGACCACGAAGACGACCAACGCCTGCTGCAGCACGTCCAGCGCCTGCGCAAGCACCACATGGTGCTGTTCGCCGCCCTGCGTCCGCACGCCGTGGACAGCGCGCGGCAGGATGCCGTAAACAGCGAAGACGACGCTCACCGCTATCTCGGCGCCCTGCATTACGAAAAACAAAGCGCCGAAATCATGCAGAAATTCCAGTTTGCCGGCATCCTCGCCATCAACGTGCTGCCCAAAGAACTGAGCAGCCAGCTGATCAACCACTATCTGAAACTCAAACGCGGCCGGGGTTGGTAGGCAGCCTGAAACGCCCGTCGGCACGCAAAAAAGCAGCCTGAAAAAGTTTCAGGCTGCTTTTCGTTTTACTGCCTTTCGTTTTGGGGCTGTCTGGCGGCGTTTTTTGCGTTTGGAGCGGCCGAAGTCGAAAACATCGCAGCAGTTGCAAAACTCCAAGGCGCAGTCGGCGCTGCGGCAGAAGCGGGATTTGCAGGCGGCGCTGTCGCCGCAGATTTCGGGCAGATGCAGGACATCCGGCGCGCAGTCGGCAATATCGGGAACGCAGTCGCCGCGCTGGTGGTAGGCCATACCGCCGGCGCGGCGGCGCAGGTTTTCTGCCCGACAGCGTTCAAAGCGCTTTTGCAGCACCCGCCAGCCTTTGAGCAGGCCGTAGCGGCGGATCAGCCGCCGGCCGACGCCGGAGCAGCCGCTGCCGCCGTGCTTCAGCCGGTAGGCGCAGCCGTAGCCTTTGTGCGGCGAGATGCGGCGCTGGTAAACGGCAATCGCCGCCAGCACCAGGCGGGCGGGCAGTTTTTTCAGGCTGCAGAAAATGGCGTTCATGGCGGGGGGCTGTGCGGCGGTATCGGGGTTTGAAAGCAGCCTGAAAAGCCCAATCCGGCTTTCAGGCTGCCTGAAAGTGAAAAACGGTTTTCCAGGCTGCTTGGGGTGTGGCGGCAGCCTGAAAGCTGAAGTTAAAAGGTGTAGCCGGTTTCCAGTTCGTCGTCGCCCACCAGTTCGAGCAGCAGGGCGTAGAGCGGGGCGAGGGCGGGGTAGCGGCGGGTGGTGCGGCGCAGGTAGTTGAGAAAACGCGGGATTTCGGGGCGATATTTGTCTTTGCCGTCGCGCCACCACAGGCGGGCGAAGATGCCGGCTACTTTGAGATGGCGCTGCACGCCCATGAATTCGTACCAGCGGTAGAAGGTGTCGAACTCGGCGGGCACGGGCAGGCCGGCGGCGCGGGCTTTTTCCCAGTAGCGGATGACGAGGTCGAGAGTGAATTCTTCTTCCCATTCGATAAAGGCGTCGCGCAGCAGGGAAACGAGATCGTAGCTGATCGGGCCGTAGAGGGCGTCTTGGAAGTCGAGAATGCCGGGGCGGCCGCCGGTGAGCATGATGTTGCGCACGATGAAGTCGCGGTGGACGAAGACTTTGGGCTGCGCTTCGATTTCGGGCAGCAGCGCGTCCAAGCCCTGCTGCCAAAGCTGGCGCTGGGCGAAATTGAGGGTTTTGCCCAGCTCTTTGGCAACGAACCAGTCGGGAAAGAGATTGGCTTCGCGCAGCAGGATGTCGCGGCTGTATTCGGGCAGCACGCCGGCGCGGGAGGCTTTTTGCAGGATGATTAACTCGTCCAGCGCTTCGAGCAGCAGGGCTTTGTGGGTTTCAGGCTGCGTATCGTGCTGCATGGCGGCCAGATACTGCACTTTGCCCAGGTCGTTTAGCGCGATAAAGCCTTGTTTTTCGTCGCGCGCGAGAATTTGGGGCACATTGAGCATGGAGAAGATTTCGCGCACGCGCACATAGGGTTCGGTGTCCATTTTGTCGGGCGGGGCGTCCATGCAGACAATGCTTCGCCCGTCGGCAAAACGGGCGCGGAAATAACGGCGGAAATCGGCGTCGGCGGCGGCGAATTCGAGGGCGAATTCCTGGCTGGGAAACTGCTGCTGCAGCCAACTTTTTAGCTGGGTCTCTCGTTGCATAATCGGATTTTCGGTTAAAATGGCCGCCATTTTAATGTAAAACCGCATACGGGGTATGATTTTGCCGCGTTTATCCGCACACACACCACTGGTTCTGGCTTTGGGCGCCGTTTTCTCAACGGCGGCCGCTGCCGAGGGCACCGCAACGGCGGCGGACGGCTGGAGCCGTTCGGATTTGAGCTGCCGTGCCGGCGCGCAGTCCGGCGACGATTTGCCGCCGGCCAAAGGCAGCGGCGGCGCGGTTTTGCCGGAAAACGCCACCCGCATCAGCGCCGATCGCATCGCCGGCCAGACCAATGTGCGCGCGCGGGCGGAAGGCGATGTCATCATCGAGCGCAACGACCAAACCCTGAACGCCGATTGGGTCGATTACGACCAGCAGGCCGATGTCGTGCGCGCCGGCGACAGCTTCACCCTGACCCGCGGCGACGGCCAGACCGTGCGCGGCAAGGAGCTTCATTACGATTTGTCGCACGAAAGCGGCCGTGCGGCGGATGCGCAGTTTGCCGTCGAACACGAAAGCCGCCGCCTGCAGGGCGTCAGCGCCGAAATGGAAATGCGCGACAAAAACCATTACGCGATGCGCGGCGTGAAGTTCAACACCTGCAATCCGGGCGACCGCTCGTGGTACATTCAGGCTGCCGAACTGAAAGCCGACCGCGAAAGCGGCATCGGCACCGCCCGCCACGCGCGGTTGGTATTCGGCGGCGTACCGGTGCTTTACACGCCGTGGGCGGACTTCCCGCTCAACGGCAACCGCAAAAGCGGCCTGCTGGTGCCGACCATTAAAATCGGCTCCGACGGCACCGAGCTCGAGCTGCCCTATTACTTCAATCTCGCGCCCAATTACGATGCTACACTCGCCCCGGGCATCATCACTGCGCGCGGCGCCACGCTCGGCGGCGAGTTCCGCTATCTGCAGGACAAATATTCAGGCAGCCTGAAAGCCAAATATCTGCCGCACGACCGCCGCAGCCGCCACCGCCACCGTTACGAAGCCGAATTCGCCCATCTGCACCGCTTCAATACCGACCTTTCCGGCGGCATCGACTACCGCCAGGTGTCCGACGACGACTATTACCGTGATTTCTACGGCCGCAACGAAATCGCCGAAAACGTCCACCTTAACCGCAGCGCCTGGCTGGACTACCGGCGCGATTTGTTCGGCCAGCCGGTGCAGATGCGCCTGTCGGTGCAGAGATACCAAACCTTGAGCGACGCGCAGGGGCGCAAGCAGCGGCCTTATGCCATCCTGCCGCGGTTCTCGGCTGCCTGGCAGAAAAACTTCGGGCTCGGGCAGTTTAATATCGACACCCAGTTCACCCGCTTCGAGCACAGCGAGCTGCAAAGCGGCAGCCGACTGGTAATTTATCCTTCGTGGCAGTGGGATTTCAGCCGCCCGTGGGGTTATGTGCGGCCAAAAATCGGCGTCCACGCTACCCGCTACTGGCTCAACGGCAAAGACGGCTACGAGAGCCGCACGCTCTCGCGCGTACTGCCGCTGACCAATGTTGATGCCGGCCTGGCTTTCGAGCGCAAAACCACGCTGTTTGGCAAAAGCTATCTGCAAACTTTAGAACCGCGCGCGTTTTACAACTATATTCCCGCCAAATCGCAAAACGATCTGCCCAATTTCGATACTTCGCTCAACGGCTTCAGCTATGCCCAGCTGTTTCGTGAAAACATCTATTCCGGCCAAGACCGCATCAATGCCAGCAACAGCCTGTCGGTCGGCCTGCAGAGCCGTTTGATCGACGCCGCCACCGGCGCCGAGCAGTTTCGCGCCGGCATCGGCCGCAAATACTATTTCCGCGACGACAACGTGCTGCTGGACGGCAGCATCGAGCACGGCCGCCGCTGGCGCAGCGACATCGCCGCCTTTGCCGGCGGCCGCATCGGCGACAACTGGCACGCCGACCTTTCCTGGCACTACAACGAATCGGCCAAAGCCACCCAGCGTTTCGACATCGGCGCCAGCTACAATCCCGAGCCGGGCAAAGTCATCAGCGCCCGCTTCAAATACGGCGCCCGCGAAGAAATCTACACCGGCTTTTACGGCAAGCTCAAACACATCGACTTCGCCGCCCAATGGCCGATAAACGAGCGGCTTTACGCCATCGGCCGCTTCAACTACAGCCTGTCGCCGCACACTCCGCTCGAGCAGATGGCCGGGCTGGAATACAAAAGCGCCTGCGGCTGCTGGAGCGTGAGCGTGGTCGGCCAGCGCTATGTAAACGGGCTCAACAGCCGCAAAAACGCCTTTTTCGTCACCCTGCAGCTCAAAGACCTGAGCAGCCTGGGCAAAGACCCTTACGAACAGCTGCGGCTCGCCATTCCGGGCTACAGCAAAACCAACGAGGTAAACCGCAAATGAACGCACCCGTCCGCACCGTCGCCGTCCTGATGCTGGCCGCCGCCTTTCAGGCTGCCTTTGCCGCCGGCGACGCCATCCGCCCGCTCAACAGCATTGCCGTCGAAGTCAATTCCAGCATCATCACCTACGGCGACATTGCCCGTATGGTCAAAGAGCTGCGCGCCAATCCCGCCAACAAAGATATTCCCGACGAACAATTAAGCCAAGCCGCCAAAAGCCGGCTCGTCGAACGCACGCTCTTGGCCGACGCCGCCCGCCAGCAGGGCTTGAAAGTGCCCGGCGCTGCGATAGACGCCGAACTTTCCCGCCGCGCGCAAGAGCAGAAAATCACCGTCGATGCCCTGTACCAGCGCGCCGCCGCCGCCGGCTGGAGCCGCAGCCAGTACCGCCTTGAAACCGCCAAAGACATGCTGATCGAGCGCATGTTCTACGACATCGGCAGCAGCGTGCGCGTCAGCGACGGCCAAATCCGCCAATACATCGACCAAGCCCGCGCCGCCGGCCAGCCGCTGCCCGCCGCCCAGCCCTACACCGTTTACACCGTGCGCCGCATCCTGCTCAACGCCGAGAGCGAAGCGCAGATGGATGGCGTCGGCCAGCGGGCGGCGCAGATTGCCCAGGCGCTGGCCAAAGGCAGCGACTTTGCCGCCGTCGCCCGCCGCTACTCGCAAGACAGCAGCGCCGCCAACGGCGGCCTGATTGAAGGCGTGAGCGACGGCATGCTGCCCGAGCGCGTCGAAGCCGTGCTGCACAGTTTGCAGCCCGGCCAGATGTCGCCGCCGATTGCCGCCGGCAAAAGCTGGCAGATTATCCAGCTGGTCGGCAGCCGCACCGAAAGCGATCCGGCCAAAGCCCAATATCAGGCGGTGCGCAGCAAGCTGGCCGGCGAAGCCCGCCAGCAGGCGCTGCAGCAGTTTGTCGGCCAGCTTCAGCAAAGCGCCGTAGTACGCGAATACTGATTACGCGGCAAGGTTCGTTTCAGGCAGCCTGAAAGCCGTTTTCAGGCTGCCTCCGATTAAGAGAAAACACCCGATGAAAAGACTACTCATCCCCCTGCTGCTTGCCGCCCTCGGCAGCAGCGCCGCCGCCCTCAGCCCCCGCGCGGGTACGGAAATCGAATGCCCCGTCGGCGGCGAAAAATTTTGGGCGCAGATGTACGACGACGTTCCCTACCAAATCTGCCCGGGCAACAAACTCGTCTTCAAAACCGACCGCTACGGCAAATTCACCCCGCAGGAGCTGGCGCGCTACCGCCGAATCGTAAACAGCCAAGCCTACCGCAGCCTGCCCAAAAATGCCGGCAACGAATACTATCTGGCCGCCTTTGCCGAACTTTCCGGCGAATACAGCGCCAGCCGGGTCGGCTATTTGTATTTTGAAGCCGCCAACGGCGCCGCAGATCTCAGCCGTACCGAAAAACAGCGTCTTTACGCCAAAGCCTTCCGCTATCTCAAACAGGCGCTGCGCGAAACCCGCGACCCCGTCGAGCTGAACAACACCCGCTACGCACTGGCCAATATGTACCGCATCAGCGGCGACTTCGCCCAAGCCGGAAAAATACTGCAGCAGTTGCAAAAACAGCCCTTAAGTCCGCGCAACCGCAAGCAGCTGGAGTATGTTCTCGAGTCTGTCCGTCTCAAAGACCGGGGTCACATCCTCAGCGTATTCGACGGCAGATAGGCAGCCTGAAAATCCGTTTCAAAAGTTGAATGTCAACACGCCCTAGCCGTTCCATCCCCAAAAGGAGAAAGCATGAAACTCTATGTTTACGACCACTGTCCTTTCTGCGTCCGCGCCCGCATGGCCACCGGTCTGCTCGGCAGCGAAGTCGAAACCCTGTACCTACCCAACGACGACGAAGCCACGCCGATCAGCATGACCGGCGTTAAAGTGCTGCCCATCCTGCAAAAGCCCGATGGCAGCTTTATGGGCGAGAGCCTGGACATCGTACGCTATTTCAACGAACAGGCCGCTGGCGACAAACTCGACGAAAACGTGCGCCCCGAAATCCAAGCCTGGTTCGACCGTATGCTCAAAGCCGTGCTGCCGCTGGTGTGGCCGCGCGACATCCAACTGGGTCTGCCCGAATTTCCCAACGATGCCGCCATCGCCTATTTCCGCGAGAAGAAAACCGCCGTTATCGGCGACTTTGACCGGCATCTGGCCGACACCCCGCAGCTGCTCGCCGGTATTGCCGCCGATTTGGCACAAATCGACGGTTTGATCCATTCTCCCGAATCCGTCGGCAGCCGCATCGGCATGGAAGACATTCTGGTTTTCCCGCTGCTGCGCAACCTGACCATGGTGCGCGGCCTGCAACTGCCGGCCAAAACCGCCGCCTATGTTGAAAACATGAGTAAAAAAAGCGGCGTGCCGCTGTTTGCCGAGCGCGCCGTTTAAGCCGGTTCAGGCAGCCTGAAAGCTGCCGACCGGACAATCCAAAACAAAAAGCAGCCTGAAAACCGGATTCCCGGTTTTCGGGCTGCGCGGCTTTCAGGCTGCGGCAAGAGAAAACCGCCGGCGGCCGAAGCTGCGGGCGGTTTTGGGCGTTTGCTGCTTTATACGTTGCGTTTGAACATATTGCCGTATTTCTGGTTGAATTTGTCCACGCGGCCGGCGGTATCGACGATTTTCTGTTTGCCGGTGTAAAAAGGATGGCATTGGGAGCAGACTTCGATGTTGAAGTCCTCTTTTTCCATGGTGGATTGGGTAGTGAATTTGTTGCCGCAGGAGCAGCTTACGTTCACTTCGTGGTAGTTCGGGTGGATGTTTTGTTTCATGGGGTTTCCTTTAGGGTTGCGGGCATAGGGAATGTGCCTATGCTTCAAGAAGCGGCGCATTATCCTGATTTCGGTGTCTTTTGGCAAGCAAAACCGCAGGATGGCCGCCGGATAGGCAGCGCAGATGGGGCGGTGGCGGACGGCTTTCAAGGGGGCGGCCGCGGCGGCGGGAATTGCAACGGGAATCTTTATAGTACAATCACGCCCTTTGAACGGAACCGAAGGCTGCCTGAAAGCATGAAAACCCTACCTTATTGGCTGCTGTCGCTGGCGGTGGTTGCCGCCGACCAAATCAGCAAATTCGCGGTGCTGGAGCGTTTTGCGCTGTACGAGCGGCTGAATGTGATCGACGGCTTTTTTGATCTGACGCTGGTTTACAATCCCGGCGCGGCGTTTAGCTTTCTCGCCAATATGGGCGGGGCGCAGCGCTATATTTTCGTGGTGCTGGCCTTTGCCATCAGCATCTGGCTGGGCTGGAACGTGGTCAAAGGCGGCTTCGGCCGCTTGGGCAACTGGGCGGCGGCGATGATTATCGGCGGCGCGATGGGTAATGTAATCGACCGCTTCCTGCACGGCCAGGTAGTCGATTTTCTGCTGTTTTACTGGCAGAACCACTATTACCCCGCGTTTAACGTGGCCGACAGCTTTATCTGCGTCGGCGCGTTTTTGCTGGTGTTGGAGAGTTTTGCGCAGGGGCGAAAAAACAAAGGGCAGGCAGCCTGAAAAGGCTCAGATACGGATTGCAGACATGGGCAACAAAACCATTATTCTGGCTAACCCGCGCGGCTTTTGCGCCGGCGTGGACCGGGCCATCAGCATAGTCGAAAAAGCGCTGGAAAAATTCGGCGCGCCGATTTATGTGCGCCATGAAGTGGTGCACAACAAATTCGTGGTGGACGGCCTGCGTGCCAAAGGTGCCATCTTTATCGAAGAGCTCAAAGATGTGCCGCCGGGGGCAACGCTGATTTATTCCGCCCACGGCGTTTCCAAAGCCGTGCAGGACGAAGCGGCCGAGCGCGGTTTCCGCGTGTTTGACGCCACCTGCCCGCTGGTTACCAAAGTGCACAAAGAAGTGGCGCGGCTCGATGAGCAGGGCTATCAGGTGATTATGATTGGCCACGCCGGTCATCCCGAAGTGGAAGGCACGATGGGGCAGCTGCCCGAAGGCGCGATTTTGCTGGTGGAAACCGTGGCCGATGTGGCCAAACTCGAAGTACGCAATCCCGACAAACTTGCCCATGTCAGCCAGACCACGCTGTCGGTGGACGAAACCCGCGACATCATCGCCGCCCTGCGCGAGCGTTTCCCCGCCATCAAAAGCCCGCACAAAGAAGACATCTGCTACGCCACCACCAACCGCCAGGAAGCGGTGAAAGCTCTGGCCGACGAATGCGACATCGTGATTGTGGTCGGCTCGCCCAATTCGTCCAATTCCAACCGCCTGCGCGAAGTGGCGGCGCTGCGCGGCGTTGAAGCCTATATGGTCGATAACGCCAGCTATCTGCAGCGCGAATGGTTCGACGGCAAAAAAAGCGTCGGCGTAACCGCCGGCGCGTCCGCCCCCGAAGTGCTGGTGCAGGAAGTGATCGACACCCTGAAATCATGGGGTGTGAGCGATTTGAAGCAGGGGCAGGGCACCGAAGAGAGCATTGTTTTCGTGCTGCCCAAAGAGTTGCGCGAATAAGGCACCCGCCGCCATCAAGGCAGCCTGAAAAAGCCTTTCAGGCTGCCTTGACTTTGCCTGCGCCGCCCCAATATCGGCGCCCATCTGTTATTTAACCCAATTTTAAACACACCATGAGCCAACAAGACTATTACGAAGCGCTCGGCGTTTCCCGCTCCGCCGGCGCCGACGAAATCAAAAAAGCCTACCGCAAGCTGGCGATGAAATACCATCCCGACCGCAATCCCGGCGACGCGGCGGCCGAAGAAAAATTCAAAGAAATCCAAAAAGCCTACGATGTTTTGTCCGACCCGCAGAAAAAATCCGCCTACGACCAGTTCGGCCACAGCGCCTTTGAAGCCGGCGGCGGCCAGGGCGGTTTTGAAGGCTTTGGCGGTTTCGGCGGCGCGCAGGGTTTTGACTTCAGCGACATCTTCAGCCAGATGTTCGGCGGCGGTGGCGGTCGCCAGCCCAGCTATCAGGGCGAAGACTTGCAGTACGGCATCGAAATTTCGCTGGAAGAAGCCGCTGCCGGCCTGAAAAAACAGATTACCGTGCCCAGCCACGAAGAATGCGGCGTCTGCCACGGTACCGGCGCCAAACCCGGCACCAGCGCCACCACCTGCCGCACCTGCCACGGCTCGGGCACCGTCCACGTGCGCCAGGCGATTTTCCAAATGCAGCAAACCTGTCCGACCTGCCACGGCTCGGGCAAGGAAATCAAAGACCCCTGCCTGCAGTGCCGTGGCGACGGCGTGGTGAAAAGCAGCAAAACCATCGACATCAGCATTCCCGCCGGCATCGACGACGGCCAGCGCATCCGCCTGACCGGCGAAGGCGAACCCGGCAGCCACGGCGCGCCCGCCGGCGATTTGTACGTCCACGTGCGTGTGCGGCCGCACAAAGTCTTCCACCGCGATCCCGAAAACCCCACCGACCTGCACTGCGAACTGCCGATCAGCTTCACCGTGGCCGCGCTCGGCGGCGAAGTGGAAGTGCCCACGCTCACCGGCAAAGTCAAACTCAACGTGCCCGCCGGCACCCAGGGCGGCAAACGCCTGCGGGTGAAAGGCAAAGGCGTCAAATCGGTGCGCGGCAACCATATTGGCGACCTGTACTGCCACATCGTTGTTGAAACACCGGTTAATCTGACCGACCGCCAAAAAGAGCTGCTCGAAGAATTCGAGCGCATCGCCACCGGCAGCGGTCACAACCAGCGCCCGCGCGAAAAAAGTTTTTGGGACAAGGTCAAAGACGTTTTCGACTAAACCCCGCCGCCACAAAGCAGCCTGAAAGCCGGTTTTCGGTTTTCAGGCTGCCTTTGCAAATGACTCAAAAGCAGCCTGAAAGTTCCCCGCATCCCATTCCCGCGCCGGCAGGCACCTTGCCCAAGCCGCTTTCAGGCTGCCTTTCTCCCTTTATTGCCCAGAGTATTGCCAACCATGAATCCGCCTTCTCCACCCGCCGGCGTGCTGCTTTTCGGCTTCGGCTTTGTCGGCCGGCCGCTGGCCGAACGCTTTTATCTGAGCGGCATCCCCGTGCGCGCGGTCAAGCGCCGCTGCGCTTCGGACGACGTCAATCTGCCGCTGGCCGTCGATTTCACCGATTTGTCGGCGCGGCCGTGGCAGCCTGAATGGGCGGATTTCCCAACGTGGATACTGCTGCTGCCGCCTTCGCAGCTGGCCGGCTATGCCGACGCGGTGGCGCATCTGGCCGACTGCGCCGACCGGCACGGCGTGCGCCATCTGCTGTTTGCATCCAGCATCAGCGTGTATGGCGACGAAGCGCGCCGCTGCGACGAAAACAGCAGCCTGAATCCGCAAACCGAGTCCGCCCGCCAGATCGCCGCCGCCGAACAAGCCTGCCTGGGCAGCGGCGTGGCGGCGGTGGACATTCTGCGCCTGGGCGGACTGTATGCCGCCGAGCGCCACCCGCTCGAGCGCCTGCTCGCACGCGGCGGCGCGATTGCCGGCGGTAACCGGCCGGCCAATATGCTGCACCGCGATGCGGCGGTGGACGCCTTTTTTCAGGCTGCCTTAAACCCCAACGGCCGGCGCATCCGCAATCTGGTCGAAACCCCGCATCCCAGCCGTAGGGACTTCTACACCGCCGAAGCCGCCAAACTCGGCCTGCCGCCGCCGCAGTTTGATCCGGCCGATGAGAGCGGCGGCAAAACCGTATTCAGCCTATACGCCGGCGAACCGTATGCGCCTTAGACTGCGGGCAGCCTGAAAAGGCTGCCCGCATTGGTTTTGCCGCGTCGGCAAACCTGCTTTCAGGCTGCCTTGAAATTGCCGCCGTTTGACTATCCCAAAGCAGCCTGAAAGCCGCAAATGGCGTTTTCAGGCTGCTTTTGCCCTTTGCGCGGCGGCGCCGGTTTTTTCGCACAGGAAATCGATGAAGCTGCGCACTTTGGCGCTGAGGAAGGTGCGGTTGGGGTAGGCGGCGTAGAGGGTGGCGGTGAGGATGTGCCAGTCGGACAGGATGCGCACGAGGCGGCCGCTTTCAAAGTCGCGGCGCACCGTCCATTCGGGCAGGTAGCCGATGCCGCAGCCGGCAAGCACCATCTGGTGCACCATCAGGGTGTTGTCGGCGCGTACGGGGGCGGCGGGGGCGAGGGTGAAGCTGTCGCCGCCGCGCGTGATGCGCACGCTATCCATGTCCACATAGCTGGGCAGAACGAAGTCGAGCCGCGCGGCCTGCTGCGGGGTGGCGGGGGTGCCGTGTGCAGCGAGGTAGTCGGGCGCGGCAGCGAGGTAGAAGCGGATGTCGGAGAGCGGGCGCACAATCAGGCTGGGCGGGAGATCGTCGGTGCTGACGCGCAGGGCGAGGTCGATGCCTTCGGCGATCAGGTCGGCCTTGCGGTTGTCGAGTATCAGGTCGAGGGAAACCTGCGGGTGGCGGCGGCGGTATTCGGCCAGCCAGCCGCTGAACACGGGGTTGGAGAACCACATGGGCATGGTGATTTTGAGACGGCCCTGCGGGGTGTCCGCGCCGCCGGCGGCGCGTTCGGCGGCGGTGTCGAGCGTTTCGAGGGCTTGGACGCAGCAGCGGTGGTATTGTTCGCCGGCTTCGGTGAGGTGCAGGTTGCGGCTGTTGCGTTGCAGCAGTTTGGCGCAGACCTGCTTTTCCAGATGGGAAACGTGCTTGCTGGCCATGGCGGTGGAGATGCCGAGCTTGTCGGCGGCGCGGGTGAAGCTGCCGCAGCGGATGACTTCGCGAAATACGCGCAGGCTGAACAGGGTGTCCATGTGTGTCTTTCGTTTCCTGTCGGGAAAGGTTGCGTCAATGCCGCGAGTATATATCTGCGGCGGGGCTTTATCTATAATGCCTGCTTTGTGATAATTGTTGTTATTTGAAAGGAAGTCCCCATGAACGCTTTGAACCGTTTCGCCCCCGCCGTGCTTTCCCTGCTGCGCATTGCTTCGGCCTATATGTTTATGCTGCACGGCACGGCCAAGTTTTTCTCTTTCCCCGTTTCGATGGGCGGCGGCTCGCCGTTGGGCATTTATCTGGCGGCGGCGATTTTGGAAGTGGGCGGCGGCTTGCTCTTGCTTTTGGGCTTGCTGACCCGTCCCGTTGCCTTTATTCTGTCCGGCCAGATGGCGGTGGCCTATTTTATGGCGCACGCTTCGCAGGGCAACGCGCTGTTCCCGATTGCCAACGGCGGCGAGTCGGCCGCGCTGTTCAGCTTCCTGTTTCTCTATTTTGCCGCAGCGGGCGGCGGTGCGTGGTCGCTGGACAATCTTTTGTGCAAATCCCGTTCCCAATAAGGAGTCCGATATGTCTTACCAAGCCCTGCAACAGGCGGCCGAAGCGCGCCGCTCGGTGTACGCCCTGAATAAAAACCTGCCGCTGCCTGCGGGCGAAGTGGCGGCGATTGTCGAGCACGCGGTGCGCCACACGCCCTCGTCTTTCAATTCGCAGTCCACCCGCGCGGTGGTGTTGTTTGGTGCGGAACACGAAAAACTGTGGCAGTTTGCCGAAGACGCGCTGCGCGCCGTCGTGCCCGCCGAGTCTTTCGAGCCGACGGCGCAGAAGCTGGCGATGTTTAAAGCCGCTGCCGGTTCGGTGCTGTTTTTTGAAGACCAGGACGTGGTAAAAGGCTTGCAGGAAAAATTCCCGCTTTATGCCGACAACTTCCCCGTATGGGCGGAACACGCCGACGCCATGCACCAGTATGCGGTGTGGACGACGCTGGCTGCCGCCGGTATCGGCGCCAATCTGCAGCACTACAATCCGCTGATTGATGCCGCCGTTGCCCGCGAATGGGGCATCCCCGCTTCGTGGATGCTGCGCGCGCAGCTGGTGTTCGGCGGTATCGCCGCGCCGGCAAGCGACAAAACCTTTGCGCCGCTGGATGGACGCTTTAAGGTGTTTGGCGCCTAATATCACGGCTTATACGCAAAGCGGCAGGCAGCCTGAAAATCTGGTTTAAAGGTTTTCAGGCTGCCTGTTTGCCGTTTTTCAGGCTGCTTGGACGGCGCAGCGTTTTCAGGCTGCCCGCCGCGGCGAAAACGGCTACAATCGGCCGCTGTCGCCCCCATCCGAAAGACTGCCATGCCGCCCAAGCTGCGTTCTGCCGCCGCCACCTTTGCGCTCACCCTGCTGCCTGCGGGCTTTTTGGCGCTGATGGTGGCGGCGCCGCTGTATTCGCTGCTCTCGTATCAGGAAGGCGTGCCGCTGTGGCGCGAAGTGGCGGGCGATGCCTATTACCGCCGCCGCCTGCTGTGGACGCTGCTGCAGGCGGCGGCCACCGTGCCGCTGACGATGATTATCGGCATCCCCGCCGCCTGGGTGCTGGCGCGGCTCAAGTTTCGCGGCCGCGCGCTGGTGCTGCGGCTGCTGATGCTGCCCTTCGTTACGCCGACGCTGGTGGCCGGCATCGGCGTGCTGGCGCTGTTCGGCAGCCACGGCGCGCTGTGGCCGGGCTGGGAAGACACGCCGTGGCTGCTGCTTTACGGCAATGTTTTTTTCAACCTGCCGGTGATGGTGCGGGCGGCCTATCAGGGGCTGCTGCAGGTGCCGGCCAACCGCCTGTATGCCGCGCAAACGCTGGGCGCCGGCGCCTGGCGGCAGTTTTGGCTCGTCGAGCGGCCGGTGCTGCTGCCCTGGCTGGCCGGCGGCGCCTGCATGGTGTTTCTCTACTGCTTTTCCGGCTTCGGGCTGGCGCTGCTTTTGGGCGGGCAGGACTACGCCACCATCGAAGTCGAAATCTACCAGCTTATCGCCTACCAGCTCGATATGGAACACGCCGCCGTGCTGGTGTGGCCGGTGCTGGCCGTCAGCGCGCTGGCCGGCGGCGGCTATGCGCTGGCCAGCCGCTGCAGCAGCGAAAACCGCGTCCGCCCGTGGCAGCCTGAAAGCGCCCGCGGCATCGGCCAGCACCTGCTGCAATGGGCGTCTTTGCTGCTGCTGGCGCTCTGCTGCGCCCTGCCGCTGGCGGCGGTGGCTTTTCAGGCTGCCCTGGCCGGCGCCGACGGCTGGCGTGTGCTGCTGGAAAAAGAAACGCTGGCCGCCGCCGCCAATACCCTGCGCTTTACCGCCGCCGCCGTCGCCCTGTCTGCCGTGCTCGGCGTGGCGCATGCCGCGCTGGCACGCCGGCTCGCCTGGGTGCGCGCGCTGACCTTTCTGCCGTTTATGGTGTCGCCGGTGTGCCTGTCTTTCGGCGTGCTGCTGCTGTATAACGACTGGGCGGCCGAATTGCCGATGCTGATCGCGCTTTATGCCCTGCTGGCCTATCCTTTCGTGACCAAAGACGTGCTCGCCGCCTGGGACGCGCTGCCGCAGGCCTATACCGACGCCGCCCGCGTGTACGGCGCCACGCCTTTTCAGGCTGCCAGCCGCGTTACCCTGCCGCTGCTGCTGCCCGCCCTGCGCCGCGGCCTGACGCTGGCGGCCGCCACCGGCATCGGCGAATTTGCCGCCACGCTGTTTTTGTCGCGCCCCGAATGGACAACGCTCACCACCCTGATTTACCAATATCTCAGCCGCCCCGGTGCCGAAAACCGCGCGCAGGCGCTGGTGCTGACGCTGGTGCTGATGCTGCTGGCCGCCGCCGTTTTCCTGCTGCTGGATGCCGCCGAAAGGCGCCGCCGCCGCACCTAAATTCCGTTCAGGCAGCCTGAAAACGGCTTTCAGGCTGCTTTTTCCCATTCCCATTCTCTACCCACCTTAAGGAGCAAAATATGCCCGCATTCAACCACCCCTATTTCGGCCTGCTCGATAGCGACGCCATTGAAGACGATGTCGATGTGCTGTGGGAGAGCGAAGCCGATGTTGCCGGCCGCAGCGTCGAAATTCAAATCTGGGCGCGGCAGGGCGCTGAAGCCGATGCCGCCGAGCTCGACCAGTTTGCCGAGCGCCTGCAAAACCTGGCCGAACTCGACCGCCGCGCCCGCGCCGCGCTGGTGCGGTATCTGCAAGACGATGGCGAATACATTAGCCTGCACCGCGAAGAAATGGACGGCGGCGACGCGCTGCCCGCCGAGCCTGCCGTCTTTGCCGATGCCATGACGCTGTACGGCATCGCCCTGTGGCACCAAGACCCCTTCGGCGAAGGCGATGCGCTGGTGCTCGACTATATGATCGACCCCGAGCGCAGCGACCAGATTCTCGCCGTGTCCTGCACCGCCGCCGGCGACATCACCGGCGTAAACTGGGAAAGCTGACGCCCCAAAAGGCAGCCTGAAAAGCACCAAACGGCTTTCAGGCTGCCTTAATCGTTTGAACAAACGTTAAAGCAGCCTGAAAATATCTTGCCGGCTTGGGTGTCGGTTAAACAGGTTTCAAACCGCCGCGCCGTTTGCCAGCGCCGCGCCGCTCTCAACGCCGGAAACAAAGCCTTCCACCAGCGCCGAAAAGCGCTCGGGATGGCTGAGAAACGGCGCGTGGGCGGCTTTGTCGAACACTTCCAGCCGCGCGGCAGGCAGTTTGGCGGCCAGATATTCGCCCATCCGCGGCGGGGTGATGGCGTCTTTGTTGCCGTAAACCAGCAGCACCGGCTTGCGGATATCCGCCAGCAGCGGCCGCGCGTCGGCCTGATTGACCGCGTCCAGCGCCTGCTGCAGCGCCGCGGGCGCGCCGTGGCGGACAACATCGGGCAGCACGGCGTCGATCATCGGCCGCGCGTCGGCGACGTTCAACAGCTGCAATTCAAGAAACTGGCGCATGTATTTCGGATAGTCTTCGCCAAACAGCGCCACCATGCGCTCGAACATGGTTTTGTGCACGCCCTCGGGATAGTCGGGCGCGGCGTGCAGCTTGGCAAACGACGCGCACAGCGTCAGGCTGCGGACTTTGTGCGGGTGGCGGGCGGCCAGATGCAGCGCCGTCAGCCCGCCGAGCGACCAGCCGAGAATATGCGCCGGCGCATCCAGCGACTGCGCCAGCGCGTCGGCGGCAGCTTCAACCGAAAACGCACCCTCCAGCGGCGCGTCGCCGTGGCCGGGCAGGTGGGGGGCGGCGGTTTCGCGCCGCGTAAAGTGCGGGCGCAGCAGGTCGAAAATCCGGCCGTTGGCGCCCCATCCGTGAATCATCAGCAAGGGGGAAGCGTTCATGTTGTCTTTCCTGTTTCCAAAGCGCTGCCTATTATGCCACGCCTTTCAGGCTGCCTCGCCACCCAAAGCGGGCTTGGACGGTCTGTGCGCGGGCTGCGCGGACGACTTGCGGCGGCTTTATTCCGATGCGGTCTCAGTATGCCCGCTGTGCGCCCTGCCCAGCGCGGCGGGCGCGGTGTGCGGTGCCTGCCAGAAACAGCTGCCGCCGCACGAAGGGCTGTGGGCGTCGCTGGCCTACCGTGCGCCGCTGGTGCAGATGGTGCACCAGTGGAAGCATCTGGGCGACAGCGCGATGCTGCGGCCGCTGGCGGCGCTGATGGCCGGCAACCCGCCGCCGTGGCTGAATGAAGCCGGCATCGATACGCTGCTGGCGATGCCCTTGAGCCGCGAGCGGCGGCTGTTTCGCGGCTTCAACCAAAGCGGCGAGCTGGCAGCGGCGCTCGGCGGCCGTTTCAGGCTGCTGGTGGCGGCGCAGGATGCGGTATCGCGCCGCCACCGGCCGCCGCAGAGCACGCTGCCGCGCGACGAGCGCCGCCGCAATGTGCGCGGTATTTTTCAGGCTGCCCCGTCGGAGTTGGCGGGAAAAAAAGTGTTGCTGATCGACGATGTGATGACCACCGGCGCGAGCGTGGCAGAACTCGGGCGCAGCCTGCGCCGCGCGGGGGCTGCGGCGGTTTTCGTGTGGATTCTGGCGCGAAATCAATAGGGTAATTTGGCAAAAAATATTTGACGTGCGGGCACGCTTTGCGGCATAGTTCGCTGGTTTTTTTGTTAGGAAAAGTGCAAAACACTTTATAAATCATAACAATAAAAACTATCGTTTGTTTTTTCAGATTTATGTTCGACGTCGTCCTCTACCAGCCCGAAATTCCGCAAAATACCGGCAACATCATCCGCCTGTGCGCCAATACCGGCTGCAGGCTGCATTTGGTGAAGCCGCTCGGTTTTCCGCTCGACAGCGCCAAGATGCGCCGCGCCGGGCTCGATTACCGCGAATTTGCCGAGCTGGCGGTGCACGAAAGTTTTGCCGACTGCCTGGCCGCCCTTTGCGGCCGCCGCATTTTCGCGCTGACCACCAAAGGGCAGAGCCGGCCGGATCGCACGGCTTTTCAGGCCGGCGACGTTTTTGTCTTCGGTTCGGAAAGCCGCGGGCTGCCGGCCGAAATTCTCGACACGCTGGCGGCGGAGCAGAAAATCCGCCTGCCGATGATGCCCGAGAACCGCAGCATGAATCTGTCGAACACCGTTGCCGTTACCGTTTTCGAAGCGTGGCGGCAACTCGGCTACGCCGGTTCCGTCTAGCGGGAGTTCCCGCAGGCAGCCTGAAACCGGCCGCGCCACCCACCCCTCCAACTCAAGAACTGGACTTCGTTTTGACCCAACTTAAAAATACTTTTTTCACCACCCTCACCGTTATGATGGCTTTGGGCAGCCTGAGTTCCTGCGCCTCCAAAACCCAAGCCCCGCAAGGCAGCGCCAAAAAGGCCGCCGCCCGCACCGTTTACAAAGCGCCGCAAAACGCGGAAAAACTGCATCCCACCGCCAATTTGAGCTACAAAGTGGCCGGCCGGCGCTACTATCCCCAAGCCCACGTCAAGAATTTCGTCCAAACCGGCCGTGCCTCGTGGTACGGCCCCGGTTTCCACGGCAGGAAAACTTCCAGCGGCGAGCGTTTCAACATGAACCAGCTGACCGCCGCCCATCCCACCCTGCCGATTCCCAGCTACGCCAGAGTCACCAATTTGGCCAACGGCAAAAGCGTGATTGTGCGCATCAACGACCGCGGCCCCTTCCACGGCAACCGCGCCATCGACCTTTCCAAAGCCGCCGCCTCCCAACTGGGCTTTCTGAAAAGCGGCACCGCCCAAGTGCGCATCGAGCAGGTGCCCTCGCCCAAACGCAACAACACGCCGGCCACCATCGTCGCCCAGCAGCAGCCCGACGACAGCACCGGCAAGGTTTACGGCAGCGGCAACGAGCTGTATGTCAGCCTGCGCACCTTCGCCGACAAAGCCGAAGCCCAGGCTTTTCAAGAGCTGACCGCTAGCCGCCTGAGCGCCGCCAAGCTGGAGCAGACCGCTTCGCTGGTGGAAGACAAAAGCGGCTACATCGTCCGCGTCGGCCCCTTCGCCGAGCAGCGCAAAGCCGACGAAATGCACAGCCGCCTGAGCCGCCAAAACGTGATTTAAGCCTTTTTCAGGCTGCCTGCAAGGCAAACGCCCGCACCGCAACGGTGCGGGTTTTTATTTGCCTGTTATCCGGCTGCGAACAGGACTTTCAGGCTGCTTTTACCGGATTCGGGCAGCCTGAAAGCTGCGGCGGCGGCAAAACGCCGTATAATCCGCCGTCCGCGCCGCCTGCCGCTTCAGGCAGCCTGAAACGACAGACAGCGCGTTTTTTTTTTCACACTTTTCCCCATCCGCCCATGATCAGCAGACTCTCCGGCACGCTGTTGGAAAAACAGCCGCCGCAAATCGTGATAGACGTCCACGGCGTCGGCTATGAAGTCGATGTTTCCATGCAAACCCTTTACAGCCTGCCCGCTATCGGCAGCACGGTGCAGCTTTACACCCAGCTGATTGTGCGCGAAGACGCGCATCTGCTGTTCGGTTTTGCCGAACGCGACGAGCGCGCCGCCTTCCGCCAGCTGCTGAAAGTAAGCGGCATCGGCGCCAAAACCGCGCTCGGCATCCTGTCGGCGATGAGCGTGGCCGAGCTGGCGCAGGCGGTGGCGCAGGAAGACGTGAAACGGCTGTCGTCCGCGCCCGGCATCGGCAAGAAAACCGCCGAGCGTATGGTGTTGGAATTGCGCGGCAAACTGGCCGGCGGCGACGGCCTGCCCGCTGTGGCCGCGGCAGCCGAAGGTGGCAGCGAAGACGTAGTCGGCGCGCTGCTGGCGCTGGGCTACAGCGAGCGCGAAGCCCGCGCCGCCGCCAAAGACCTGCCCGCCGGCACCGAAACCGGCGAAGGCGTGCGGCTGGCGCTGCGCAAGCTGCTGAAAAGCCAGTAACCGCCGTTTGTTATGGTTTTCAGGCTGCCCGCGCCGCCGGCAAAGGCAGCCTGAAAACCCCGTTTTGCCGCCTTTCAGGCTGCTTTTAAGGAACCCCGATGAGCGAAACCCCTTCCGTGCGCACCGTCGCCTGCCCCACCTGCCGCCGTCCGGTGGCGTGGACGGCCGAGAGCCGCTACCGCCCGTTTTGCAGCGAACGCTGCCGCCTGATCGACTTGGGCGCGTGGGCGGACGAGCGGCACGTTGTGCCCTGTGCCGACGACGATCCCGATTTCGACGGCCTGCCGCCGCATTGAAAGCGCACCATGAACGCAACCGATTTTGCCGTTTCCCCCAGCCATGCCGGCGTCGATGAAGCCGGCCGTGGCCCGCTGGCCGGCAGCGTGTTTGCCGCCGCCGTTATCCTGCCCGCCGCTTACGATCTGCCCGGGCTGGCCGACTCGAAAAAGCTCAGCGAAAAACAGCGCGACCGCCTGGCCGCCGCCATCAAAGAGCAGGCAACGGCCTGGAGCATCGCCAGCGCGAATGTGGCGGAAATACTCGAACTCAACATCCTGCACGCCACCATGCTCGCCATGCGCCGCGCGGTGGCCGGCCTGGGGCGGCAGCCTGAAAAAGTGTGGATAGACGGCAACCGCGTGCCGCCGGATTTGGCGGTGCCGGCGCAGGCGGTGGTGAAAGGCGACGGCAAAATCGCCGTGGTTTCCGCCGCCAGCGTGCTGGCCAAAACCGCGCGCGACGCCGAAATGTACGCGCTGGCGCAGCGCCACCCCGAATACGGCTTCGAGCGCCACAAAGGCTACGGCACCGCCGAACACCTGGCCGCGCTGCGCCGCCACGGCGCCCTGCCCGAACACCGCGCCGCCTTCGCCCCCGTGCGCGAAGTACTGGCACAGGGGCAGCTGTTTGGCGACAGTTAAACGCTGTATGATTCGCATTTCCGTCAAACATAAAGAGTCTGCCATGTCCCATTTCCGCCACGAAGACGCCGAACAATACGACCAGCGCATCAGTTTCGTTCTGCCCGGCCACGAGCTGCTGCACCAAAGCAGCGCCGCGCTGCTCGCCACCCTGCTGCCTGACGACGCCCGCATTTTGGTGGTAGGCGCCGGCACCGGTGCCGACGTGCTGGCGCTGCACCGCCAGAATCCGAGCTGGCATTTCACCTGCGTCGAGCCGCTGGAAGCGATGCTGGAGCAGGCGCGCGCGAAAACCGCCCACATCGTCAATCTGCATTTTCATCTGGGCTTTCTCGCCGAGCTGCCGCCCACCGAGCCTTTCGACGCCGTGCTCTGCCAGCTGGTGTCGCACTTTATTCCCGAGCGCGCCGCCAAGGGCGAATTGCTGGCGCAAATCGCCGCGCGGCTGAAACCGCAAGGCTGGCTGGTGCAGACCGACGTGGTGGAAAGCGACGAAATGCCGGCGCTGACCCAATTTGCCTTGGCCAAAGGCATGCCGCCCGAAGCCGCGCCGAGAATCGCCCAACGCTTTGCCGAAGACATCCACCCCCTAAGCGCCGAAGACTTCGAGCGCCTGGCCGGCGAAAACGGCTTTGCCGTGCGCAAACACTATTTCCGCAGCCTGACCGTTTCCGGCTGGCTGCTGCAGCGGCAGAACTAAGTGCCGCGCCAGCCCCGCCGCCAAACAAAAGCAGCCTGAAAGCCGTTTGCAATGGTTTTCAGGCTGCTTTGCGTGCGGGGTAGGGCGAATGCCATGCACCGTTTTGCATCGGTTTGCTGTTTGGGTGCGCGGAGCGTCCCTGCGGCTGACAGCGTAAGGCAAAAGCAGCCTGAAACCGCTTAAAACGGCTTTCAGGCTGCTTTGCGTGTTTGCCGTTTCAGGCTGCCGGCAAGGTGGCAGGCAGCCTGAAAGTTTAATCTTCGCTGTCCAAAAAGTCGTGGCGTTTGTTGTGGTAGGACTCTTCGTTTTCGCCGTGGTGCCAGTAGGGGACGGCGTAGCAGCGGGCGGCGGGCAGCGACCAGTCGCGGCGGGCGCTGTGGCGCAGCTCGGCCACCATGCCGGCTTCGCCGGCGATCCAGACGAAGGTGTCGCTGCCGGCGGTGGGGTGCAGGCTGCGGAAGCGCTCGGCCAGCGGCGCGGCCTGTTCCATGCCGCCGAAAAAGGTGTGCAGGCGCACGGCTTCGGGCAGCGGCAGCGCGGGCAGGTCGGCTTCTTCGGGAAGCCACAGCAGCACGTCGCCGGCGGCAGTTGCGGGCATGTCTTCAATCATCGAGCCGATGGCGGGCAGCGCCGACAAATCGCCGGCAAACAGGTAGCGGGCGGCGGGCTTGAGCATCGGCGAGGGGCCGGCGGGGGCGGAAACGCCGAGGGTTTGGCCGGCGGCGGCGTTGCGGGCGAAATCGGCGGCGGGGCCGGCGTCGCTGTGCAGGACGAAATCAATGCTGATGGTGCAGGCGTCGCGGTCGTAGCCGCGCAGGGTGTAGGTGCGGCCGATGGGGCGGGTGGATTTGTCTGCCCATTTGGGCCCCTGCGGCGTGGCTTCGGGCAGCACCGGCACTTCCTGGCCGGGCAGCGGCAGCAGCAGTTTGATGTGGGCGCCGTTGCAGACAAAGGGGTAATCGGCCAAATCGGGGCTGTGAAAAACGATGCGCCGCAGGTTGGGGCTTAAATCCTGGTGGCTGAGCACGCGGATGTGGCGGGCGCGTTTGGGATTGGGGGCGGTCATGGTCGGAATTGGGATGGTGTGGTGGTTCGGATGCGGCGCGGCAGTCTGAAACGGCAAAACGCCGCGGCAAAGAGTTTTCAGGCTGCCTGTAATCCGCGCTGTTTGGCGCGGGCAACAGGCAGCCTGAAAGGGGCAAGCGGGTTTATTTCACGAAGCGGGCGTCGGCCTTGAAGGGCGCGCTGCTGGTGGGCTTGGCGGTGTAAAAGCGGGTGAAGGTGCTGTCGAGCTTGGTGTGGATGCGTTTGCCGTCGACGGTGGCTTCGGCTTCGAGTTTCACGCCGCCGCCGCTGGCTTCGCCTTTTTTCATGTTCGGCAGCTCAAGCTCGCGGATGCGCAGCACGGGGTTTTCGACTTTGGTGTCTTTGCTCATCAGCTGTTTGCCCACCGGACGGATTTTGTCTTCGGCGCTGTGCGGGGTGTCGCCGCCGTTGTCGTCAACCACGCCGATGTTCAGCAGGCGGGCATGGGCGATGTCGGCCTTACCTTTGACTACCGGCACGCCGATGAAGAGCTTGATGCCGCGGTGCACATAGGCGGTTTCGCGCCATTGGGTCTGGCCTTCTTTGGGCGGTTTGGTTTCGGCGGTAACAGAATAGGTACGACCCATCACCATGATTTTGTAGCCGGGGATTTTTTGTTTGCCCAGGCCGTCGGTGATGTCGTCCACCAGCTCGGGGGCGGAGAAGTCTTTGTTGGCGAGCACGCGGGCGGAGGTTTCGGCCAGATAGGCGGGTTTGCCGTCGATGCTCAGGGTTTGCTCGTGGCCGAAATCGGCCGCGGCGGCGGGCAGGGCGGCGGCGCCGAAAGCGGCGGCCAGCAGCAGGGCGGTTTTTTTCATGGTTTTGCCTTTCGTTAAAAGCGGTTGGGGGAAGAGCGGTTTTCAGGCTGCTTGGGTTTCAGGCAGCCTGAAAACCATAAAAACAATAAATATCAGGGCTGAGGCCGGCAGGTGTCATCGGCCTTGCAGCGGGCAAACAGCCATTTAAGGTTGTCGTTAATCGCCGGCAGCAGCACGGTGGCGTGGGTTTCCTGCGGATAGAGTTTCCATTCGCTGTGCAAAACCTGCGGCGGCACGGCGGAGAGCTCTTGGGCGATGTGGCGGGCGTCGCGCACCATGCCGCGTTTTTCCAAAAGCTCTTTGCGCGCGGCTTCCTGCGGCATCCACGGCACCAGCGTCTGCTCGTATTCGCCGACGGTAATGCGCAGCCCCAGCGGCGCGCGGCCGGCGGTTTGTTTTTTCAGCTTGGCGGCGTTTTTGACAAAGGGCGGGATGTTTTCAAGAATGCGGCGCTGGTTCCACCACACCGAAGGGCTGGCGGCCAGGTAGTTGTTGAAACTGCCGGGGTGGACGAGCAGGCTGTAGAGCGTAAACAGGCCGCCGTAGGAGTGCCCCATCAGCCATTGCTGGCTGCGGTTTACCGGATAGCGGGCGGCGATTTCGTCGCGCAGCCGGCCGGTGAGAAAACGGTGGAAATGCTCGCCGCCGCCAAAGCGCTTGCTCATGCGGTCGCCGCTTTGCGCGTAATCGGCCGAGGGCGGCGTGTAGTCTTCGGCACGGGCGGCGAAATCAAAAAGTTCGCCGTTGGGATAGCCGACGCCGACAATCAAGAGCGGCACGGCATTGTTCTCTTCTGCCCGCATCACCATGTTTTGTGCGGCGCCGGTAACCATCGGAAACAGCGCGTCGCCGTCGAGCACATACAGCACCGGATAGCCGCTTGCCGGCGCTTTGCCCACCGCCGCCACTTGGATGCGGTATTCGCGCTTTAGGCCGGCACTGTCGCGCAAGATAAATTCCTGCGCGCCCACTTGGGCGGCGGGATGGCTTTCAGGCTGCGCCGCCGGCGCGGCAAAGGGCAGCAGCAATAGGGCGGCGGCAAGGTATTTTTTCAAAGGTGAAGTCATGGTGTGTGCGGGTCGGCCAAAGCAGCCTGAAAAACAAACAGCACGGCATTCTGCAACAAATGCAAAAGATTATCAAGATTTGGCAGTTTTGCGTTAGCCGCGCGCTTTCAGGCTGCCTGCCGCGCAATCGGCTATAATTTGCCGGCATTGTTTTATTCAGTAGGGGTTTGTTTCATGCATCTTGACCGACTCGCCGGCCGCGATGCCCACCTGCGCGGGCTGCTGCATGCCGCGCGCCATTGGCAGCAGCTCGATGCGCTGTTCAAAAGCCTTCTGCCGGCCAATGTTGCCGCGCACTGCCACGCCGTTTGCGTGCGCGAAGGCAGCCTAGTGGTTTATGCCGACAGCGCGATGGCGGCGGCACGGCTGAAAATGCTCGCCGGCAGCCTGCTGGCCGGCTTGCAGCAGGCCGATGCCGGCATCAGCGGGCTGAGCATCAAGGCGCGGCCGCAGCCTGCCGCCGCCGCGCCGGAAAAGGACTTTCACATCAGCGAGCAGGCGTTGGACTGCTTCGAGCGCACTGCCGGCGAGCTGGCGCACCATCCCGAGCTGGCCGCCGCCATGCGCGCGCTGGCCGAACGCCACCGCCGCTGAACTGCCGTTTCAGGCTGCCTGAAACGGCTTTTTGGTTAAACCAAAACAACGCCGCCCGCGGCACGAAATCCGCTAAAAACCGCCGCCAAGCCGGCGATAATTTACATCCTTTTACGCATTCCCGCATAAAACCTGATAATGGCTTTCAAAAAAGAGCGCATAATACGCGCTTTGCCGTTTCGCCCTTTGGCTTCCCATTCTTTTCTTTACCGTTTTAAGGAGTTTGTTATGAAATATTACATGAGCCTGATTGCCGCCGCTGCCCTGGCCTTGAGCGCCTGTGGCGACAACAAGCCCGCCGAACAGCCCGCCGCGCCGCCGGCGCAGGAAACCGTGGCTTCCGAAGCCGCGCCCGCATCTGATGCGCCTGCCAGCAAAGCTGCGTCCGCTCCTGCCAGCGAAGCCGCCGCTCCGGCTGCCGGCGAGTGCGCCACCGTGGTGGAAAGCAACGACGCCATGCAGTACAACGTGAAAGAACTCAACGTTAAAGCCTCGTGCAAAGAGTTCACCGTTACCCTGAAGCACACCGGTTCCGCCAAGAAAGCGGCGATGGGCCACAACATCGTAATCGCCAAAACCGCCGACGTATCCGAAATTCTCAAAGGCGCCAACGAAGCCGGTGCCGACAAAGACTACCTGCAGGCCGACGACCCGCGCATCCTTGCCCATAGCGGCATGATCGGCGGCGGCGAAGAAACCACGCTGAAGCTCGACACTTCCAAGCTGAGCAAAGACGGCGACTATGAATTCTTCTGCTCCTTCCCCGGCCACGAAGGCGTGATGAAAGGCAGCGTGAAGCTGGTGGACTAATCCCCGCATCCGAACCCAAGGCAGCCTGAAAAGCCCGCGCGGCGTTTTCAGGCTGCCTTTTTGCGCTCTGGCAGCGCCGTATCCGCTATATAATCCGCCCGCCGCACGGCCTTGCGCCCTGCTAAACCGTTTGTCCTTTTCCACCGCCGCCGAACAGGCAGCCTGAAAACTTCCCGCACCCGCCATCATGTTACGCAAACTCTATTCCGCCCTATGGTATTTCGCCGCCCCGCTGATCCGCCGCTATCTGCGCCGCCGCGCCGAGCAGGCGCCCGCCTATCTCGAGCATTGGAACGAGCGCTTTGGCGGCGCCTATCCCGATCCCGTGCAGGATGCCATCTGGGTGCACGCGGTGTCGGTGGGCGAAACCCGTGCCGCCGTGCCGCTGGTGGCCGAACTGCGCCGCCGCTTTCCCGACGCGCCGCTGCTGCTCACCCAGATGACCCCCACCGGCCGCACCGCCGCGCAAAGCCTGTTTGCCGATGCCCAATGCCGCTATCTGCCCTACGACCGCCCCGACTGGATCCGCCGCTTTCTGCGCGAACACCGGCCGCGCTTCGGCGTGCTGATGGAAACCGAATTGTGGCCGAACCTGCTCTACGGCTGCCGCGAAGAAAACGTACCGCTGTTTCTCGCCAACGCCCGCCTGTCGCCCCAGTCTTTCGACAGCTACCGCAAAGTCGCGCGGCTGGTTACGCCGATGCTGGGGCAGCTTTCAGGCTGCTTTGCCCAAACCGAAGCCGATGCCGCGCGGCTGGCCGAGCTTGGTGCGCCGGCGCCGCTGGTGTGCGGCAACACCAAATACGATGTTGAAATCCCGCCCGCCGCCGAAACCGCCGCCGCCGCGTTTCGCAGCCTGATTGGCGATCGGCCGGTATTGGTTGCCGCCAGCACCCGCACCCACGGCGACGAAGACGAAGCGGCGAAAATCCTTGCAGCCTGGCGCGCCTACCGCGGCGATGCGCTGCTGGTGCTCGTGCCGCGCCACCCCGAGCGTTTTCAGGCTGCTTTCGACAGCGCGCAGGCGCTCGGTTTCAAAGTGCAGCGGCGCAGCGACGGGCAGCCGCTTGCCGCCGACACCCAAGTGTGGATCGGCGACAGCATGGGCGAAATGTTTGCCTACTATCTGGCCGCCGATTTGGCGTTTGTCGGCGGCAGCCTGGTCGATACCGGCTGCCAGAACATCATCGAGCCGCTAGCCTGCGGCAAGCCGGTGCTGTTCGGCCCGTCCACCTACCATTTTCAGGCTGCCTGCGAAGGCGCGCTGGCCGCCGGCGCCGCCCTGCAGGTGCAAAGTGCGGATGAATTAACCGCACTGGCCGGCGAACTGCTGGCCAAGCCGCCGCGCTATGCCGATTTGGCGGTGCAGGCGCAGGATTTTGTCGGCCGCTACCGCGGCGCCAGCGCCAAAACCGCCGATGCTGTCGCCCAAGCGCTGAGCCGGCGGCAAGGCGTTCAGGCAGCCTGAAAAAACCAAACCTGTTGCGGTGCGGTTTTTTGCCATAAAAATGCGAAAATCAGGCGAAAAACGCGGCGGGCAGCCATTTTGTAGGCATTTTCCCGCCACTGTCCGCATTTTCGGGCGCCAAAGTTTGGGCAGCCCCGCCGCGATGGGCTAGAATCCCGCCTGCCGCCGCGCCTGCTGCGGCACCCGCTATTAGCTATTAAGGAGACCCCCCATGCGCCGCATTTTGCTGCCCTTTACCCTTTCCGCCGTTTTGCTCGGCCTGTCTGCCGCCGCGTCTGCCGGCGAAAGCATCCATTTCAACAGCCCCAGCGGCAAAATCCACTGTGCCGGCGATTCCCGCCTGGAGTTCGGCAAAGACGGCTGGTGGGGCGTTACCTGCGAAATCCGCGATTCCGTGGAAAACATCCGGCCGCAGCAAAAACGCCCGAGCGTTGAAGAATGCCCGCTCGATTGGGGCAACAGCTTTTCGCTGGAAGCCAACGGCCGGCCGACCGTCGATTGCCGCGGCGACACTTCCATGAAAGCCGGCAGCCCCACTCTGGCCTATGGCAAAACCATCCGCGGCCGCGGCTGGCAGTGCACCAGCCACCAAGACGGCATGCTGTGCAAAAACCGCAGCGGCCACGGCTTTAAGCTGAGCAGCAAGCTCCAGCAGTTGTTCTGATGCCGAATCTTTCAGGCTGCCTGAGCGTCTTTCAGGCAGCCGGCGCGGTTCGCGACTGTTAAATCTAACCATCTAAACCGATCTTTTTTCAGGCTGCCTGCCGGTTTTCAGGCTGCCTGTTACCCGCCACGGAATCCCGCCATGAGCGCCACACCTGAATACGAAACCTTCCGCCAAGCCTATCTGGACTACGCCGCAAGGCAGCCTGAAAACGACAAACGCTGCCTGCTGGCGGCTTTGTCGGCGGCGGATGCCCATTATCCGGCCGACGCGCAGACTTCTTTCGGCGAGCCTTTGCTCGCGCACCTTCTGGCGGCGGCGGATACGGCGGCGCAGATGGATCTGCTGCCCGACGCGGTGGCGGCAACGGTGCTGGCCGATATGCCGCGCCACTGGCCGCAATGGGAAGAAGAGTTGGCCGAATGCTGCGGCAAAACGGTGTGCACGCTGGTGCGTGGCATCGACGAAGTGCGCAAGCTCACCCATTTTGTCCGCGTCGATGCGCTGGCTTCGCCCGAAGAGCGCGCGGCGCAGGCCGAAACCATGCGCAAGATGCTGCTGGCGATGGTGTCGGACATCCGCGTGGTGCTGATTGCGCTGGCGCTGCGCACCCGCACCATGCAGTTTCTCGGCAGCGTGCCCGACAGCCCGGAAAAACGCGCCGCCGCCAAGGAAACGCTGGATATTTTCGCGCCGCTGGCCAACCGCCTGGGCGTGTGGCAGCTCAAATGGCAGCTCGAAGACTTGGGCTTCCGCCACCAGAATCCCGAAGAATACCGCCGCATTGCCAAGCTGCTCGATGAAAAGCGCGACGAGCGCCTGCAATACATCGACGCCTTTTTAGGCAGCCTGAAAGCCGAGCTGGCGGCGCACGGCATCCGCGATTACGACGTTGCCGGCCGCCCCAAACACATCTATTCCATCTACAAAAAGATGGTGAAGAAAAAGCTCGATTTCGACGGCCTGTTCGACATCCGCGCCGTGCGCGTGCTGGTGGGCACCGTGCCGGAGTGCTACACCGTGCTGGGTATCGTCCACAGCCTGTGGCAGCCGATTCCCGGCGAGTTTGACGACTACATCGCCAATCCCAAAGGCAACGGCTACAAATCGCTGCATACCGTGATCGTCGGCCCTGAAGACAAGGGCATCGAAGTGCAGATCCGCACCAAAGAAATGCACCAGTACAACGAATTCGGCGTGGCCGCGCACTGGCGCTACAAAGAAGGCGGCAAAGGCGATTCGGCCTACGAGCAGAAAATCGCCTGGCTGCGCCAGCTGCTCGACTGGCGTGAAAACATGGCCGAAAGCGGCAAAGAAGATCTGGCCGCCGCCTTCAAAACCGAGCTGTTCAACGACACCATCTACGTACTGAGCCCGCACGGCAAAGTGTTTTCCCTGCCCGCCGGCGCCACCCCCATCGACTTTGCCTACGCCCTGCACAGCGATTTGGGCAACCGCTGCCGCGGCGCCAAAGTGGACGGCCAGATCGTGCCGCTCTCCACCCCGCTGGAAAACGGCCAGCGCGTCGAAATCATCGCCGCCAAAGAAGGCGCGCCGTCGGTAAACTGGCTCTACGAAGGCTGGGTCAAATCTTCACGCGCCATCGCCAAAATCCGCGCCTACATCCGCCAGCAAAACGCCGACGCCGTGCGTGAAGAAGGCCGCAGCCAGTTTGAAAAAACCATCGCCAAGCTCGGCAGCAAGCCCAATTACCAGCAACTGTGCGAAAAACTCGGCTTCAAAAGCACCGACGAGCTTTACACCGCACTCGGCCAGGGCGAAATCACCCCCCGCGCCGTGCAAAAAGCCGCCGGCGCCCTGGACGAAACGCCAAAAGAGCCGGTGAGCGAGATCAGCATCGTCAAAAAATCCAAAATCAGCCAAGGCCGCAAAAACGGCATCCTGGTGGACGGCGAAGCCGGCCTGCTCACCACGCTGGCCAAATGCTGCAAACCCGCGCCGCCTGACGCCATCGTCGGCTTCGTTACCCGCGACCGGGGCATTTCCGTACACCGGCGCGGCTGCCCGTCTTTCGAGCATCTGGCCGCCACGCAGCCTGAAAAAGTGATGGCCGCCGAATGGGCGGCGCAGCACGACGGCAGCCAAGTGTTCGCCATCGACATCGAAATCCGCGCCCAAGACCGAAACGGCCTGCTGCGCGACGTTTCCGAAACGCTCTCGCGCCACAAAACCAACGTAACCGCCGTGCAAACCCAAAGCCGCAACCTGGAAGCCAGCATGCGCTTCACGCTGGAAGTCAAACAGGTAAACGACCTGCCGCGCGTACTGGCGGCGCTGGGCGAGATTAAGGGCGTAATCAGCGTGGCGCGGCTGTGAAAAAGCAAAAGGCAGCCTGAAACCTTTTCCCGCCCCAATCTCACCAAACAACGTCATTCCCGCGCAGGCGGGAATCTTGCTCGGTATTTGAAAATATTTGAAAAAACAAACCATTGCTGAAATTCCGACAAGATTCCCGCCTGCGCGGGAATGGCGTCGGGCGGGAAATTGGGTGTTTGGCAAAAGTAAAGCCGGCTTGGGTTTGTAATCTCAACTACGCTGATTTTTGAAGCAGCCTGAAAAAACAAGGCAGCCTGAAAACGTATTTTCCGTTTTCAGGCTGCCTTTTTATGCGGCCGAACTACAGCGCCAGCCAGCCGAAGCAGTACACCATAATCCCGGCAATCGCCACATAGGCCAGGGCATAGGGGATGGCGGAGCGCAGGAAGCTGCCTTCCTGGCCTTGCTGGTCGATGGCGGCGGCGGCGATGGCGATGCTCTGCGGCGAAACAATCTTGCCGCCGGTGGCACCGGCGGTGTTGGCGGCGGCCAGCCAGCTTTTGTCCACGCCGATCTGGTCGGCCACGGTGGCCTGCAGTTTGCCGAACAGGATATTGGACGAAGTGTCGCTGCCGGTGGCGAAGGTGCCGATGGCGCCCACCAGCGGGGCAAACAGCGGATACAGCCCGCCGGTGGCGGCAACCAGTGCGTTGGCAATCACGTTGATCATGCCGCTGTGGCTCATAATCGCGCTCATGGCCACCAGGCTGATGATGGTGGTGGCTGATGCTTTCATTTTCAGCGTGGTGGCGCCCAGAATCGCCATCAGCTTACCGGCTTTCACGCCCTGCACCAGGCCGCCGATAAAGGCGCCGAGAAACAGCATCAGGCCGGCATTGGAGAGCCAGCCGAAGTTGAAGGTTTTGCCTTCGGCGTAGATCGGCAGGTGGATTTTGCTCACCAGATGGCTTTTCAGAAAGCCGCTCACGGGGCCTGACAGCGGGCTGGCAAGGATGATAAACAGCAGGATAAAGCCGTACACCGCCCAGGCTTTGCCGATCTGCCCCCAAGTGAAGCTGCCGCCTTTGCCGCCTTCGGCAATTTTTGCATAGGCCACGATGAAGATAATGCAGGCGATGCTGCCCAAAATGGCCGGCGTTTCCGCGCCGATAAAGTAGGCGGCGGCAAACTGCACCGCCAGCGAAATCCCGCCGATAACGGCGGCCAGGATAATATTCGGAATCAGGTATTTGCGGCTGCGGTCAGTAAGAAACAGAATCACAAACGGCACCAGAAACATCAATACCGCCAACTGGATAACGGTATCGCCCGCCACGGCATGGGTTTGCGCGGCGGTCACTTCGGTGCCGTACACTTCTTTGGCCAGCGTCAGCACCGGCACGCCCACCGCGCCGAAGCCGGTGGCCACGCTGTTGCCGATCAGCGAAACCAGCGCGGAAAAGGCGGGCTTGAAACCCAGCCCGACCAAAATCGCCGCCGGAATCGCCACCGCCGTGCCAAAGCCCGCCATGCCTTCGAGCAGGCCGCCGAAGCCCCACACAATCAGCAGCACTTGCAGGCGCTTGTCTTCGGAGATGCTGATAAATTGCTGTTTGATCACGTCAATCTGCTTGCTTTCCAGCAGCACGTTGTAGCTGAACAGCGCCATCAGGATAATGATTAAAATCGGAAAAACGGCTTTGAGCACGCCTTCGGCAAACGCCCAGCCGACATAGGCGGCGGAATAATTTTTAGGCAGCGTGCCGAAGCCGTCCATATTCGGTACGGCAAATACCGCCACCAGGGCGGCGGCGGCCAGCGCCAGCAGCGCGCTTTTGTCGCCGCTCATTTTCAGCCACATCATCAGCACCAACAGCAGCAGAATGGGCAAAACAGAAAGCAAAATGCTCATGGTGTTCTTTATCCTCGGGTTGAAAGCCGCGATTGTAGCTTATTTCGCCCCGCGCATAGCCGGAATTGTTTGCGGCTAAGGGCTATATATCCGGCCGGCAAAAACGTAGTCGGCCTTGAGCCGCAATGCCCCGCCGTTTTTCAGGCTGCCTGCGGCTTTGGCTCGCAGTATAAAAAAGGCAGCCTGAAAGTCGGATTGGCGGTTTTCAGGCTGCTTTTGGTATCGCCGGAAAGTGAAAACGCCCCTGATGCGGATGGGGGGGCGTTTGCCTTTTGGCGCGGTGCGGGCTTATCAGGACTCGAAGCGCTTGAATACCAGCGAGCCGTTGGTGCCGCCGAAACCGAAGGAATTGGAAACTGCGGCGCGGATGGGCATTTGCCGGGCTTGGTTGGCGCAGTAGTCCAAATCGCAGCCGCCTTCGATGTCTTGGTTAAAAATGTTGATGGTGGGCGGGGACACTTGGTGGTGAACCGCCAGCACGCTGTACACCGCTTCCACGCCGCCGGCGGCACCCAGCAGGTGGCCGGTCATCGATTTGGTGGAATTGACCACCAGTTTTTTGGCATGGTTGCCGAATACCGCTTTGAGCGCGTTGGTTTCGTTGGCGTCGCCCAGCGGGGTGGAGGTGCCGTGGGCGTTGACGTAGTCGATTTCGTCGGCGTTCAGACCGGCGTCGGCCAGCGCGTGGCGCAGGGCGAGGGCGGGGCCTTCGGCATTGGGGGCGGTGATGTGGTGGGCGTCGGAACTCATGCCGAAGCCGACCAACTCGGCATAGATTTTGGCGCCACGTTTTTTGGCATGCTCCAATTCTTCCAGCACCAGAACACCGGAGCCTTCGCCCATCACGAAGCCGTCTCGGTCTTTATCCCACGGGCGCGAGGCGGTGGCGGGGTCGTCGTTGCGGGTGGAAAGGGCTTTCATCGCGGCAAAACCGCCGATGCCGAGGGTGCATACCGCGCCTTCGGCGCCGCCGGCCAGCATCACGTCGGCATTGCCGTATTTGATCAGGCGGGCGGAATCGCCGATGGCGTGGGCGCCGGATGTGCAGGCGGAAACGATGCCGTAGCTGGGGCCGCGGTAGCCTTTGAGAATGGTAACGTGACCGGAAATCAGGTTGATCAGCGAGGCGGGGATGAAGAAGGGGTTGATTTTGCGCGGGCCGTCGGCAAAAACGGCGCGGGCGGTTTCTTCGATGGAGGGCAGGCCGCCGATGCCGGAGCCGATATTGACGCCGACGCGGTCTTTGTCGAGAGTCGGGCAGTCGTCAAGGCCGGCGTCGGCCACGGCCTGCAGGGCGGCGGCGATGCCGTAGTGGATGAAGCTGTCCATGCGGCGCGCTTCTTTGGGGCCGATGTACTGGTTGATGTCGAAATCTTTGACTTCGCCGGCAATCCGGCAGGCGAGATCGGAGGCATCAAAACGGGTAATGGCGCCGATGCCGCTTTTGCCGGCCAGCAGGTTGTCCCATGCGCTCGGGATGTCGTTGCCTACCGGCGATACCTGTCCCAAACCGGTGATGACTACTCGTCTTTGATTCATAAGTGTTTCTCTGTGTGATGTAAAGAATGCGCCGCCGCTGCCGGTTTTTTGCGCCGGTCAAGAGTGCGACAGCCTCCGATGCAGGAATATCCTTAATCAGAGGCTGTGGCGTAAGTGCGGCGAAATTAGGCCTGGTGCGCTTTGATGTAGTCGATCGCGGCCTGAACGGTTCTGATTTTTTCGGCTTCTTCGTCGGGAATTTCGCAGCCGAAAGCTTCTTCCAGAGCCATTACCAGTTCAACCACGTCCAGAGAATCGGCACCCAGGTCGTCTTCAAAGGAAGATTCGGGTTTGATGTCGGCTTCTTGAACGCCCAGTTGCTCGGCAACGATGCTGATGACTTTTTGTTGGATGTCTGACATTTGTGTAGTCCTTAAAATGAAAACTAAGCCTTGCGGCGGGAAAATTAGGGAAGTATCGCTGCGGCGGCGAACGCCTAGAGCTTTTTACCTATAATTGATGCTGCGCGATTTTAAACGCAATTATGCGATTTTGGCTACTCTTGGCCGAAAAATCTTTTCAGGCTGCCTGTGCGCCGTGTTATTCGCTGATGGGAACGTAGCCGGCAACCGCATCGGCGCCGTCGCCGAAAAAGTAGTTTTCCATCTGCTGCGCCAGATACTGGCGGGCTCGGGGGTCGGCCAGGCTGAGACGGTTTTCGTTGATGAGCATGGTTTGGTGGCGCGTCCAAGCGTCCCATGCTTCTTGGGAAACGTTTTCGAAAATGCGCTTGCCCAGTTCGTTGGGCAGCGGCGGGAATTTCATGCCTTCGGCTTCTTTGCCGAGTTTGACGCAATGTACCATGCGGCTCATTTGGTGTTCTCCTAAAGAGGAATGTGTGGAAACCGGCGCGCATATTAGCAAAATTTGCCGTAGCCGTCATGCGCCGAACTTTGGCACATAGGTGCCGAAATTGAGCCGAAATAAATGAGAGTGAGTATATATTATATTGTTTATTCTTGATTTTTTGCTTTTTAGGCTGCTTTTTGCGTATGCGCTTGCGCTTGGTAGGGGTGAAACTTGACGTAAGTCAATGATTGTTGCCGTATTACGGGTAAAGGCGCTGAAATTGCTTCTAAGGGCGCATATCCCCGCAACAGCCGCAGCAGCGGCCGTTGCGCACACCCACAACCCCTTGAAGGAGCATTTATTATGTCTTTTATTTTCTGGACTGCCGATCTGGACACCGGCTTTGACGACATCGACGAGCAGCACAAAATCCTGGTTGACCACATCAACAAACTCTACGATGTCAACGAAACCGGCGATCGCGAACAGATTTTGAACGAAATCCAAGGCGTAATCGACTACGCCGGTGTGCATTTCGGCCTGGAAGAGCAGATGCTTGCCGAAGCCCAGTATCCGATGCTGGAGCCGCACAAAAAAGTACACCAAAACTTCGTTACCAAGATGGTTGATTTCCAAAGCCGCTATGAAAACGGCGACAACGAAGCCGTAGCCGAAATGCTGAACCTGCTCGACGGCTGGTTGTTCCGCCACATCCGTCTGAACGACCACGGCTATATCGACTGTGTGAAAAAATCCGGCGTGCGCCGTTAAGCCGCTATCCGATAAAAGCAGCCTGAAAACCATGATTGGGGTTTTCAGGCTGCTTTATTGTTTGAGCGTTCCCGCTTTGTATCCCGGCCGACCGCCGTTATTGCGCCGGTGATGACGAAAAAGCCGGCTGCGTGCGGTGGGTGGCGTTTGAAAAGGCAGCCTGAAAGGTTTTCAGGCTGCCTTTTGCCGTATGAATCGGGCTTTATTTCACAATCTGTGCCAGCTCGCCTTTGGCATAGCGTTCGGCCATTTTTTCCAGCGATACCGGCTTGATTTTGCCGGCTTGGCCTTCGCAGCCGAAGGCTAAGTAGCGGGCGATGCAGATGTCCTTCATTGCTGACACGGTTTTGGCCAGGTATTTGCGCGGGTCGAATTCCGACGGGTTTTCGGCCATAAAGCGGCGGATGGCGCCAGTGGATGCCAGGCGCAGGTCGGTGTCGATATTGACTTTGCGCACGCCGTATTTGATGCCTTCGACGATTTCTTCCACCGGCACGCCGTAGGTTTCGCCGATGCTGCCGCCGTATTCGTTAATCACTTTGAGCCATTCTTGGGGAACGGAGCTGGAGCCGTGCATTACGATGTGGGTGTTGGGCAGCGCTTCGTGGATTTCTTTGATGCGGTCGATGCGCAGCACGTCGCCGGTGGGCGGGCGGGTGAATTTGTAGGCGCCGTGGCTGGTGCCGACGGCAATCGCCAGCGCATCGACGCCGGTGTCTTTCACAAAACGCACGGCGTCTTCCACGCTGGTGAGCATTTGGTCGTGAGAGAGCTTGCCGACTGCGCCGACGCCGTCTTCTTCGCCCGCTTCGCCGGTTTCCAGATTGCCTAATACGCCGATTTCGCCTTCCACCGACACGCCGCAGGCATGGGAGAAATTGACTACCGTGCGGGTTACATCGACATTGTATTCGTAGCTGGACGGGGTTTTGCCGTCGGCCAGTAGCGAGCCGTCCATCATCACCGAGCTGAAACCGAGCTGGATGGAGCGCTGGCACACATCGGGCGAAGCGCCATGGTCTTGGTGCATCACCACCGGAATATGCGGGAACTCTTCCACCGCTGCGAGAATCAGGTGGCGCAGAAAGGGCGCGCCGGCGTATTTGCGCGCGCCGGCCGAAGCCTGCACGATTACGGGCGCGTTTACCGCATCGGCGGCTTCCATAATGGCGCGCATCTGTTCGAGATTGTTGACGTTGAAGGCGGGCAGGCCGTAGCTGTGTTCGGCGGCGTGGTCGAGCAGCTGGCGCATTGAAACGAGTGCCATAAAGCGGGTGCTCCTGTTGTAAGCAGTACGGGTAATTAGCGATATAACTGTAACGCTATGTAATGAAGCGCGCGATTATATCAGCAGCGCCAAAGGCAAACCAAGGGCGCAGGCAGCCTGAAAACGATAGCTGATTCAGTTTTTTTACTTTTATCCGCGTAAACTTGCTTGACAATAGCGTAAATTTTTTTAAAGATACGCAGCCGCGACCGCATGGTAGCGGCCGCCGTTTTTTTATTGCCTGTAGTCTGCGGTATTTTTTTTGAATTATCAGCCGGCTACGCACGCGGCGTATCGTAAAGGCAGCCTGAAAGCTGCCGCCACCCTCCCTCCGCGCTTTCGGGCTCGGGGGCAAAAGAAAAATAGCTGAAAGGATGGTATTCAAGTGAACCAAGCATATCGAATCTGGCTGGCCTTGGGGCTGGGCGCGGCGCTTGCCGCCTGCAGCGGCGAACCTGCCGCGCAAAAACCCATACAGGTGAGCAACGAACCGGCCGAAAAGCAGGAAATTGTGGTCAATAACGGCGCCGAGCCGGAAACGCTCGACCCGCACAAATCTTCCGGCGTGCCCGAAAGCAATATTCTCAACCAACTGCTGGTCGGTCTGACAGGCACCGATCCCGACGGCAAAACCGTTCCCGCGCTGGCGGAAAAATGGGAATCTGCCGACAACCAGACTTGGGTGTTCCACCTGCGCGAGGCGCAATGGAGTAACGGCGATCCGATTACCGCCGATGATTTTGTTTACAGCATGCGCCGCGTGGTCGATCCGCTGACCGCTTCGCCCTACGCTTCCTATCTGGGCGATGCCAAAGTGAAAAACGCCGAAGAAATCGCCAACGGCAAAGCCAAACCGGAAGAGCTGGGCGTAAAGGCGCTGGATGCCAAAACCCTGCAAATCACCCTGTCTTCGCCGGTACCGTATTTCCCCGATATGCTGGTGCACAGCTCCACCCGTCCGGTTAATGCCAAAGTAGTGGAAAAGCACGGCAGCAAGTGGACTCTGCCTGAAAACTTCGTCGGCAGCGGCCCTTTGCGTATTGCCGAGTGGGTGGTCAACGAAAAAATCGTGCTCGAGCGCAACGATAAATTTTTCGGTAACGCCGACAACAGCATCAGCCGCCTGACCGTTTTGCCGATTTCTTCGCCGATTACCGATGTCAACCGCTTTAAGGCGGGCGAAATCGATATGACTTACAACGATCTGCCCAGCGACCAGTTCAAGCAGCTGAAAGAAGAAATGGGCGATCAGATGAAAATCTCCCCCTATCTTTGCACCTATTATTACGAGTTCAACCACCGCCAGGCGCCGTTTGACAATCCGAAAGTGCGCCGCGCGCTGTCGCTGGCTTTCGACCGCGAGCTGTTTGTCGAGAAAATTGTCGGCCGCGGCGAAGCGCCGGCCTACCAGCTGACACCGACCGCCACCCAGGGCATGAAAGACTATGTGCCGGACTGGAAAGCCTGGGATAAGGCCAAGCGCTTGGAAGAAGCGAAAAAACTGCTGCAGGAAGCCGGCTACAGCGCCGAGAAGCCGCTGAAGTTTGAAATTCTCTACAACACCAACGAAAACCATAAGAAAAACGCTGTCGCCGTCGCCGCGCTGTGGAAAGAGAATCTCGGTTTTGTCGAAGCCGAACTCAACAACCAGGAATGGAAAACTTATCTCGACGGCAAGCGCAACGGCAAATTCCAAATGGCGCGCTCCGGCTGGTGCGGCGACTACAACGAACCGTCGGCCTTCCTTAACGTGTTCAAGTCCAACAACAGCAGCAACTACGGCCGCTACAACAGCCCGGCTTATGACGATTTGATGCGCCGGACGCTGGCACCCGGCGTCAGCAGCGAAGAGCGCGCCGAGCTTTATCACAAGGCCGAAGCTGAGCTCGACAAAGACAGCGCGTCGATTTTCGCCTACCACTATGTGAGCGCCCGTTTGGTCAAACCCTATCTGAGCGGCTATTCCGACCGCGACCCGCTGAACTACTGGCAGGCAAAAGACTGGAAAGTGATGAAACACTGACCGCCGCCGCTTGAGCTTCTCCCAATAAGGAAAAAGGTTTCAGGCTGTTCAGGCAGCCTGAAAACCGTTTTCCCATAATAAACTTCACAAACACTACCGCTATGCTGAAACTGATTCTCCGCCGCTTCTTGGAAGCCATTCCAACCATGCTGGTGCTGATTACCGTGTCCTTCTTCGTGATGCGGCTGGCGCCTGGCAGTCCCTTTACCGGCGAGCGTAACCTGCCGCCCGCCGTTCTGGCGAATATCGAAGCCAAATACCATCTGAACGACCCCATCTGGCTTCAGTATCTCAACTATCTCAAACAGCTGGCGCACGGAGATTTGGGGCCGTCCTTCAAATACAAGGACTACTCGGTCAACGAGCTTTTGGCGCAGGCGCTGCCGGTGTCTTTGGAAGTCGGCGTGTACGCCTTCATCATTGCCGTAATTGTCGGCATGCTGCTGGGCATTTTCGCCGCGCTCAAGCAAAACAGCTTTCTCGACTACGGCACCATGGCGCTGGCGATGACCGGCGTGGTCGTGCCCAGCTTCGTCAAAGGCCCGCTGATGGTGCTGGTGTTTGCCGTGATGCTCAAATGGTTTCCGGCCGGCGGCTGGAACGGCGGCGCGGTGCAGAATATGGTGCTGCCGGTGTTTGTGCTGTCGCTGTCGTATATCGCCGGCATTTCGCGGATTATGCGCGGTTCGATGATTGAAGTGATGAACAGCCCGTTTATCCGCACCGCCCGCGCCAAAGGCCTGTCCACTCCCTATATCGTGCTCAAGCACGCCCTGCGCCCCGCGATGCTGCCGGTGATTTCCTATCTCGGCCCGGCTTTCGTGGGCATCATCACCGGCGCGATTGTCATCGAGACCATCTTCGGCCTGCCCGGTATCGGCCAGCTGTTTGTCAACGGCGCGCTGAACCGCGACTACGGAATGGTACTCGGCCTGACCATTCTCGTCGGCGTCCTGACCATTCTCTTTAATGCGGTGGTCGACATCCTGTACGCGATGATCGATCCCAAAATCCGCATCGACTAAATCCCTGCCCGCCGCCGTGCAGCCTTTGCGCCAGCCCGATGCTGTCCCAAAGCGCTGCGCCGCCGCAGGCAGCCTGAAAAATACCCATACCGCAATCAAGGAACCATTTTGCTATGTTGAGCAAGAAACAAACCGAAGCCGTTGAGCAGATGGCGGCGGAAGCCGAAATCAAAGGCCGCAGCCTGTGGCAGGACGCCTGGCGCCGTTTCAAACGCAACAAGGCCGCGCTGGCCAGCGTGTTAATCGTCGCGCTGATTACCCTGTTCGTAATCTTCGTACCGCTGTTTTCCGGCTTCAATTACGCCGATCCCGACTGGAGCAATATGCAGATTGCCCCGTCAGTAGAAACCAAACACTATCTGGGCACCGACACCCTCGGCCGCGACCTTTTGGTGCGTGTGGCCATCGGCGGGCGCATTTCGCTGATGGTCGGCCTGGCCGGCGCGCTGGTGGCGGTGGTGGTCGGCACCGTGTACGGCGCGGTATCCGGCTATCTGGGCGGCAAGGTCGATACCCTGATGATGCGCTGGCTGGAAATTCTCGGTGCCTTCCCGTTTATGTTTTTCGTGATCCTGCTGGTTACTTTCTTCGGCCGCAACCTGATCCTGATTTTCGTCGCCATCGGCATGGTGTCGTGGCTGGACATCGCCCGTATCGTCCGCGGCCAGACCCTCGGCCTCAAGCGCAAGGAATTTATCGAAGCGGCGCACGTTTGCGGCGTGTCCGACGTCAATATCGTGCTGCGCCACATCGTGCCCAACGTGCTGGGCGTGGTAGTGGTGTATGCCTCGCTGCTGGTGCCCGGCATGATTATGTTCGAATCCTTTCTCAGCTTCCTCGGCTTGGGCGTGCAGGAGCCGATGACCAGTTGGGGCGCGCTGCTGCAGGAAGGCGCGCAGACCATGCAGGTAGCGCCGTGGCTGTTGCTGGTGCCCTCCGCCTTTCTGGTTACCACGTTGTTTTGCTTTAACTTCATCGGCGACGGCCTGCGCGACGCCCTCGACCCGAAAGACCGCTGAGTATTTTCAGGCTGCCTGAAACAAACGGAAAAAAACTATGGACACACCACTGCTGCAAGTACGCGATTTGCGCGTGCAGTTCAAAACCGAAGACGGCCAGGTTACCGCCGTCAACAATCTCAACTTCGTGCTGCGTCAGGGCGAAACCCTCGGTATCGTCGGCGAATCCGGTTCCGGCAAATCGCAAACCGCCTTCGCCATCATGGGGCTGCTGGCGAAAAACGGCATCACCTCCGGTTCGGTGCAGTACGACGGCCGCGAGATTCTCGGCCTGCCCGCCAAAGAGCTGAACAAAATCCGCGCCGAACAGATCGCCATGATTTTCCAAGACCCGATGACCTCGCTCAATCCCTATATGCGCGTCGGCGACCAGTTGGCCGAAGTGCTGCGCCTGCACAAAGGCATGAGCAAGTCCGACGCCTGGGCAGAATCGCTGAAAATGCTCGATGCGGTCAAAATTCCCGAAGCGAAAAAACGCATCGGCATGTATCCGCACGAATTTTCCGGCGGCATGCGCCAGCGCGTAATGATTGCGATGGCGCTGCTGTGCCGTCCGCGCCTGCTGATTGCCGACGAACCCACCACCGCGCTCGACGTAACCGTGCAGGCACAGATTATGGCGCTGCTGAACGAGCTCAAACGCGACTTCAACACCACCATCATTATGATTACCCACGATTTGGGCGTGGTGGCCGGCATCTGCGACCGCGTGCTGGTGATGTACGCCGGCCGCACCATGGCCTACGGCCCCACCCACGAAATCTTCTACCACCCCACCCATCCCTACACCATCGGCCTGCTCGGCGCCGTGCCGCGGCTGGACGGTAACGAAGCCGAACTCAAAACCATCCCCGGCAACCCGCCCAACCTGCTGCGCCTGCCGCAGGGCTGCCCCTTCCAAGAGCGCTGCAGCTATGTGATGGACATCTGCCGCACCACCCCGCCCGAACTCAAATTCCTGCCCAACGACCGCCAGCGCGCCTGCCATTGGGAACACCCGCACCACAACATCGCCATCGAACCCGCAGTCGTTCAGGAAGGAGCCGCACGATGAGCAGCCAGCCCCTATTGCAAGTACGCGACGTGCAAACCCACTTCAACATCAAGCGCGACGGCGCGATGTTCTGGCAAAAACCCGCCACCCTCAAAGCCGTCAACGGCGTGTCTTTCGATCTCAAAGCCGGCGAAACCCTCGGCGTGGTCGGCGAATCCGGCTGCGGCAAATCCACCCTTGCCCGCACCATTATCGGCCTGGTCAAAGCCCGCTCCGGCAGCATTTTGTTTGACGGCGAAGAGCTGGTCGGCCTGTCGCCCAAAGCCATGCGGCTCAAGCGCAAAGACATCCAGATGATCTTCCAAGACCCGCTGGCCTCGCTCAATCCCCGCATGAGCGTCGGCCGCATCATCGCCGAGCCGCTGCGCACCTACTATCCCAATCTCAGCGACGAAGAAGTCCAGCAGCGCGTGTATGTCATGATGGAAAAAGTCGGCCTGCTGCGCAGCCAGATCAACCGCTACCCACACGAATTTTCCGGCGGCCAGTGCCAGCGCATCGGCATCGCCCGCGCCCTGATCCTGCAGCCCAAGCTGATTATCTGCGACGAGCCGGTGTCCGCGCTCGACGTTTCCATTCAGGCACAGGTGGTCAACCTGCTCAAGCAGGTGCAAAAAGAAATGGGGCTGGCGCTGATTTTCATCGCCCACGACCTTTCCGTGGTCAAACACATTTCCGACCGCGTGCTGGTCATGTACCTGGGCAACGCCATCGAGCTTGGCACCGACAGCGCCGTGTACGACCACCCCACCCACCCCTACACCCAGGCGCTGATGTCCGCCGTACCGCTGCCCGATCCCGATGCCGAGCGCAGCAAAGTCATCCAGCTTTTGCCCGGCGATCTGCCCAGCCCCATCAATCCCCCTTCAGGCTGCGTCTTCCGCACCCGCTGCCCGATTGCCGACAGCGAATGTGCCGAAAGCAAGCCGGCCATGGTCGGCAACGACATCCACCAAGCCGCCTGCCTGAAAAACCGCGTCCCCGAGATTGCCCAGCGCTAAAGTACGGATGGTAAAAAGCAGCCTGAAAGCCCGCAAAAACGGTTTTCAGGCTGCCTTTGTTTTTCAGGCTGCTTTCTAGTAAGGCAGGTTGGGTCTTGACCCAACCTACGCTTGCTGCCCAACCATCCAAAAAAACTGGCTACCCTGCAAAGCAGCATCCGCACACTACTAAAACCGTTTCAGGCTGCTTTTTCCTTTGATATCGAAACCGAAACTCAAGGGCTGGTGCAGTATTTGGTCAGCCAGAAAGCCATTTCGTTCAACAACCAAACGGTCGTTTATAAGCGAAAGCACTAGTTGCCTATGCTTGCTTTCAGGCTGCCTTTATTCAAACGGCACAGGCAGCCTGAAAAAAACAGGCCGCGTTCTGAAGCATAGCGCCGAAAGTTCTATATCCGGCGGGCACCGGCCTTTACAATCCCGCCCTTTTACCGTGAAGGAGAGCATGATGCTGAAAAAAGTTCTGTTGGCTGCCGCGCTGGCGCTGGGTCTTGCCGCCTGCAGTCAGGAAAACGGCGCCCCCGCGCCAAGCAGCGCGCCGCAGCCTGAAGCCGCGGCCGGCAGCCTGATAAACAAAATCAACAATAAAGAAACCCTGCTGGTCGGCACCATGGGCACTTACGCGCCCTTTACCTACCACGATCAGGACGGCAAGCTCACCGGCTACGATGTCGAAGTTACCCGCGCGGTTGCCGCCAAGTTGGGGGTGCAGGTCGAATTTAAGGAAACGCCGTGGGATGCGATGATGGCCGGCCTGAAAGCGGGGCGCTTCGATCTGGTGGCCAACCAGGTGGCGCTGACCACGCCTGAGCGCCAGGCGACGTTTGACAAGGCCGAGCCCTACAGCTGGAGCGGCAAGATGATTGTCGCCCGCACCGACCACGCGCCGATTGCCAAGCTCGAAGACATCAAGGGCGTGAAAACCGCGGTGATGCTCTCGTCCAACTACGACGAAGTCGCGCAGAAAATGGGCGCCGACATCGTCCACACCGACACCATGGCGCAGGGGCTGCTGATCGTGCAGCAAAAGCGCGCGGAGATTACGCTGAACGACGAACTCTCGCTCTTGGACTACCTGAAGAAAACCCCCAACTCCGGCCTGAAATCGGTATGGCGCACGCCGTCTGAAGAGAAGCTCGGCGCCGGACTGGTAATCAACAAGGGCAACGATGAAGCGCTGGCGAAAATCAATGCGGCGATGAAAGAGCTGCAGCAGGACGGCACGCTGAAGAAACTCGGCGAGCAGTTTTTCGGCGAAGACGTCAGCGTGAAATAGGCAGCCTGAAAGCCTGTTTTGCCTGATAAAGCAGCCTGAAAGCGGGATAATCCGTTTTCAGGCTGCTTTTTGCCCGCCGTGCCGGCAAAACGGCATGTGCGGCGCCCTATTATTTGGTACCCTGCGTGCTGACCGTATCGGTATCGTTGCCGCCGTCCCTTTTTGCCCGACTGCCCGCCATGCGTATTCTCAGCTACAACATTCAGGCTGCCATCGCCGCCGACAGCTATCTCAGCTACCTCACCCGCCTGCACCGCCAAGTGCTGCCCGGCGCCGCCAAAGAGCGCACGCTCTCGCGCATCGCCGCCTATATCAGCGCGTTTGACGTGGTCTGCCTGCAGGAAATCGATCTCGGCGGCCTGCGCAACGGCTTCAAAAGCCAGGTGCGCCAGCTGCTCGATGCCACGCCGTTCAGCCATTATGTCGCTCAGACCAACCGCGCCGTCGGCAAGCTGTCGCTGCACGGCAATCTGATTTTGTCGAAACAGCCGCTGCGCGAAGTGTGCAACGTGCCGCTGCCCTCGCGCATTCCCGGCCGCGGCATGCTCGCCGCCGCCATCGGCCGGGGCGACGATGAAATCGTGGTCGCCAACGTCCATCTCAGCCTCGGCCGGCTCGACCAATACCGCCAGCTGCGCCACATCCGCCAAGCCCTGTCGCCCTACCGCCGCGTGTGCCTGCTGGGCGACTTCAACTGCCCGCCGCAGGCGCGCCAGCTTTCGGTGCTCACCGCCCACGGCTACCGCCACATCAAAGGTTGTCTGCCCACCTATCCCAGCTGGCGGCCGACGCAGGCGCTCGACCATATCTTTCTCAAAGGCAGCCTGAACGGCCACGGCCTGCCGCAATTATTTGTCGCATCCGACCATCTGCCGGTGGCGGTACTGGTGGAAACCGCAGTCGGTGGCGATATTTAACGGCAGCCTGAAAGCAGCAGCCTGCCGCATCCCCAAAGCAGCCTGAAAGCCGCAATCGTGCTTTCAGGCTGCTTTCTGCTGTGAAGCGTGCCGGCTGTGCCGTTCTCCGCGGCAGCCTGAAAACCGCAATGCCCCCGTTTTACACCGGCAGGCGGCGCCGCTTTCAGGCTGCCTGTATCCGGCCGCAGCCGCCGTTTTTCAGGCTGCCGGCACGCGGGGCAAAGGCAGCCTGAAAGGCGGGGCGGCGGCGGGGCTGTGTTAGAATCGCGCCTTTGTTTTTCAGGCTGCCTGCCATGTCCGCACCCCGCTACATCCCCCTGCGCGCCCACAGCGAATTTTCGATTACCGACGGCATTATCCGCATCAAAGACCTGGTCAAACGCGCCGCCGCCGACGGCAGTCCGGCGCTGGGACTCACCGACCTGATGAACGTGTTCGGGCTGGTGAAGTTCTACAAAACCTGCATGGGCGCGGGCATCAAGCCGCTGATGGGCGCCGACGTGCGCATCGCCAATCCCGACCGCCCCGAGTCGCCCTACCGTGCGCTTTTGCTGATCCGCAACCACGCCGGCTATGTGCGCCTGAGCGAACTCTTAACTGCCGCCTACACCGATGCCGCCCGCAGCGAGCCGGCCTGTTTGCAGCCCGAATGGCTGGAAAGCGGCGACAACAGCGGGCTGATGTGCCTTTCCGGCGCACATCTGGGCGAAGTGGGCGCGCAGCTGATGCTGGGGCAGCCTGAAAAAGCCGCCGCCGCCGCCCGCCGTTATGCCACGCTGTTTCCCGATGCCTTTTATCTGGAATTGCAGCGGCTGCCGGAGCATCCCGAATGGGAAACCGCGGTTTCAGGCAGCCTGAAACTGGCGCAGGAAATGGATTTGCCGGTGGTGGCGACCCATCCGGCGCAGTTTATGGCGCGCGAAGACTTCACCGCCCACGAAGCGCGGGTGTGCATTGCCGGCGGCTGGACGCTGGCGGATAAAAAACGGCCGCAGGAGTTTGCCCGCAGCCAGTATTTCGCCACGCCGCAGGAAGTGGCCGAACGCTTTGCCGACGTGCCCGAGGCGCTGGCCAACACGCTGGAAATCGCCAAGCGCTGCAATCTCACGCTCACTTTGGGCAAAAACTTCCTGCCGCTGTTTCCCACGCCCGAGGGCATGAGTTTGGACGACTACTTGACCAAACTCTCCAACGAAGGCCTGCAGGAGCGCATGGCGCAGCTGTATCCCGATGCGGCCGAGCGCGCGGCGAAAATGCCGGAATATCAGGCGCGGCTGGATTTCGAGCTGGGCATCATCATCCAGATGCAGTTTCCGGGTTACTTTCTGATCGTGCAGGACTTTATCAACTGGGCGAAGCAAAACGGCTGCCCCGTCGGCCCGGGACGCGGCTCGGGCGCCGGCTCGCTGGTGGCCTATTCGCTGAAAATCACCGATCTCGACCCGCTGAAATACGCGCTGCTGTTCGAGCGTTTTCTCAATCCCGAGCGGGTGTCGATGCCCGACTTCGATATCGACTTCTGCCAGTCCAATCGCGGCCGCGTGATCGAATATGTGCGCGAAAAATACGGCGCCCAGGCGGTGAGCCAGATTGTTACCTTCGGCACGCTGTCGTCCAAAGCCGTGATCCGCGACGTCGGCCGTGTGCTCGATCTGCCCTTTTCGCTGTGCGACAGATTGTCCAAGCTGATTCCGCTGGAAGCCAACAAGCCGCTGAGCCTGGAAAAAGCGATGGAAGCCGAACCGCAGATCGGCGAGCTGATCGAAGCCGAAGAAGCGGACGAGCTGATGGTGCTGGCGCAAAAACTCGAAGACCTGACCCGCGGCCTGGGCATGCACGCCGGCGGCGTGCTGATCGCGCCGGGCAAGATTTCCGATTTCAGTCCGGTGTATCAGGCCGATGCGTCGTCGTCGCCGGTATCGATGTACGACAAGGGCGACATCGAAGACATCGGCCTGGTGAAGTTCGACTTTCTCGGCCTGCGCAACCTGACCATTATCGAAATGGCGCAGGACAATATCCGCGCCACCACCGGCGAAAATGTTGATGTCGCCACCATCCCGCTCGACGATCAGGCGGCCTACCAAATTTTCCGCGACGCCAACACCACCGCCGTTTTCCAGTTTGAATCCAGCGGCATGAAGCGGATGCTGAAAACCGCCCACACCACCAAGTTTGAAGAGCTGATCGCCTTTGTGTCGCTCTACCGCCCGGGGCCGATGGACAACATCCCCGATTTTGTCGCCCGCATGAAAGGTGAGAAATTCGCCTATATCCACCCGCTGCTGGAGCCGGTTTTGGAGCCGACCTACGGCATTATGGTTTACCAGGAGCAGGTGATGCAGGCCGCGCAGATTATCGGCGGCTACTCGCTCGGCGGCGCCGACCTGCTGCGCCGCGCGATGGGCAAGAAAAAGCCCGAAGAGATGGTCAAGCACCGCGAAATCTTCGCCGAAGGCGCCGCCAAACAAGGCATCTCCCGCGCCAAAGCCGACGAAATCTTCGACTATATGGAAAAATTCGCCGGCTACGGCTTCAATAAATCCCACGCCGCCGCCTATGCCCTGATTTCCTACCAAACCGCTTGGCTCAAAGCCCACTATCCCGCCGAATTCATCGCCGCCACCATGTCCAGCGAATTGGACAACACCGACCAGCTCAAAGTCTTTTTCGACGACGCCCAAAGCAGCCTGAACGGCATCACCTTCCTGCCGCCGGACATCAACGAATCCGACTACCGCTTCGTTCCCGACGGCCAAAAACGCATCCGCTACGCGCTCGGCGCCATCAAAGGCACCGGCGAAGCTGCCGTTGCCGACATCGTTGCCGCCCGCAAGGCCGGCGGAAAATTCAAAGACCTGTTCGACTTTTGCGAGCGCGTCGGCAAGCAGCACGTCAACCGCCGCACCATCGAAGCCCTGATCCGCGGCGGCGCCTTCGACAGCATCGAGCCCAACCGCGCCATGCTGTTGGCCAACGTCGAACTGGCCATGAGCCATGCCGAACAAAAAGCCGACAACGCCAACCAGGGCGGGCTGTTCGATATGGTCGAAGACGCCATCGAAGCGCTCACGCTCGTTCCCCGCGCCCCGTGGAGTGAAGCCGAGCAGCTGGCCGAAGAAAAACAGGCCGTCGGCTTTTACCTTTCCGGCCACCCCTTCTCGCCCTACACCGGCGAAGTGCGCGAACTGGCGCAAACCCCGCTCGCCCAACTGCGCCCGCAAGAAGGTAGCGTGCGCGTGGCCGGCTTTGCCACCGGCATCCGCAGCATCATGGGCAAACGCGGCCGCGTCGTCTTCATCCAGCTCGAAGACGACAGCGGCAAAGCCGAAGTAACCGTCGCCGGCGAGCTGCTCGAAGAGCTGCCGCGCGAAACGCTCAAAAGCGACCAGATACTGGTGTGCGACTGCCGCATCTCCGCCGACACCTTCAGCAGCGAAGGCGGCTTGCGCATCCACGCCAACAGCGTACTCACGCTCAACCAGGCGCGCTGCCACTATGCCGCCGGCCTGACCCTGCATCTGGAGCCGCACCACGACATCGCCGCCCTGGCCGAACTGCTGCGCCCGCACACTGACCCCGCCGCCGAGCGCCGCATCCCCGTGCGCCTGAACTACCGCAACCGCCACGCCGCCGGCAGCCTGATGCCCGCCGCCCAATGGCGCACCGCCCCCAGCCCCGAACTGCTCGCCGCCCTGGAAACCCTGCTCGGCAACCGCGCCGTGCAGATCGACCGCTAAACGGCAGCCTGAAAAAAGCAGCCTGAAAGCCACACAAACGGCTTTCAGGCTGCTTTTTGTATTTCAGGCTGCTGCGAATATCACCGGCAGCCTGAAACAGGAAGCAGATTAGGCAGGTAGAGACCTTTGCAAAATACCTCTCTTCACCTTTTCGCTGACAGCCGGAACCCAAACACAGGTTTTCGGCTATTTTTCCCCCCAATACCTCCTGATTTTACCCAAATATCCCCTTAATCCTCCCCGGACGCCCGATAATCAGGCATCCGGGCCGCCTTTTAGGCGCAAACAGGCGCACTTAGCCTGTTGGTCGCTTTCAACAGGTTTAAACACATCGCCTTCAGATGGCTTTGCGCACTCACTCTAATCAGCCCGAAATAGGCTGCCCGGGCATAGCGGAATTTACGGTGCAGCGTCCCGAAGCTTTGTTCGACCACATAACGGGTCTTCGACAAATATCGGTTGCGTTTGG
>ERZ773077.84-NODE-84-length-64191-cov-8.950870_pt1 | contig 64191 bp, 76 predicted proteins | sample MGYA00580612_ERZ773077 | MGnify/ENA primary metagenome ERZ773077 (study PRJEB29015, sample SAMEA2737971) | human oral metagenome | biome: human oral; feature: human-associated habitat; material: dental | place: China | collected 2021 ...
TTATATAATATTTTTATTATTTTCTTAATTTTTTCTATGAAAAATCTTTTGATGCGTATTCTGATGGCGTTTGTGGTGGTTGCCATCGTTGCTGGTGCCGCATATTTTTATACAAAATTTCAATTCAACACAGTGATTGTGGATAATCCAACGGATGCAGAAATTTCTGTAAAAATTGATTCTGGTGAAGAATTTAAGATTGCTGCCAAGGCTTCTGTAAAGCAAAAAATTGCTGATGGTGAACACGAAGTTTTTGTAAATGGTGAAAGTGTGGGGAAATTTGATAAGAAATACAGCATGGATGCGGCTCTTTCATATTTTGGAAAAAGTGCGATTTTGAACCCAACTTTGGATTATTATGTGCTTGAATATATTCCATATGGCGGAACGACAAATTTGGAGGATCGACTGATTGAAGGGCAGTTGTATATGGCACCAGAATGGAATTTTGGGCTTGATGAAACGACTCCAGATTCTATCACAGTGCGATCTCGCGGTGGAAGCCGAACAATTGTTAAGAAAAAAATCTGGCGTATTGAGGATTATGCGAAAGAATATCCAGAAAATTTTGTAGACGATGAAGATTCTGCCGAATAAAATTCCTGAAAGGGGATTTTATTTTTTGGGAAAATTTTGACTTTTGGATTGAAAAATTTATACTAAAAATACTTTACTTTTTAAATTTAAATTATGTCGTTTCTTGAAAAACTCGATTGGCGTTATGCAACCAAGAAATTCGATTCTTCACGTAAAATTTCTCCTGAAAATTTGGCTAAAATTCTTGAAGCAATCCGAAAAACTCCGACAGGATATGGTGTAATGCCGTTCCGTGTACTCGTGATTTCTAATGATGAACTTCGTGCAAAACTCAAGGCAGCTTCTTGGAATCAGAATCAAATCGATACTTCATCTGAACTTTTGGTGTTTGTAGCGAATACCGACTTGCAAAAAATGGCGGACGAATTTTTCGTAGAATTGTCTGGTGGTGATGCGACTAAGCGTGAGGCTTTGGCTGGATATGAGCGTAGTGCTCGTGACTTCTTTGCAAATATTCCTGCTTCAGAACATTTGCGCTTGGCATCAGAACAGGCGTACATTGGGCTTGGATTTGGACTCGCGGCTGCTGCTGAACTTGAGATTGACTCTTGTCCGATGTCTGGATTTGACACGAAAGCATACCAGGGAATTCTTGGTCTTCCAGAAAATGAAGTTCCTGTGGCACTTTTACCGATTGGATACCGCGCAGAAACAGAAACTCCATGCCCTAAATTCCGCCTTTCCAACGAAACTCTTTTCAAATTTATTAAATAAGATCCCTACTAGGGATTTTTTATTGACAAAATTTTAAATTATTTTTTACTATGTAAACCCATAAAACCCATTTCACTTTATTAGAAACCAAATTGAGATAGAATCCAAAAAAAGCAAAATGTAGTACTTTTTCCACTAAAGCAAAATTTGGTGGGATCTTTGCGATTTTTTATTTTTCAAAATTTTTTGGTTTTTCTCTCTTTTTTTGTATAATTTTTGAGATAGTATTTTTTAAAAAAATTTTATGACTTTCAAAAAAATTTCTACTGAATATTTGCCGACGCTGGATATCATGCTCGAAAGCTATGAGCATGAGGCGACGGGTGCGAAACATTTTCATTTTGCGAGCAAAAATCAGGAAAATGTGTTCATGGTCGCGCTTCGTACGATGCCGCATAACTCGACCGGAGTGGCACATATTCTCGAACATACAGCACTTTGTGGTTCCAAAAATTTCCCGATTCGTGATCCGTTTTTTGGAATGCTCAAACGCTCGATGCAGACTTTTATGAATGCATTTACTTCGTCGGATTGGACGGCGTATCCTTTTGCAACCGAAAACAAGCAGGATTTTCAAAATTTACTCAGTGTATATTTGGATGCGGTTTTTTTTCCGAATCTCCGCGAACAGGATTTTATGCAAGAGGGGCATCGATTTGATTTTGATGAAAATAATAATCTTATACTCAAGGGTGTAGTTTTCAATGAAATGAAGGGCGTGTACGGAAATGTATATGAGCGCTTGTATGAGATGAATAAATCATTGTTGCACCCGGAAACGACGTATCATTTTGATTCTGGTGGTGCGCCGCAGATTATTCCGTCGCTTTCTTATGAGGAATTTTTGGCATTCCATAAAAAACACTATCATCCAACGAATGCGACTTTTTTTACTTTTGGTGATATTGTTGCTGAACATCATCAGGAAAATTTTGAAAAATTGGCGCTACAATTTTTCCCTTCAAAATGAGAAAAAGTTCTTACAAACGACGAAACACGATTTTTGTCACCGCAAAAAACCATTTTGGAATATCCGTCAAGTGACACGGAAAATCCGCACCAGACACACATTTTGTTTTCATGGTTGCTTGGTCACGCTAATAATGCAAAAACGCATTTGGAAGCGGAAATTTTGTATCAATATTTGCTTGGACATTCGGGCTCACCACTGCGTCATGCGCTTGAAACCGCCGAATTTGCTGCATCAATTTCGCCACTTACCATGATGGATGATTCTGGCCGAGAAATCCGCATTACAACGGGGATTGTGACAGATGATGCCAAATATGCTGACGAAACAGAAACATTGATTTTTGATGTTTTTGAAAAAATTCTCGAAAATGGCGTGCCAACTGATGAGGCGGAGGGAATTTTGGATCAAATCGAAATGTCACTTCGCGAACTCGGAACCGGTTATCCATACGGCTTGTCGCTGATGTTGCAGGCGATTGGTGCGGCAACACACGATGAAAGCCTCAAAAATATGATCGATCCGAGCGAACTTTTGGATGAAATGCGCGAAAAAATTAAAAATCCAAAATATTTGGCAGATTTGCTTCGCGAAAATTTTGTAGAAAATGTGCATCGCACGCGCGTGGTGGCGATTCCAAGTCAAAAAGCAGTGGAAGTTGAACAAAATTTAGAAAAAAATTATTTGAAAAAAATTGAATCCACATTGGATTCTGGAGAAAAAGAAAAAATTCGAGAAAATGCGAAAAAATTGGAAGAAAGCCAAAAAACGCCGCAAGATATGAATTTGTTGCCAAAAATTGCGATGTCGGACATTCCGCGTGAAATGAAGTTTGTGAGCGGTCGCGAGGAAATTTCTGCAAACCATGTGCACTATTCGGTGGCGACGAATAACCTGAATTATGTCAATCAATTTTTTCCACTCCAAAATTTTACAAGAGCAGAATTGCCGATTTTTTCTCTGGTAACGAGCCTGATTGGAGAATTAGGATTTGGTGATTTGTCCTATACAGAAGCACAAAAAATAATTTCTCAAAAAATGAATTTTTCGGCGTCGTGGACTTTGTATCGAAAATATGGCGAAAAAAATCTTCACGGATATTTTTCTGCGTCGGCAAAATTTTTGGAACGAAATACGGCGGAGGCGATGAATATTTTTGAAAAAGCGCTCAAAACTGCCAAATTCCACGAAACTGAGCAGATGAAAAATATTTTCAATGAAAAATTGCTCACGATGAAATCGGCTTTGACTTCGTCTGGAAATGCTACTGCAATGCGTCGCGCGAGCCATGGCCACACGCTTGCAGCGAATATTTCTGAAAAAATTGGCGGAATTGATACACTTTCTACATTGAAAAATTTTCTCAAAAAATCTGATGCCGAAATGGTAGAAATTTCTGAAAATTTGTACCAAAAAGCGCTACAAAATAACGCCTGGACGCTCACGATTGCAAAAGAAAATTTTGTAAAAAATGAAGAAAATGTGACATCGACCGCGAGAGAATTTTTGTCAGAAAATTTTGAGCCGTTCCGAACCAATGAGGCGTGGCTCACGGATTTGGCGGTGGGATATTGTGCGCTTGCTGTGAAGGTTGTGCCAATAGAACATGAAGATGCGCCACTTTTCGTGCTTCTTGGACAATTTTTGCGAGACGGATTTTTGCACACAGCGATTCGCGAGCAAGGCGGTGCATACGGCTCTGGAGCGGGTTATGATGCTGAGAGCGAAAGCTTCCGATTTTTCTCATATCGTGATCCACGAATTCAGGGAACCTTTGAAGATTTTGAAAACTCTATTCGGTGGCTTTTGGAAAACGATCACGCAGAAGAGCGTCTGGATGAAGCGAAAATTGGAGTTATTGCGAAGATTGACACGCCGAGTTCACCAGCCAAAGAAGCCCTAGCTGATGCAATATTGCGTTTGCGTGGATATACGAAAGAAACTCAAAATCGTAACCGCACAAAAATTCTTGATGCGACGATTGATGATCTCAAACGGATTGCACGCGAATATTTGTCAGATTTGACGAGTGCGAGTCGTGTGGTAATCACAGGAAAACAAAATCGTGAAGAATGTGAAAAAATGGGATTTGAAATTACTGAATTGGATTAAGTTTTTAGCCTATGAAAACAATTTTCTCTTTTGTACTGGCTTTGGTTTTTATGATTCCATCATAAACACACAAAATTATCTATATTATTTGACAATAATTACACAAAAAAGAAACCCCACTCTTTGAAGAGTGGGGTTTTGTGGCTCAATTCTCCTCCGACTTGTTGCCATCAAGACATTCTTCCACTAATAAGTTCACATATACTATACCACCAATCATGGTATAAAATGCAAAACTAAGAAGTGGAGGGAGAAATGAATCAAGATTTGCGCTTTCGTGAGTCTGAATATAAAGCCAGAGCAGGCTCATATATCCTATTAAAGATAGGGTCATCAGAGCGAATACTCTTTCTATCAAATCCCTGCAATGCTCATAGAATGGCTTTTTTCGTCTGCGTAAAATGAGTTTTCCGAAAACGGAAACAACACTTCCGCCTATTCCGAGCATTTTCCACACAAGAGAATAGTCGAGATTAATGCACACGATTAGCATGGCCGCCAATATTATGTTTATGTTAGACATGCTTTGGAGTGTGGATTTGAGAGCTTTCATTTTATATCTCCTAAAAAGAGAAAGTTGAGCCAAGTATCATTGGCCCAAATTTTCGATTAAAAAAATTGAAACAATGATGAATTTATTTTAATGTAAAAAATATATTTTGTCAAATTTTTCTCAAAATAAAACCCCTCTTTCGAGGAGGGAATTTATCTCACCATATTCATTTCATACCGAGAAGCACATCGCATAGCGATTCCCACAATACTCAGTAACACGATTCCAAAAACGAACATGCTGATATTATCGAGATAATTATAAATTTCTTGGTGGCAGCAATTGTATTTTGTCGCATCAATCAATCCAGCAAAAATCATTCCACTGGAAACGAGGTTATACAAAACAAAATGCATTGTCAAAGCAATATTTGGTACTTTTTGCTCGCTCAGCATTTCGCTTCGCGATTCTTGAAATCCACTCAAAAAAGTAATCACGAGCAGAATAAAAATCAAAATTCCAAAAATCCAAGTATGATATTTTTTTGTAAAATTTACCACGGAAAAAATGTGATCAAAATCGGCGTAAAAAGTCCTAAAATAGCAGGAAATCTTACGGGTTTGTCAGGAAAATTAGTGACTAATGCTGCCATCATTCCCAAGCATACCATGAAAAATAAAAAATCTATCATGAGTAGATTGTGTATTTGAATTCCTTCGAAAAAAGAATTGAATAAGAAAAAAGAATCTGGTAAGAAAAATCTCATCGGTCCGAGCATTATATGGAAAAAATTTTTTGTCAAGAAAAAGCCCCTCAAGTGAGGGGCAGACAGATTGTGAAAAAATCTAAGATTTGGGGTCTTCGAGCGCTTTTTTGCCACGTTTATCGGATAACACGTCCAAAACCTCGAAAACACAACACCAAATCAAGGATAATCCCAATACCTCGACGAGGGTTTGGTAAAGATTCCAGTACTCATTTCTGAGTAAGGTCACTTTGAATAAGGCCCATTTGAGTAAGGCCCAATATGCGACGGTACTGAGGACGAGAAACACCAGAAAGAGCAGGGTTTTTCGTACCGTTTTTTCGCGCGATATTGACTCGTAGAGGGCGAATATTGTGCTCATAAAAAGCGTTGAGCCTACGATTATGGTCCCAATGAATAAGGCGGTGAGAAACCCCGTTCCTTTCGTGAACCATTCGATCGGAAAGAATGTTAATATCAGCGCTACGAGATGTGCCAATACGCACATTAAAAAGGCTCTTCGTATAGTTCTTTTATAGTCTATTTTATAGACTATAAAAGAAAGGGCAGATACCACGAATAAACTTTCCAATAATATCAAATCAGAATCCATTTTAACCTCCTATTTAAACAATTGATAAAAAAGTCTGATTGACTATTGTATTTTACTACAAAAAAATTATTTGTCAATAGATTTTTGAAAAAGAAAATCTATCACTCGGTTGAGGGATTGGTATCAGGATTCTAGAAAAAACCAATGACTAAATCGCCACCACCCGAGACATGCGAGAAAGCTGTATGAGCACCAATGTACTGCATGTCTGAATGTTTCCCAGCTTGCAACACTCGTGCCACTTGGACTGAATCGCACGAAGACATATGCGAATAATATTCCCAGTATCAGACCTATTGTGAAACACCACGAGATGAGCACGTTTACTTGATGAACGCTCTAATCGCGCATATCGAATGCGAGCGCAATATCTATGGCCATGATTCCCAAAATAAATGTTCCTACAATAAAAATACCATCCACAAAATTTTGTCCTATCATAGTGCTGACAAGGGCAGTACTGATACTTATCAAAATAAATTGCAAATGCTGTTTGGGTGACATGTTTTCTTTCCTTGAATTATTGAAAAAGTTAATTTTATTCAGATAAATATCAAATAAAACAACAGAGATATTTAACATAAAAAATATAAAAGTCAAGAAAATTTTCCGCTATTTTTCGTTATTTTGGCTTGCATAAATTTTTTTTGAGATATAATTTTCGCATGAAAAAAATTTCTGAGCACATCGCGCACATTTTGCAAAACCTTCCGAAAACGCCGTGAGTGTATCAGATGAAGGATAAAACGGGGAAAATTATTTATGTAGGAAAGGCAAAAAATTTGCGTTTGCGTGTGAGTTCGTATTTTCGTGAAGGACAAGATTTGACCGTTGCAAAGCGAAATATGGTCGGACAAATTGTGGATATTGAGACGATTTTGTGTCAGACGGAAGTTGAAGCGCTAGTGCTGGAAACCAATTTGATTAAGCATTTTTCGCCAAAATATAATATTTTGATGAAGGATGACAAAAATCTTTCGTATCTCAAAATCACGACAGGAAAAATTCCAGAACTTATCAAAACGCGTCAAAAAATCAATGATGGCGCCAAATATTTTGGGCCTTTTACGCAGGGAATGAATCTTTCGGAAAATATTAAATCACTCAGGCGAATGTTCAAAATTCGTGCGTGCAAGATGAAATTTTCTGATATTGGTGGGAAAATCACAATCACGGATAAGGCTGGTCGCGGCGTGCCGTGTATGGACTATTATATCGGGATTTGTCCGGCGCCGTGCCTTTTGAAAAGGGAAAATATCAACGAACACAATCAAAATATTTCTCATTTACAAGAATTTTTGTCAGGAAAAACCAATAAAATTCTAGAAAATCTACGAGAAAAAATGCAGATTTTTGCGAAAAATCTTGAATTTGAAAAAGCGCAAAAAATCAAAGAAGAAATTGCGGCCATCGAGATGTTTTCTGAGCGACAAATTGCGCGCGATATGGTGGATGGCGATGTGGATGCGTGCGTGATTTTGGAAAAATATAATCAGATTTTTGTCGGCCTGACAAGCGTTCGTGATGGGAAAATCATCGGCGTTTTTCGTTCAAGTGTGGATGCTAAATGAGCAACGATTTCGGAGGTTTTTTCACAATTTTTGGTGCGACAATATAGTGATGATTTTGCTGATATTCCCAAAATTTTGTTGGTCGAAAAAAATTTTGACGATGAAATTTTGGAAGCATTTTTGCAAATGAAAAAAATTCAGATTTTGACGCCACAGATCGGCACCAAAAAAGAACTTTTGGATTTTACCAAAAATCAGGTGCGCGAATTTGCGTACAAAAAAGAATTGCAGTCGCTTGAAAACAATACACTCACGCGCGGCCATATGGAGCAAATTTTGGAGCGATTGAAATATTCTATCCCCAAAAAATGACCGATTTTTTTTGAATGTTATGATATTTCTCACACGCACGGACAATTTACGTATGCGAGTCGTGTGGTGATAAAAAATGGAAAGCCCGATACGGATAATTATAAAAAATATAAAATAAAATCGCTTCGCGCTGGTGAAATCGATGATTTTGCATCGCATCAAGAAGTGATGATGCGCCGAACGATGGAGGGACTTTCGCAGGGAAATTTCCCCAATTTAATTATCATTGATGGGGGAAAATGACAGCTTTCATCAGCCTTGGAAGGGATTTCTCTTGGAATTGAAAAATTTTTCGCTGAAAATAATCCTGAAAAACTTAAAAAATTTTTGTCAGAAAAAAGTGAACATTTAGATGCGAAATGGCGTCAAATTTCGGAAATTCTGGGTGGCGATGTGGGACTTTGTTCCCTTGCCAAAAGGGAAGAGGAAGTTTTTTTGCCAGGACAAAAAAATCCGATTTTGTTCGAAAAATGAACGCCCGAGTTGATGGTGATCCAGAAAGCGCGAGATGAATCACATAGGTTTTCGATTACGGCAAACCGCAGCGCTCGCGGAAAATCTATGAAAAAAAATGTTTTGGAAGAACTGCCAGGCATCGGCCCAATGACGCGCAAAAAATTGCTCAAAATTGCTGGTTCCATTGATGAGATCAAAAATCTTGACGAGACGGAAATTCTCAAAATCGTGAACAAAAAACAATTAGAAACACTTCGTGATCATGGAATTTTTTAAAAAAATCCCCGTTTGGGGGATTTTTTATGAAGGATTTTCGTCAGAAAAAAATTTTTTGCCTTCGGTGAGCGGTTTGAGTGCGAGAATTTTTTCAGAAAATTCATCCATTCGTGTGTAGCGCGATGAGCGAAAATATTCTTTTTTATTGTGAAAAATAAGAATTGTTGGTGCGCTCAAAACCTGAAATGCGCTCGCAACTTCGCGAACTTCATCGATTTCTACGCGCATGAGATTCACAAAATCCAGATTTTTTGCGAGTTCTTCAATTTTTGGAAAAAGTGCTTGGCAAGTCGAGCAAAACTGCGTCCCAATGTACAAAATTTTAATTTTATTTCCTTCCAAAAAATCGTGAATGTCGTCCATATTTTTGCCAAACATTTTTGGGAATTACATAAATAAAACTGATTTTGGTGCATCCGAACAATCATCAAGAAGTTTGGTGATAAGCGGAATCTTAAAATTTCTTCCAATAAAAATGAGTCGAGATTTGGATGGCGCCTCACCTTCCCATGGCTCCATTGTCACACGAGCGCCTGCTTTTTGAATCAAATACCAAGTATCGGGCTTTTCAACAAACTGCACAAATCCCTTTACGCGGTAACAATCATTGTCCAAATCCTGAAAAAATGCATCCATTTTTTGCACGAAAAATTTTCCGCGTGCAGTATATTCAAATGTTTCCAAATCGTCGTGAGCATGCTTGTGAGGTGTATTATTTTTTTCTTCCATCGCATCAGTAAGCGAAAATCGCCCAGTTCCCAATAGGAGGTCGATATTTACTTTTCCGTGTTCTGCTTCAATAATTGGCGCAAACGCATTCACGCGACGAATTGCCGTCGTGAGAAAATTTTTCTTTTCTTGATCGACCAAATCAATTTTGTTCATCACGATAAAATCTGCAAATTCCAATTGTTCAAGCGCGATTTTGGCATCTTGCGCGAACAAATTTTCATAATTGAGCGCATCAATCAGACAAATGATCGAATCCAATTGCACGCGCCCATCCATATCATTCATCAAAAAACTTTGCGCGATAGGAAGCGGTTCACTTGCGCCACTTGCTTCAATCACGATGGCATCAATTTCTTTTCCAGAATTCAGAAGCGTCTCAATCGCATCCATCCAATCTTTTCGAACCATACAACAAAGACAACCATTCGAAACCTCGATGATTTCCTCAGTTGATTCTGCCTTGATGAGTGCACCATCAAGCCCCGCTTGCCCAAATTCATTTTCTACCACCGCGATTTTAAGGCCGTGATTTCCTTTCAAAATATGATTGAGAAGTGTCGTTTTTCCGCTTCCAAGAAAACCTGTCAAAATCGTAATTGGAATTTTTTTTGTTGTCATAAAAATATTTTAAAAAATTTTAGAAAGTCCCATCACAATGAGAAAAATCCCTGCCAAAAGCGTCAAAAAATTAGAAAAATTATTGGCAAAATTTGGTCCAATTTTGTGAAGAAAATTTTTCCCAGAAGAAAGCGAAAGCGCGATGATCGCAAGCATCAAACCAAGCCCAAGCGAAAACGCGATAATAATCAGGAAAGAATACCAAACATTACCGATTCCAATCGCAAAAACGAAGAGCGCAAGTGCATCAATGCACGGAACAAGTCCCGCAAGAAGTCCCACCATTAAGGCATTTTTGGTATTCGCAGTTTGGCAGCATGTACAATTACTCGGATGATTTTCGAGAGAATTTTTGAGTGGATTTCGTCCAAAATTTGCAAAATTATCCGATTTTTTTCTGAAAAATTTGAATGCTTGCCAAGCGAAAAAAATTCCAAAAATCACATAAAGTCATGCTCCGAATTTTTCTGTTATTTGAGCGGAAAAACTGGTTCATTTTTCAAGTGCGATGATAATGAGCGCCAATAAAAAAATGAACATTGTGTGCGAGGAAGTGACGCCCGCGATGATGGTAAAAATTTCTTTTCGTTGCAATTTTCCGCTGCTTGACACATATCCAACGAGCAGGCTTTTGGAATGTCCCGGCAAAAGTCCATGCGCCATCCCAGCGAGAAGCGCCACCACGAGCCCAATTATTTTGAGTCCGATAGTCGCAGAATTATCTACAAAATTTTTGAGCGTTTTTCCAGGCTGAAAAAGATCAAGGGTTTCGGCATTAGAATTATTGATTTTATCAGGAGTTGATGCTCGCGGTGCGGTGGTACGAGTGTCATTGGGGTTGGTGAAATTTTCATTTTTGAGCCCAAATGCGAGCGAAAAATGATTGATTTCTGCCTCTTCAGTGTACTCACTTTTTATCACAATTTTTCGCGAATTTTCCGAATACAAATCCCAGATTTTTCCGTCAGTATCCATCACGTAACCCTTATAATTTTTCGGATTTTGCATTGTCGTCGCGATATACGGATGAATGAGCGGAGAAATATCGAGCAGTGGTTTTTTGTTAAAATCCAGCGAAAAAGTATTGATTTTTCCCCAATCGATAGAAATATCGGTCGAAAAAGTTGCTTTGAGAATTGGATTTGGCAAATAATTTCCAGGCTCATTTTCGGTATTTTCAACGACCGAGCCACTTAAGAATTTGAGCGAAAAAGGTGCGCCATCAAATGAAAAATTGGTATTTTTTGTGATATTTTCTTCGAGAATTTTTTCAAAATTTTCTGAGATTTTCCCATGCGCATTAGTTTCGAGCGTTGTGAGAACTTGCGGTTTGAGATTATCCCAAGTCATGAGCGAATACTCGATTTTGACAGGATTTTCTGATGCATCAATTCGAAATTCATGCAAAATATCTGGCGGCAAAGCACACGCAAGCGCGCCAAAAATTTTCCCAAAAAATCCGAACAATAACGCGAGAATGAGTAAAAATTTTTTCATGCTCGCATTGTAACATAAAAGGCGATTTTTTCAAAGAAAATTTCCAAAATTTACACAATTTTTTCAGGAAATTTTTCTCTAAATTCTAGAAATCCGCCAGCAAGCGAACTCGCATTATATCCGAGTCTGGTCGCCATTTCCGCCAAAATCGCGGATTCTTCGCCAAACGGACAAATAAAAATAATTTTCGATTCCTTGGGAAACGGCAAATAATCGCTCGCAAGATATTTTCTGAGATCCTCGAATGGAAAATTGAGACTTCCCTTAATATGCCCAAGATCGTACGAAACATAACTTCGCATATCCACGAGGATTTCGCCAGAATTTTCTTCAATATTTTCGATTGTCTGGACTGCGATTTTTTCTGAATTTTCTGGAATTGTTTCCAAATTTTCTTCTTCAAAAAGAGATTTTCGTTTTTCTCGTAAATATCCAGTGTACGACTCCAAGCGATCACAAGCGATAAAAACCGCTTTTTTCCCAATAAGATCTTCAGGATTTTGTTTTTTGAAATATTGAAGCGCGCCAAAAAATGTTCCCCCAGAAGTTGGTCCCACGAGGAGGCCACATTTTCTGATGAGCACGAGCATGTAGTCAATCGCGTTTTGCTCATCCACTTCACTAAAATCTGCATACAATTTTGGGTCAAAAAGCCCAACTTCAAACATTTCTTGACTATTTCGAATTCCTGGTAAATGTGAATGCCCTGCTGTGATAATCCCGATACTTTGCATATTTCCACGGCTAGCAAAATAATCGCGAATTCCTTTACTCGAGCCAGTTGTTCCCAGTCCCGCGAAGAAAAAATCTGGCGTTCCGATATCATCATCAATTTCTTTGGCAGTCGTTTCTTCATGAATTTTTGGATTTCCCGAATTGGAAAACTGATCTGTATAATAATATTTTCCAGGATTTTCATTCATAATCCGCTTGATTACTTCGAGCGGGGAATTCGGGTCATTCGGATCGGGACATTCCGAACCAGCCGGCAGACTTTTGATTTCTGTTCCAATAATTTTGATAATATCTTCGACTTCTTGTTGGTGCATTTTTCGAGAAACATCGAGCAATTTTTTTCCTTGAATGCTCGCCAAAACTCCCAATGCTTTCGCAGTATTTCCGCTCGAGGATTCAATGATATATTCGTAGTTTTTCGCTTCACGAAGGAGTCCCATCGCAGTGCGATCTTTGACTGAGCCGAACGGGTTCAAGAATTCACATTTTGCATACAATTCGAGCCCCTTGATGCCGTGGATTTTTTCTGGAATCAGAAAAAGTGGTGTATTTCCGATAACTTCTTGGATATTATTGATGATCATTTTGATTTTTTACAGTGTGAGAAAGTTCGTGAAATTGTTTCATAATTTCAGCTTTTTCAGTGTCATTTTGTGGTGAGTCTTTAAGGTAAACTTGAAAATATTCGAGTGCTTCTTTTGGGTCTTGTAACTTAATTGCGCCCCAATTTGGGTCTGGATAAATGACAAAATGAACAAATTTTCCATCATTTTTCCCTTGAAAAATTTTCCCGATTTCCTCGATTCTATTAGCAGAAGTTGTCTCACCACAACAGCTAAATGCACAAGCCAGATTTTGAAGCGCTGAAAATCTAAAAATATCATTTTCGTCATCGAGATTAACATTTTTGATATCTGGGCGATTTTGCGTCGCATCCACATCCATTCCAAAATATTTTTTCAAAAATTGCTCTTTTTGAATTTTTTCTTCGTGGCTGATTTTTTTCTCAATTTCGCCTTGCGCCCATTGCTCATGCGTTAGAAGAATATTATTTTTTTTCATATTGATAAAATCGGTAATATTAGAAATTGGTATAAAAGTATTTCCCATTTCGTCGGAAATGGTATCTTGCGGTGTATTCATAAAAATAAAAATTAGAAATCGCGTGCCAAATCGCCATTTTTATCCTCAAAAAATTTTACTTTTTTGGGATGAGCGATGCTTTCGGTTTCATAAAAATCCATGTGATACGCCGCCATATTTGGAAAAATAATAATATCATTTTCCTGAACTTTTCGCGCGAAACCGATATTTCGAGAATAAATCATATCACTTTCAAGACACAAATTCCCCAAAAAATAATAAAAATTATTTTTCTCGCCCTCCGCATCATCTACGAGAATTGGATTGGTCGGCAATTCTTCCTCGCGCATTCCCAGTGCAAAAGAATGTGTATTCAGGATGAGGCTGTCCTCGCGCGTTCCGAGCACCGTCGTCGCGACAAAACCAACATTATTTCCAAAAAGTGAACGTCCAGGTTCAAGCCAAAGTGTGATATTATTTTCTCGAATAAAATCCTTGATGGCAGGCTTTCATTTGATGGTTTTTATCAAAAATTGTTCCAAAAATTTTTCGCCAGAATATTCGTGATTTTGGTATATTTTGTGGTGCGCAATTCCAGAATTTCCAAAATTTTGAATGCTGTCATTTTGGTAAAAAGTACCATACGAACCGCCAATATCAATAATTTTTGGCGCAAATCCAATCGCCAGCAATTTTTTGTAAAATTCAATACTTTCCCAGAAAACATCAATTCTCGTGTTCACATCAGGGATATCAATATGAAAATGATAGCCTAAAACATCGAGATTTTCACGATTTTTTTCGATAATATTGATTGCAAGATTCCAAAGCCATTTTGCGATTCCAAAGCGCGTATCGGATGCATTTTTGAAAGCACCAAGCCTCAGAATAATCGAGATTTTTTGATTTTTTTCGCTGGCAATTTTTGTGATTTTTTCAAGTTCCTCGACACTATCCACGATAATTGTCGCACCAATTTCAATGCTTTTCATCAAAAATTTTTGATTTTTTGGGCCGTTGCTCGTGATATTTTCGCCCGAAAATCCCATTGCAAGCGCCTGATTGAGTTCTCCTATTGACGACACATCCGCGCGCAGATTTTTCGATTTCGCAACGCGAAGCAGAGCATTCGAATGATTGACTTTCAAAACTGAATGAATCGCGTATTTGAGACGATTTTCTTCAAGAATTTTTTCAAAATTTTCAATATTTTTCTCAAATTGTTCAGGATTGACGACGCTGATGGCCTCGATCTCGTCCTCGATAAGGATTTTTCGTAGATTTTTTTTAAGATTTTCTGAAATATTCATACAAAAAAATTATTTTTCACAATGTTCACATTTTTTGAGGAATTGCACTGTTTCGGCGTGCTCCGCGTTTTCTGGAAGCGGAAAATGCGATTCCTGAACATTTTCACAACTTTTGCAATACGAAATCTGGATGCCCTCGTTTTCGTGATGATCATCACAAAGCACAAAAATCCGCTTTTTCTCAACCTCGATTTCATAAATCATTTTTTCAGATTTCCAGCGTTCTAGGATTCGATAAAGGGTCGTTTGATTCATTATTTTCGGCTCTATAAAGCGATTTTTTAAATCATCTAATGAAATTGATTTTTCTTTTTGAAACATTTCCAAAATATTTCTTTGATGAATGGTTGACAACATAATTTTTTATTTTTTAACTTTGCAAAAATTATTATATGCATTTTTTTGCAAATGCAAGTTTTTTTACAAGAAAATTTATTTTTTAAATTTCTGTCAAGCATTCCAATAATGATGTAATTTGCAAAAAAATCGCTTCGCCCTGGATTTTTTGGGGTTGCCATTCCGGGCAATTTTTTCTATTGTAAAAAGAAATTGTGTGATTTTCTCCAGGACAAGACTTTTTCACATGTAAGTTTTTTACAAAAGATCTTTCCAATAATTTGCAAACAGAAAAATCATTTCGCGCGAAATTTTATTTTTGACAAATCCAAAATTTCCATCAAAAAATCCCTTCAGAAAGGGATTAGAGAATAACGCATTTATCACAAGATTTGAGGCGATTTTCGATTGATCGAGCCGTGAAATTTGGCGGAAGCGGCTCATAAATCGTCTCGATATTTCCACAATTTTCACAAATAGAAATTTCAACACTATCGCGATTTGGGTTAAAATCGTCCGTCACCAAGAAAACAATTCGTTCATTTTGGTGCTTTACTTCGTGAATGAGGCCCTGATTTTTAAAAATTTCAATCATTCGATAGAGTGTCGTGAGATCCATTTTTCCTTCTCATTTTCCTACGAGGTTTGCTTTGAGATCAGTAAAAGTGGCTTTCCCAACCGTTCCAATATATTCGACAAAAATCCGTCGCGGCCGCGTAATACGAGTATCAGTCATATTCAAAATTTTAAAATAACCCGAAGAGTATAGCATATTTTTTTGAAAATTCAAATTTTTTGCGAAAATTCGCAATATGGATTTTTTCGATGAAAATTCCTTGACATTTTTATTTTTTGTGACAGAATATTTGCATCATCAATTTTTCCTGAAAGGGGAGCGAAAATGCTTACATTTCTCAAGTGGGTGTTAATTGTTTTATGTATGCCGATGTTGCTACTCATCGGGTTCATAATGCTCCCAATCAAGCCCTTTTGGGTAGCGTTGGTGATTGCAATTTGGTTCCTTTCTCGAGTGAAGACGCTGTTCGCAAGAATAGTCGTCGCCTTGCTTGTAATTGGAATACTCGGGAAAATTTTTAATTTTTGAAGATTTTCTCAAAGCTGGAATTTTCCGGCTTTTTCTTTTTCAAAATTTTCCAATGATTTTTCTCAAAATTTCTCACAAAATTTTGGTTGATTTTTTTCAATTTTCTATACAATAAAAGAAATTAAAATTTTTTATGACGAATTATCACGATAAATACGAGATTGTTATGGGTCTCGAAACGCATGTGCGTGTCAAGTCTCAGACGAAAATGTTTTGTACTTGTAAGAATGCGACTGATTTGGCGCCAGAGCCAAATATTCATGTTTGTCCCGTTTGTATGGGATTTCCTGGACAATTGCCGACACTTTCTGAGGGTGTCGTAGATTTGGCAGTTCGCGCGAGTCACGCACTTTCGTCCCATGTGCAAAATGTGAGTGAATTTGACCGAAAAAGCTATTTTTATCCGGATTTGCCGATGGCGTACCAGATTACGCAAATGTACCATCCAATCACGATGGGCGGGGAAGTTCGAACTCTTGTTGATGGCGAATTGAAAACTTTCCGCATTCATCATATGCATATCGAAAATGATGCCGGGAAACTTGTGCATGCTAATGGAAAAACGCTTTGTGACTACAATCGTGCGGGTTCTCCACTTATGGAAATTGTGACAGAGCCAGATTTTCGTTCCAAAGCTGATGTGCTCGCGTACCTTGAAGAAATTCAAAAATTGATGCGTTGGTGTGGTGCTTCTGATGCGGATATGGAAAAAGGACAATTGCGTTGTGATGTGAATATTTCGATTCGCCCGCATGGCCAAAAAGAATTTGGAACGCGTGTTGAGCTCAAAAATATTAACTCATTCTCATCGATTGGACGCGCTATTGACGCAGAATTTGCTCGTCAGGTAGAAATTCTCGAAGAAGGTGGAACGCTCGATCAAGAAACTCGCGGTTGGAACGATGAAAAGGGATATTCGACTTCGCTTCGCTCCAAGGAAGATGCGATGGATTATCGCTATTTCCCAGATCCAGATTTGCCACCACTTCACATTTCTGATGAATTTATCTCTGAGCGAAAACTTTCGGAATTACCGATTGATCGCCGCCTCAAATATTTGAACGAATACAAATTGATCGAAGATGATGCGCGAATTCTTTCGAACGACCGAATTACGAGCGATTTTTATGAAGAATTAGTGAATATTTCTGGTGATCCGAAAAAATCTTGTTCGTATATCACGACGGTACTTTTTGCAATTTTTGAAAGTGCGCCAGAAAAAATCACTTTGGCCGATGTAAAAGCTGAAACTCGGGAATTTGCTGAAGTGATTAAAATGGTAAATGCAGATGAAATTTCGTCAACCAATTCAAAAATTGTGATGGAAAAATTGGTTTTTGAAGGTGGAAATGCGATGGAATGGACGGAAAAGCTCGGTCTCAAGCAATCTAATGACACGGGTGTGCTCGAGGCGATTGTGGACGAAGTACTTGCACAGAATGCGTCACAAGTCGAAGAATACAAGGGTGGAAAAGAAAATTTGTTTGGATTTTTTGTGGGACAATGTATGAAGGCCTCAAAAGGCCAGGGAAATCCAAAAATGTTCACTGAAATTCTCAAGAAAAAATTGTCATAATTTTATCAAAATCTCCCTAGTGGGGATTTTTCTTTGACTTTTCGAAAAAAAAATTTTATACTTTTTTGCTGGCAATGTGCCATGCATTTGATTTTTCATTCAGAAAGGAGATTGTATGAAAAATTGTATTTTCATTGGTCACGATGGCTGGGACGGCAATGATATCCATTATTCTAAACCAGAGGGCTGGGATGGTAATTGATATTGGCATTTTCAAGTCAGAGGGCTGGGACGGATTCTAGTCGTCAAATTCCAAATCGCCACTTTTTCAAGTTGGTGATTTTTTGTATCAAAACATATTTTTATAAAAATGCAAGTCAATTTTTCAAAAAAATCTCGACGCGGCTCGACTTTTTGGTATTTTTTCGCATAATGAGAAAAATAATTTATGCTATGCACCTGATTGTTGATATCAGAAGTCGACATCCCGAAGATGCGGTAATCATCCGCTACGCGCAAAACTGGACGAAAAAATGGAAAAAATATAATCCGCACGATACTTGTACTTTTTTGATTTTTGATCAGCAGGAGGCGCCTGAATGAGAAAATTTTCTCCGTGTGAAGCCAGTCGGCTGGTTTTCTTCTTCTAAAAAAATTGCCTCCACGAACACAAATGAGATTTTTCGTGCTATCAATTTTTCGCGATACGCGCCGTATGATTCGAGTATTCCGACGCTGACTTTTGTGATGGATATGGGTCGTTGGCTCTACGATAACGAAACGAACGCCAATATTTTGCGACGAAAAGAGCGCGAATTCGAGATCAAGCGCCTCCTCAAAAATTCTTCCCATTTTATCGTGCCGAGTTTTTTTGCGGGTAATGAACTCGTCGAACTCTGGAATATCCATGAACAGAAAATCGATATTTTGCCGTTTGTTGAGATAGAAAAAATCCCACCAAATAAGCAATTATTCGCGCAAAATAATTTGCCAGAAAATTTTTTCTTGTACGATGCGACTTTTTGATCAGAATCCAATATTGAGATTTTGCTTCATGAATTTGGAAGATTTATCCACGATTTGCACGGAAAAACGCACTTGATTTTGCACGGAAATGCCGCCAAATCACTCAAATTTTTGACTGAAATTTTGCGTCGCGAAAAACTGGAAAAATGGGTGCACATCACAGGAATTCTCGATATTCATTCGCAAGAAATGCTTTACCAAAAGGCAAAATCGTGGATTTTTGTCGGAGCGTACAATACGACCAAAGTGAATGTTGAGCTTGCCCATTCGCACGATTTGCTCATGATTTTGTCCGATATTCGCGCGTTTGATTTTTATCCGCACGCAATAAAAATTCATCCAAATCACCTGGAAAAATTGTCGGAAATTTTTTCTCAAATCGAAAAAAATCATGATTTCAATCTTCCGGAAAAAAATATTTTTGATGAAGTGGTAATTTTTGAGCAATTCAAAAAAATTCTTTCCAAAAATCCAAAAATTTCTAAATCCTAACAAAAAATTATGTTTAAAGTTTTCTGAGTTTCTAATGAAAATGAATCGGGCGAACGAATGGAAGTTCGCACTATCGAGACTTCCCAAGCCGAAGCCATCGAAGTAGAAATGGACGCGGAACGCGATCATGAGACGGATATTGGGCAAATCGCGGTTGATATTCTTGATTTGTCTGATGCTATCGTCATTGTAGCGCCGGTTGCGGGCGTTGATCCTTCGGAAGTGGATATTGGCCTTTCGCGAAATATTTTGACGATTTCTGGCAATCGTCGTGAAAATCCGATTTATATGGAGGCGCGACGAATGCTTGTGGAAGAATGTTTTTACGGAGCGTTTTCTCGGTCAATTATTTTGCCGGAAAATCTTGCTTTTGACAAAATTTCCGCATCTGTGGAACATAATGTGATTACAATTTTGATTCCAAAATTGACATTAATCTCAAAATCTATTAAAATAGATGCAACTAAAAATTAGTTATGTTTTTCAAAAAATCTAAAAAAACCGAAGATGATGCGGTCGTGAAGCGCGGTATCAAAAAAATGGATGCAGTCATTACGGGCGCTGTTTTGGGTGGCGTGGTTGCGTCGCTCTATGGCGTGAAAAAACTTCGCGATGCGAACGAAAAAAATGAAGCCAACGAACAAAAACAAAATCCAGAAAAAACGGCTGAAAAACCAGCCAAGAAAGGATTTTTTGCGAGACTTTTTAACCGAAAAAAATAATATGAAAAAAATTTTTTTTATCGCGATTTTTTTCTCATTTTTTGGTATGCAAAATATTTTTGCGGCTGCACCGCAATGCCCAAATTTTTCTGAGATTAAACCCACGGCTGACGAGATTGTTTCCAAAATCGATCAGTGTCTGGAAGCTCGTGCCAATCGCACTTCCAATACGATTGAGGATTTTCAGTGTCCAGCAGGCGAGTTTGTGCTTGAGGATCGCGCGGAACTCACGAACGAACGCCTCGCATATTATATCGCGACCAATTTTTTCATGAATGAGGCTGATGCCAAGGTAAAGCAATATATGCAGCAATTGCAGCGTTATCGTGATAAAGATCCGGTTGCATGGACGCAGGCGTATGGTTCGTGCATCCTCGGGAAGGGCGACGAGACACAAAAATCGCTCGCGTATTTTTATGATACGATTTGTCAATTTTCTAGGATTTCCAATTTTTTGGATTCCAATTCACAAAATCGAAAATTTGGAATTTCATCAGACGCGTATCCGCAGAAAATTTGTACGCTTGTGGCACAGAAAAAGAAAAACGCGTGGATGAATCTGGGCAATAGTTTGATGCAGCAGGGAATTTATAAAAGTTTTGAAAACGACCGCAGTTATTATATGGAGGGTATTCAGGGCAATTATCGTGCGATTTTGGAAAAATTTCACAATTATCAAAAAATTGTTTTCCGTTCCGCTTCCAAAATTACTCATTATATTCGTCAAGCCGTAAAATAATATGAAAATTCGTGCCAAAAAATCACTCGGGCAAAATTTTCTCGTGGATATTGATGCGCTCATAGCTATCAGTTCCGCAACGGAAATCACTGAAAAAAATATCGTCGAAGTGGGGCCGTGATACGGAGCTTTGACGGATTTTTTGTTGCAAGAAAATCCCAAAAAAATTGATTTGGTCGAACTTGATTCTGATATGATTGCGATTCTTCGCGGAAAAATGATTACGGATTGGGCGGATTTTTCAGATCGCATCACTTTGCATCATGCTGATGTTCTGAAATTTTCTCCAAATTTTGAGAAATATTCACTCATTGCTAATATTCCGTATTATATCACGAGCCCGATTTTGTTTCATTTTTTGTATCCGCAAAATTTTGCTGTACCCGAAGAAATGGTGATTCTGATGCAAAAAGAAGTGGGTGAAAAAATTCTTGCCACCAAAGGTAAAAAAACGCAACATTCGTATTTTTCGCTTGCGATGTGGCTTGCATGCGAAAATATTGAAAAAATTTGCTTGGTTCCGAGTGAAAGTTTTGATCCAGCGCCAAAAGTGGATTCTATTGTGCTCAAATTTTTCCCAAAAAAAAATCGTGATATTGATACTGATTTGCAAAAACTTGAATTTTGGGACAAGATTTTCAAACATCCGCGAAAAACTTTGGCCTTCAATCTCAAGTCTGCTGGGATTTTTGATGAAAAAATTTTGGAGAATTTAAAAAATTTGTGATATTCTGAACAGGTTCGTGCTGAAGCAATTCGTTTGGAGGATTGGGAAAAGATTTGACTTTTTTTTAAAAAAAGTTAATATTCCTATAACCTTACAAGGGAGAAAATATTTTCAATTTTTATTACTATGTTACGACCAATAAGTTTAATAAAAAATATTATTTTTTCCTACTAGGGCTATTATTTTTAGTACCTACTGTACACGCAGAATCAACTTCTCTTGAGGAACTTGTTATTCAATGAGAAAAAGAAATTTCCTTTAAAAATGGAACTTTTGAATGAGGTTTTACTGTTCTCGATAACGAATCTCCAGCGGATGCAGAAAAAAGGTTCTATGAAGAGCATACCAGATTTTTAAATTTACAAATACAAAAAGCTCGCTCTGTTCTTTTTAGCCGTGACGCAAATAACGATGACAGGATAAGAAAAAGGCAGTTGTTGGAAGATGTGTTGGATGCCAAAAATTCTGAGATTGTATTTAAAAAAGTTGAGACACATCCTGGAATAAGAAGTCAGGGTAAGCAGCAATATAATTGGTTAGAAAGATCATATAATAATCCTTGGGAACCCATTAAGGGGTCTTTAAATATCAACCAGTCGTATATTGAGAATACATTTTATTTCTGAGACATTCGTTCCTTTAATCCTAATAGGACTTATGAACATGAAACTCAGGTATATGATACGGATTATGCGGACTATGCTTGATATTGGTCGTCAAATATGCCAAATGCATACCTCGATACTCAGTTTTTAGATGGCAATATTGATAATTTTACCATAGGATCAAGTGATACCTCTGCTTTTGAATCCCGTAAAGAATATATGACATACATATCTCTTAAGCCAGGAACAAGCAATACTGCTTTTGTTATTGTAAAATGACAAATCTGACATAGAACTCCAAATTGGTGTCACTCGACTTGGTGTATTTATGCGGATGCAACATCTTCTCGGCTTACTCAGTGATATGCCCCTTTTTGAATTAGTTGGGTAAAATAATTATATGAAACACATTTTTAAAATCCTCGCATTTTTGTGCTTTCTATTTCCAGTAGTATTTTATTGTATGGCAAATTTTTTCCCTGATTTTTTGTTATCACTGCCACGACCATTTTCTGATTTTCGTAGTGCACCTGTAGCACTTTGGCTTTTTATCGTAACACCAATTCTTGTGTGATGTTGTTTTTATCTTATTTCAAAACATTATAAATCCCCTCAAAAATAGGGGATTTTTTTGATGTGAAAAAACATTATTTTCTGTCAGAAATTGTTGGAAAAATCTCAAAAATTCTTATAATTACGGCATCTTAAAATTTTTTATGACAACAGAAAATTCTCAAAATCCTACTACAGAAACAGAAATTATTCTTATTGAGGCGCCTGATTATTTGGCGGAAATCGCGGAAATTTTGACGCTCCAAAATTCGCAAGTGGAAACTGTTTTGGAACTCACAGCCGAGGGCGCGACCGTTCCGTTCATTGCGCGTTATAGAAAGGAAAAAACAGGAAATCTTGATGAAGATCAAATCAGAGATATTTTGAAAGAAAAAACAAGAATTGAAAATTTGTATGAAGCCAAAAAAACAGCATTAAATGGTATTTTTGAGCAAGGAAAACTGACTGATGAACTCCATGAAAATATTCTCAAAGCAAAGACTTTGAAGGAAGTGGAAGATATTTACAAGCCATACAAATCAAAGAAAAAAACAAAAGCTATGATTGCGATTGAAAATGGATTTCAAATTGTGGCTGATGAAATCAAGAAAAATAAAAATATTTCAGAAAATGATGAGATTTTGCAAAATTTGCTTACTGATTTTTCTTTTGAGGAAATTATTGAGTGAAGTATTGAAATTATCGGTGCTGAAATCTCTGCAAATGCTGATTTGAGAGCAGATCTGATTGAAACATTGAATAAATATTGAGAGATTTCTTCAAAATACAAAACAGAAAAATCTTTGGAAAAATTGAATGAAAAAGATCGTGAGCAAATTCCAAAATTTGAAATTTATAACGAATTTACAGCAAAAATTGCCTATTTAAAGCCATATCAAGTTTTGGCTTTAAATCGTGGAGAAAATCTCTGAATTTTGAATATTAAAATAGAAAAAACAGAGAAAACTTTTGAATGAATCGCGTTTCATTATGCAAGAATTCTGAAAACAAAATATCCTTTTGCAGAGCAACTTTTGGCATGATTTGAAAAATGATATGAAGCACTTTTTTCTTCAGTAGAAAATGAAATCAGAGCGAATTTGTCAGAAACTTGAGAAGATGATGCAATCAAAACTTTTCAAACAAATTTGGAAAAACTTTTGATGACAAAACCAGAATATGGGAAAAATATTTTGGCAATTGATCCAGGATATGCAGCATGATGCAAAATTGCATTTTTAGATAATTTATGAAATCCTCAAGATTTTACAAAAATTTATTTACACAAAAAAACCGATGCAAAAGCTATTTTACAACTATTTTTGAAAAAATATTCTCCTGATGTAATCATTGTGGGGAACTGAACTGGAAGCAAAGAAACAGTAGAATTACTACAAGAAATCACTTCAAAAGATATTTTTATTGTCAATGAAAGTGGGGCTTCTGTGTACAGTGCCAGCAAAATCGCGCAAGAAGAATTTCCTAATTTGGACAGCTTGGATAGGGGAACTATTTCTCTTGGAAGAAGATTTATCGACCCGCTTTCTGAACTTGTAAAAGTGCCAGTTGGATCAATTTGAGTTGGATTGTATCAACATGATGTACCAGCAAAAAAACTAGAAGAGCAACTTGGAAATGTGGTGGAAGATGTAGTAAATGAAATCTGAATAAATGTGAATTCTGCTTCAAGTTATGTGTTGAATTATATTTCTGGAATTGATAAAAGGCTTGCCAAAAAGATTTTTAATAATCGTCCTTACAAGTCTCGTATTGATTTGAAAAAGCAAATGACAGCCAAAACTTATGAACAAGCGATTGGTTTTTTGAGAATTCCTGAAAGTGAGGAAAAACTGGATAATACTGATATTCACCCTGAACAATATGATTTGGCAAAATTTATAATTGCTGAATTTGATGGAGAAAATTTGCAAGAATTTTTTGATAAAAATATTGAAAAATTAAAAAAATTGTATGATGATGTCAATATTTGAACACTAGAATTTATTTTGGATTCTTATAAAAATGCTGGAATTGAAAAAAGGACAATTTCTACTCACAAAAAAGCTTGAATTGCCAAAGATGCTACTGAAATCAAAGAGTGAGATGTGGTTGAGGGAATTGTGAAAAATGTGGTTGCATTTGGTGCTTTTGTGGATATTGGTTTAAAAAATGATGGTTTGGTGCATATTTCTCAAATCACAGATAGGTTTATCAAAGATCCAAATGAAGTTTTGGAAGTCGGACAAGATGTGAAAGTAAAGGTTTTGAAGATAGAAGGAAGCAAGATTAGCTTAGGGATGAGAGGGGTGTAGGTTTATTATTATTTAAACTTTATGAATATGAAAAATGATGGTGCATTACATAATATAAGTCAAATTATATGTAAAAATATTGATGAATTAGCTTGAAATAGAGGATTACTTTCTCAAAATATTTTAAGTAATTTAAGGAACTTTGTAGAACATATTGCAGTTAAAATCAAATTTGAATATGATAAAAAAATTCGCCTAGTGTAGTTAAGTCAGAAATAAATTATCGAGATATTGAAGAATCACTTAAATTTATTAAATCACATGGACAATATTCTTTTCTAAGTAAATTTCATAAACTCTTACAAAGAAGTGTATCTCATTATTCAAGAGATGAAAACAATTCAGAAAGGTTAATGTTAAAGTATTATGAATATTTATTGTATATCAAGAATTTTTTAAAAGATGAATATAATATTGAAGTATTAGATAATCTAGCTAAATTTCCATTAAATTTAGATACTACCTCTCAAAAATACTATGAAAAAATTGCTGAAAAAATAATTGTTTGAAAGAATATATCAAAAAAATCTGAGAGATATTATATAGAAAGTGTTAAGCCATTTTTTGTTAATCAACAAATATATTATGAAGTTATCTTTACTCCACCATATGATATTGTAAGTAAATTTGATAGATTTGTAGCATTTTCAAAGTTTGATATTCCTACAAACTATGCTATGAAGTTAACAATTTTAGATGATGAAATTGACATATTTGGAAAAACAATGCCAATTAAAATAATAAGTAACTATGAATATTCAATTCGTGGATGTGAGTTTAAAAATTTTGCAAAAATTTTTGGATTAGATTTTTCTAATAAAAATATTGTTACTAAAGAATATGATGAAATTATGAGTTTACTAAAAAGTAAGCAATATAGTTTATTAGATTTTATTCAAGATGAGGAATTATATAATAAAGAAAAATTCAGAATCTCAAGATTAACAAGGAGCAATAATATTTTTAATATTTTAGATAAAGCTAAACATATAATTGATAGTAAAAAGGTATGATATAATATACTATCTTATTTGCTTTATACTATGAATAATAGAGTTATAAAGCAACAGTTATCTAAAGAGCAAAATACATACATTTCAGGTTTATATTTAAAAGTCTGATGTTTGGTTTTTGAAAAAATGCCTTTCAATTCAGCATTAATTAATCATGTTCCTAAACTGACTGATATATTTGATAGTATTGATTATAAAAATAGAGAAGAAGAACTTGTGGCTAGATTTATTGAAAATAATATAAAAAACAATAATATACTTTACACTCCTATTGATAATATTGATTGCTCACAAGATATAGATTTAATAATAAGCAAGTATAATTCAAAGATATATACAAAACACAAAGAAATCAGAAAGCTGGAAAAATCTGGTAATAGTATTTATATTAAATGATATGTTACAGATACAGTTTCTATTTTGAATAGTATTAAAAATCTATCATGAGAATGAATTAAGGGATATGAAAATTCAATAAATAATTGGATAAATAATTCTTTTTATAATATAGATGATGAACTAAAGAAAGATATGCTAAAAAAAATGTTTTTAGAATCAAAAGTTGCTTGTGTTTATGGCTCTGCAGGAACATGAAAAACTACATTAATTAGTCATATTTCAAATTTTTATGCTGATAAAAATAAAATATTTTTAGCAAACACTCATTCAGCAGTAGATAACCTAAGGAATAGAATAAAAGCTCCTAATAGTGGATTTTATACCATTTCTTCTATAATTAATCAGCTAAAAAAATGATTATTTAATGAAAATATTGATATACTCGTAATTGATGAGTGTAGTACAGTTAGTAATGAATATATGAAATATATTCTAGATAATATGAAATTTATGCAATTAATACTTGTATGAGATGTGTATCAGATTGAAGCTATAAATTTTTGAAATTGGTTTTATTTATTGCAATACCATTTACCCAAAAATTGTATTTTTGAATTACAAAAACCATATAGAACGAGCAATGAACAGCTACTTAAATTTTGGAATGAAGTAAGAGAATGTGATGATTGAATCGTGGAAACGATTGTTTATAATGATTATTCTATGCCACTAAATGAAAATATTTTTGAATTTAGAGATGAAGATGAGATTATTTTGTGTTTTAATTATGATGGAATATATTGAATTAATAATATTAACAGATATTTACAATTAAATAATCCAAATGATGTAGTAACTTGGTGAATGAATGATTATAAAATTTGAGATCCTATTTTATTTAATGAATTAGTAAATTCATCTTGGAATTTTGGTTCTAAAATTTTTAATAACTTAAAGTGAAAAATAGTCAATATTACTAAAGACCCTGAAAAAATTCGCTTCGATATTGAAATAGAAACAATGCTTGATGAATCAGATACTATTTGATACGATTTTGACTTTATAAGTAATGAATGATGAAAAACTATAATATCATTTGATGTTTGGGAACAATCAAGTTCTGATGAAGATAAAGATTTTAAATTAGTTCCCTTTCAAATTGCGTATGCTGTTTCTATACATAAATCACAATGACTTGAATATAATTCTGTAAAAATAGTTTTTACTGATCAAATTGAAGATTTAATTACTCATAATATATTTTATACTGCTATTACTAGAGCTAAAGAAAAATTAAAAATTTATTGGTCACCTGAAACAGAGCAAAAAATAATAAAAAAATTTAAAGATTTTGAACCTTGAAAAATACAAAAAAGGGATTATAGAATTATCGAAAGTAATTATGGTATTTAAAAAACATCGTTTCTTGAAGGTGGTGCCTTCCTTCTTGTAAAAACATTAAAAAACTAGCCTTCCAGCTAGTTTTTTAATAAATCCCTGATTTCCGCTAAAACCCTTTCTGCATGCCCTTTCGCGCGAACATTTCGCCATTCTCGCACTATCTCGCCCGTCATCGAATCGAGTAAAAATGTCGAACGAATCGTGCCAATATAGGTCTTTCCATAATTTTTCTTTTCACCAATTGTACCGAATTTTTCGTGCAAAACGCCATCTGGGTCAGAAATTAGCGTGATTCCCAGGTTGTGCTTGGTACAAAAATTTTCGTGCGACACTTCGCTATCTCTAGAAACGCCAAAAATTTCCACACCGAGCGCTTCAAAATCCGCTTTGAGTCGTGTAAAATCTTGCGCTTCGAGCGTACATCCGGGCGTGTTATCCTTCGGATAAAAATACAAAATCGTATATTGGTGCGTTTGAGAAAGAGGAATTTTTTCCATAAAATTTATAAAAAAATATAAGAAATTTCGTTGCCATGCTTTGCTGCAAAATCAAAAAATTCTTCATCGAGCATTTTTTGAAAATCAATTTCGTTCAGATCATCATGTAAGATAATATCGTTCTTCGCGCGGCAAATGTGAGAAATTCTATCTGAAAAATGCTCCGCGATTTTGGCAGATTTGGCTTTGTGTTCAGATTTAATAAAGGCTTGCAATTCGGGATTTTGCAAAATACGAGAGAGGCTCATTAGTGGAAATTATGTTGATTTTTGTACGCTTTCCAAGTATTTTCGATGAGAGTTGCGACCGTCATCGGACCAACTCCGCCCGGAGAAGGGGAAATCGCTCGAACAAAATTTTCGAGATTATCAAAGTCTGCATCGCCGCAGAATTTTCCATTTTCGTCCATATTCGAGCCAACATCGATAATAATGGCATTTTTGCTCACCATCTCACGCGTCAAAAATTTTGGCTTACCGACCGCTGCAATCACAACATCAGCCATTTTGGTGATTTCGCTCAGATTTTTCGTGTGACTATTACAACTCATTACCGTCGCGCCCGCATTGATCATCATGAGCGCCATTGGCTTCCCAACAATATTTGATCGCCCAAGAATCGCAACTTTTTTGCCTTTGATATCAATATTATACGCATCCAGAAGCGTCATAATTCCTTGTGGTGTACAACTCGGAAGTCATTTTTTTCCAAGAAAAACATTCCCAATTTGCGTCGTCGTGAATCCATCTACATCCTTGTGTGCAGGGATTTTTTCAATAATTTTCTCCTCGTTAATGTGCTTTGGAAGTGGCATCTGGACGATCAATCCATTGATTTCAGGATTTTCCGCAAGTTTCTCGATTTCGTGTAGAAGTTCAGCTTCAGAAATGCTGGCCTCAAAATTTTTCAACAAAAAATTCATCCCAACTTCTTCCGCGCGTTTTCGCTTCATTTTAATATATTGTAGGCTCGCAGGATTATCGCCCACAAGAATCACCGCGAGACAGGGTAATGTGAGATTTTTTGTCGCTAAATCCACTTTTAAAATTTCAGATTTTACTGAATCCAAAAGTTCATTTGCGATTTTTTTTCCGTCCAGAATCATAGTGCGAATTATTTTTGTCATTATAATAATATTTTATTTTTCCGCAAGAAAAAAGCTTTTTGATGCTATTTTTGTGCCCAACTCAGCAAAATTTTTTCTGATTCTTCGATGGTTTTCAGCGTGATTCGGAGCGTTCATTCCAGATTTTTTAAAACTTTTTTTTCGTGATTTTCTCGATTTTTTTGGTCCAAAATAGTTTGAGCCTTTTTCTTATAACGAAGGCAGGTTTGGGTGCAAATCGGCAGATGCACGTGCTTAGATTCGTATCGTCCGCGATGCCGTGAATACGCCTGCGTACCGAGAATCGCGAGCGTTCCTGGGAAATTTTCTGGTGTTCCATCTGAAAAATGAATCATGTCAGCAAAAATACTGCTGAGTGTGCGAAAATCGTCGCCATCAACGCGATAGGAATTTTGAGCAAAATCCTGCAAAAAATCCACTTGCGCAAATCGATACAAAACCGCGAATTCATCAAAAATCTGCGAATATCCGCGCTCCACAAAATATCTGAGAAAATGCATGATTTCTTGCGTTTGAAAAGCTGATCCATACGCCATTTGTGAGCCACGATAATACGCCACCAGCTTGCGACTCGTATCATGATCTTGCCCCATAATGCTGATATTTTCTTTTTGTAGAAGGTGCTCTTGATGTGTATTGATCGCCACGATATTTTCAAAACGCTGATCGTTTGATATCACTTTTTTTGTATGTAAAATTTTTTGATACAATTCTTCCTTTTTTGATGGGACTTCGTGATATGTTGGCGGATTCTTATCTCCAAAAAATAAAATTTTTCCGTTTGAATTCATTTTTGAATTATATATAAAATCACATTTTTGTCAAAATTCAAAAATACAAAGTATTTGAAAAAAGTAAGAAAATATAACAATTCTTAAAAAAAGTTTTGCTATTTTGAAAAAAATATATATTATGGCGCGCGCTCTTTAAAAATTAAAATTGATTATGAAACATACTTTACCCGAACTTCCGTATGCAATCGACGCTCTGGAACCAAGCATTTCTCGAGAAACTCTTGAATATCACTATGGGAAACACCTCCAAGGATATATTGACAATCTCAATAAACTCATTATAGATACAGAATTTGAAGAAGAGGCACTTTTGGCAATTATCGAACGCGCACCGCGTGGCGTTATTTATAACAACGCAGCGCAGGTTTGGAATCATCTATTTTATTTTGAAAATTTAGCACCAGCCGGAACGGCAGCACTTTCTCCAAAAATGCGCGATATTATCGAACGAAAATGGGGAACTGTGGCAGAATTTAAGGAAGAATTTAACAAAAAAGCGATGGCGCAGTTTGGTTCTGGATGGACTTGGCTCGTGATCAATCCAGAAGGGGAACTTGAAATTTTCAGCACTAGTAATGCTGATTGTATCGCGATGGATGCGGCATATACGCCGATTCTCGTGTGTGATGTATGGGAGCACGCATACTATATTGACACGCGCAACGCTCGTGCACAATACCTCGAAAATTTCTGGAAAGTGGTGAACTGGACAAAAATCGAAGAACGCTACACAGCCGCAGAAACAAAATAAAAACCCAATCGGGTTTTTATTTTTCGTTTTGGATTTCTTCGAGTAATTTCTCATCGATTGGGAATCCTAAAACATAAAACAATTTTGCGAGTTGTTTTATGTTTGTCATAGCTTGTTGATGTTTTTCTAAAATCCCATGTTTGCGTAAAAATTCTGCATTTGGAAAACTTGCCAAGTTTTTCTCTTCAATCTTTGGCCACTTTTCACGGGTTCATAAATTATGAAAATAATATTTTCCTGCTCTGAATTCAAGTCCAACTTTTTCAAGTTCAGGTATAAGTCCTTCCAATTGAGATGCAAACAATTTTTTATAATCCTCTTCGGTCGCAATCTTTTCTGCTCCTAGAAGTACGGCAAATAATTTTTCAACTTGACTGTTGCCATATATATATCAAGCATTTTGATCTATAATTCCATACTTTCTAAGAAATTCTGCATTTGGAAAATTTCTCAAGTGTTTCCCCTCAATTTTTGGCCACTCTCCACGGGCTCATAAATTATAAAAATAGTATTTTCCATCCCTAAACTCAAGCCCTATTTTTTTGAGCTCAGGCACAATTCCTTCCAATTGAGAGGCAAACAATTTTTTATAGTCTTCTTCGGTTGCAATCTTCTCTGGCTCAAAGAATACGGCAAATAATTTTTCAACTTGATTTTTATTCTTCATGGATTCTGCGCTTTGGTGTATAATTCCATACTTTCTGAGAAATTCTGCATTTGGAAAACTTCTCAAGTGTTTCCCCTCAATATTTGGTCATTGCAAATCGTTTGCGAAATTATGAAAATAATATTTTCCATCGTCACCGATTATAAGACCAACATCAATGAGTTTGTCCATATTTTGCAACAGCACATTGCGATATTGATCTTTCTCATCTTCTCGGAGCATTTTCTTGTTGAGACTATTTTGCAACAAGTCTTTTTCATATTCTACCATTTCATCAGAATCAGCAGAACAGATAGTTTTGACAAATCGCTGTTGTGTATGTTGCATAATGTGTTTTGTGTGCGGTGGTTGTTCCGTATTTTCCGACGATGGAGGAATATGTTCGTGAGAAGAATCAAGCTTTTCAAAAGGATTTTCTTGCATAGTAAAAAATTATTTTAAGTATATTACAATAATTTATATTTTTGTCAAATCATTTTGTTTTTTGAAAACCTAAAAAAGACCAATTAATGGTCTTTTTTGTGCTTGACTTGAATGGCAGACAGAATTTCTGTCAAAAATATCGTTACGCCCGTGATGACTACAAAAAGCATGATTTTTCCCTCTGTTGACAAGAAAATCGCCGAAAGCCCGAATACAGCTGTGAGAAAATATACCACCGCGCGAACTTGACTTTTGGAAAGCCCAATTTCCATAAGACGAAAATGTAAGTGGCTCGTTTGGTCGCCCTTCATCGGATTTTGTCCGCGTTTGAGACGAATAAGAATCACATACATCGCATCGATAATATACACGCCGAGCACCGCAATCGTTGTCGCGATTTTTCCGCCTGCGATGATCGCGAGCGTCGCGATAAAAAATGCTAAAATAATCGTTCCCGTGTCGCCCATAATCACTTCTCGGCTGATATCCGCGCGCATCAGGAAAAAAGTTGCCGGTATAAGTACCGCGAGAATCGTGAGAATAAATCGGCTATTTTCCTGACTCGCAAGGGAAATATCCGTTAGAAATAATTTGAATGCGAGAATCCCCAGAATAATAAATGAAATCAATGCAAAACCGCTCGTCATTCCAGGAACACCATCAGAAAAATTCACCGAATTAAAAATCAACACATACCAAACAATCGTGATAATCACCGGCAAAATATAAATTTCTTGTCCGAGTAGTGTGAATTGCCAAACTGGATCATCAAGCGACAGAATTCCGCCAAAAATATTGGAAATATATGAAATTTTGATGCTCGTAATTCCAATAATCGCCCCAACCGCAATCTGCATCAACAAGCGAAAAATCGGTGGAATCTTGATAGGACTTTTCCCAATCGTATCCATATCATCAATGAAGGAAATAGCCGTGAGAAACGCCCCAATGATGAGCACTATCGTAAGCCGATGCAACAACAGCTCGCTAAAATCTCCAAAAATATAAATAATCGGCGAGAGAATCGCAAGCGTCAGAAAAATCAAAACTCCAGCACTGTATGGCGCCGGCGCGCGTCACTGCTCGCTTTTGTAGAGATGCGGTCGATCCAGTAATCATCATTTTTTCCAGAGAAAAATAATAATTTTCAAAAGTCCAAACCCAACAATTGTGGCCGCTACAAAAAGAAACGCAAGAAAATAAAAATTCATAAATTATTTTTGAAATTATTTTTTGGAAGGATATTTTTCTTCCATTTCGCGAGTTTTATCATCCCAATATTTTTTGAGGCTTTCGCGCTGAAAAATTACCAAATAAACAAGCACCAAAATCGTAATAATCGTGATAATTTTTCCTATATTATCGACGATTTGTTCATAATTGTCAATGAAAAAATAACCGATCAGATTGATGCTGGTAGCCCAAATAATCGAGCCAATCGTATTGTACATCCAAAAATTTTTGGCGCGCATCCCGCTCGCACCCGCAATAAACGGAATAAACGCGCGCAATGTTCCATGGAATTTCCCCAGTACGATATACCAAAAACCATTTTTTTCGATTTGTCGTTCCATAATTTTTTGCTCTGTAACGCCAATTCCGACATAATCGCCATAATTGGTAATCATTTTGGTTCCATATTTCTGACCGAGAAAATATCCAAAATAATTTCCGAGCATCGCGCCAACTGATGCAAAAATAATTGTCTCAACGATGTGCATTTTTCCCCAGAATCCACCTACGAGAATCATAATATTCATCCCAGGAACGAGCGAGCCAATAACTGGGAGGCTTTCTGCAAGTGCTGAAGTAAAGGCAATAAGATAATTCCAAGGCCCGAGTGTTGTGATGAGATTGCCCATCCACTCAATGGCCAATTTGATCCAATCTGGCTTGAAAATAGCAATAAACAGCAGTACCAACGATACTATCACAAAAAGTATCATGATGAGCTTCGAAATGTAAATCAAAATTTTTTTCATAGTTGAGTGGCTATATAGTATGGATTTTTGGCTTTTTGACAAGCTAAAATCTGATTTCTGCAAATCGCTCAATTCCGCTATAATCCGCGAAAAATTGTACTTGCCAATCGTTATATTTTTCTAAGAATTTTTCTGCAATTTCGCGTTGATCAAATCAAAATTCTATCAAGATTACGCCGTGCAATTTTTTTTCAAAAATTTCAGTAAAAAGTTTTTCGTAGAGTTCAAAACCTGTTTTTTCCCCTCCAAAAAGCGCAGTTTTTGGCTCAAATCTAGTATCTTCGCTCATATTTTCCCAATCATCATTTTTGATATATGGCAGATTCGTGAGCAATAAAATTTTCCCATTTTCCCAATGTTTTGGGATTTTTTCGAGCAAATTCTGATTCCAAAAATTCCCATCACAATCAGAAAAATATTTTTCACGATTTTTTTCAAAATTTTTTCGTGCCACTTCGAGCGCATTTTTTGAAATATCAATGAAAAAAATTTCTTTCACCAAATCCGCCACGGAAATTCCAATAATTCCACTTCCAGAGCCGATATCTGCAACACTAACAAATGATTCGTTGGCAAGAATTTTTCTCGCGCGACGCACGAGCGATTCTGTTTCCAATCGAGGAATTAGTACATTTTCATTTACGAAAAATTTTTTCCCAAAAAATTCCACTTCTCCGTGGATATATTCTTCTGGATAGTTTTCTGGGAAAAATTTCATAGTCCGCACATTATAAATATTTTTTTGATTTTGTCGAAATTTTCCGTGATTTTTCGCATATTTTTCAAAAAATAAAAACCCTTTCGGGTTTATTTACAGCCACCGGTAATATCTGGCTGTCATTTCATACAATTTCGTTGCATCGGCGCAATGCGATTTTCGAGCAGATTATTCGTATTTTGCAAATCGACATGCAAGTCAATAAGACCTTTTGTCGTCGAATCGTTCGTATCTTGCTCAGCGGAAGTGAGTGCATTGAGTTGGCTGTACATCGTCTCAATATTGACACTGCGAGTTTTTCGCTTGATTTGCTCGGCTTGCCGTTCCGCAAAAGTGTCGCTCGAACCAGTTTTCCAAGTAAAACCATTCCAAAAATTAAATAATTTATCGAGTCCAGTTATAGGAATTTGAAGACACTCAGCGCGTGCTTTGGCAATGTTTTCTGGATTATTATCAAGCGCGGTCTTGGCCTTGTAACAATCAAAATTTTGCAACATGACTTTTTGAGCATTACTCGAAAGTCCTTGGCGTGAAAGTTCGGCCTGCAAAAGCTGTCGCTGGCGCTGTGCGTATTCGGAAGGGGAAAGTCAGTTTCCGCCACCGCGCAGGAGGGCAATGGCTTTTCGCCAAGTTGAGAGCGCGTCGTCTTTTTTAGCGCCAAGATTGAGAATGCCTTTGAGACTATCAAAAAAACTTTTTTCTTTTTCGGTATTATTTTCACAACTATTTGTTTGGCTGGGATGATAGGCTTGAGAAACTGCCTCTATGACTTTTGTATTATTTTCACGAATTCCCTCAAAATCCGTCATTGGCGCTCCAAGTGCCGCTTTTTGAAATCCCATGTGGAGCGTTTCAATTTCGATAATAATATTTTGCAAATGCTTGCTTCGTGTTGAATCGAGCGCACACATATCAGCCAATTGCTTCGCGACTTCCTCCACATTTTTTTCTAGATTGAGGAAAAATTTTTCATCACGACGAACGCTCCGTTTAGTATCACTTTTAAATCCCACCTGTGTGCTGTACAAAAAATCCGTTTTAATCTGCTCATGCGCCCAAATTTCAGCCTGCGCCGCATCAAAAACTTTGGACACATCTTGCGGACTTTTTCCCTCACAAGTCAGATTTTTGGATTGAGCATCTTTGAGAATTTCAGAAAGCTCGCTTTGCAAATTTTTCGCATAATCCGTCATTTCTGTGATTGGTCCGCCAGCGATGGTACACGATTGCGCAAAAGTTTTTTCCATGCTCAAATTTCCGAAAATTATCAGAAAAATGGGAAAAATGAGAATTTTGGAAAGATTTTTTTTCATATAATTTTGATTTTTTTAACGAACCGGAACATTGTCAAGTTTTGTTTCCGTGTCGAGAATTTGATTGATAATATCGAGCATAGCATTAGTAAAAGCCGAAATTTCGTTGATGTGTGTTGAAAATCCCGCATAATGACGATTGCGCATTTGCGCTGGAATCGCGCTCTGACAATCAATGTTTGGATTGAGTTGCGCTTCATCTTGTGCATTCAAAGAAATTGTCGCTTTTTCAAGATTTTCTGTGGTAGCGCCATTTCGTGGCAAAAATCCACCACCTGTTACCCCAGAATTTTTAAATTCTTCACTTCCAAGCCCAGCACTCAGAAGAGCACAACGATAGAGTTTTTCAAATTCTGCTTCTTGTTTTGCGGGTGTATTTTCTTCTTCCAATTTTTTGGTAATTTGTGGTGTGTTGTGCACAAAAACGCCACCACCAGCAACTTTATTTTTAAATTTTATATTCAAAAATGGCAACTGAAAACTATTATTTGTCATTTTCTGTGCAGACAAATCCGACCAAGAAATTTTTTCTGTTTTTTTGATATGTTGATCAAGAATGGTTTCAATCGCGTTGTTGCTACCACCGACGAGCAAATTTTTCGATCGAATATTTGTTCCAATGGTGATACAGAAAATCCCATTACAAGGCAATTTGTTGAAAAAATCTGACTTTTCGTTGCTTTGATTTTCATTATTTTGGCCGTTTTGTGCGCCAGAATGACTTTGGGCGCGCGCGATATTTTCTGAATAATCCTGCCCGCTATTTTGTGAATTTTTATTTCCACGAAGAGTTGAATTTAGGTCTCGCAAAAAATCTTCGGTTACAAGATTTTTGACCGCAATGGACTGATATCCGCTTGGCGTACATGTTTCTTGCCACGGAAGAGGGATTTTTGTATCAGTTTGCGCGCTGATACTTCCGCTTGAAGTATTATTATTTTGTGATCCAGTTTGAGTGATGTTTTGAGAGTTTCCACTTCCAGAATGAACTTCCGAATCTGCACGCAATTCATTTGGCTTGTGTCATTTCAAAAAATTGTCAATCAGTTTGGAAGCATTATTTTTTGTACCATCATATTTTGAATGGCTCGTAAAAATAATTTCATTGATTTTTTCAATATCTGCCACAATATCAAAATCTGAATTTTTGGTATTTCCATCCATAAAAATCCCAATCGCTGATGCTACTTCCAGTGTGTTTTGCTCGTTGGTAGCGCGATTTTTGAGGTTCGCGTATGTATCCGAAAGACAATTCGCAACTTTCGCAAGTTCATCGGCTGAAATCGATTTTTGTGTTGATTCGTGATAGAGTTCTTGTAATTTTTTAAATTCTCCACGAGAAATTTCTTCCAATAAATCCTGATCAATATTTTTGGCGTCAAGCCACGCTGCCTCACCACGACAGGATTTTCCAAATTCTCGAAAACTTGAAAAATCCTCCAAGTGTCGTTTTGTGAGACTTTGCGCCATCGCATCGCCCGCATCATCAATTCTCGAATAAAAATCCAGGCCTTGCGCCGAGAGAGAATTAGGTATGCTGAAAATAGCAAAAAAAGCAAGCAAAAATGTGGCTGGGGAGAGTTTCCAATTCATAGCGACATTTTACGCTATTTTGCTCCAAAAAGCAATTTTTTCTCAAAATTTTTCTTGCGAAAATCCAAAAACTCGTATAATAATTTCACTTTATTTTTAAAATTGATTATGAAAAAAATTGTTCTCGCGATTGCAACAGGACTGTTGCTCGCATCTTGTGGAAATTCTACCACACAAACCCCAGCACAAACTGGTGCAACTGTTATTGAGGATAAGGCAACAGTGGGCCGCACAACTGATGGGGCTGTGACTTATGGAGAAGGGGCGGCTCGCGTTCAAGTGTTCTCTGATTTTCAGTGTCCATCATGTCAGAGCTCAAATCAGACAGTTGCTCCAGTCTTGGATGAATTGGCTGAAGCTGGTAAAATCACAATTGAATACCGTCAGTTCCCATTAACAAAAATTCACAAAAATGCCTATGCAGACGCGAATGCAGCGCTTTGTGCGGCCGATCAGAATGCGTATCGTCCATATCATCAGGCACTCTACGCACTTGAAATTTCTAAGAAAGGAGCGACGGTTTCTGATGCGGATCGTATCGCAGCGGCACAGGGGCTTAATATCGATATGGAAAAATTTTCTTCTTGTGTAAACAATCAAGAAAATAAATCCAAAGTAGATGCTGATATGGCTCTCGGAAATTCTTTGGGAATCTCTGGAACGCCAACATATTTGCTTGACGGACAAGCGCTTTCGCTTGGTGCATTCACTTCTGCAGATAAGAGCACGGCTACTTTCCAGAAAAATCTTCGCGAATTCCTTGAAACATACGCGGCACGAACTTCTGGTCAGTCAGAACCCATCGTAACTTCTGATGAAAATGCTTCAACTGAAGACAATGGCGTTGGTGGTGTCGTTTCGACTCCAGCAACTCATTAAAAATTTCCCCACCTCGGGGATTTTTTTTGAAAAATTTAAAATTTATAAAACAATAAAGAATTATTGATAAACGATAAAAATTATTTGAAAAAAATAAAAAATAATATAATCGTACTATCCTAGGTTTTTATTTTTTTAAAATTTTTTATGGAAAAAATTATCATCAATCTTGATGTGATGCTTGCAAAGTGAAAAATGAAATTGATGGATTTGGCAGAAAAAATTGGGATTACACAAGCGAATCTGTCGATTCTCAAGCAAGGAAAAGCAAAGGCAATCAGATTTTCTACGCTGGAAGCGATTTGTGATGCGCTAGATTGCGAGCCGTGAGATATTTTGTCTGTACAAAATATTGAAAACCCTGAAAATAGTACAAAATAAAAAATCCCAATCGGGATTTTTTATTCAATAATCTTAAACAATTCTTCAAGACTAGTTTTTCCTTGCATAGCCTTCAAAATACCATCTTCGCGCATCAACATCAAATCTCATTTTCGAGCGATTTCAATAATTTCTTTTGGGCTAGAACCATTTCGGATACTTGTGCGAATTTCGTCAGTAAAATTCATCACTTCATATACACCGATTCGCCCTTGATAACCAGTCATTCCGCAATGTTCACATCATTTCGCGCGATAGAGTGTATAATTATTCTTGCGATTAGCGAGTTCAGGAATTCCAATATCTCGCATCATATATTTAATAATATCTACTTCGCTTGGGTCAGCTTCATACGCCTCACGACAATGCGGACAAATCCTTCGAATAAGCCTCTGAGCAATGATTACATCGAGCCCCGATGCCAAAATATAATTTGGCACGCCCATATTCATAAGCCGTTCGATGGTTTCCCCAGCAGATTTTGTATGGAGTGTTGAAAGTACGAGATGGCCCGTCATTGCCGCCTGCATCGCGATGGTTGCTGAATCCAAATCACGGATTTCACCAATCATAATAATATCTGGATCTTGGCGCATGAGTGCTTTGAGTCCACTCCCATAAGTATAACCCGATTTATCGTCCACCTCACTTTGTACCACGCCAGGAAGTTCGTATTCGATTGGGTCCTCGAGGGTGATAATTTTTCGATCAGTGGTATTGAGTGTTGAAAGCATTGAATAAAGCGTTGTCGTTTTACCCGAACCAGTTGGCCCCGTCACGAGAATGGTTCCATTTTTCTTTTTCAGAGATTTTTCAACTTGACGCTTCGCGGTCCACATAAATCCAAGTTCATCAACACTTGGAATCGCCCGACTTGAATCCAAAATACGACAAACCATATTTTCGCCATACTGAACAGGAAGCGTTGAAACGCGGACATCAATTTTTTCTGCATCATCAGAAATGCGATATTTTCCGTCTTGCGGAATGTGATGAATATTTAGTTTCAGGTCAGACTTGTATTTGAGGCGCTCCAGTAAAAGTTTATATTCAGCTCGAGAAAGTGTGGCCACGGTTTCTAGGGCTCCATCGATTCTGAGACGAACTTTTGTGTCGTGCTCGCTTTGATCGTAGTGAATATCTGACGAGCCAAGTGCGAGTGCACCTTTTGTAATGATAGTGAGCGCGTTGTCACTGTCTTGTTTTTTGAGAAAATCGTGAATAGTTTTTTCCAATTCCAAAAATCGCTCCTTTTGTCCATGAGCGTCTTTTTTGGTTTGAACCTCGTTGATTTTGGCTTGCAGATCCTCATCATTTTTGATATTTGAGGTGTTTTCAGGCGTTTCAAGAACGGCTGGCAAGTCATATTTTCCAGAATTTTCAGTCATACGCTGATTGTACCACAAAACATTCTTTTTTGCAAAAAATCCTGCAATTTTTTAAAAAATTCGACAAATATTATAAAATTTTTATAATGTCAAAAATTTTTTTGAAAATATGGCCTTTATCATGCGCAACGAAGATTTTGTGTGTCAAAATTGTTGAAAAAGTGTTGCAAAACATCCGACGGGCTCTGCGCGCAATCATTGCCCGTTTTGCCTTTGTTCTTTGCATTTGGATGCGGAATTTCCTGGTGACCGCGCATCTGATTGTGGTGGAATTATGCGCCCGATTGGTACGGATTATCGGAAAAATAAGGGCGATATGCTTGTGCATCGATGCGAAAAATGCGGCAAAAAAATTCTCAATAAAGTCGCTCCTGATGATGATTTTTTGGGGTTGGTGCGAAAATTGAATCAACAAAATCTTTAGAAAATATGGAAACAAAAAATATTGTTCAAAATCTGGAAATTCCTGTTGTAATCGGTGTTTCTGGTGGAGTAGATTCTATGGTTTTACTCTATCTGGCGATGCAGCAACTTCCGAGAAATGCTATTATTGTCGCACATTTTGATCATGGGCTGCGTGGCGCGGATTCTGATGGAGATCGGATTTTTGTAGAAACATTTTGCCACGAAAATTCGCTCATTTTTGAAGCTGAAACGAAAAATATTGCTGAAATGGCGCGCAATGAAAAAAAGAGCATTGAGGCTGCTGCTCGAAAATATCGCTACCAATTTTTTGCAAAAATATATCAAAAATACGATGCTAATGCGCTTTGCACTGCGCATCATTGTGATGATAGGATTGAAGGCGCGATGTTTAACCTCATTCGTGGAACCAAATTTGGTGGACTTATAGCACTGAAGAATCAAGATTTTTGGAAAATTGAGGAACAAAAAATACATATTTTTCGGCCACTGTTGTCGTTTTCGAAATCTGAAATTTTGGCTTTTGCAAGGGAAAAAAATATTCCTTTTCGAGAAGATGCGACGAATGATGACACTGAATTTCAGCGCAATTTTTTGCGACACGAAATCTTGCCAAAATTCGAACAAATCAACCCAGAATATCGGCGCGCGATTACAAATTTTTTGGAATATGTTTCGGAACACAAATCCGTTCAGGATGAGGAAATATCATGGTGGCTTGAAGCTCAAAATTCTCGTTTTAAAGAAATTCTTCAAAAAAAATTTCCTGAAAATCCTCGTGAATTTTCCATTTTTTCACTGAAAGATTTTCTGAATCAGTCAGAATTTTTCCAAAAAAATATTATCGCCTATATTTTTGAAATAGTAAATTATGGCACGATTGGGCTTTCTGATGCTATAATTAGCGAAATTTTACGTTTTTTGAAAGAAGGAAAAAATTCGTTCGGTATGCGAAAAATTAAAAATTTGGAATTGGAGCGACGAGGAAATTGGATTTTTTGGAAATAAAAACCTCTGAGTTTACATCAGAGGCGCGAAAAGATTAAGAATTTTCCCAAGCAATTTTCGATGAAATGGTCGATTTTTCCAGGTTTTTGGGTCGATTTTTTCAGAATCTTGCAAATCTTTTTCAAATTCTTGAGCAAGTTTTTGTGAAAAGTCTGTATCGTACACGGTTGCATTGACTTCAAAATTGAGATCAAAGCTCCGATTGTCGAGATTAGCTGTTCCAATCACAGAAACCTCGCGATCATATACGACGGTTTTAGCATGTATAAAGCCTTTTTGATACTGAAAAATTTCTACGCCAGCATCCAAAAGTGCGCCAAAAAATGACTGTGTCGTCAGTTCAATAATTTTGGAATCATACGTTTTTGGGACGAGCAATTTGATTTTTTTCCCGCTCAAAGCCGCGATTTTGAGAGAATCCAAAAAAGAAATATTTGGCACAAAATACGGCGTCGTGATGAGAATTTCTTTTTGCGAAAGTGCAATCCCTGTCAAAAGTGCATACAGAATATTTGGATACGATGAATCAGGCCCACTCGCTGTGATGTCCACAAGCGCATTTCCGTATTTTTTTTCGCTATCATCAGGAAAAAGTTCATCATCAAAACCGAGATTTTGCTCACTCGAAAAATTCCAGTCATACAAAAAAATTCGCTGCAAATCCCAAACCGATTTTCCCTCGATTTTCAGATGTGTATCGCGTCCGTAGCGGTGCGTCGGAATTGAGTTCACATACAAATCCGAAACATTAATTCCACCAACATAGCCAATTTTTCCGTCAATCACGACAATTTTTCGATGATTTCGATAGTTGATTCGATTGAGAAAATTCCATGGTTTGAGTTCAAAAAATGGGAAAATTTCCACGCCCGCATTTTGCATTTGCTCAATCTTTTTTTCGCTCAAATATCGACTTCCAAGCGCGTCATAAAGAAAGCGCACACGCACTCGTTTGCGTGATTTTTGAATCAGAATTTCAATAATTTCATCAGCAATTTGACTCGGTTCAAAAATATAATATTCCAAATGAATATGATTTTTAGCTTCTAGAAGGTCTTTTTTGAGTTTTTCGAATTTTTCGTCGCCGTTGATAAGAAGCTCCACGCGATTATTGTTCGAGCTGATCATTTCATGCGAAAAAAGTCGAATCAAGCCAGAAAATTTTGGAAATTTTTTCTCAAAATCGGCAATAATTTTTTGTGAATTTTGAAAAATTTTAATCGATTCTTTATGCTGTTTTTCGTCCAGAATTCGCTTTGCGCCGTAGATTTTTTGCTTGCGTCGATTCGTTCCGGTCGCATAATATACGAGAAAACCCACAACTGGCAAAATCCAAATCGCGTACAAATAAATCGCTGTTCGGCTCGTTTGTGTCTCATTTTCGAGTAAAATTCGAATTGTTGTATAAATCAAAAGTGCCGAATATGCGATTGTAATCAGCCAAATAATAATGTCTTTGAAAAAATCCATACGCCAATTATATATTTTTTCAGATTTTTGCAAATAATCCCAAATTTTCTAAAAAATATTTCCTTGACTTTTTCTGGATTCTATGCTAAAAATTTTTTTGTTTCAATTTTTCTCAAAAATTCTCTTGATTTTTTTCAAAAATTATTATAATAATCTCGCTTCTAAACGTTTATATCATTCAGAATTTTTCTGATTTTCCCGACTCAGAACAGTTCTTTTCAAATTTTTATTATGGCTAAAAAACCAACTCGCGTTGTAAAACTACAAATCAATGCTGGTCAAGCGAATCCAGCACCTCCAGTAGGTACTCTTCTTGGGCCTACGGGTATCCAGATTGCTGAATTTTGTAAGCAATTCAATGATAAAACAAAAGATCAGATGGGGAAGGTTCTTCCAGTAGTGATCAATATTTATGAAGATCGTACATTTGATTTTTTCACAAAACAGCCACCAGCAACTTGGTTTATTAAAGATGCTTTGAAACTAAAATCTGGTTCAAAAGAATCTCACAAAACAAAAGTTGGTCATTTGACTATGGATCAGCTCAAGACAATTGCTGAACAAAAAATGCCAGATTTGAACGCAAATTCTATTGAACAGGCAATGAAAATTATTGCTGGTTCTGCCCGTTCTATCGGTATCACTACTGATTTGAATAAATAATAAAAACTCCCGTCTGGGAGTTTTTTGCTGACAATTTTGGAAAATTTTTTGAAAAAGAAAAAATAATGAAAATTTTCTCTCGAATTTCCTGAAAAACAAAAATAGAATTTGACTTTTTGGGAGTTTTTTGTACAATGCGTGAGCATTTGGCGATATCGTCTAGTGGTCAGGACAACGGGTTCTCATCCCGTAAACCGGAGTTCGATTCTCCGTATCGCTACCAATTTTTAAAATAAAATTATGAATACAACGCCTTCCAATGAAGAATCTATGAAAATTATCATGGAGAAAACAACAGCCGTAGCGAATGATATGCTCAAATTGATTGATGACCAGCTTCGTGATCTCGGAATTGATAATGATGAAATGCGAGTTGCCCTCAAATTTTCTATCGTTCAGAAAATGGCTCAAAATACAGAAGTTCCAGCATCTTTGAAATAATTTTTTCTTTTAAAAAAAGCACCTTCGAGGTGCTTTTTATATTACACGAGAATGAAGGTGTCATCAGTGTGTGTACTTAGGTTGATGCAAATTTTTCCTGCCCAGACATGTAGTTTGAGGATGATAGCATCCTCTTCAATAAGTTCTAGGCTTCCATCATTAGTTGGAATATATTTGAGTGATCTTCAGGAGGTACACTTCAATAAGCTCTAGGTTTCCATCATTAGTTGGAATGCCTTCTGTGAAGCGAACATTGGTGTTCACTTTCAGGCGCTAGGAAGTATGTATTTCGTACACGTTTTTCGATGGCGCTTCATGGCGCTCAAGAGGATAGGTGATGATTCTATTACCTTTGTCCTGGAAAGAAAATTGTGCAATTTTCTTGATTAGTCCTTGGTTCGTGCCCATAGTCAGACAAGAACTATTTTTTTAAAAAAAGTGACTAGTCTTGCTGATTTGTTAAATCAAACAAATATAAATAAATTGTCAAGTTAAATTTAATCAATTTTTTGATACCATCGCGCTGGGAGTCCACCATTGTAGAGTTTTCGATTTTTCCATTTTGCGCGCGGCAACCATTTCTCTGCTTCAGAGTATGATGTAATAAAACCGCCAGAAATATTTTGATTTTCAAAAAATTTCACAAATTTTTCGTAAAAATTAGAGATTTCTTCATTCGCTTCAATACGCTCGCCGTATGGAGGATTCGTCACAATCGTCGTTTTTTCTCAAAAATCATAATCGAAAAAATTTTGTTCCACAAAAATAATATCGTCTTCTACACCTGCTCGGCGCGCATTATTTTTCGCGATTTCTATCATTTTTGGATCAATGTCGCTCGCAAAAATCTGATAATTTCCGCTTGGATAGATTTTTTCGCGAGCTTCACGACGCACAGCATAAAAAATTTCTTTTTCAAAAAATGGAAAATTTTCGACCGCAAAATGTCGCCCAAGGCCTGGAGCAATATTTCGCGCGAGCATTGCTGCCTCAATCGCAAAAGTTCCACTTCCACAAAACGGATCCAAGAATTTTTCACGAAAACGCCAACCAGAAATCGCAAGAATCGCCGCTGCGAGATTTTCTTTGATGGGTGCGTCGCCACTTTCGGTACGATAACCGCGTTTGTGAAGCGGATTTCCGGTGATATCAATCAAAATATGTGCCCGATTTTCAATTATAAAAATCTGAATATGTGCCTCGTCGCCATCACGATTTTCATACAAATGATGCGTCCCAGTTCCGTCCGTCAAATGGCTTACAATGGCTTTTTTGGCAATCGACTGAATGCTTGGTGTGTGCGAAAGGGTTGATTTGATCGCGGTTGCTTCTGTGACAATCGCAATTCCCGCGCGCAGAAAATTTTTCCACGAAATATTTTTTACCAATTCAAAAAGTGAGTCAAAATCGTTCGTAATCGCACTCGCGAGTTCAATATACACGCGATTAGAAAAGCGACTTTGTACCAGTAATTCGTACAAATTTTTTTCAGTTCATTCGCCGCGCACGATGCGGTCTTGCACATCAAAATTTTTGAGCCCAATTTTTTCTGCTTCGCGTTTTACGAGCGCTTCCACGCCCGCCTGACAAGTGATGAAAAACTGAAAACTTTCCCGATTTATCGCTGAATAGGGAAGTTTTTTTTCTTGTGGGATTTTTCTGAGAATTTTAATATTTTTTTGCATGAAAATTTTTTAAATTTGGGCAATTATTGTTAGATAACTGCTCGTTTATTGTTTGTAACAAATTTCTTTGATAAAAGCTTGGAGAGAAATTTTTTCATTCCAAATATTTTTATCGAGCCAAATGATGAGCGAAATGGTTTTTCCAATCTGAAATTCCTCATTTTCAGCGCCATTCCACATAATGATCGGCAAACTCGGATGCTGTTTTGTAAAAATTTTGATATGTTTTTTTTCGCTTCCAAGCGTCTGAACTTCGGTAATTTCCACTTCATCAAATAGCCAAAATGGCTTTGGATTGCCGATTCCAAAGGGACGAAATTTTTCAATTGATTCCAAAAGTTTGAGCGTCGCCTCGTTTGGTGGCAAAATACTTTCTACGCGAATAGTTGGCACTGGAAGCTCGCCTGTTCCATAAATTTCATAAAATTTGGCAATCATCCGTGACTGAATAATTTCAAAACTTTCTGGCGAAACGCTGAAGCCAGCCGCCTGTTTGTGGCCACCATAGCGAATAAGAAAATCTTTCGAATCATCGAGAATTTCCATAATATTGCACCATTCGGGTGCACGACAACTCGCCACATATGATAGACTGCCGTCAGCTTCGTGATGCTCACAAAGCACGATACTCACACGATTGTACGATTCAGTCAGTTTTCCAGCTACGAGCCCAATGAGTCCATGTTCGAGATCTTTATTCAAGAAAAATAAAATTGGCTTTTGGAGATCAACATTTTCGAGTGCCGTTTTGGTAAAATTTTCGACAACTTCACGACGATCGGCATTGAGCTTTTCGATTTCTTCAAGAAATTCATCGCAACGATTTTCGCTCGCCAAAAGCCATCGAAGAGCAGTGATGGGTGTATCCATTCGCCCAGAGGCATTGATGCGCGGCCCAATCTGAAAGCCGATAATATCAGCATTTCATTCAATATTCTCGTGTCATTCCAGATATTTTCGAAGGCCAGCAGATTCAGAATTTTTCATTTGTTTGAGGCCAAGTGTCGTGATAATGCGATTTTCATCCACAAGAGGCATACAATCAGAAACTGTACCGAGCGACGCAAAGTCAATATATTTGGTGAGAATTTTCTCAATTTTTCCTTCAAATTTTGACTCGCTCAACAAAATCGCGTGGATGAGTTTGAATGCAACGCCTGCACCCGCAAGGTTGGGGAAAGGGTAATTCTTGTCAGTGCGTTTTGGATTGAGAATTCCAATAACTTCTGTCGGGATTTCGTTTGGAACGGCATGATGATCAGTCACAATCACATCAATTCCGAGTTTTTTAGCATGGCGAATTGGCTTGATATCGCGCGTTCCACAATCCACCGTGATGACGAGTTTGACATTTTTTTCAGCCAATTCATCGAAAAAATATTCCTTGAGGCCGTAGCCGTCTTTGGCACGATGAGGCAAGCGATACGAAATTTGTGCATTCAATTCGTTTGCCAAAAATCGCACCACGAGCGCAGTCGCAGAAACGCCATCCACGTCATAATCACCAAAAACCACAATTCGTTCATTTCGGTCAATGGCTTCGAGAATTCGCTTCACGGCCGGTCTCATATCGGGCATCAAAAATGGATCATATAAATCCGAAATTTTTGGTTCAAAAAATTTTTCTTGATCAACGTCTTCTAAATTTCTATTTTTCAAAAAAATATTTTCTGCGTCACCATTCCACTCACTTTGGATGAGGATTTTCGTTCCAGATTTTGTAAAAAAATTTTGTTTTTTGACATTCATATGGTTCTGATTATAATCGCAATTACAAAAAGTAAAATTTATTTTTCAAAAAATATGAAAAAAATTCTTTTTCTCGTTTTTGCAGTGATGCTCGCATCATGCACTCAGCAAAATGACGCACCAACAGCAACACAATCAGAAAATGCGGAACAAAATACCGCAACACAAGCAACATATCCATCAACCGTTGTGGATTCTCCAGCGGCGAAATTTTGCGAATCAAAGGGTGGAAAAACTTCGGTAGAAAAGCGTGAAGATGGCTTTGAAATGCTTTATTGTGAAGTGGCTGGCGAGAAAAAGGATGCTTGGCAATTCATGAATGATAACGCATAATATGTCGCCTTTTGGCTTTATATTAACATTTTTCGGGGCAATTCTTATTTTTGGAGCGATTTTTTATACACAGAAAAAAATTTCGCTCTTTTTCCGTTTTTGTATTTTTTTTACGGGAGTATCACTGATTTTGTTCACAGCATTTCCGTCGATTTTACGAAAATTGGGACTTTTATTTGGGTTGGAACGCGGCGCAGATTTGCTCGTATATGTGTCAGTGGCGATTTTGCTCTATTCGGTCGTATTTCTATTGCAAAAAAATGCAATTCTTTCCACGAAAATTACGCGCGTGATTCGCACAATGACGCTTCAATCGGTTGCCGATTTTCCTATTATTTCAACCAAAACTGCTCTCGTGATGGCGTGTTATAATGAGGAAAGCGTGATTGCTGACACGATAGAAAAAATTTTTTCATTTGATAAAAATTTGGCGATTGTTGTGATTGATGATGGTTCGCAGGATAATTCTCTCGTGATTTTACAAAAATTGTCCGCCAAATTTTCTCATCTTCGAATATTGCATCACTCGCAAAATCTTGGCCAGTGAGCCGCTCTGGAAACGGGTTTTGAATATATTCGGCAGGGAAATATTGAATCAGAATATATTGTCACTTTTGATGCAGATGGGCAGATGGATATCGAAGATTTACCAAAAATGCTCGAAATTTTTAAAAAAAACCCAGAAATTTCAGTGGTTTTGGGAAGTCGATTTTTAGAACAAAAGTCCTACAATATGCCGTTTTTTCGGAAAATTTTACTCAAAACAGGAATTATTTTTACCAATTTGGTGAGCGGAATTCATTTGACTGACACACACAATGGCTATCGTGTTTTTCGGAAAAATATTTTGCCAAAAATTCGGATTTCGCTCGATGGCATGAGCCACGCTTCCGAAATTTTGGATATCATTGCACGCGAAAAAATCCCATTTCGGGAATGTGGTGTGAAAATTTTGTATTCTGATTATTCTCTTCACAAAGGGCAGAAGTCATCAAATAGCGTCAAAATCGCATTTAATATAATTTTTAAAAAATTTTTCTAGTATGCAAAAAACTCTTTTGGTTACGGGTGGTGCTGGATATATTGGCTCGCATGCGGCGGTCGCATTTGCTCAAGCGGGTTACAAGGTAGTAATTTTGGATAATTTTGCAAATTCTGGTCGCGAGAATCTCGATGGAATTGCAAAAATTCTTGGTCACGAGGTGGATTTTTTTGAGTGCGATATCACGAATCGTCGGGCTTTGGAATTGATTTTTGAAAAATATAATTTTGATGGTGTTTTGCATTTTGCTGGCCTCAAAGCGGTCGGTGAAAGTTGTGAAAAAATCGGAGAATATCATGAAAAAAATATTTTTGGAAGTATTGTTTTGTTTGATGTGATGGAAAAATTTGGCGTGAAAAAAATTATTTTTTCGTCATCCGCGACGGTTTACAATCAAAAGAATTTGCCGCCATTTACTGAAGATATGCCGACAGGAACAACGAATCCTTACGGAACGAGTAAGTTCGTAATTGAAAAATTGATCGAAGATTATGTGGCGCACAAAAATTGGCAGGCAACTTCGCTTCGATATTTTAATCCCATTGGTGCTCATCCATCTGGATTTATTGGGGAAATTCCGCGCGGCGTGCCAAATAATTTATTGCCGTATATTTTTGATGTAGCGCTTGGAAAGCGAGAAAAAGTTCGCGTTTTTGGTGATGATTATCCGACGCAAGACGGGTCGGGTGTGCGCGATTATATCGATATTAACGATTTGGTGGATGCACATTTGCTTGCGTACGAACATTTACAAAATGGGTACGAGATTTTTAATGTTGGCACTGGAAAGGGAACGAGTGTTTTTGAGATGATTGCGCTGGTGGAGAAAATTTCTGACCAAAAAATCCCATACGAAGTGATGTCGCGCCGTTCTGGTGATCTGGCAATTGTATTTGCATCCGCACAAAAAATTACTGACAAACTTGGTTGGAAAGCTAAAAATTCGGTAGAAGACGCAATTGTGAGTGGCTGGAATTTTATCCAAAAAATACATCATGATTCCTAAAAAAATTCATTATTGTTGGTTCGGTGGAAAGCCAAAACCGCAAAAAGTGTTGGATTGTATAGCATCGTGGCGCCAATTTTTGCCGGATTATACCATCATGGAGTGGAATGAAGAAAATTTTGATATTTATCAAAATCGATATGCGCGTGAAGCATATGAGACTCAGAAATACGCATTTGTAAGTGATTTTGCACGCCTGAAAATCCTTTTTGATGAAGGAGGAATTTATCTCGATACTGATATCGAAGTCATCCAAAATTTTGAAAATTTTTTGCATCACGGGGCTTTTATGGGTTTTGAATACGGAAAATTTTTAGCGACTTGTGTAATTGGGGCTGAGCCTCAAAATCCGATGATTTGAGATTTTTTGCAATTATACGACAACATTTCGTTTCAGAAAAATTCTAAAAATGATTATACGACCAATGTTGTGCGAATTTCAGATTTTTTGACGACACATTTTCCTGAGTTTCGCGCTGATAATTCGTTTCAGATTTTGAATGAAAATTTTGCCATTTATCCGCAAGAATTTTTTTCGCCGATTGATGATTTTGGAAAAATATATTGCACCGAAAAAACTGTTACAATTCATCATCACGAGGGCTCGTGGGCGCCTTGATATTTGAAAATTTTGTATTTTTTGGTGCCTCGGATCAAGCGCTTTTTACGATTTTTAAAAATATATTAAATGATTTTTTTCTATATCATCACGCCGACTTTTGAGCGCCGAGAACTGCTTGCTCAAAATCTCAACTCCGTCGTGTCACAATCGTATCCGCATTTTTTACATCTTGTGATTGATGATTCCAAAACAACGAATTCTTGGGATTTTTTGCAATCAATTGGCGAAAATTCGTGCCAAAAATTTTTCAAAAACGACACGAATCAATGAGTGAATTTTTCTCGAAATCGTGCGATTGATTGGGTGATGAAAAATCAAAATCAAGACTTTGAGAATTATATTATTTTTTTGGATGATGATGATTTTTTGTCAGAAAACACGTTGGCGGAAATGGCTCAAAACATTGAAAAAAATCCACAAAAGTGGATAGTGACAGAACGCGTGCATAAAAACGGAAATTCGATTACAAAGGCAAAAAATGGAGAAGGAAAATATAATTATGTGAAGGATTTTTTGCTCTGACATCATTTTTCTGGTGACGCGACGCACTGGATTTCGACCGAAATCCTTGGTGAAACACGATTTTTTCGAGATGTGAAAAACGGGGAAGAATGGGGTTTTTTTCTCGAACTTGCCACGAAAACCTATTTTTATTTTTTGTATCATAAAAGTACGATTACGAGCGGTTATCTCGCAGATGGCCTGACACAACAAGCTTTTGCCTCAAAAATTGATTTGCCATTTCGGCGAAAAATGATGCGACGAATGTGGCGAATGATTCGCACCAATTTTCCTGAGATTTTCCCCACCAAATCGATACTTTTGTATATTTATTTTTTGCCAATTGTTCACCCAATTTCCAAATTTTCTCTCAAAATTATTCGAAAAATTCTTAAAAAATTTTCCTAAAAAAGATTTTTCCACGCATTTAAAATTTTTTCTTCATCAAAATTTTTCAAAATTGTTTGAGAAATTTTTTTATTATTTTCGGGTTTTTTTTGAATTTCGTTTATTATTTTTACAAAATCTTCGTCATTTTGAAACAATATTTCATTTTCAAAAAATTCTTGAAATTGTGGAATTTTTTTGATACAAACGGGAACACATTGCTGCATTGCTTCAAGAATCCCCATCGGAATCACATCCAGATTTGACGCATATACAAAAATTGAATTTTGCGCCATCAGCTCAAAAATCTTTTTTTTCGGCAAAAACCCGTGCCAAAATATCGTTCCAAAATGCATTTTTGGAAGATTTTTTTTGACTTTTTCACGAAATTTTCCATCACCAAAAATATGGAAAATATACGATTTTTGCATTTTTTCAAGATTTTCAATAATTTCTAAAATTCCGCGTCATTTTTCCCAAAAATGAAAACTGGTAATCGTGAAAAATTCGTTTTTTTGAGAATTTTTTGAAGTATTTTTTTGAGAAATTATTTCATCAATGAGATTATAAATGACAACATTTTTTGATGAAGAAATCTCATTGGCAAGCCATTTTGATGGAAAAATAATTTCATCCGCAAATCGCATATTTTTTGGATACCAGTGAGTCAGAATTTTTCTAGGACTCGAAAATCCTTGTTCTTTGTAAAAATCTCCATGAATATTGAGGATGAATTTTTGGCATTTTGGACGCCACAAAAACGGTACACTGCTCACAATGATATCGTTTTTGTGATTTTGAAAATGTAGCAAAAACCATTTTTTGAGAGAAAAATGATGCTCGCATGAAAAATTGAATTTTTGAGACAATTTTTTGCTGAGGTTTTTGAATAATTCTCACGGCCCGCCACCCTGTTTTCCCGATACGAAAAAGATTTTTAACATATTTTTTCCTTGCTACAAAAAATGTCAACTTGCTCGCGTTTCGCGTACAAATTTTCAAAAAATTTTTGATTATTACTGATTGGTTCCAGCTTTCCGCGATAATCGATGAAATATAACAAAAACCCAATTTCTGTTAAAATATCCAAAATTTCTACGGATTTTTGCGCAAAATCGGCCGGATACAGCTTTTCATAAAAAGTTGGTGAATATTCAAAAATCATTTTGAGATGGTTTTTGGCAAGCAAATTTTTCATTCCAAGAATCGCGAAATATTCGTATCATTCAATGTCCATTTTGATTAAATCAATTTTTTCATCACGCAAAAAATCGTCCAGTACGATCGTTTCAATACTTTCGCTTTCGTTGCCAGAATGCAGATTTTCCACCAAACTTGAACCGCCCGGATTTGTTGGATTATAAAACAAATTTTTCGTCGTCGCCACGTTGCTTGCAGCATATTGAATCGCAGAAATGTTGGAAAAATTGTTGAGCGCGATATTTTTGGTTAATTCCGCAAAATTTTTGGAACTCGGCTCGAATGCAAGGATTTTTCCGTTTTCGCCCACAATCTTCGATGCAAGCAATGAAAAATAGCCAATATTTGCACCAATATCAACGAAAGTATCTCATTTTTTCAGATTTTCCCGAATCAATTTGGAAATATCCGGCTCCCAAAAACCAAGATTTATAATTGTGTCATCAATCGTTTTTCCTTCGTGCAAATACATCCAAAATCCTTCATTTGTACGCATTTTTATTTCATTTTTTTCTCAAAAATAGAGTTTTTTTCCGAGTTTTTGATGAAAATGATTGAGTTGTTTGAATGGAAAATAATTGCCGAGCCCGCTTCCATAAAATGGACGAATACAAGTACGTATGGCTTTGTGAAGGGATTTTTTCATAATTTAGAGATTTTTAAAAATTTGTTCAAAATCATGTTTCATATTTTGAAGGGAAAAATTGTGAGAATTTTTGGTTTTTGGAAGATTTTTTCAGTCAAAAATTTTTTTGAGATTTTCCGTCAGAGAAGTTTCGTTCGGTTCAAAAAGGGAAATATTTGGAATTTCGCGCGTCCCACCAACATCGCTCGCAAGCACCGTTACGCCCGAAAGCATCGCCTCAATCACGGTCGTAGGCAGTCATTCTTGCAAGCTCGGATTCACGAAAATATCAATTTTTGGATAAAAATTTTGCAAAAGCCATTCGTGCTTTTTGTTGCCCAAAAATTTCACGCGATGATGAATTCATAGATTTTTTACAAAATTTTCCCATTCTCATCGCATTTCTCACTCTCCGACGATTTCAAGTTCCCAAGGATATTTTTCAAGATTTTTGAGTGCTTGAAATAAAATTGTGAGATTTTTAAGCGAAACAAGCCGACCAACAAATCCGATTTTTGGAATTGGATTTTGAATTTTTTCTGGTTGCAAAAACGAAAAACCGCGATAGACGACTGAGATTTTTTCCGCACGATTTGAAAAATTCTGAACCCAATTTTTCCCAGCTTCACTCACACAAACCACCCAGTCTGCTCGCCGTAAAATAATTTTCCCAATCGTCAGATCAAATATTTTCGCAATATTTCGTATCCAAAAATTTCGATGAATCAAAAATCCTGTTCCGTGTTCGATGTGAAGATATGGAATTTTTTTTGCTTTTGCAATCAAGAAAACAAACCAAGTTGTCGGAGAAAAGCGAATATGTGAAATGATGATTTTGGTATTTTTGCGAGAAATCTTTTTCCAGATTTTCCAAAAATTCCTTTGCCAAAATTTTGGCACCGAACAATTTTGTACGGGCTCAAAAATTTCAAAATCTTTTCAACCTTCAATTGTTGTGATTTCGTTCGGAAAAATTTCATTTAAAATCTCGGCATATTTTTCCACTCAACCAATGTGTTCAAATGTAAAAGGCGAAATCTGAATGATTTTTTGTGAATTATGCATATTTTTGAAGGCTTTCTAAAATTTTTTTATCAAAATTTTTCGTCGAAAATTCGCGTCCGCGCGCGATAATCTCGTGCTGATTAAGTGAAGAATTTTCGAATTTTTCAATAATTTGATTGAGAGCGTCCGGCGTTTGTGGCGTGAAAAAAAATCCAGTTTTCTCATCAACTACGGTCTCAGTGGCACCCCCAACGCCATAGGCAATCACGGGAGTTCCAGACGCCATTGCCTCAACGGGTACAAGCCCAAAATCCTCTTCAGGTGGAAACAAAAAAGCTTTCGCTTGCGCATATAATTTGTTACGCTTTTCTTTTGTAGGAGTAAAAATCCACGAAATATTGGACTTTGATTTTTCTTGTAATTCATGATACAAAAGATTATCCGTGTTGGTACAGAGAATGAGTTTTTTTCCGTTTTGATTGAAGGCATCAACCAAAAGATCGAATTTTTTGTATGGAATACATCGCCCAATTCCGAGATAAAAATCTCATTTTTCGCTTGTTGGTGAGAATTCCTCAGTTTTAATCCCTGGATAGATGATTTCTGAGTCGCGATGATAAAATTTTTCTATTCGATCCGCCGTTGTCCGAGAATTTGCCCAAAAAACATCAACTGCTGCCGCTGCTTCCAAATCCAGTTTTCGCATCCAATTCACCACTTTTGGAAGCACAAATTTTGCGATTGGATTGAGAATTTTTCCAAATTCCATCATTTTTAAATATTCGTCATAATGTGACCAATAATAGCGAATCGGCGTATGACAATACACAAAAACTTTCGTATTTTTTCACTTTTTCGCGAGCGCGACATTTTTGGATTCGGCGCTACTCGAACAAATCACGATATCAAAATCTGAAAAATCAAATTTTCTAAAAGCGTACGGCCGAAAAATCCCAGCTAATTTGTGCTTGCGACCAAAAAAAGGTATTTTTTGCAAAAAACTCGTGTGAATTTTACGTCATTCAAGCATTTTATGCTTCATAAAACACACGCTTGTAAAAATTTCTGCCTGCGGAAACATCGCGAGAAACTCTTCAATCACGAGTTCCGCGCCTCCAAAATCAATGAGCCAATCCGCTACAATCGCGATTTTTTTGTCGTGCAAATGATTCATAATTTTCAAAAATTTCCCTTATAATACGAGTTTTTTTGTTTTTGTAAAAATTTATTGTGAAAAAATTTGAAAAATCCCAAAAAATCGTACAATGCTCATAATTAACGGATTTTATGACAACCAAAAAAATTGCTGTTTTGCACGACGCATTTTTGTATCGCGGCGGCGGCGAGCGCCTTGTAACCCTTATGGCAAAGGCGTTAGACGCGGATTTGATTTCTGGATTTTTTTCAGAATGAAGTTTTGTACCTGAAGAACTCGGATTTTATGGGCAAAAAATCGCGCTCGGAAAACCTGTTTTTAAAAAATGAATTCGGCATTTGATTTTGAAAAATCGCTTTCGAAAGACCACCAAGTTGCTCAAAAATTACGAAACGATTATTTTGTCGGGCAATTGTCTCGATGTTTTGAGAAATTTTTCAAAAAAACCGAATCAAAAAATTTTTTATTATTGTCACACGCCACCGCGATATTTGTTCGATTTTCGGGAAATGTATTTACAAAAATTTCCGAAAATTTTTCGTCCGATGATTTCGTATTTTTTCGATAAACAAGCCAAAAAATATATAGAATTCCTTGATAAAATTGATCAAATTTTTACGAATTCTCAGAATACGTATGACCGATTGTTGCATTTTTGTGGGAAAAATTCTGAGATTCTCTATCCACCGACTGATACGACGCGATTTTCGCCAGCTGATGCCAAAAACCCACTTCCGAATTTGCCAGAAAATTATTATTTGTCATTTTCGCGACTTTCTCCACCAAAGCGCGTTGGGCTCGTAGTTGACGCATTTTTGCAAATGCCAGACAAAAATCTCGTTTTCACGTATGGGAAAAACGATCCGCTCAAAGAAGAAATTTTGGAAAAATGCCAACATGCGAAAAATATTTTTCCAATTCCTGCGCCGAATGATGACGATTTTATTCGGCTTGTGCAAAATGCAATTGCCAATATTTATATTCCGATCGATGAGGATTTTGGGATGTCGCCGGTTGAGTCGATGGCGTGCGGCGTTCCCGTGATTGGTGTGAACGAATGAGGACTCAAAGAAACTGTTATTAATGGGAAAACTGGGGTTTTGCTTCCTGCGAAAATTCAAGTTTCTGATATTATTGCGGGCGTGCAAAAAATTGATGAAAAAACCGCGCTGGCACTTCGTGAGAATTGCGTTCAGCGTGCAGAAAAATTTTCGCTGGAAAATTTTATCGCCAATCTGAAAAAATTTCTTGAAAAATAAAATATAACTTTCGAAATATTTATGAAAATTTTTAATATTCCGCTTTGGAATGGGAAATATCAGGATTTTTTGGAAATTATTAAAAATCCAACTCAAAAATCGCTGGTTTTCACACCAAATCCTGAAATTTTATATCGCGCGCATTTTGATCAGGAATTTTTTAAGATTTTGCAAACGGCAACTTTTAATGTTCCTGATGCGAATGGCTTGTATGTGGCCGAGATGATGCAGGAAGGGAAAAGTTTTTTTGGTGCGTGCCTCAAAGTTTTTTTCAAAAAAAATTCTGTTTATCAAAAATATGGCGAGCTCATCAAAGGTTCAGATTTGACGCGTGATATTTTGGAATGGGAAACGCCAAAAAAAATTCTTATCATTGACAGGAAAAATAGTGAACCGAAAAATGATTTTGAACGAAAAAAGGCTGAGATCCAGAAAAATTTGTGAGAAATTTTGACACAAAAATATCCGAATAATGAATTTTTTGTATTATTTGATGGCGAACAAAATCCTGAACAAATCGCTGAAATCATCCAGCAAGAAAATATTGATTTTGTATTTTCATGTATCGGAATGAAAGTTCAGGAACAGCGACTTTGTGAAATTTTCGAATATTTGCCAATAGATTTTCCAGTGGTTGGACTTGGCGTTGGTGCATCAATTGATTTTCTTCTGGGATTACAAAAACGCGCGCCAAAATTTTTCCAAAACTTAGGACTGGAATGGTTGTATCGCCTGATAACGCAACCAAAAATTCGTGCCAAACGAATCAAAACCGCACTGATCGATTTTCCTCGTCTTGTCAAACAAGAAATAAAAAACCCCTCAAAATAGGGGATTTTTGAAAGTATCATATACGGAAAACCGCCTCCCGTGAAGGAAGCGGTTTTTTTGGAAGGAATCGTTGCCACCATTGTGTGGAGCATTGATTCCCGGCTACCCTAGGACTTTAAAGCCCTAAGAGCAGCCCTGAGCTTGGCACTCATGCCGTCATCTTCCTGCCGAACAGGTAGGACTTTAAAGCCCCAATAGCAGCTTGAAGCTTGGCACTCATGCCGTCATCTTCCTGCGGAACAGGTACGAAATACTTCTCGTACCCTTCAATGCTCAGCAAGTCGATGATTACAATAGGCATCCACACATTTGGGAGGTCGCCCTCGCCATCTGTGGTTTCTACTGCCATGTAGTCCGTGAAGACTACAGATTTTACGGGTTTTCCCCACAGGCCTTGCGGCACCTTGTGGAATAGAGACGGTAAGCCGAAGCCTACCGAGCCGATGATGTCGGCTTTTTTGTTTTCGTTCTCCAGGGTTTTACCCTGACGATCGAAAACAAAAATCTCTTCCCCACAGCGTATCACGGCTGCGAGAGATACCCGAGTTTTCTCGTCTTTACGGACGAAGGGGTTCCCGTAGGAATCCCATCCAATTTCCTTGGCTCTTGTGACCAACCCAGTCAGCTTGACTGGAACCTCTGCCAAATGCTTGGCGATGATAGTTGGCAACCGATGATGGCTTTTCCAGTCGTCGGTTTTCAAGAGGTCAATGAGAATTCGGGTTGCACCACTAGTGGCGCGTTGAGTGAGGATTTTAGCCATGTTGGCTCTCCTTGAAGGTCCCTTAGAAAAAGCATACTCTCGAAAGTGTATACTGTACTACGGTGGGACTGTTACCGATTGTACAAGGCTTATTATAGTATACATTTTTATTTTGTCAAGAGATTTTTTCACAATAATCTCAGTTTTTTGTTTTTATTGGGAAAGCTTGATATCATCGTAGCATACTAATAATTTTTTATGACAGAAAATATCAAAAAAGAATTTTTTGCAGCAGAATTCTATGCGCTTTTTCATACAAAACTTGAAAATGCTCCTTCCAAAAATGAATTATCCGAGTTTTTGTCTGGAAAAATCATGGATAAAAATTTTCTATGCACGCTCGTTTTGATTGGAAAAATTTCAGATTGGAATCATGCTTTGCTTTTCATATTTTCTGATGATACAAAAAATTTTATAATGATTTTGTCAAAAATTTCTATCATCTCAACGATCCAAATTTTGCCATTTCCAATTTTGCGGCAGATTTTCCACAAACGCTTGATTTCGTGGTTTCGCGATTGGAAAAAGAAAAAAATACTGCGAGACGCATAAAAAATTCTCAGAATCAAATTTGGTAAAATAAAAAATCCCTCAAAATAGGGGATTTTTTAATCCGTAATGATTTCCTCTCCGACGATCGTTCCATTTTCTACAAAAATGTGTAATTCTCGTAAAAATTTCATCGACTCCATCACCGAAAAAGGGTAGGGGATTTTTCGTGTTTTAATATTGAGTGTTCCTGTGAACCAATCAGCCAAAACACGCTTTTTTCATGAGAAAAAATATTCAACCCCAACGATGTTATTATAGTCAAGATAAGCCTCGATGTTTGTGAGAAATAATTTTCTGTCGCGAATCTCCCAAGTTCCATAATAACCACGTCAACAAGCCGTGCTTGGGAATTTTAATTCTATATTATTTTTCGTTAAAAATGAATTAAATGCCTTAGCGTACATTTCTTACATTCATCATCAAATCATGATTTTTTCTGGTGTTTAGCGCGTCATAAAAAATTAAATTTCAAAATCAAAAAATTTTTCTAAATCCAATCGTTCATGATCGAGACGGAAAAGTTTGCCATTTTTCTCCAAAATTCTCAGAACGCCATCAACGATTTTTTCGCTCACATTTTCGCCATAAATATTTGGTTTTCGCATATTATTATTGTCATAAGCGCCTTTCACGATTTCCACAATCAATCGAGAATTCACTGGCGGCGCAATCACATTCGCTCCAGCGAGAATTGTTTCCGTGCGATCAGAACCAAAACGAAGCGTTACACAAGGCGTCCCGATAATATTGGCTTCTTCTTGCATACTTCCAGAATCTGTCATGACGCAGCCTGCCTTGCTGAGCATATCCATAACTTCGTGATGATGCGCGAGGGCGGGTCCGTATGCAAAATTATCGCGATAATCCTCCACAAGTTGTTCAATGTCAGATCGCAAACCGTAGCGATCAATCGCTGACTCTGAAGCATTTAATCCCAGAAAACACACAGGAAATCCATCTTGCACGAGTTTTTTGATGGCAAAATAAATTGCCTTAAATCGTTCTTCAGTTTCACAATTTTCGCGCCGATGCACCGTGACAAAAATCAGTTTTTTGTATTTCATATTCGGATACATCGCGAAAGCATTGGATTCTGGAATTTTGGCCGATGAAATTTTTACAGCGTCGGCAACTGTGTTTCCAACCACTGCCATCCGATCTTCCAAAAACCCTTCATTCATGAGAGTTCGTTTGTAGATTTCGTGCGGAAGGGCAAAAAATCCTGTCGAAGCCTCGATTCCGCGCGTGTCAAATTGTTCAGGATATGGCTCAATTGACCCCAATTCATAAATTCGTTGATCTTGCAAAAATGAATAATATTGCTCCCAATCAAATTTTCCGTGCTGAAATTCCGTGAAAACGCGATTGAAAAAATGTTCATTTGGGGTAAAAGTTCGAATTCCAGCTTCCACATGCACCACAGCAAATTTGTTCAAAAATGCTGCTTTGTCTGCTGTTGTGGCCGTCATAGTGTCTCCATGAACGTATGGAACGGGGATTTTTCCATATTCATTTGCCAATTTGTCCAAAAAATTTCCCAATCGCTCGATTACTTGTGAAAATTTTTCGTGTAATTTTCCGCTGATTCCAAGTTTTACATCAACTCTCATACCAAATTCTCCGAGTACGCCCTCTGAAAGATTATAGTCATAATGCTGACCAGTATGCACTAAAATCAACAATTCTCCGCGTTTTTGAAGTTCTTGATAGAGTGGTGCTTGCTTGATAATATCAGGCTTTGTTGCGATCATCACAATGTGCGCATATTGTTTTTTTGAACGCTCAATTTCTTTCCAAAAATTTTGTCGGATGGAAATATTTCCTTCCTCGAGATAGACGATTTCTTGATTCATAACAAAAATTTAAGTATTGTGATTATATAAAATTTTTCGTGAAAGGCAATAAAATTTTTGTTTTGAAAAAATATAAAAATTTTGCAAAAAAAATTTGAGTATGCTACAATGAATAGCAACTAGTCAATAAATTATAAAAACTTTATGGAAAATAACTCACCGGAAATATCACGAAAATTTTCATTTTTCGAAAAATTTTTCAAAATCCAACCAGAAGGAAGAATTAATCGTCTGCAATTTTTTCTCAGACTGATGATAATTTTTGGGTTTTGGAGTGTGATATTTTTCTCAATTATCCATTACTTTCAGTCAACAGAATTATTTTTTCGATGAATTTATGATTTTATTTATGATTCTTTTTGGTATCCTATATATTCCTTTTTTGCGTTACTTTTTCCAATAATTTGCAGACTTTTGATAGTTTTGCCGATTTATGTTATTTCTGCAAAACGAATGCGGGATATTGCAGGAAATAATTCTCCTCATTCATGATTTCTTATTGTAGTGATTTGTTGTATATTATTTCCAATATACTTGTTATACTTGTTGTTGCCATTAATATTTTTGTCGCCATTAATATTTTTGTATTTATTGTGCGTTCCAGGGAAAAAAGAAGAAAATCAAAATGACCAAAACTCTGAACAAACAAAAAAATCTTTGTTCAAATCATTGTTGGGATTTAATTTTTTACAACGCAATCTCTCACCAGAAATTCGAAAATATTCTTTGTATCAAAAATATTTTAAAATCTGGCCGGAGCTTCGTATTGGTCGAGAACAGTTCGCTGTTCGGGTGACATGGTTATTATTAATTTGGTTTATTATTTTTGTTCCTTTGAGGTTTTGGGATTGGATATGGCAGATAATGGAGCGCCTTGCATGGGAAACAGGAATATTTCATCTTTTTATACCATTCATAATTCAGTATGTAGTTGGATTAACTTTTTATGCTATTTTTTACAAGCGATTTCGTGATATCTCCTTAAATGACTCAGTGGACTTTAAGACATTGTATTGGATATTTATATTTATCCAAATTTGGATACTAGGCTGAATGTTCAATATATTTGCTCTATTACAAATGTTCAATATATTTGCTCTATTACAAGTGTTATTTCCTCAGTTATCATTCAACATTTTTCATATAGTATATGCATATGTTGCATTATTATTGTTGGTGTTTGTATACTTTGGTAGTCGTCTTGGTCAAGAATGAAATAATAAAAATGGCCCAGACCCGAATAATGATAAGATTTCATTTTTTGGATAATTTTGGATAATCAGAAAAAAATCCCCATTTGGGGATTTTTTTCTCAAAAATCAGAATTATCGGCCTTCTCGCATAAAAATCAGCCCTTCGAGTGAAAATTTTTTCTCGCCAATCCAAATACTTGGTGTTGGAATATCATCTTCACCTTCGAAAAATCCAGTATTTTCTGTGAGTATTTCATCGTGCAAAATTTGCTTCACGCGGCGCATGACACCAAGGCGCTCTAGCACATCATACACGCGCCCAACTCCATCAGGATAGCGAGTGTCTGTCATTCGAGCGATTTCTTCGATTCGTTCGCCCGTTACACGGAAATCACCATTCTCGAGGCGAGTAATTTCGCAGCGTTTTGGATCGGTGCGTTTTTTAAGGTCGTATTTTGTGGTTTCAGCGATTTTTTCTTCTGTTGGTGCTTCAAAAATTCTTTCTGGAATTCGTTCAATAAGGGCATCTTTGAGTTCGTCAATTCTGATAAAGGCTCCAGCAGAAATAGTCAAAAATACTTTTTTCCCAGTTTTTTCTTCAAAAATTTTTACAATTTCATCCAAGTGCTCAGCATCAATAATATCCGCCTTCGAAAAAATAATAAATTCCTCCTTTGATGCCATTTCTGAGCTCCAATTCTCGAGCTCGCGGCGAATCGTCTGATAATTTGCAATCACTTCATCTTCACCAGCAGAAACATCAAGCAAATGAATAATCGCACGACAACGATCAATGTGCTTCAAAAATTGGAAACCAAGTCCTTTTCCTTCACTTGCCCCTTCAATAAGCCCAGGAACGTCTTCAATGACCATTGAGCGGCCTTTATGTTCCATTACACCAAGGTTCGGTGTAAGTGTCGTGAAGGCATAATTGGCGATTTTTGGACGAACATTCGTAAGTGACTGAATGAGTGTTGATTTTCCAGCGTTTGGTAGTCCAACAAGCCCAACATCAGCCACGAGTTTGAGCTCCATTTTTACAAATTTTTCTTCACCAACATCTCAGAGTTCGGCAAAATGCGGAGATTGGCGTGTGCTGGATGTAAAGTGCGCATTTCCAAAACCTCCACGCCCACCTTTACACAACAAAAATTCCTGATTTGGAAATTCTAAATCACAGATAATTTCGCCATCTTCTACGTCGGTTACAATCGTTCCAACTGGTACTTCAACGACGAGATTTTCAGCGCTCGCGCCGTGTTTTTCCCAGGTTCCACCGCGTTCGCCATTTTTTGCTTCGATTTTTCGCAAATGTCGAAATTTGGTTAAAGTTGTTTCGTGCGTTGTCGCTTTTAGAATAATATCGCCGCCATCGCCGCCATCGCCGCCATATGGTCCACCTTTTGGGATATATTTTTCGCGTCGCCAAGAGACAATTCCATCCCCACCTTTTCCAGCTCGGAAGGTGAGTTTTACTTCATCAATAAACATAATTATAAAAAATTTTGCTGATTATACAGAAAAAAAAGAAAAATGCAAAAAAACTTGCAATATCTGAAAAATTTATATAATAGGCTCATCTTCGCTCAATTATTTTTTAAAAAACTATTATGGCAAAAGGAAAAAATACATTTCAGGTGGGAAAATCTTCTGAACCAGGAGCAACTCGCCGCGACTATATTTATGCAGTAAACAAGAAAAATCTCCCAGCAGGAGAACGTTTGAAACTTCGTAAATATTCAAAACAGCTTCGCAAACACGTAGAATACACATTTGTTGATGCAAAATAAAAATTCCCGATTTTCGGGATTTTTTAAAATTTCCAAATAAAAACTCCAAAATTATTTTTTTGTGAGTTTTTTTGATGGACCAGGTTTTTTCATTTCGGGAAGGGAGGCGAGAAAACTTTCGACTTCGGATTTTTTGGCTTTTTGCAGTTCTGCATAGTATTCTTCGAGCGTAATGAGTCGCGCGTCGAGAAAAGCTCGTTCCGAATGAGTCAAAATCACTTTTGTGATTTCTTCGTATTTCATATTGTATTGGACAAGTTTTTGTACCAATTTTTTACTAATTTGAACATCATCGCAATTTCCAAAAATTTTTTTGAGCACTTCGGATTCTTTTTTTGTTCGAGGCATTTTGTAAGTTGAGGAATAAATAACTTTTAAATATTTTAGCGTAAAATTTTTCTTT
>ERZ773077.87-NODE-87-length-63680-cov-58.632849_pt1 | contig 63680 bp, 84 predicted proteins | sample MGYA00580612_ERZ773077 | MGnify/ENA primary metagenome ERZ773077 (study PRJEB29015, sample SAMEA2737971) | human oral metagenome | biome: human oral; feature: human-associated habitat; material: dental | place: China | collected 2021 ...
ACTAAAAAGCCAGCTGGTAGAACACTAAGAACACTCAGACACTAAAAAGCCAGCTACGCTTACTCAATAACTTTTTAGGTTCTTCGTGTGCCTTTTTTCAAAAATGACTCCGGGGCGTAACGTGACGAAAATTTTTAAAATTATGTCACATTTTACCGAATGCAAGAAACCAAACATTTTCAAATTGTTCATTTTTTGAACGTTTTCGCTTTTTAGATAACACTTGCATGGTCTCGTTGCAACGCTTACGCCACAAAAAAGGCAGGCGATGGGAAGCCGTTTAGTCAACACATATTACAAAAAAGCGAAAGGCAGAAGATAGCGAAAATATAGGGATGAATGCCTAAAAAGCCTATATATATTAATAATTTAATAATTTAATATATATATAGGACACTTCGCCATTTTTGTCATTTTTCGCTTTTTGCCTTTTGTGTGTGCCTTTTTGCTATTTTTTGAGGGGTGTTTTTTAATTTTTTGGAAATTTTTCCGATTTTCGCAGTTTTGGGCGGTTTTCATGTGTGACGCATCTACCCTGTCACTTTTGGAAAACGTCGAACCCCCCTCGGATCGTTGAAAAACCGCAGTCAAACAGCCCCACAAAGAAAGTAAAAAGCGAAATTTGCTTATAAGTCGTTGATTTAATTGGAAATAATTTTCACTTTTTGGTTTCTTTTAGTGCCTTTTTAGGATTTTTTGAACAGCCCCACAAAGAGGATAAAAAGCGTTGTGGATCTAGCGATTGGGCGTTACATTTTCGCAAGTTTTTCGCCGATCTAAATCTGTTTAAATTTTAGGCGATCAGTTAAAAATGATGTAATTATTCAGTTTTTAAGCGTTGACAATATAAACCGATCCGCTATAATAGACCACATAAAGCAATCGCACGGCGAAAGCTAAAACTAATTTAACTTTTTGAATAACAAGTGTTGACAAGTAGAATGCAAAAAGCGATAATACCTCACACTTAAACAACAGGAGAACTTAAACATGAAATTTAAATCTTATTTAGCTGATAAAGACTTTTCCGATCTCGTTACCCTTTGGAACGAATACGCATCGGAACAAGATCCGGATTCTATGATCTACGAAAGCGTAGAAGACCTCGCCGAATTATTAGGCGACAACGGAACGGAATTAGCTCGGCGTGTATTTTTTGGCGACCTTAAAAACTGGTATGATCGCGTATATCTTAACGGCTACGGTAATATTGAATCATGTTGGAACGTGGCGAATAGCCCAATAGATGTTGACTTACTCGCTGACTGGTTAAAAGAGCAGGAGCATGAAGCCTATGAGGAGTGGAAAGAGAGCCTCCCACCGTTTGCGGAATGGTTATCGGATAACTTAACAAAGGCGGAATTAGTCGGACTTTGGAAAGAATACATAGATACGGAAGATGAATTAGATCTTGATGCACTGGCTGAAGCGTTAGAGGATGACGACGCTGAAGTATATAAGGACTATCTAAAGGATATGGAAGAACTGGCGGAGTAGGCTAATTCAATGCGCCTAGCCTTTAATATTTAGGCGCATTCTGTGAGCTTATTTTAACTAACACTATAGAGGAGCCGATCAATGTTTACCACATTAATGCGCGTCGACGATGGGCGCAGAATCAAAATTTTAACACGTTGCAACCGTGAGCAGGTCTATCGCTATACGGTGCAAGTGGTGGAGCTTTATAAATATAATGGCTTGCCGGTGGATAATTTTGTTAAGTCGTTCCGCACGCTGGAGGAGGCGCAATCCTATTTTAAGGTATGTTTTGCCGATTTAACAACAGGCGCCCGCATTGAAAAAGCCGAGGGCATTTTGCGCAGAATTAAACGCAAGATCTACGATTTTGAGAATACGCATGATGATTTTGCGCCTCGTTGTTGGATTAAAGCAGAGCGTAAAGTGCGCAGCTGGCTTGATCGCCACATTCCGAGAAAAGCGGTGAAGCGCCGGGATGTTTTGGATGTTTACTATTTGTGAGGCGTGAAGCTATGAATGAATTTGAATTGAAAAGCGCAGGTACTATCTTAAAAGTCGCGGTTTATGAGAAAACTCGAAATACGTATCTTTCGATAGACGACCCGACTAATCAATGTATGTCTAACAATTATGAGGGGGACTATGCAGCGATTGAGCTCACATTTGAGCAGGCGAAAGCATTGGCGGAGTTTTTGAATACTTTAGAGGGCTAAAAAATGAACGAAAAATCTTATGAGATAGCGGTAGATGTAGCGGATCTTTCCTATCCGTTAGAGATTGAGCGACAAATCCGCCTCCGCAGCCGATTAGTGGCAGTTTGTGGAAAGAAAGCCATGCGCATGGCGTTTACAATTGAAGAGCGTAAAAACGGGAAGTTTGGATCGGCTTGTGAATTTATCGATCTGCCGGAGGGTGCGTTACTACCCGCTGGTGAGCCTGTGTATCGGAAGATGCTGGATGCCTTTTGTAAGCTGTGGGATCGGGAGCGTGAGGATGCGAACACTGAATTTATTAGCTTTCGAATTTCGCTGATGGATTATGACTCTGAAAAGCAATTTACCGACGTGTTTAATATTAAGGCGAAGGAGGTGTAGGGTATGGATAGAGTCTATATTATGGCGGTGGTCAAAGACTTGAAGGGCAAGCCTTGCACCGAACTAGGCACGGGTGGGATTTTTTGGGTAGATAACCGCCTATCCAGTGCGAATATGGTGCGATACGGTGAAGAAATTATCGCTAAATACAAAAAACAACGGAATCACGTAATTGGCTTCGTTCTGTGTTCCTGTCGGAATAAGCCGGATTATGTAGAGAGTTTTCATGCAGTAAATTAAAAGTTGAAGGGGAAAAAGGAATGCAAGATGTATTAGTGGCAGTAAGTAAGCACGGGCTATCGGTGGCGGAGTTGACGGGCTTACGTGAGTTAGAAGGTAAGGAATACGATAATCGCAATCAATTTTTTGATGATATTGATGCGGTGTTGTGTGCGCCTAGCGTAACCGTGAGAATTATTTTAGGTTACGCTGACGACTGGGCAAAATTTTTGAGCGAGGAGCCGTTTGATAATGGCGCATATATTTACTTTACAATCAAGGCTGAGAGCCTAAGAGATGAGGAGAATTAAAAATGATTACATTAAAAGAAGAAAGCCTAATCGTAGGTGGCGTTGAAAGAAAAGAAGACAAAATCGCTGTGAAAGTGTTTGAGCTATTAAACGAACGCCTAAGTGATGCCGTTGGGCAGTACGGGTGCGACTTGCATAACTACTTATTCAATGAGGAACCAGCCTTTATCTACTATAACACAGCCGAAGACGCTTGCGAACGTGTAGGCGTGTTCAGTGCGATCCGCTTAGTGTATAAGTATGAGAAAGACAATTTTGGTGAAGTAAGTACAGAAATTGAATCATGTAAGATCGCCAATATGTTGGTGTATATCTACGGGGAGTATTTATTGCAGGTAAGCAATGCCGTGGACGATGAGCAGTGGGATCGTGAGTTGACGGTAGAAGACTTGGCACAAATTGAAGGGCGTATCCAGTCTTGGTGTGATGAGAATTTGCCACAAAATGAGCAGTATCGCACGTTGGATGAACAGGTTTGGGACTACTACGGGAGCTACTAAGATGGAAGGGAAAGAGCCTAAAATTGACAGCATCCCGGTGAAGTTTGACGTTTGGGACACGTACTACCACGTAAAAGGCTACGGGGATAAGGTTGAGGTAAGCATTCCTTGTCGCAAGTATGGGAAAGGTAGAGACAAAGATAGTTGGACATTAGGGCATTACACGGAAGAGACGGTGAACCCTGAGTTGATGGCGATGATCCGCTTAATGGTGGAGAGTGGCAAGCCTGCCGTCTTTTCAAAAGAGGGTATGGCGCACTTCGACATGGTGCAGGTAGTTGTAGGGCTTCCGCTGGCGTATGGCTGGCGAGCAAAAGATTTTGAGTAAAAACAGAGGAGAAAAAAGATGAAGCTTTTAGATGTGTTAAACGTTGTTTGTAAGGAATACAGCCGTATTGTGCAAGGTGCTGAACCGAGAGAGTGTTTTAGTAAAGTCAAATACGCATTCGACGGATATCATGCGTTCCACGGTGAAGTCTTAGAGTTTGCCGTAGATGACCTCATAGAGAATGAACGGTTTTTAGCATACGTATGCGATAAGGTAGACCTTAGTTATACCCGCGTTGAATATGCAGGCAGACATTACGCTCAATCTACGATTTTGCGTGCGTTGCACGAATACGAGGTGCGATACCACAACGAAGACGACCCGATGCTGGACGAAAATGGGATGACGGCATTACAACGTTTGGCAAGCCGAAATTATGTGCCTGTGTATTTGGAGGCGGAAAGCCTTAAGAAATTATGCACGCACATGAAAGCCCTAGACGAATGGATGATGGCGACTAATTTAGACTCCCTTGAGCCACAAGATATTCATTCGGCGTTGTACTTGATGGATAACGTGCGGTTAAGAGCGTATGTGTGGATGCCTGACGACTACCCATTCGTAGATGTGAAACTATAGTAAGTAGGGCGGTAGAGCTATGCGTATTATACACGGCAATAAAAGCTTAGAGTGGGAAGCAGACTATGATTTGTTTGTTATTACCATGACACGTTACTTTACGATTGGTAAAGATAAATTTGAGTTAGAGCTTGATCCCGTTGAGGGAGAAAAACTTTACCAAGCGTTAGGGAAATGGTTGAAGGGCGTAAAGGATGAATAACTGGCTACCTTATCGGGTAAAAGTTAACAAGCGAACGGGGCGGGAGTATATCCTGTTCCAACGCCACTTAACAAAAGACCGCTATCGCTTTCTACACGGTGAGCCATGGATGCAAGACGGAGAGTGTGTGTTTAAGGCAGTGCATTATAAAGGTCGGGTGGTAGTGTGGGTGTTGATGGGTAAGCGGATAGATGATCTAGCTTACCTGAATGTAAAAACCGTAGAGGGGCTGAAAGATGGAGATTTTGATGCCCTCTATAAGATAGCAAAAAAGATGGTGTAAGCATGAAAGTCCTAACACTTAAACAATTTAATGAAAAGATTCGACCTTACGGGTTTAAAGCCGAAGCGAAGAATTATGGCTACCACTACCTGATTCGGTGCAGAGGGTTTAGCGTGAGTTACTACCCCACTTCTGAGAAATGGGTTGGCGGAAACAATCGCGTAGGTTGCGGATTAGCGTCGTTTCTTTCCTACTTACGTAGTATTACAAATAAATCGCTGTCGATTAAGATGCCTACTCATGAGTTTATCTGTAAGCGTGTGTTTATGGCGACATTTATTGAAGCAATAGACCTTATGCCATTGTACGGGTTTGATAGTTTCGCTGAGTGGTATAACCACGCAATGCAAAGCCCAACGGATGCGTGGATGACGGCGAAAGATGGGACACGCTTAGTCGTGTTACCGGAATGGTGTGGCGCACCAGCGAGAGATGTAATGCGCCAAGTATATATTGATATTGAAGAACTTATCCGTGCGATTCGGATAGAAAATGTGGAGATTTAAAAATGAGTGATGTAGTAAAAGCAATTAAGGGTGAAGAGGCTTACAGATTGTTAGCGGAGAAGATTTTTGACCTGTGTACTGACTTATTGAATATGAAGTTGACGGAAGTCACGACGATGGCAGCGTTTAACGCCGGCTTACATACCGTTGGCTGTTCTAATAAGCCAGGTGTTTTTACAATGCACGATGGTGTGTCTGTTGGTGATGGGATAATGTTGCATAAACGGTTGATGGAAGACGTGTTAGCCGAAATTGTAAGTCGCCATGTAACAGCGCAGAGTGTAAGACCATTCGAAGCCATTAAAGAATTCGCTGGATTGGTTGATAAGATTACATTCGAATTTATCTAGGGTGGTGTTATGGCTAAGAGTAAGAACCGGCGGAAAGACGGGAAGGTCGTTAAGGTAGATCATAAGCAACGTTATAGACGGATGCTGGCGACTGAAATCAAAGACTTGATGGTATGTAATATCGTCGATAGACGTGAGGTAGTTGATGGGGAACTACGAACATCTATGACTCCACGCACACTGGTGTATAACCGCAGACTAAAAAAGGTTGTACCAATCACAAAGACGCAAGAGGAAGGCCTTAGAGCTGAGCGTTGGAAGTGGAACATTCAGACCGGTGTAGTATGTCGCAAGCAAGACGGCATGGTGTATCTAGATCGTGAAATGAATACGCAGACTATCTCAGAAGTATTGCTGACGGAGATGAACGACCATGTAACGAATATGCTGGTCGATGCGTGGACGCAAGCGAACTCTTTACACGCTTTGACGATGTTTTGGGTAGCCTGCCCGTATGAAATCGAAGACATTCCACAAGAAGCCGTGTTGGCACCGATGTGGGCCTTTAATGTAACGGGAAATATGTTGACCCAGTATGAGCAGGAAACGCCTGATCTAGATGTCATCCACTTCCGCACCGATTATCTAAACGAATATGTAGAGTGGTTCAACAACCAACCGAAATTCGCTAAGCGTGTAAAAGAGTTGCGTAATGTGCGGTACTGGTTTGCAGCAGGTGAAGGCAAAATGAAGAAAGGTGAGCTTTCCGAATACCGCCAACGTCTAATTGAGAAGACCGCCATTGAAGATCCAAGTTTTGGATATGCCAAGTTTAATCCGTTCGCTACGGTGCAAGGCTTTATTAATTGGGGCGAACACGTAGGGCGCATGGACGGGGTAAAAAGCGGAAGACTCCTTAGTTATTTTGAAGAAGTCCCACCGTGTTTAAAAGTCTATGTGGCCCTTGAGTATGACAATGGCGAAGTAAACAAAATCTTGTTTTACGACGAGGAGGGAATGAAACGTGCGGAGTCAATCTATGATTAGAGACGGTCAACCGGCATACAAGGTCGTAGTTGAAGGCGGTGTTGAGAAGGTCGTTTACGTGGAGAAGTTTTGTGCGTGGGCTGAGATGTATGCGATGCCGTTTAAAGAGCCGGTAACACTTGGTGTGTTTGCTACCAAAGAAGAGGCGGACGCTCACTGTGGGACGATGGTTGAGCGCCTTCGCCAAGAGCTTGCTAAATTGAAGTTATAATCGTTGCAAATTAAAAAGTAAAAAGTTATACTTGCACCGTGATATTATTTAGCGGTGTGAGTATGGAATCGAAATTTATGCTACAGCTCCCAAAGAATCTGAGAGCTGACATCAAAAGAGAAGCACGACGACAAGGTATAACGATGAATGACTATATCGTAACCGTGCTTACTCAATTTGTTGATATACAGAGAGGACAACGTGAGCGAAAGAAAGATTAAGAAACTTTCCGAGCGAGTTAAAACCAAGTTAGTGCAAGAAGGTGATTGCTTGATTTGGAAAGGTGCGATGGTGGGTCAATCACCGGTCATTGGGGTGCGACAAGAAGACGGTAAATACCGAAACTTAAATATCCGTGCCTTTCGTGGAACGAAAATCTATGAAGGTACAACATTAACCACCATATTTAAAACCTCATGTGGGAATCCACGTTGCGTGGCAAAAGAACATATTATCTTAGGTTCACCTTTAGCAGGGCGTACTTTCTTCCGTGCCGGTGCGAAGAAAAACCTCATGGATGTAAACAAAAAAATCTTCGACCTAGCCGTAACTGTGGCAGCCGAAGATATGGCAGATGAAGTAGGTCTAGCACCGACTGCCATTCGAAAAATCTTGGCAGAGAACACAGCGATGTACCCGTACTTCACTCTCCGCTTAGCAGAGCATTGCGACATTGAAGAAGTCAAATCCTTTACTGGTACGCAAAATGCAGCACGTGAATACTTTAACATTTCGCAATTCGCCTATCGCTTTATTAAAAATGGCAAACAACAAGCCGTGAGCGATGAAGAATTGTATATTAAGTTGTTGGATGAATGCGAAGTACGTGGCCCACATCTCGTTTGGGTGGGTGATAAAGCAGGTGATACGCCGGTGAGCGGAGCGTTAGGTAGCAAACGACGTGATGCGTTTAAGCTGTTAGTGGCCGCTGTTCATGGTGGGGCTAAATCACACTTATTTGAAGGCTGTAATTGTGGGTTTGAAGGGTGTATTAATCCATTTCATGTAGGAGATGCGAAATGAACTGGGTCAAAAAATTAAATCCGTTCTACTGGAAGAAAGTTGCAGATAAATGCAACGAGTTGACGACGGATCTAGTGAATAAGAATACACGCCTAACAGCGTCTAACGTTGAGCTAAAAGAAGAATGCAGATCGTTACGGCAAAAGGTAGAAGCCTTCAATATAGACATAGCTAACCGTCTTAGCATTGAGGACGCTGAGTTAGCTAAGCGCATCGCTACCGGTGAGGTGAGTGCCGTTGAAGCGAAACTGCTTTTAGATCTACGCCTTCTCCGTGATGAAATCGATAACGCCAATGAATATGCGCGGTACGCACAGGAAATGTTGACGGAGGAGCAACAAAAAGTCGCTGAACTCCAAGCCACCGTTGATCGACTACGTAAACAGAACGATAAATATTTTGAAATTTTTGCCGGCGTAGGAAAAGATGAAGGCATCCTGCTTACAGCGTCACACCGTGGGAAGACGATTGTATTAGATTCACCGGATGTAGTGGAGAAATAGTGATGTCAGATAGCATACTAACAGATGTTTCGTCTCTAAAGAAAGCTAAAGTAGATCGTTCAACATTGGCTGTACTTAGTAGTATAAAGAAGTTCATCGAATCAGAATTCATGAACAGTTCAAGGGTGTTTGTAGCGGATTCAGTCTTTGTCGAATATGGATGTATGGATAGAACAGAAGTGTACGCCGAACTCGAACGGAAGGGCTACAAAGTAGAAGAAATCCGACCTTGCCGTGGTGAAGAAGGCGGTATTGTTATTAGTGGGTGGTAGGATGGAACGCACTGAAATAACACTGGACTTCGAAACCTACTACGACAAGAAGTCAAAGTATTTCTTGAAGAATAAAAACAGTGGATTGACGATTGAGCAGTACATTCGCAATCCTAAATTCGAGGTCATCGGTCTGTCAGTTAAAGTGGGTAATAGACCGTCTGAGTGGCTATGCCCTCACGAGATCGAAGAATGGTTGAACCATGTAGAAATCGCTTATGGTTGGGACAACGTACGATTAATTGCTCACAATGGGCGGTTTGACTGCGCAATCCTTGGGTGGATTTATAATATTTATCCCGGCCAAATTGCTGACACGCTGCTTATGAGCCGAGCAAGCCAACTGTGGGACGGTAACTCACTTGACGTAGTAACACACCAGCTACGTGAAACATTCAAGTGGGGGATTATCCGTGATGACGCCGGCAACACAACGTGGGGGCATTTAAGCGATGAAGAAATGTTACGTTCGCTTGATAAAGGCGATGAAGTAATAAGCGCGGATGGCAAGCACTTAATGGACTTCACGGATGAAGAATACGACGCTTATTCTAAGTATGGATGTACGGACGTGGACTTGACGTGGTCGGCATATAACTGGTTTATGCGTGAGTTCAAGTTCCCTGAGCTTGAGATTGATGTTATGACTGCGACAATCGAAACGTTTACTTATCCGGTAGTGGAGTTACACGAACCTGTTCTAAAAGTAGTACGTGACATGGTAAATGGCAAGCGTGATGCGTTATTAAGTAAAGTTGGTGCGACGCTTTCAGATCTTCGTTCAGATGATAAGTTCGCAGAACTACTGCGTAACTTGGGCGTCGAGCCACCAACGAAACTAAATGCTAAAGGGCAGACTAAATATGCCTTCGCGAAGAAAGACCTCGACTTCTTGCGCTTACTTGAACACGAAGATCCTAACGTGGTTGAACTTGTAGAAGCACGGTTAGGTAATAAGTCATCACAGGCGGTTACACGGGTTGAGCGGTTCTTTGAGTTGGCATCACGTAACCCAATGCCAATGCCTTTAGAGTACTACGCAGCGCACACAGGGCGCTGGGGTGGTTGCTTAACTGCTGATACTTTGGTATTATGTTTAACAGCTGAACAACAAGTAGTTCAGAAGAAGATTGTGGACGTATTGTTGTCAGACCTCGTGTGGGACGGAGTAGAGTTCGTAGAACACGAGGGTGTTAAGTTTAGTGGGTATCAAGAGGTTATTACATATGACGGAATCACAGGAACAGCGTCCCACCCGGTGTTCATCAATGACACCGAAACGATTAGCTTATCTGAAGCGATGCGAACAGGAACGAAAATCATGGATTGCCAAGAACCGAGTGTTAAGCGAACTTACGCTAACGGGAGAACACCTAAATGACCGAGGGAAGTGGGTAGTTGATTGGGTTTGTTCTTGTGGAAGACAAGGTCATAGCAAAAAATCAGAGCTTGAAAGAGCTATGAGAGAAAGAGGGTGGATAGGTTGCTATAACTGCGCGCAGAAGCGGAAAATGCGGAAACTAGCCGAGACCTCTGCTTGGAAAGAACATCAACGGAAGATGACACAAGCAGCAATTCGCAAAGTGTCCGAAGAAGTAGAGAACTGCCCGTATCGCCACTTGCGATTTATTTGTACAGGCGCAAAAGACCGATGTTCAAATAAAAATTCAAACGCGTACAAGGATTACGGAGCTAGAGGTATAAAGTTCCGGTTCAAATCTCCGATGGAAATGGCGAAATGGGTGTACGAGAACTTAGGTGATCGTCCAAGTAAAGACCACTCCATAGATCGAATTGACAACAACGGTCACTATGAACCAGGCAATTTACGTTGGGCAACGCGGTCTGAACAAGCGAGTAATAAAAGAGCGTATAAGGTAGGAGCAATGGGAGCGAGAATAAGACATTTATTGTCAATGCGACCGGATTATTGTTACGAAGCTATACGGAATTTAATAAAACAAGGTTTTACTGATGAAGAAATTATCAGCAGAAGAAAAGGCAAACGTTCGCGTTGAACCTGTTTATGACATTGTTAACTGTGGCCCTCGTCATAGATTTTGGGCGAACGGTAAATTAGTTCATAACTCAGATTCCATTAACGTTCAAAATATGAACCGCAACCAGCTCGTCGATAAGACTACGCCGGTAGGAACGAAAGTATTTTACAAAGACGCAGCCGATGCAGTCGTTGCCGTATTAGACGATAACAAGGTTCATTTAGCCCGTGCCGGTGTCGTTGAGAACGACGAAGAAGAACTCCACATCATGGGCCTTCGCGATGCAATCAAAGCGCCGAAAGGTAAAAAACTTGTGGTGCTGGACTGGAGCCAGATTGAGTTGCGATTTAACAGTTGGCTTTGGGGTGAGGTGTGGATCTTAGACACGTTAGTAAGCGGTAAAGACGTTTATAAGGTAACGGCAGCGATGACCTACGGCATCGAGTACGGGGAAGTTAATAAGTCTCAACGGTTCGTTGGTAAATCGCAACAATTAGGTCTAGGTTATGGTGCCGGTAAGAACGGGCTTATCGTCGTAATGGGTAAGCGTTCAGAAGAATTTACCGAGCAACAACTTCAATCGTTTGTTAACTCTTATCGCCAATCTGCGCCGAATATCAAGCGTGGTTGGGACAAATGTAAAACAATGCTTAATGCGATGGTACAAGGTATTGACGTAGAGTTAGGCGATAAGAACGAATTGTTTTATTCGGTTGGTAACAAAATTATGCGCCCGAATGGCATGGCGTTGACATACCGTGGCGTACATCACCGGCCAGGTGAAATGGGTAACGAGTTGTGGTTTTGGGGTAAGAACAAACATACCAAGAAACCTGACTGGGAAAAGACGTTCGGTGGAAAAATTACGGAGAACCTTTGTGTCGATGGAGAAGCCGAAGTTATGACCGACCATGGCTGGGTTAAGTTGAAAGACGTTAAGTTGACTGACAAAGTTCACGATGGGGTTGAGTTTGTAACTCATTCGGGTATCCTCTATAAATCAGTCAAGCGATGTGTTAATATTGACGGTGTTTATATGACAGAAGACCACGAGGTATTAACAAATGACGGATGGAAAGAAGCAGGGGTACTCATATCCGAACGGAGTACATCATCTATTCAAAGACTTGACCGAGCAACGCTTCGGGAAATTAGTTGCGGTAGAGAAAGTAAGAAGAAACAATCAGTGGTGGTGGCTATATCAATGCGATTGTGGCAATTCTTGTGTGAAAGATCCCGGAGACGTAAGGAAGTCGATAAAGCGAGGGAGTGTTCCAAGCTGCGGATGTATAGCAAACTCGCAAATAAGCGAGAAAAATCGTACGCATGGAATGACGAAGCACCCTCTCTACGCAATTTGGCGTTCGATGAAGCAGCGTTGTACGCAGCCGAACCACAGAGCATGGCACAATTACGGTGGACGTGGTATCAAGGTTTGTTCGCGATGGTTGGAGAGCTTCGAGAACTTCCGAGACGATATGTTACCTTCTTACAAAGATGGGTTGGATTTAGATCGGATCGACAACAACGGAAACTACGAACCGAAGAATTGTCATTGGGTGTCTCGAAAGGAGAATTGCAAGAACAGAAGACGGACGGTATGGATCGACATGAAGGACGGAACGAGGTTGACTGTGATGGAGTTCTCACGAAAATTTGGGATTGGACATACAACGGTATTGTATCGATTATCGCGCGGAGTGGAGATGCCACAACTTGCGGAGAGACCGGACGTTACAAGGAAGTTTACGACATCCTAAACTGTGGCCCGCGAAACAGATTTGTCGTTAAGGGGGAATCAGAACCTTTCATTGTTCATAATTGCCAGGCCGCGTGTCGAGACATCGCAGCGGAGAAAGTCGTAAACCTACGCAAGAAGTTTTTTGAACGTGGATTCACTCGTGATGATGCTCATATCGTGATGACCGTTCACGATGAAATCATTGTGTGTTGTAAAGACGAACTGGCGGAAGAAGTATTCGACATCATGCAGGATGTAATGACGCACTCAACAGGGTGGTATGCGTCACTCCCGTTAGCAGTAGATGGTTCAATTGCGCAACGCTACGGGTGTGCGAAATGATCAATAAAATTTTTAATGAAAGTTGTCTTAATACATTGGCGCGTATGTCAGACGACAGCGTTGATCTAGTGATAACGTCTCCACCGTACAATATGAATCTTCGTATTCGAGACGGGAAATATTGCTCACGTCAGATTACGAAAGAGTTTTCGACGAAGTACGATGGGTTTAGTGACAATATGCCGATCGCAGAATACTTTGATTTCCACTTGCGCGTTATTAAAGAACTTCTAAGAGTGGCACCCATTGTATTTTATAACGTACAAATCGTTACCGGAAGTAAGCGAGCGGTATTTAAACTTCTTGGCGAACTTAACGAATATGTAAAAGACATAATTGTTTGGGACAAAGAGAACGCTCAACCGGCTATGAGCGAGGGCGTCTTAAATCGACAGTACGAGCTTATAATTGTGTTCGCAAAACGCGACGCGATAAGTCGTAAATTTAATTATTGTAACTTCGAGAGAGGTACATTAAATGACGTGTGGAGAATTAAGCGCGGTAAGAAAGTAACTAATCTACACGGTGCAACATTTCCGGAAGAATTGGTTGAGAAGATCCTCATAAATTTCTCACGTGAACGCGACGTAGTTTATGACCCGTTTATGGGGACAGGTACAACGGCCGTAGTATGTAAGAATATGAACCGCCGATTTATTGGGAGCGAAATAATCACCTCGTATGTAGAGGTGGCAAAGGAGAGATTACAAAATGATTAAGATTCAATTTTCACTTCTCGCTGACGTCAGCGACGTAGAGCTGCTTGAGCGGATTATGGAGAAACTAAATCTCCGAGGAATGCGCGGCAGAGTTACTTTAGCAAAGCGCGACGAATGGCCTAGCCACCGTCGTGAGCTACGCGTTGACGTAATGCCACGAGCAGGACAAGAGAGTTACATGGCGAAGAAATTACGCCAGTTGGAGCAAAACGGTAAATCCATGGTTAATGCGGTGGCGATCATCGCTGAAGTAGGTAAATAAGATGGCAGCTAAGATTAAATTTAGTAGTTCTGCAACCGAAGATATATTATTCGCTCTTGCAGACGTTGTTCGGACTGCGCTGGGATTTAGTGAGCGCAACGAGAACATGGTGAGAGTCGAGGTTAATGGGGAATCAACCGACTGGGTAGACTATATTCTTGTTTTAGATTTTCCTCTAACTACGGCGCAAGAAGCGACTATCTATTTTCTGATGTGCGACGATAAGTACCGCATCCAATGGTCTGAACTACATGAGGAGTATCGGTAATGAGCGAAGTAACATACAAACGTAGAACGGAAGTCCATTACAAACACGATGGTAAAGTCTGGAGCGAGGTTGATACCGATAAAATCGTTACGTTTGAGAACTTAGATTATGGTGGATTCGCAAGTGGCGTATTACTCGAACTGGTAGATGGTAACGAATGGCGCGTCGTAACCGAATCATTGTTCTCTCGAATGAAACTGATAACCGTCGATGTCGAACCGCCGTCGATTAGCGTTATTGTCAAGTTACCGTCTAATTCAGTTTCGAGTCCGAATGAATTCCTAGCCTCGCTATGTGAGGCGATGGACTTCAATGGTACAGACCAGGTGAATTATCCAACTTGGGTAGGACAGCGCGAAAGTTATCTCTGCGCGTTTGTGATCAAAAAAGGTCATCAGCCAATAGACGTTTTACTGAATAACGCAGCGAAATGTTTTGAGGGGTTAGGTGCCACGTTATGCGCCGTGTCTTCGCCGGAGGGAATTGTGATCTACGACTTAGAATCAATCCGCGCACTAGACCCACCGCTACACCTACGAATTAAAGGAGAGTAGGAAATGGAAGCACTGTTTGCCGTAGGTATTCTCGTAGGCGTGGCCCTTATAGTTAAGGGTATTAAAGTCGCCAGCGTAGCGATGATCGTGCTTGGAGCCGTCTGTATGACAGCGAATTTGGGAAGTTTATTTATGCGTAAGGATTAAGAATGACAAAACAACGAAGTGTTATGAACTCCATTCGTGGCAGTAAGACAGCACCGGAAGACAAAGACTTTTGGGCTACCCCGAATGAGATTTATAACGGGGCGTTAAAGTATTTCGTACAAAAGGGGTTACTCGACCCACAATCTGTTTATGTTGGCGATGTGTGTGCGAGTAAACATAACACTAAGCACACGCGGTTCTTCACTGAGGAACAAGATTCATTGCAACAAGACTGGATTAAGTTCGTTAGTGCTGTACGGTGTAACGGGGTGTTATGGTGCAATCCACCTTATAGTAGAAAACAAAAGGAACGCTTTATCGCAAAAGGCATTCACTTCGCAGAAAACGTGAAGTTCGATGGGGCAGGGGTAATCATGCTACTACCGGCTGATACATCGACAGCGTGGTTCAGCGAGTGTGTTAAGCACGCCAAAGCGGTGGCATTTATCTGTAATGGGCGTATCAGCTTTATCAACAACAGTACCGGTGAACGAACAGACGGTAACAATTCCGGTAGCGTACTGGTGCTATTCGCTAAGCGCGGAGCAGGACAAAAAGTAGCGCGTACGTTGTATGTGACGCGTAGCAAACTAGAAGAACTTGGTAAGGAATAGAACATGGCTAACACTTACTACTCACATCTAAGAAAAGTAACACGTGGAACTGTTACTTTTGATGGGCGAAAGTACCGCCACGTCGCCTTAAAAGAATATGAAGGTCAAACGGTGGACATAGACACCGCAGATCTAAAGGATCTAACGAAAAGAAAAATCTACACACGCGAAGGTAAATTTATTTGTGAAGCAACAATGAAGGAGTTAGGAAATGACAGAACTTAAACAAAAACCAGTAACAGTTAAAGTATGGAAGTTAACACGCGATAACATCGCTAAAGGTATTCCGGAGTGGGTAACATTCGACGTGCTTAAAAAAGATGATGCACCCGATAGTTTTTCACGTATGGATTTCGTGATGGTACTTAACACGAAACTCGGCCACGTGTATGCGCAGGAAGGGCAATATGTCGTGTTGCTTGCAGACGGTTATCTACAAGCCTGGCCGGAAGAATTGTTGCAGTTACTATATGAACCAACAGAAGGATAGTAAAAGATGGCTAAGTTTCTTGAATTCAAACACTATGGGAAGGATAGCAAAGTTTTAATAAATAAAAACGCTATTATGTCAGTAAGCCCTCACCATAACCTCCCTGCGTCAGTGGTAAGACTACGTTATAACAATGAATTCAACGTCGCAGAAAGTGTCGAAGAGATTAAGGCAAAAATAAGCGGAGTAAACGATGACTAAACTAATCGCATTTACCGCCATAGAGGGGAAAACTGTTTTGATTAACCCAGCGCACATTATCAAAGTACATCCCAACGGTAATAGGGGGTCAATGATCGTTCTTAGTAACTACGAGCCTAATAATTCGCAAGTAGTTCATGTTGTACAACCGATTGACAAAGTAGAACAAATGGTAAACGGAGCAAACTATGACTAAATACGTCAAAAAACCAGTAAAAGTAAACGCATGGCAACTAACAAGCGAAAATGTCGAAGCCGGTATGCCAGACTGGCTCGACTTAGACAAGGTTCATATCTTCAATGGTGGCGCACCTTTCGCTGAGATCGAAACGCTTGAAGGTTTGATGACAGCGTCCTATGGTGATTACATCATCCAAGGTGTTAAGGGTGAATTTTACCCTTGTAAACCGGATATTTTCTTAGCGACGTATGAAAAGGCACCGGTACTATTGAAGAACGGACAAGAAGATTACTCCGTTCTAGATGATATTACGCTCACTGGAAAGCTACGCGCAGCTAAGGAAGCGTATCAGCGCTTAGGCCTGGAATCCTACAAACGTACGATCGAAAAGCAAGTAGAAGGTAAAGGCGTAGTGTTTGGCAAAAGCGTGATTACCATTGAAGGTATGAAAGGTGAATATTTAGTTTCAGATATGGAAGAGCAACTATCGCGTGCATCGTACGTGCCATTCCCAATGCTCGCCATCCGCAATATTAAAGTGAACGGGGAAGTAAGTAATAAATTACAGTACGCCAATCGAACTCATCCGGTAGTAACAGTAGTCGGTGAGTATGTAGAAGGAACGAGAGGAGGGGTTGTATATGACTAAGCGCGAACGCCAAGTAGCGAAGATGATTACTTGCGGTATGATAACGTTAGCTGTACTAGCAGCCTGTACCGATGCGGAAAGAGAGCGGATTGTACGCTTTAACAACGAGACTGACATTGTGTGCTATTCAGGGTCAGCCACACCGGTGTTTACCGACAGATCTACAGGTCGCGTGGAATACTCGGAGAGCGGTGGCGGTGTGTATTACAAAAGCAAAAACACTGGTAAGTTTGTACAGTTGTACATGGACTGCGTGATTACAGGGGAATAATAGTATGACTAAACATTTCATGGTAGATATTGAGACTTTATCTACAGCGGTAAATGCCGTGGTATTAAGCATCGGGGCAGTCGAGTTCGATCCATCTACAGGTAATATTGAGCGTGAGTTCTATCGCGAACTCAGACTAGATATGCAGCGTGATCGGCATATTTCAGGAGATACCGTTCAATGGTGGGCCAAGCAGTTAACAGAAAATAACGCGGATAATATCTTAACGAATCCTAATTCGAAAAAACTTGACCCTCATAACGCCGTGTTCAGCTTGGCAGAGTTTTTTAAATGCAGTACTTATGGGGTTACTACGCCGGAAGAATACGAAAATATTGAAGTGTGGGCGTGCGACCCTGACTTCGACTTGGCAATCTTAAGTAACTTATATGAATCCTTATACCTAGTGGTGCCTTGGAAGTTTTGGAATACACGTTCAGTGCGTACGGTGCGAATGTTAAATAAAATTGCAGGTATAGAGGTGCCTGTACAACCTGTTACGCATAATGCGTTGGAAGATTGCATCCGACAAGCGAAAGAAGTATCTGCTATGCTATCTATGTTGCACCGCTTAGGTCAAAATAAACAAAACCTCATTAATGCTTATGACGGTTTGGCAGCGTGCCGTAAGTTAAAAAACGAAAATAACTTACTGCCTAATGTGGATAATGTGCTGTACCAAATCGGAAAAACATTTAGCTTACCGGAGGAAGTGGAATAATGATGAATAACATAAGAACCGAACTACTCGAACACACGAACGGGGTAGAAAACATAAAAGCAGTGCAATTAGCTTTACATACGGATAGACAGAACCCACATAATGTGTCGTTATTTCATCTTCCGGAAGGGTATAGTAGCGAACAACTACAATCGTTCTTATTCGAAATAGATCGTATGTACGATGCAGGGTACGGAAGACAAGAATTGTACGGTTTTATTTGGTGGAAAGATGGTACTTGGTCTAGTCGATTCGAATACGATGGTTCAGAGCGATGGGAGCATCATGTACGTCCTACTTATCCGTTAAATCGCGAAGAAATGTTGGATTTAATATGAAATTAATGCCCCAATCGCCGTCGTCTGTAAGTACGTATAACACTTGCCCTAAGCAGTACCAGGCGAAGTACATCACTAAAGAGGTGGGGTTTAAGTCAACGGCGGAGACGGAGCGTGGAACCCGTTGGCATAAGCAGCTAGAAGAAAGACTGCGTGATAAGTTAGATTTACCGGAAGAAACCGCCATTTTTGAACCCCTGATCCGCCGGTTAGAGCTGATGAAAGGTGAGAAGTTAGCCGAAACAAGATTCGGTATCACCGCAGATTTTAAGGCGTGCGATTACAAAGCGCGTTGGTATGGTGGTACGGCAGACGTAGTGGTACTTAACCATGAAGAACGCAAAGCGGTTATCTTCGACTACAAGACCGGTAAGGTCAAGGACAACGAAGATTTCCGTAAGCAGCTTACTAACTATGCGCTAATGGCGTTCATCGCATATCCGCATATCCAGCAGATCCGTGTAGCGTATATCTTCTTAGACGCGATGCAATTTAGTCCGGTTGAACACGGGCGAAAGGGACTGTTATTTAAGCGTTCCGATATGGAGCAGATGAAAAGCGACTTGTCTTTAGACATCGACCGCATCGCTCACTCTACGGAAAGAAACGAGTGGCTACCAAATCCGAGTGGTTTGTGTCGCCCAAATAAACCAACCGTCAACGGTGGTAAACCATGGTGCCAAGTTAAATCTTGCCCGTTCTGGAATAAAAGGTAAAAACAATGACTGAACAAACTAAAACTCCACAACAACGCTACGCAGACTTTATTAATAAAATACGAGCGCAGTTTAATAAGAACGCAACGCACTTACAGGCAGCCGACAGTCGCTTGGAAGCACAAGACTATGAGGGCTTCTTGGCGCACTATGCCGGCTTGGATAAAGAAACGTTACTTGAAATCGTACAAGCGCAGCATATCAAAGTAAATGAGACGTATGGTCTTATGATGCAACGTCAACAAAACTTGGAAGTCATCTTACAAGACATCGCACATTGCCAAGACTTCGTTGCCTTCGGTAAGTTAAAAGAAAAAGCGCAGACAATCTTAATGGCGCAACAACTTCAACGTCGCGGTATGAGCGATGAAGAAATTGTAAAAGCTTTGAACACCGCCAATGATGGTGGCAAAACAATTATTCAGCAGTAGATGTCTTATGACCTTACATGAAAAATTCTTAGAGTGGCATTTCCGCCAATATCCGCCTGAGTATCATCACTTTGAATACGACCAGTACACGAATGGTAATTTTAAAGATTGGCGTGTACAAAATCGATGGGAAGCCTTTCAAGGTGGATATGAAGCGACGAAGCAAGAGGAAAACGAACGATGAATAAGTTAGACATCGCTATGAGCGAAGACCCTTGGTGGCGAGGTTTTAAGTTAGGTGTGTTCGTAGGTATGGTAGTTGGATTCATTCTTGTAGGAATTTCGGGGTAGATTATGGCTAAGCAAACTCCAGAGGGGAAAGTTAAAAAGAAACTCATAGACTTTCTAAAATCGCTAGGTGGCGATTGCTTTTATTATATGCCGGTACAAAACGGTATGGGGCAGACAGGTATTCCCGATGCAATGGCGATTATTAAAGGTGTGCCTTTTGCGTTTGAGTGTAAGGCTACACCTAAACAACAGCCTACCGTCTTGCAGGCTTATGCACTAGATCGTATTCATAAAGCGCGCGGTTTTGCGTGGGTGGTAGACAACGAAAGTGTCGAATACGTAGTACAACATATCGAAAGATTTGTAAGTATGGCTAAAACTATGGTTTTAAGCGATGACGACTGGATTGAGGATCTATGTAAGGGCGAACCTGCTTTGTATCGCTGGAAAGATAAACTTAAACCTTTGGAGTTCGACAATGGCGATCTGCGTTAAAGACAAGAAAGCTATCGTCTTAAAGGTGAGAGACCCTTCAAAGTACACGGAAGTACTTTCACAAGCCGGTATTAAATTTAAACAAGACGGTCATAACCTGGCCGTCAAACATAATGTCGATACCCATAAAATCCTTGGTAATCTCGGTGCTAAGCTCGAAGGTCTTGAACCTATGCGAGTACAGTACGCCTATCCTAAATTACATGGGATGTACGACCCGATGAAACACCAAGCAGAGACAGCCGTTTTTGTCTCGCAAAATCCGAAGGCGTTTGTGCTTAATACACAACGTACCGGTAAGACAGCGAGTTGCTTATGGGCCGCGGATTACCTCATGAAAGAAGGTATCATCGACAAAGTGTTGGTGTGTTGCACTGTGTCTAACTGTGGCACGTGGCTCAACGAGGTAAACGCTATCTTTGCCAATCGCTGGGCGATGGTAGCCCGTGGTAGTGCGTCGGTTAGACGGTCTGTTCTACGTCAGAAATGCGATTTTCACATTATCAATCACGACGGAATCAAAGTGGTGGCAGATATTTGGGACAACTACTTAACGGATAAGACGCTCCTTATCATCGATGAAGCTCGCTTGTTTAGCGATCCGAAGTCAGACCGCTGGGCGGTGATGAATGAGATGGCGACTAAGTGTAAGTACGTATGGGCCTTAACAGGTACCCCACTCTCCGGTGGCCCAGTGGCAGCGTATGGGTTTATTAAGTTAGTCGCACCTCACCGTGTACCTAAAACGGTTGGAGCTTGGCAAGCCGCTACGATGTTTAAAGTAGGTGAGCGGAAGTGGGTACCAAAGCGTGGATGGGAAGATATAGTGTTTAATGCACTACAACCGGCAATTCGATTTAACGCTGATGACGTATTAGACCTACCACCGCTACAGATGATGTACAACGAGGCGGAGCTTACACCGGATCAGCAAAAAGCCTATGACAAGCTCCGTAATGAGGGAGCTATTCCTCTTCGCGAGGGTAAAGTCTCCGCAGCTAACGCCGGTGTGTTAGTGTTTAAATTGCTACAGACCGCAGCCGGCGTGGTTAAGTTAGACCAAGATGGTGACGATGATACCGCGGTGTTGAAGTTGCCACCGAAAGGACGGCTTAAAGTACTCGATGAAATCATTCAAGGCACCGACAACAAAGTTATTGTGTTCGCTAGTTTCAAGGCTGTGGTTGACTTGTTACAAGAACATTGTAATAAGAAGTACGGTTCGGTGTGGATCGATGGTCGTGTAACCGGTAAAAAACGGGATGAAGTCGTTCATAAGTTTCAGACCGACCCGAACATTAAAGTGCTTGTGGCACACCCGAAGACCACTTCGCATGGGTTAGAATTCGCGGTGGCAGATACGATTGTGTGGTTCACGCCACACCATAGCTTAGAGCTTTACGATCAAGCGAATAAACGCATTCAGTCTAAGCTACAGAAAAACAACATGGGTATTTACCACATCTTCTGTACTCCGTTGGAGCAAGCAATTTACCGCAAGCTCGCCAATGGCAGCGAAGCGCAACAAAGTTTTCTTGAGTTATATAAGCAAGAAATTGGTTTACAGTAAAAATTTTTCAGTATATAATCACCGTACTTAACAACAAAGAGGGCAATTATTATGGCAGGAAAAGGTAAATTCCTTTATATTTTTTCACCCGGTATGTCTAACGAAGTCACGGACGAAGAACACCGTATCTACATCGGTGATAGCGCCAAACACATGGACGAAGGTACGCAGTATTTTCCGTTAGGCAACTTCTCTACTGACGACTTACTAAAACTTAAAGCACAAATTGCTACAGCATTAGAATGTCGCATGGACTTAGACGACGTAACTGAGAAAAACTTGGAAGCGTTAAAAACAAAACTGCGCAGCGCAAAAACAGAAGTCATCGCGCAACTAGCACGTCAAACATTAGATCGTTTAGACGTTGTAGCATCCGATGAAAAACGTGCGAAGACACGCTTGGCTATCATCGAAGATGAACTACGTCATCGCATGGAAGAAGACGGTTCCGCAGAGATGAAATTCACCGGTGTACTTGGTGTCTCTTACAAACCTGAGACCGTCTATAACGTTGGTGAAGAAGGCTGGACTCCGGTATATAGCTCAATCGTTGCAGAAAGTGTAGAGAAACAATTCGCAGACGATGGTGTTGTACGAGCAATCGCTAACAACCAAGACGTGGATGAGTACGTTGTTCGTGATATTGCGGAAGACATCGTCGGAAGTATCCGAGATGGATTACGAAATGCGGAAGCATTTGCGATTTTACAAAAGCGTTTGACTAGTACAACGCTTAATGACTTAACTAAGCAAGGTTTAGATCTACCAAACGGGATAGAGCAAAAAACATTGCAAAAACTTAAACTACGTAAACTTAAATAGGAGTGATTATTTATGTCAAACTTAATGGTAATTGACATGGGTGCTTTACCCATCGCTTACGATGATGAATTGGCCCAGGAACTAACGAAAGATTTAACCGCAGGTCTTAGCGGAACGTTTGTACGCGCGCCACGTTTAACCATGGGTAATAGTGGCGATTGGGAACTCGTTACACCGGAAGGTGAAGCGATTGATTTAGGTCGCGAAGTTAATATCGTTATTGTTGACCAACGCAAATCTAACTCTCGTATCCATTACGAAAAATCTTTTGATCAACAAAAAGAAGAAGGTGAGTTTGCTGCGCCTGATTGCTACAGTACCGAAGGTCAATACCCGGACACTACGGTAGAAAATCCGCTTTGCGACAACTGTAAAGACTGTGCGTTTAACAAAATCAGCGATAACTACGAAGCCGGTAATCTTCCTTGTAACACGTATCGTCGACTTATCTGCGTATTAATGAACGAAGACGGTACATTCTCTGATCCGGTGGTGTTAGAAGCTAAATATAAATCTCTTACTGATAAGACCGTAGTACGTGAACGTTACGGTAGCTACAGTTGGTATATGCAGGTACTAACCAAACAGGTGCATCCAGTAACGAAAAAACCTATGCCAATCCCAACCCAGTTCGTTGTAACGAAATGTACATCTCTACCTAAAATGGAAGTCGCTACGATGAAGTTCGGTCTTGCGTCTAATGCGCAGGGTGGTTACTGGGTGTTATCCAACGAACAACGCCAAGAAATATTGCGTTTGAAAGATAGCGAAGAAGTTCAAGAGTTGTTACGCCCATTTAACGCTGCCTTCGAAAACCCTTCTTCCGCCGGTCGAATCCCTGTGATTAACGTTGATATTGACGAACCGGAAGAACAACCGAAGAAAGAAGTCGCGAAAGAATCGGCTAAGAAATCCGCACCAACTAAGAAGGCTCCTGAGAAAAAAGAAGCTCCTGCGAAGAAAGCGCCACCGGCTAAGAAAACTCGCAAGGTTGTGTTAGGTATGGAACACCCTGATGTGGTGAATACAACTGAGTATGACTATGCGGAACTTAAAGAATGGGCGGATGACGCAACGGAAGACGAAGTACGTGAATTCTTAGCGGAAAACTTCCCTCAAGCATTAGAGCCTGTAGAAGTCGAAGTGGAAGATGCCAAAGAAGAACCTGCGGAAGTTCCAGCGAAGAAATCTGCGCCTAAACGCAAAGCAGTAGAGAAGAAAGCCGAAGTGGCGGAGAACGTGGTATCTAATGATAGCAAAGTAGATGGTGAATCCGTGAAACAAGCCGAAGCATTGGCAGAAGACTTAGGCGAATTTGACGACTAAGATTAACTTATTATAAAATACTTCGCGGTGAGAGCAGACTCACCGCATTTTCTACCAATAAAGAGGGCAATATCAATGACAAACCCAATCTCACGTACAGTATTCATAATGTTGTACCTACTTACATCTGCTTACCCGCATTTTAAATTGCCCGATTGCAGAGTAAGATCTGACTTTTGTTCGTAGGTGCAACATTATGAATACTCTAGAACACCTCTCTCGCATATTACCAAGCTCCGGGCTTAAAGTTATGGCTGTAATGCAACAGCGCGTTGATAACAACGGAGACTTAGTATTCAAGGCAGACGGTTCCCCTTCGCTTACCACGCGCCATAAAACATTTAAAACGGTAGAAGACTTAGCTAAACGTATTGGTCTTATGTCCCATTCCAGTAACACAGTTTACATGGCTTTGGGGGGCTTTGACCCTGAACGTAGTTTTATTGACAAAGAGTTCGAAGGTAAACCCTATAAAGGATTCTCTCGCAGTGCGGACTTCACAATCGCTTTTAAGGCCTTTTGGTTAGACCTCGATGTAGGCGAAGATAAGTATGCCGAGAAAAAAGGTTATGCTTCGCAGTCTATGGCGATTGAAAAGCTATGGGACTTCGTCCATGCCATTGGTCTGCCTGACCCTATCGTGATTAACAGTGGCCGTGGCGTACACGCTTACTGGGCGTTAGAAGAAGAAATCGATGCGCAATCTTGGTTTAAGATGGCGAAAGTGTTTGACGCCATTATTAAGCACTACGGACTATACGCTGACCCTGCGTGTACGATGGATAGAGCGCGTATTCTACGACCGGTAGGCACCATTAACCATAAGAATGGTAAACGTGTAGAGCTAGTTTCTGACGCACCGGATATACCATTCTCCGCTTTCGTAAATGCGCTTAAACCTTATTATCGCGAACACAAAGCGGAAATCGAAGCTATCAAAGTTAAAGTCGTAGAGTACGTGAAGAAAGACCCTTCATCTTTCGTTGATCAAAAGCCTAAGCACGCTAAGTACTTTTTGAAACGATGCCAAGTTGCGAACTTTACGCTATTTGGGGATAACCCCGTAGCTGAGCCGGTATGGCGCGGTGTGCTTGGTGTAATGCGTTACTGCGAGAATGCAGATAAACACATCGAGACCTTACGTCGCAAGTGCAAAACTCGCTTTCCGGAAACAACTCGCTTTGACGAAGACCGCACCGCAGAGAAGCTACAACGCTTTATTGATATGGATATGGGGCCAACAACTTGCTCCTATTTCCAGCGTGAATGCGGTGAGCTATGTGAGGGTTGCCCTCATGCGATGGAAGGTAGAATAAAAACCCCTTTAACTTTAGCTGAACATTATGAAGAAATCCCCGTGCCGCAGTACAACTTGGAGATCGGAGCGTTGGAATACCCAGCGCAAGCATCTAAATCAGCAGAGGTCGAATGCGGAGATAAAGTCGCAGAGACTAGCGGAGCTACAAGTGCAGAATCGAGCAGTAACGGCAGCGGTAATGGCGGGAGTGATAGCACGCATAATGATGGAACACCGCAACCACCGTTCCCGTACAAACGATCTAATAAAGGATTAGTTATCCAAGAGAACGACCAAGAGGTTGTGTTCTTCCAAGGCGACTTGTTCCCAATCATGACGAAATTTGTAGAGGTCGTGGACGGTGAGCAGAGCGTCATGGTTAAGTATATGTTGCGCATCGGATTAAACGGGCAGTACCAAGAGATTTCGTTCTTCATGAAAGACTGGTACGCACCTGACCGTCTAAAACAACGCTTGGGTATGGCCGGGGTATCTATTAAAGACAAACACATGATAACGCTCATTAACTACTTGAGAGCATATCAGAACGAGGTTCAGGAGAGAATGACAGAAGTAAGACAGATGCAACACTTCGGGTGGGTAGATGACACCCAACAGTTCTTACTAGGTAACAAACTCTATCAACGAGATGGCGTTGTTACTGTACAACCACATCTTAACATTAAGAACTATTGTCGCCTGTTCCGCCAATCCGGCACGCTTGAAGGGTGGAAGAACTTAATGCGCCGTTTAGCGGCTTACGGGGCAGTAGAGCAACAGATCTGCGTATTGAGTAGCTTTGGTACAACGCTCATGCGCTTTACTAACTACAACGGTATTTGGTTACACTTAATGACTAAACCGGGTTACGGAAAGACTACGACCCAAGAAATGATGAACGGTATTTGGGGACACCCTAGCGAGCTTTTATTGAACGCGAAGGACACAGTTAATGCCATTGAAGAACGGTTTGGGCGTTGGTGCAACCTCGGCGTTACAATCGACGAGCTATCCAACCTCGATCCACGTGTTACGTCAGACCTACTCTTGGGTGTAACGCAAGGGCGCACAAAACGTCGCTTAGACACCAATATGCGTGAGCGTATGGATAATTTATCGTGGCAACTTATGGTGCTATCGAGCGGTAACTTCTCGCTTATTGACCGCATCAATACAGCGAAAGAAGACGTAGCTGCCGAAATCTCACGTACATTAGAGTTTAAGTTGCCTAAGCCTGTACTCTCCGTCCACGAGGGTGAACGCTTAATTAAGAACCCGATCCGTGAAAACTACGGTGTGGCCGGGGCGGAATGGATTAGTAACCTTGTAAAAATCCCACAAGATGATATTCAGGCTTTGATCGACACTACCATTGAGAGCTTTAGTACACGCCTTGAAGCGACTTCTGACGAGCGCTTTTGGATTGTAGGGTGCGCGGTTATCTACGTCGCAGGGGTACTAGCGAACAAGATGGGATTAGTCGAATGGGATATGCGAGCAATCTTCGATACGCTGATTAGTATCGTAGAACACAACCGCGTATCACGTAATACCTACGAGTTTAGCCCGACCGATGTGTTGTCTAGCTTCTTGGCGGATAACATTCGCAATACCGTGGTAACGGACGTTGGTCTTCAAGAAGGACAACTCATGGTTCGCATGGCTCCTACCGGCACCTTAAATGTACGCTACGAGCAAGATAGTGGCATGGTGTATATCCGCACCTCCGCGCTGAAAGAATACTTGTCTAAACGCAACATCGGTATCAACTCAGTCAAGGACGCGTTGACGCAACGTGGGCTGCTTACCCATGCGAGCGCACGACTTATTCTATCCAAGGGCTTACCAAATACCACAGGTCGTACCTACTGTATGGTGATTAAAGCCGACGAACTCGTGAAGTCCACCTATAGTAGCCTACTGGAGGACGCAAGTGAGTAACTGGCACGCGTTTGGTAAGAAGGCCGATACGAACGGGGGGAGTGAGAATACTACCCCTCACCCGACGATGAATCTACATTTAGTAATTCGTAAGGACGGTAGCCAGCGTATTGAGCAACTAGTTGAGTACCGAAACAGCAAGGGTCTTGTTGTAAGTACAGAATGGGTAGAAATACCGGTAATTTATGAATAGGAGAAATTAATTATGACTCAGATTGTATGGGATGGCAGATTCCTCATAGCAGACAGAAAGTGTTTCCGTGGTACGACCGTATTCGCAGCACCGAAACTACGTATTAAACACAACGGTACACAAAGCACTGCGTTCGCTTTCGCCGGTACCTATGAAGAATGTAATATCGCTGATCAGATTATGATGGCGGAAGACAATCGCGAACTTGTAGAACAAGCGAAGTCTATACTTACAGACCCCGCAGGTAATTGGCAAGGTATTTGCGTGGAAACGCAGGTGAATGAGCAACCTAAAGCTTATTTATGTAACTATCTAGGTATGCGCGAAGAGCTCCCAGCTAACGCGTTCATGGCTGTGGGTGCTTGTTCAGATGAACTAACGATCGCCTATCGCACATGGCAAGCGATCGCTGCTAACCTCGACAAACCGGCTCACACCCTATTTGTCTATGAACCTACGCAGCCGGAAGAAGAGGTAGAATTAGTTAAACGTCGTGCTACGGCATTGGCGTGCTTTCTACGAACTGCATTGAGAGGATCGTACTACGACCAGTATGGCTATCCGTTTGATGTTTACGACGCAATTACGGGGAATACATTATGTGTCTAAAGATGTGTCGTTACTGCGGCGAGATGAAAGAAAAAGACCAGTTTGAGCGCGGACATGGTGGCAAACCTACAAATAGATGTAAAGCGTGCGCTACGTTTTATTACAGAAAGAATTACCGTAAAACTGAAAATGGAACGAAAATGCTACTTCGCGGACGCGTAAATTCCTTGCGAAGATTCTGCGAAGAGCGAGGGTTAGAACTCACAATATCCGTCAAGAAAGGAGACGAAGAATGGACTTAAATGGCGTAAAGGCGTTACCCACCGGTAACATTATTAATTTCCATAACCCCGGTGATTATAAATTCGATATAAGCGAAATCGCACAGCTACTTTCTAGAGTGGTGCGCTTTAACGGCTTGGGTACGGACGTGGCCACCCATAGTTTGTATGTGGCAGAAATTCTACTAAATTTAACGGGAAACCTACATATAGCGTTACTCGGACTATTACACGACGCGCATGAGGCCTACACCGGAGACATCACGTCCCCAGTTAAACACGTCTTGGGTAAGAAGTTAGAAGACTTAGAACGTATGGTGCAACGTGCTATCCTTTGGCAATTAAATGCGAAACATGAAGATGGATTAGGCGCAGAACGCCTAATTAAGATGGTTGATCTGTTAGCGATGCGTGAAGAATTAAACGCAATGGTCGCCGTAGGACGGTATAAATTAGACGACCAAGGAGTATGGGAAGAAACCCTACGACCCGTCGCTGATATAAAAATTCATTGTAAACCGCAATTCTCGTTGCAACGCGCCGACGCAGCCGACTTTATTAACTTTTATGACCGTCTATGCGATCAGATAAGTGACGTCTCAACCACTTATACAACTATGGAGCTATCGATCTTCGGTGAGCTTTGTAAATTTAAGATCGCCTCTAATGCACTAATTGCTGAAATACGCTAAGGAGATAATACAATGAAAGAGGTACCAATCGAAGTTAAACCAATTTTTAGCGCCGATAACGAAGAGGAAGTAGTGAAAATGACATACATCTTACGTCAACTACTGCTTGTACGGAACGGAAATTATACTAAAGATGACCCTTTTTACCTTGCAATACAACGTGAAAGAATGGGCGAGATTAGCGAACTAGAAAGTAAATTAGACTCCGCTATGATACAACTAAGATTCATTCCGCCTCCTCACTCCCCGGAATACGCTAATAATGTAGCCCCGTACCCGTATAACATCTCGTTCGAAATTTTTACTCGCTGTTATAGAGCCGGTGCTGAGATAAAGATCCATAATATCTATCGTGAAGATAATACCGTTTATGCGGAAGTTACAATCCTTAATTACCTCGCATCGAAACATACTACTCCTGTGCCGTTAGAACAACTATGTGGCGAAGCAACACCTAACAAAGAACTTCGCGCGGAAGATACGGCAAAATGCGCCTTTGTATCGAAAGAATCAATCGATGGGTTACGTGCGTCTGATACCAAGTTATTCGAGTTAAAGACCCAAGTAGGTGGAGATCATTATGCTAAATGCGCAATTCAACCGATTGACTACATTATGGCGAATAGACTTGATTATCTTCAAGGTAATGTCATTAAGTACGTAACTCGCTATAAAAACAAAAACGGCGTGGAAGACCTTGAGAAAGCAGCGCATTACTTGCGAATCATGATCGAACGCGAAAAGCAAAATACCAAGCAGGAAACTGCTTAATCTAACCCACTCAATATAGGAGAAATACTATGAGTACCAAATACGGCTTAACCGAAACTTATCTACAAGAACAAATCAAAGAAACCAGCTACCAACGCTATGGCGACACAGGAATACTATGTGTCCTCACGCTAAAGAATGGTTATACCGTTACCGGAACAAGCGGATGTATTGACCCAACTATCTTCGCAGAAGACATCGGTGAGCGTATTGCGTTTGATAATGCGTTCAACAAACTTTGGGAAATCTTAGGTTACGGCGAAAAACAACGCTGGTATGAAGAAGTGCAATTAAGTTGGAAAGAGCGTGTTGAGCTTGAGTTCCGTCAACTAGACGACCGCCTAAGTAAACTACACGCCTTATTATTCCAAGCGGACGGCGTGTTCAATCCTCGCCCAGAGTTCATCGCCGAAGAACAATGGGAGCTTATGAAGTCGCAAAATACCGCCATGAAAGCCTACAGCGATATTTTGCTTGCTCGCTTAAATAACGCCTAACAAAAAGGCCGGGTTAATCTCCGGCCTTTTTCATTTCATCTTCTTGTTCAGCCAATCCTTGACCACTTTCCTCGTCATACTCGGTAGCATCTGCATTATGACTTCTAACACAACCGCACCACTTGCGCCACCGACTACGGACAACAACCCACTTAACCATTGGTTAAAGCTCGACCCGAAGTGGTAAGCCACGGCGACACCGATGAATACGCCTAATGCTACGTCAAGCGAACGAGGGCATAATGCCTTTTCTCGATCAAACTCCACACTTGCCTTAAACGACCCTAATACCGCGCCTACAAGAATGACAATGTCATCAATATAATTCGTAAGTTCATTGATCATTTATCCCCTCACATCGTAATACATAGAGTACAGCAAGCATAAACCACACGCTTAACACCGTACTTACAACTAACTGTATATCGAGTGGGGGATATTCAGTCGCATAGCCATTCGCGATTATCGCTTGGTGCAAAGCCCCTAGCAGTAACGCAAACGTCTTGAATATTTGGTGTGGTCGCCCATGTGTTACTAACCCCAAACAGGCGAATACCACCGCAAGCGCACACAACCAAATACCCATCGCAATTTGCGACTGAACAGCGGTGGGGATTTTCACGGCCTCGATGTTGAACTCTTGGATGAGCAGCAATACTACCCACAGTACACTGACTAATGTATTTAAGACCTGCGCAGGGCGCGTATCTCTACCGTACATTAAAGACAAGATCGCACAAGCCATAGAATATCCCTCGTGTTATGCGGTGAAGGTTCGTGGTTCTGATAATAAATCAAATGCTGGAACCACGAAGCGGTAGTTTGGTTCTTCGCGATCTGCGCCGCCATACGACACGTGAACGCGATACAAACCGGAAGGCATAGTAGGCAACGCAGATCCTTCAAACGCGAATGTATCTTCACTGCCATTATACACCGCCACTGTATCAAGGTTGAATGTCTCCAACACTGTACCGTCCGACGAATCTAAACGCTCAAAGCGGAGTTTTAAGTCGATACTTTGCCATGTCGCAAGGTGACTATCTTCTACCGGCTCGGTATGGATGACTGTACGACCTGATGGTGAAGTCGGCATATCTACGTCGGTTACTGCGATGTTCAACGTTGGGTAGTGTTGAAGTGGGATAACGTAATTCACTGTTTGCGATGTAAGAATAGGCTTATCCGGCTCGTATTCTGAAATTACTTTAGGCGAGGTAAATGTCACAGTTCGTTCGGCTTCTGATAGCGCATTGAATGCTTTAACGCCTTTCACTGGCCCATTCGTTGAGAGACTAAATTCTTTAATCTCATGGAGCTGCATAGCTTCGCCGGCGATGACAATTTTAGTTTCTTCCGGTGATGCCACGTCTTGTAGCTCTGAAGTAATACTGATCGTGTTTGGACGTGATTCGCCACGCTGTCTCAACACCAATTTCTCAAGGCGGTAGATTTCGTTTGAAGGTGGTATTTTCACAAACGTGTACTGAAAATCAGCGAAGTGGGTGTCCGTATCTTCGGGAATATCGACCTCTTCTAAAACTAACGACGGTGGTGTTTTTGGCTGTTTATCCGGACGTGGACGAGGTGTAGATGGTCGCACGCCAAGCGTTGCGATGTCGAACTCATATCCGCAACATCCATCGGGTTTGGCTTCAAGTGGATTGAATCCAATAAAGTTGTTTACGACAACACTCATATTTACTCCTATTTTGAGGTTAAAGAAAAGGTGCCTTCGTAAGGAGGCACCGTATGAACTTAGTTAGGAATGGTGTAACCTAAGAAATCACCGCTAAGTGAGGTTAGTTTGATTACTTGCGTGTCTTCTTTCACTGCATCACGACCGATTTCATCGATCACATCGCGAACGCCGAGGTAAACACCGTCAGATTTCTTCGAAAGTAAGTTACCTGCTTCTTGCGATAGGGAAAGCAACGCTGCCAATGAGGTCGTGGCTTCCTGACGGTTTTCACCGTTAGCGTCAGTGACAATCGCTTTCAGCTCGCCGGTTTCCGAATCGTAACTTAACGAACTAACGTGAAGGTCAACACTGTTACCTACAGCGACAAGTTTATTGCCACGGATAACTACCGTAGTGCCGTCCACGGCGACATTTAGTTTACCGTTATCAATTTCAAGACCTTCGCCCGTATCTTTATCGGTAATAACCTTATGTTCAATCATCGTTTATACTCCTTAATCTTCGACGATTACTTGAATGTATTTCGTGTTCACAGAGTCCGTAGATTTCGCATCTGATGCGACTGTTACACGTCCTGCGGAAATAGCCGTCTTACCTTGCGAAGTCGCTACGTCAGCATAGTTATCCGTACTTGTAAACTCTACGGTCGCAGCGGTACCGGCACGAACCGTGATGATAAGTTTATCGTCTGCGGAGGCAGGGCTAGTTTTACTTATAACGGGTTGAATAACACGACTTCTGTCAACAGTAACAGACGCTGGGATAACCTGCACTCTCTCGAAGGAATCGGAGCGAGGCTTATCCTCAGCTTTGTAGGTAATTGCCTTTTTCGTCGTACACCCCGTCGCATTAGTTACGTTGATGGAGCGAGAGACTGTCGGTACGGTAGCAAGTACTTTATAAGTCTGCCATTTACAATTCGTACCGGTAGGGCGGCAACAAAAAGCAAAAATCGCAGTGTCGGCGGTGATCTCAAGTACACCGTTTGCGAAAGTGAAACCGGCGCTCCCTGTTTTCTCTGCATTAGCATCTGTTTTGACGGATACGTTGTTATCATCCCCATATACCATCACCCCATGCGATGTTGTCCCATTGCTTAGGATTAGACTGTAGAAGCCACTCGTACCGTTCGTCGCATAGCCAATAACGGTCGAAGCACCATCCAACTTAATTCGAAGACCTTTAAGTGTGCGTCTCTCAGCAAACACATTCATCGCTTTGGTCTCTGGGAGGGTAACATACGTCGAACTACTTGAGACTAAAGGAACAGCTTGCACCAACACCGTATTGTGATCTAACTCCGTTGCGGTAATTAACGGACAATCTACACTCGGAACGTAGGTGTTGTCTCTCTTAGTTTGCGCAGAAAGAATTAACGTCGCAGTGTTGTTTTTACCGTCTAAGTCTAAACTGGTATTAGGGTTCACCGCAGCGGTGAACTGGAACGTACCTGCTTCGCTTGGAACGACTTTAAAGCGAACTGTGAACGTACCACCGCTCGCAAGACCTTTAATGTCATAAGACAGTTCCCCGGTCTTGTCGAAAGAACCAACGTCTTGTTTAGCTTCGCGGATGTCTTGGATGGTATATCCGCCACCGCTAGGCTTGTTGATAACTAAGTTAGTTAGGTCGTTTTTACCTTCACCGGTGTTGGTTACAGTTACAACAACATCGAAGCTATCATCCGTAAACGCCGTTACTTTGTTCGCGGTGATGCCTACCCCGACCTCTTGGAAAATGGACTCAAGCGCAGTCAAGCGAACGCATTGGCCGTCCTGTTTTGCGAGAACTACCGTCCCTTTCTTCCACGCAGCTTCCGGTAATTGGTCGATAGCGTCGCAGTCTAAACCTGCACCGCCACTATTAATCGCTTCGAGCTTATTATCGCTATTCACGCGGATTGTCGTTCCGTCAGCTAAGACATTTACTTTCTTCGCCACTGGGTCGATACCCAAGGCTTCACCTAAGTCGTCACCTGTAACGACTTCTTTTTTAATCGCCATATCTACTCCTTATGGTTGAATCGCACCAACTCTTGCCCCACCGATACTATTTAACTGCTCAAACTGCGCGAGGGCATCTTCCAAAGTCTTAACGCGTGCTTCTAACTTAGCGAGTTCTTCTGCCGTAGGTACACCTTTAAGTGTAACAAGGCCGGTAATAGGATCGACCGAGAAGTTATCCGCACTCAAGTTGATCGTAACCGGATTATTCTTCGTACCGTCGCCTTTGATCGGCAAGTATGTCGAGACACCGGTGCCATCACATGACGCGACTTGCGTACCTTTTGGCAACGCAACTCCCGTACACCCTAGCAAGCCAGGTTGGAGTTCGCCGTCTTTAATCAGTTTATTAATGTAGTTCTCGACCTGGTCTTTCGTCATATAGACCACATCGCCACATCCTCTGCAAGCCATGGTTGCCCCCTATTTTTGCTTAATAGCGCGAACGATTAAGCCAATTACACCAAGCGCAGAGACAAAGTAAGGTTTCCATGCTTCCGGTAACAAGCTCGCGATTGACTGTACATTATCAGAGAGTACAGGAGTTACCGCCACAGCAGACAATACCCACGTACTCCATGATTTTGCGTAGTCTTTAAAGTTGAAAAATTGCATAGCGCAATCTCCTATTCGTAGAACGGCACTTTTTTGCCGTTGATTAACATAAAGCCGGTCGGCTCACCTAAAACTGCACCTACGCCCCCCATAACTGGCGGTAAAACTTCCACGCTCACCGTGGCAGGTGGTGTTGTGGCATTACCATAGGTACTATCTACTCCGTTCTCACAGCATTCGGTTTGGCAATCAAACGCTGCAAAAAGCTCGTCGCTAGGAGTAAATGTTACACAACTTCCAAGAGGGAAACGACGTGGCTTAGTACCACTTAAACCGCGCTCAATCGCGATGTTACCTTGGAAGTTTAAGACTTTTACGACTTCATAGCCGGTCGTGTCTTGGATCAATAATGTCGTCCAATCGTTAGGTGATAGACGATTTAGAATTTCGTTTGGGTTAGAGAGCGGAATAGACTTATCATCCGCCTCCAAGATCGCCGTTAAGTTACCCACATAACCCGGCATTGTCTTTGCGACCATGTTTAGCCTCCGCAACAAGAATCATGTTCAGGGATGATGACATCTGCGACTTGTAGTTTATCGCGCTTGTCGATTTGGAACTTGTACACCTCGCACCCTCTCGCTTTAACTGTAGCCACATAGCGACCATTGCAAAGCTCAGAGAATTGGTTATCTATGATAAAACGTACGTTCCCTTCATCGTCGTAATCGAACATATCATACACTAAAGTTAGTGGTGGTTCACGTTTTATCTCTACACGTCGGAACTCTCCGCACGGTGTATAACCATAACAGTACTCAGGCGGTTTCTCGCACTGTAACGGTGTGATGTGTAACGACAATTCATCGTAGCACAAGTGCGCCCCACTTCTTCGGAGGCGCAACTTTATTTCATTGGTACGGCTATCAGCTCGGTAAATCATTCGATACCCTCTATTTCTCTAATGGACTTGATAAATGTTACGTTGTCATTAAACCGTTTTTCTTGCGACGCTTTCGTATTTGATAGCGCATGGCGGTATTTCGTAATTGACTTAAGCAACTTCATCTCTTTGTCGTCTAACTCATACCCGTTCTTCTTCAACCAAGTAGGCGTTGGGTCGGTGTTATCTTTACCCTTCGCTTTGATTGCGATAGCGGTTAAGTCGCTGTAACGGTCGTTCATGTAAGTCTGCGACATCGCATAGGCGATTTTATCCCAACCTCGCTCTTTACGATAGAAGGAACTTACACCTAGCATGGCCTCCCAAATAGACTGCTTAGGTTCATCTTCAACCACGGCGGTTAGTACTTTTTGGAATACCCCTTTAGTCCAACCGGTAACGAGTACTTTCGTTTCTTCCGGTGTTAGGTTGGCTCTAATCCCCATCAGATCGGCATCGTAAAGTGCAGTCGATATGCGTCCCCATGCAGGGTCGGTTGACTTCTTACCGGTATCAGGCTTGTAGTCCTTAAAGCTCGCGAGTTGTGAGTTAAGGCGGTTGCCGAAGTTATCCAACCCCATCGCCGCTAAAGTTGGATCTTTAAACGGCTCAGGTACAAGTGGGAATAACAACAACGCAGCTTTTTGGAAAGGCGTACTACCATGGGCCACCGGAATAGACACCGGCACGGCGTTATCCGATAAGCTATCAATAATAAAGTCTTTCGCTTGGCTCGCAGACCACGCACCAGTCATCACCTGTACGGCAGATACACCTAGTGCATTTTCTACGTTACCGGCACCATATTCCACTGGGAAACGAATAGCACCGTAGCCACTCTCAGAACATCCGACCACAATCGGTACCTCACGGAGTAATTGGTATGGGTTCATTCCGGAAATTGGGTTGCCTAACTGTTTTCCGTTATCGTCGCAAGCGTAGTCTGCAATCGCTCTCGCAAGTAAATTAAGTGATACCGCGATAGCCACGTTGTTTACCATACGGGCAGTACCTTTAGGCGACCATTTGTAGCCAGGTAAAATACCCAAGAAGTTATCGTCAGGGTTATTCGTTTGCTCAAGATAAGCGTGTTGGAAGGCTTTCGCACCTTGCGCAATCGCATTACCAAACATGGTGTAGTTACGGATATAACCCATTAACTTACTGGCACCTCGTTTGTTGAAGTTCATGAAGTGCAAGTTGGCTTCAATCGCCTTTTGTTGATCCATGCCAAACGTTCCGGTGAGCAAGTCGTACATCATTAGCGATGATACTAACTCTTGCGACATTGTCATCGTGGACGCTGTATCGAGAATCGCCTTCGCCCCATCAACTAGGCGTGTAAATTTCTTGCCGGCAGCAAAGCGTAATTTTAAATCCGTACTGGTGTTGATCAAGTCTTCAATCCGCGAAGAAATACCGCCGGACTTGTACATCAGTTCGAGTTTGTCTAATTCTGCTTGTACGGCGTTACGCTTAGCCGGCACTAAGCCACTGAGTAACGTTGCTGCTTTCTCTGCGTATGATCCATTGTCAACTAAGCGTTGCGCAAAGAGTAACGCTGCCTTCTCTCTTGCGAACATTTTTAGTGGACTCATGAGCGTCTCTTGTACTTTGTTCTTAGTCAAGAATGCTTGGAGCTTAGTCGCTTTCGCATACGTATCTAATGCTCCGTTCGATTGGAACCATTTTTGCCCCTGTGGCGACATCGCTTTTACAAACGGACTAGTCTCTGTAAAGGCCATTAACTGATTGAGTTTCTCGTTGTAACCTTTGTAGGCGTTGATAACGCTAAACCCAAACGTCGTGGTAAGACCAGCCGATGACAAGCGCGTTAGCGATGATACAAGTGCCGGAATCGCTCTTAACACGAGGTTATCCGATTGCGTAAAGCGAGCAATGTTTTCACCGAATAGCGCACGGTTAGCTTCTTCATTCGCGAAAGATACCTTAACAACTTCTTTTTCGAGTTGACCTTTATTGTTTACCGTGCGCACAACGAGAATACCGTTTTGTTTACTGTATTCAGGCGTATTACGCTTATAAACTTTCACGATGTCCGGATGCGTTTTACTCATGTCGAGCATAACTTCCCCGACGTGCTTAGCCGCATACTGCTTAGACATTAACTCAATATGCCACGTCAAGTTTTCACTCGCAGTACCACCGTTAAATGCCCGGCCATTTTGACGACTTGAGTATTCTGCTGCCTCTTGGCGAGAGACAATTTGGTCGATATTGTTCGCGTTTGTTACATCGTAAACGTCATCGATTGCGTTGCCTTTGCTGTCTTTCGCATTAATGTTATACACATTGCGAACTTTACCCATGGTACCGGTTTCCCATTCTTCGCTGGTAGCTTGCCCCATGATTTCTTCACCAATTAAGTCCACCGCTTTTTGGTAGATTTCTTGGCTGAGGCTAACGTATTTCTCAGCGATAGGCATAATTCGTCCTTTTACCGTGGACTTCACATCGCTAGTTTTGTAGCGGTAGTGCGTAACCATTTCGATTTTAGGATCGCCGGTGTTCTCGTCAGTGCCTAAGTAACGGCGCACCGTGTATGGCTCTTTGGTTAGCGATGATACGTCCTCGTCGATGAACCCTTGGTCTTTAAGTTGTTTCAACTTCGCTTCTGCCTCTGCCGTGGTAAAGCCATCATGACCTCGCCAGTTCTTACGGCTTGTATCGTTCTCGCTCGCCGGCACCAAGATTTGGTCGTCTGACTTGTCGAACATATCTTGGATCTTAACCATTTTCTCTAATTCTTCCGTATAGCGTTTATACTTAGCGACGATATAAGACGGTACGTCTAAGTTCATGATACGGTTGTTTTCCAAGTATTCCTCGTACTCACGCTTTTTATCCAGTAAACCCGGAACATGGCGAATGAATTTGCCATTTTGATCGTAGATGTCATCACCGAAGATAGTACGGTCAATGTTACGGCGTATCTTTTCGTTACCGCCAGTAATAGCACGTAATGAAGACGTTGTGTCTTGGATTAGGTGGTCTATCTGTTTACGGTTCTTACGTTTTGGGAATAAGTCTTTATTCTCCGTTACGAAGTCGAGCATACTACGTTCGAACGCTTTCGCTTTCTTACTGTATTTTCTCGCTACCTGTTGCGCACGGTTCGAGAACGTAGCAACCGCATTAGATAATCTACCACCATTACCTTCCGGATCGAGGTCGATAATAATCTGCATGGAGTCTTGCACCCACGTCCACCAACGTGATAAAGCGTTTTGACCAGCGGTCGTAGCCTTAGCAGAACGCGAACCATCACGGGACGGAATGGAACCAGTACGGCTAATATCACCACCGACAATGACATCGCGGAAGTCTTTCGCTTTCTCGACTAACTTATCAGCGATTGAAAATGATACCGCCCCGACCAAAGCGGAATCTGGTGAGTGCATAAACTCTAACTCAGCCTTAGCTAACTCACGCATTTCTTTGCTTGGGACGATTGCCTGTTTAGCTTCATCTAACAAAGTCAGCACTTGTTTATGCGTGAAGGTAGGCTTACCTAGAACTTTTCGTACGATATTCGCCATCGCAGAAAGTGCTTTCTCTACGAAAGATTTAGTCTCGCCACGTAGCTCTCTAGGTACAGAAATGCCGTAGCGTTGTTCAAGCGAAGCGACGTTATTGGATTCTAACGCAGCGCCTAATTCAGCAAGTGCTTCTTCAACGGCTTTCTCTTGCGTAATCTCCGTTAACTCATTATCCGCACGGTCATTTCGGATAGCGTTGGCAAGTGAATTAATGAAAGCATTATTGCTAACATCACTTAAAACTTTACCCAATTTTTCGCCATGTTTTACATCAAGGCCTTGGTGAAAGAGTTCATGCCATGCCACCCACGTAGCGCGTTCTTCGGCGGAAAGAGTTTTATCGGCACGGATATTATCAGCGACAATATAAACCTGTTGACTATCCGCATCATAGAAACCTTCCACGCCGGCATTACGTAGCGTGTTAAACGCGCCTTCGTTATCAAAGTCTTCTTTCGTAACAAAGCGGATATTTTTACTTAAATCACCTAACGCCTTTTCCAAGGTGGAAGACAATTTATCCACAGAAATACCCTCAGCCTTAACATCTTTCGCAGCCTTACTCCACTTCAATGCTGAACGCTTAAACTGCGTACGCTTACTTGTGTTTTTAGTAGGCTGTGTTGCTTTGCCATCTTCTTGCGTAAGTACGTACACCATCGCACCATCTAACTTATCCACCGCCTTATTGTAAAACGCGGTAGGAATGTTAATGCAACCATGCGATAAGAAATTGTCGCTTGCGGTTGCGGTGTCTAAAGCTGCTTTCCGTTCAGGCAAATTCACAACACGGTGCATAGCGATAACACGTCCATCAGAACTACGCGCTTTCTTACCCGTTTCTTTGTCGGTCAAGTCTAATACGCTGTCCCCAAACACACGGCGATCTGTTGCGGTAAGTTGCTTCGTATCCACTTTGTGAAGTTGGAATCTACCGCTTGGCGTATTCCCAAACGCATTCGAATCACCCTTGTTCTTACCGAAGATAGCGTTTTGTGAATCTAAGACTTTCCCCTCCGGACTAACGACTAAGATTTTGCCGTTCTCTTTATCCGCAACCACGAACGATTTACCGCCGTGGTCTTTGTTGGCCACAACCCAATTAATAGTATCGCTGGCTTTTTGCGATGCACCCTCGATTTTCTGCGATTGTGTAAACGTACCATATCCGGTATGAGCGTGAGCGTCTTGTGGGATTGTCATCGACCCAACCGCTACCACAGCAATAACCGAGGCTAACACTTTGTTCAGGTAGTCTAAGAATTTACGGAGCATAGACTTAGGATCTACGCTCTCACGGACTTCCCGATCAGTCGCCATTCCAGCGAGGTCTTGGTTAGAGGCACGCTCTTGCCCTAAGACTTTCGCAGCCTCATCACGGATTTCTTTTGCTTTGCCACGGAACTGATTGCGACGAAGTGAATTTTTAACCGCCTCTTCTTGCGTATTCACTTTATCCGTTTCAACGGCTTGCGCATGAGCGAGAGTTTCGGTAGCAACCGCTTGGTAAGATTCGTCCTCTACTAACTGATCAAAGAACTCCTCCGTAGTGGTGTACACTGGATTGCCTTTAAAGTCGAAGCCCAATAAGCCATCTTTTGTACCCTCAAAATCCTTATGCGTAGGGTTATTCTTGTGGAACTTAATATACCCACGTTTAGCCACCTCAAAGCTCGCTTCTCTCGCTTGTGGCGTAGCACGGAAGAATGCCTGTCTAATGTCGTCTTCACGATCAGGATGTTGCTTAAGCAAGCGATGTGCGACAGCTTGATTTTGACGTAGATCAACATTTTTGAACTCTTTCGCGAATTCGTTAGTGGTATTGATCTGCTCTTTCTCAGTAGCTACCGCCTCGTTAATCGCAGCCTCTTTCGCATTACTTTTCTTCACCGTTTCTTCATACGGCTTAGAAATGGCTTCTTTAAATTCTTTGTGTGTTTGTTCTCTACGCTCAGCTCGTTTTTCATCTTCGATATGCGAATAACGCTCAAACTCGCTGTCATCTAACTTGTCCACGAGTTTATGGATTGCGCTTCTTACTTGTAAGTCACGAGTTAAACCTTTCTCCCGTGCCTCGTCTCTGATAGCTGATATATGATCCGCAGTGGGTGTTCCTTTGAGTTGTTTAATTTTATTTAATAACTCAGCTTTCGCAGGATCGACTTCGTCTTTTTTAGAGTTATCAGTTTTATGTTCCTCACCTTGTGGGGATGAAGCATGGGCTGGCTTACGTTTCTGACTAACACCTGTTCTTGCGTCTAACTCTTCGTCTCCTGTTAAGATCCCACCCATCTGCGCTAAAGTAGCTTCGGGTACAGGCTTGCGTAGAGGACGTGCGAGAGGTACTTTGTCTTTTATGTCCGCATAGCTTTTAGCTGTGTCGCTAGTTCTAACAGATCTATTTTTAGCCGGCACTTCTACCCAATGCGAGACGATGTCAGGCGAGAGCATAAGAGTGTCAGCTAGGGTACCATCTTGCATATTCTCCACGTTATGGCGACTTCCTTTACCACCATATCCACCCATATCCGTATAACTCTTAACCATAACCGCATTATATGGCACACCGTTTTCATCTGTTACACCATTCGCGATAACATACCCTAATAAGGCATCAGTCGCACGTTTAGAGCGAGCGGTTAAGTCAGCTTTAGCGTCAGGGCCATAGAGAAGATCATTCACCTTTTTCTTAACTTCTTCCGGTATTGCAACGCGAGGGAGGGCATCCCAGTTCAGGTTCTTACCGTCTATTACAAGCGGATTTAATGTTACGCCCTCTTTCAACACCGGTCTAACAAACGTCCCATCGCCATACATATCGTTAATCGTTTGCGAGTTTGAGAGGAACACACCGCGTAGATTTAGACTACCATCGAATAATTGACCTTTACGTACGGCTGAGATGAAGTCTCCATCTCGTAATTGATCCGAAATAGATTTCAGTAAGCGTTTATAGTAAGGAGTAGGGGTTTCACGTTTTACAGGTGTAGTTAAGGCTTTCGCTTCTTCCGATGTATGCGCCGTTGCTGCTACTGCTTCTGTCGCGTTATATAGCTCAGTTTTTACGTCGTCAGGAAGATCTACCCAAGTCGCTCTATCTTTTGCTTGTGGATATTGCTCTTGAATTTCATCAATGCGTTTACGTAGCGCATTAACACCACCGTGGCGAGCTACATACGCACGCTTGCTATCTAATGTTTCTCCCACGCTATCGCTTTGCGCGCGTTGCTGTACTCCGCCGTCTGCGCTTTTTTCGACAACAGTTTGCGTTGGTTCTCCACCTTGTTCGCCTCCGTTTTGCCCCAGTTCTCCACGTTCTCCTCGTGCTGGGTCTGTTTCTCCGGTGCGTCCGTCAGCCCCAGTTGTATCGCTCGCTGGCGCGTTATCGTGCGGTTGTTCAATAAGATCCGCAGAAGCCCCCGTGTCGGACTGGCTATGTCCTTCGGCAACGGTTTCGGTTTGAGCTGGCGGAACTGATTCACTAACTTGAGTACTGCGTTCTTCTCCGCTTCCGTTAGGCTCAGTAGATCCTTGTTCGACAGGTTGCCCGTTAGCATTTGCCGTGCCATTTCGATTATCTGTTCGATTTTCATTAAAATCTCCTCGCTCCCACGCGTTGAGAGCCTCAATAAAATAGTTGTTGCCGTCTTTATCAGAGAATTTATCTTCTATCTCTTGAATGCGATTACGTTGGTCGTCAGTTAAAGACGCATCAGGTTTATTCGCAAGTTCGTTCCATTCCGTAAACAGGGCTGATTTATCTTCGTTAGATAGCTCGCCGGCCGGAGATTCAGTCTCCCAAGCGTTACCTTTCTTACTTCGCTTAGCTTTTTCTTTAATTGATTCAAAAGTCTTTTGCGCATTCGATACAGGCTCAACTACCTCAGCGTCCTCGATTTTTTCTTCTTTCGCTGGAGGAGCTTTATTCTCCGCCTTGGATTCAATAACCTCAGTAGGCTCTACCGCTTTCGTACCTTCCTCGGTTGTAGCGTTAGCTTGCTCTTGTTGCTTAGCGACGTATTCTTCAACGTTATCACCTACTTTACTCATATTCGCTGCGTCTTTACTTACAGCAATGGTGTTCGGAATATTCTCTAAAGCGGCAATCGCCATGATGAACGATTGTCCTACCCCTTCCGTGAGTGGCTTGTTCAAAGCGATATTTGACGCCATTTGTCCAAAGGCTTCTTCCCATCCTTCGCCTGTGAGTTTAAGTGCGGTTGCACCAGTGATACCTAGCGCTTTTGTTACAACGTCTCTTTTAGCAACAGCGGTGCCAGCCTCTTTAGCTTGGCGAATAATCTCGCCACTAATTTTGGCTTTATCCATCAGCTTAGACGTTAAAACACCTACGCCCTTAGCCGTTAAGGCTTCAGTTGCCATAATAGCCGAAGCACTCTTAAGCCCGTCATCAATGGCACCACCGAGGTCAGATCCATACTTATTCACCAAAGTCTTAAACTCGGCATCCGTAATGCCTGCCAAGTCTGATTTACCGAACTCTTTTTGGTATGCCTTTGCCAACGCTTCCGTAAATTGACCTTGCACTTCCGCCGGTACGTTTCCTAGGCTAGAGATGACTTGATAAGCCATCGGACTTTTAAAGGCGACACCTGCGAGAATACCGAACGCTTGCGGAAGAGCATTCTGCCCCGTACTGTATGCGCCAACACGAATACCAGCTCCAGGGTCGTTAGCAAATGCCTTAATTGTACCCCACAGCCCTTCTGCCGCTTGTTTATTGAAATCCTCTTGTCGTTCATCTTCGCCTACATAGCGACTATGTTTATTGGCATTGACCGTGTTTTGTAGTGCAATTCCTCGTGCCGTATTTAACACATCTCCTACTGTTCCATCCACCTTCCGGTTTAATGCAACATCAGTTCTACGCGCACTAAGTTCTTTATCGTACTCCGCTAACTTCTCTTGATCTTCTTTAGGCAAGGCGTTATACGCCATCGTTCTTAAGTCAGCTCCATTGACTTGCGCCAGCTCACCAGTATTGGCGCTTTTTGTTACGTAGTCACTAATATAGCGCGCCATTGCGGCGTCGATCCGCTTTTTATCTGCGGATAGCTGTGGTTTATGCGCTTCGATCTCTTTATCGAGATCGCTATCAGAAACAGCGAGGTGACTTAAACCGGTGGCGGAAGCCACGGCAACTCCCGAATCGAAAGCGTCTTTACCTTTGCCAAGTGTCTCTAAGAACGATCCAAGTCCTAGGAAATCATCTTCTTTAAGCGTCTCAGGTAGATCTTCAATCTCTTTTATCTGCTTACCAAGCACGTCTTTCTTGCTACCGTCCGGTAAATCGTCATGGTATTTTTTAAGGCTACTTAACCATTGTTGTTGCACCGCGTGTTTTTCCCACGGCTTTAATCCGTCTTGACGAATACGTTCATTCAACTGCGTATAGTTAAGGGCGTTTCTACCGGTAGGGGGGTCGATTCCATAGCGTGAATTCGCACTCGAAATAAAAGAAGAATTACTCTTGTCGAACTCCGCCATTTCATCTACGGCTAATTTCTGCGTAGAAGGCTCAGTCGAAGGAGCTACATTCGTTTGCGAATTTTCGATGGGTGGTAATACAGAACTACCGCTAGGCTGTTCAGGCGTAGCGGTAGGAGTGGAGAAATCGACTTTGCCGAAGTCGAATTTATTTAAATTTAGTGCCATGATTAACTTCCTCTAATCATTCTTCTTAATGGCTCGTCGAGTTCAGTTGGGTACTGGTCTCGTTTATTTTGCTCGAAGTTAATGTCAAAGTTGTGAGGTTTTACTAACGTCCCTAACTGCGCCAGTCTATCTTTCTGCTCAGGCGAATAGTTTGGGTTATTCGCCACATTAATAAGGTAGTCCTGCTCTTGTGCGCTCTCAGGGATAATCTGCTCACCAGTCGAGAGCTGTGCTACCGCTTCCGGAATAAACCCCAAACTTTTACGGCTAACGTCAGCAAGCTGTGTAACACGTTCGCTGTCTTCGCTACTTCCTCGATCTTCGCTACGCTCTCCATGACCGGTGGTGTTTGCGAAGTTGACGTCTTGTTCACCACCGGTGTCGTTTTTGGGTTTTGTGGTTCTTCCACTGTGGCATATTGATTCCCTTCCTCCGGTGCGTCACCTAAGTGGCGTTGGATAGAGCTATTCACGAATTCAGTGCTGCGTGTTTTTTGAGAATATGGTGAACCAGGTAAGCTCGCCCATGTTCTGTTAGACTTCGCCACGGCTTTGTTAAAATCGCCGGATAAAATCTCTTTAAGCGCACCATTTTGCGATAACAACGATACGGCTGCTAAGTCTTGTGATTCCGGTGAGAAATCCTTAAGTCCTAACTTCTTAGCCTCGTCTTTCCATGTACGCTCAAGAAATTGATACGCGCCGGTGGCGGTGGAGCTATTATTCTTCCCGTCAGTTTGCTTGAAACCCCACTTGTGGAAGGTAGGCTTATCCAATGATTCAAGTTGGTTCTTATGGCTACCACCATATACGCGGTATGGGTCAGCACCTTTGGATGTACCTTCCGCATCACGAATCATCGCCAAGAAGGCTTGTACCCGTGGATCGTCCAAGTGTTTTTCTAATTCAGCTCTTGTAGCCATCTTCTATCTCCCTAGTGGATTTTCATTTTGGTTTGTGGTTGTGTTTGGATCTGAAAGACCTGCTTCCTGTAAGATCTGCTCTCTTGTGTAACCCACAGGGAACTCCCATTTTTCACCATTTGCGAAATACAAGGTGCGCCCAATTAGCCCCACGTTCTCGTTAATGTTTTCGCCATTACCCTTGTTGATAAACTGTTGTAAGTTTTCACTGTCGCCGAGCTTAAAGCTATTTACCTTGTAGGATTCCTGCTTATTCGTCGCTTTCGATTGACCTTTAGATCCTGTAGCTCCAACGGAATAAGCCTCCATGTCAGTTTGCGCTTTTAGCATGGCTTCTTGCGCAGCCGTTAAGCCGGCTTTAGCATCATCGACTTGTGATTGCGCCTGCTGGATAATGCTTTGTTTATACGCGTCCAAACTTTCACGGTATTTCTGCGCATTCGCCGGTAACTTCGCTTCCGCAATAATTTCTTCCGGTGGACGTTTATCACCGGCTTGTTGGCGACTTGCTACGTACGCAGAAGTAAACGCTTTGTCCCAAGCTTCCGGTGTCATGCTTTGTGCTTGGACTAAGTCATTATTCGCGATGTCGAACCCTTGTTGCGCAGTAAACACCGAATTACGTGCTTCGCCAAACGCTCGCGTAGCTTCCTGCAAGCCTTCCATATTATCGTTTCGGTTACGATTAAAGCGGATAGTTTCTTCCGTATTTTGGTTAGCTAACCCTTGTGCTTGCGCTTTGTCAGACCATGCTTGGTTAGCTTGATCCACGTTATCTAGCTGATAGCCGGAGGTGTTCGCATCATAACCTGCTTTGTTTTCTGCTGCGGCTGTATTGGCAAAAACGATGTTAGCATTGGACTGCCCTAACTCGTCAGCTTTATTGTTAAGACGAGCATTTTGCGCAAATGTAATATTTGCATCGCGTACCGCGTTATCGATCTTGGCGGAATCACCGACAAAGCTCAACGCCTCTTTACGCGCACCTTGCGCCATCTCGTTCTGTAAACCGTAGTTCTTCGCAACACGCTCAACATCTAACTGATTCAACGCACCATTTGCTGCATCTGCTTCTGTTGCGAAATTGAAATTGTCGATATAGTCCCGATAAGCGTCACGTCGCCCTTGGCGAAAGCCACTATTAACAACGTCTCCTCGATAACCGCCTCTTGTCGGTGAAACAATAAACATATAAAAGTCTCCTAATAAGTCCGTGAAGTCTTAGGCGTTGTATTCACCGCCACCTTCGTACTTGGTCTGTATATTGTACCGTAACTACCACCACTTGGCGAATATTGTGGGCGTGTAGGTGCGGAGATTAATCCACCGATAGTATACGCTGCGGTTCCTAACAAACTAGACAACGCTGCGCCTGGGTCAGCTCCGAATGAAGCAAACGCCTTCGCCGCAGCATTCGCACCTTCCAAACCCTGCCCGGCCAAACCACGTCCTGCTTGAACCATCGCAAGTCGAGCTTGTAACCACTTATTCTCCATCCGATCCGCACGAGAATTTTCATACTTAACCGCACTATTCATTCCGGCGGAAATCAATTTAGCTTCCGTAGAAATAAGTTCGTTCAACGCTGAGCGTGTAGCACCTGTACAATACTGGCTCGCACACATTAAGACCTCACGTCGCTTACCGACCATTTGAAGACGAGCTGTCGCCATCATACGACCCCCAGTGGCCTTGTACTGCGGTTTATACGGAGATGCGAAATAGCCATTAATCTGCCCGCCCAATGCGGTCTCATGCGGTTGGAACTGAGCCTTGTATTGGTCGTACATACTCTCAGCGATTTTTAGCTGACGATTCGCTAAGTCGAACGTTCGATCCGCAATCTCTTTCTGTTGCTCGTACTGCTTAGTCAACGCCCAAAGCTGAATCCCATTGAGCGCGAACATGATTGTGGATTTCCACCACGCCGTATCTTCGGTATAGACCTCCCAATAGAACTTCTGCCACTCCTTTTCTTCCTCACGGCGAGCTTTTTCCGCAGCCTCAAACTCTTTGGCCCATGCTTCATGATTACTCTTAATTTGGTCTAAGTGATGATCTATCTGCTTGATCATCTCCTTACCTTGAGCGGAGGCGAGTTCTTTATAGTTATCTAATCTCATTTAGAAACTCCGTGTAACGCTTTTTGAACCCTTAGTCGGTTGAATATCACCGGACTGTCTGATGCCACCTAAGAATGGGGCGTATGGTAGAGGGCCTTGTTGCGCCATCTTACCTAAAGTTCCATCCGGCGAAACAGGGGAACTAATCATTTGACCTACGGTATTAGAAAGCGTACCAAGCAATGTACTCAACGCAGCGCCAGGGTCAGCTCCGAATGAACTAAAGGTACCAAACGCAGACATAATACCCTGCTGACCTTGTTGTGACGCATTACGACCAACCTGAATCCACTTGATCCGTAACTCAAGCCACATATTATCCTTAGCCTCTTTGCGTGCTTCCGCGTATCTATAGGCATGATTTTTGGCGTTCCCTTCCGTCAGCGCACGCTCAATCGCAAGCCCACGACGGTCGAAGTCCGATATACGTTCGCAATTACTACTGTTGCATCGTTCAGCGAGGGCTAATGTTTGCTCAAACGCTCTACGAACATTCTCCCCAAACATTCCACCCGTGCCGGCGTAATCAGCACAGGTAGTAGATCCTGAAAGTTGCGCACTCATAGCGTCTTCTTGCGGCTTGTACACGGAGTTATAGAAGTCGAACATCTCTTCTGCAATCTTCTGTTGCCGGTCTGCGACTTCATAAGTGCGGTCGGCAAGTTCTTTTTGTTGGAGGAACTGCTTTGTCAAAGCCCAAAGTTGAATACCGTTGAGCGCAAAGAGAATCGTCTTTTTCCACCAAGCGTTATCCTCTTTGTAAACCTTTTGGTAATATTCTCTCCAAAGCTTCGATTCTTTTACACGTTGCTCCTCAGCGGATTTAAACAATGCGCTCCAAGCGGCGTGATTCTTCTCAGCCCACGAAAAGTAATAATCCCATCCGGCATTAAGCGAGCCGGGTATCTGCTCAGCGGTAAATTCAGCCATCTTATAACTCCATTCGAATAATCTTCGCTACTTCTTCTCCGGCTAAGGTGAATGGTTGACCTGTTAAGACGACCACGTCTATATAGGCAAAATTACGCGCGCGATAGATAACTTTCATGTAGTCCACCATGCGTTTGAATTCACCCTTGCCCCGGTATTCAGGGTCTATATAAACGGTCATTAACTTAACCATTCGCTCACCCTTTCCTTCGTGGAATAAGAGCTGGTTCATCGCTAACCCAACGCGTTCGCCTTCATCGTTAAGTAGCTCAACAAAGTCTAAACTCGCGGAATGCCACATCATAACTAACATCTCATTCGGCAATGAGGTGGAATCAGAACCGTCCATTTCAGCGAAACTTTTATCGATGAACGGTCGCATTTTAATGACCTGTTCTAAAGTTTCTTCCGGTGTAGCGGGGAATTTTACGGTTTGAATCTTCATACTGTGCCTAACTCATGATAACTGGTAGAGACTTCTACCTGATAAACTTCTGCCGTGCCAGTGAGTTCGACTTGAAACTCTACATCACGGCGACCCGAAGGAAGTCTAAATTTCTCCGTCTTTAATGGGCTGTACCCCTTGATCGGAATACCATCGCCGGTAAGTTTAAACTTCACATCCCCACTATTGTAACGACTTACTTTCGCTCCAGCAAAATTAACTTGCGTAGGTGATACCTCAACCTTCCCTCGCCATACATACGGGCGTAATTTATCCCCAACATTCCAGCGATAAACACCGTCTTTATATACGAGATAGAGTTCTTCATCTGCGCTGAATGCGTACAATGGTCGGTCTGAGAGTTGTACCAACTTACTATGTTGCCAGTCAGCTAAGCTGATATTGAATTGTAAGCAGTAAGCAGCCACATCACTAAAGAAATAAACGCCATCTCGATGATACGCTACGCTCATACGATCAGGGTGTAACGCTCGCCAGTCGTCTTGTGCGAAGTAAGGCGAAGTGATGTTCTGTGCTGATTTTCCATCCGTTAGGATCAACCCCTCCGCAGTTACAAAGACAACACCTTTCGGTGTCTTAGTATAACCGTGTCCTCCACAACAACTTAGCAATGGGTAGTTCTCTAACGTTTTATGGACTTGTCGGCACCCTACCGTCTTACAGTCTGCAATAGGCTCTACCAAATACACCGCTCCACACGTCAATACAATGACGTTATTCTCAAACTCAACGAGGGCTTTTATGTTGTCATGCACCGTTAATTCGTCTGCATCTTCCCATACGTGTGGATAATGCGGTAGTGAAAAGCGGATGCGTTTGCCGTAGAACCCGGCCAACTGTGTACCGCCTACGGTGATAACGCCTTCCAACTCTTTCGGTGGCGGTAAGTAATCCTTCGTCTCAAGTACGCTACCTAACTCATAATCCCGCTTGCTGTCTAAGTAAGTGGAATCGTTGACGGGTATTTCCGCGACGAGGAAGAACTCGCTCACATCGCTTTTCTCCCCGATCATGACACTCTCTAAATTAATGGCCTCTGCGTCAAAACCACTCACTAAGCGATAAATTCTTATTTTCTCCACGCCATATTCCGGTGGTGGCGTCTCAAAACCGGACAAGATAGCTGTTCCACCATCGTCGATGTCCACAACCTCACTCGGAAGACTTGGTGCGCCTTCATCACAACAACTATTCACATAGGTGTAAACATAAGTACGTGCGGTTCGGTCATAATCAATCCCGTCGATGAAATTAGATGCTCCGCAAGACGGTTGCTTCAAATCCGCCATAACCTCTACATTAGGCGCAGACATTGGCGTAGGAACGCCTAAACGGATCCACTTCGGTTCACATTCGTCAGAACACGCAGTAGCCGGATAATCAAAAAGTCCGGTAACGACTTGTCGTTGGCAGCTCGTATTAAGGCGCGTGAAATCAACACATTTATCGAACTCTTTCCAACAACATCCATCGTAAAACACGGACTTCGTTGATTTTTTAATACTGTGGCATAACTTCGTTTCTCTAAACGGTTTTAACGTGCCATGCCACAAGTTTACATCCAAAGCTAACTCTGCGTATTCGCCACCAATCAAGTGCCGGTCATATCGTGGAACCATACCCTTGAAGTCGCGATACAACAGATTCATTATTTATCCTCCTAGGATTGCTTTTAACTTCGCCTTCAACTTTTCGCTGTTTGCGATTTTATCAAGTAAGGCTTCTACTTCTGTCGTGTCGTCATGCTCACAACACGCTTGCGGTGTATATTGTGGTAAAGGAGCCGTACCAGCTTCGATAATACACCCGTTTTCATCTAACGTAATAGAGGTGTATGTACCGGCTGGAATTGGGTTCTTACGGTTAAGTAGAGATAGGCACTTCCCATCATATACCAAAGACTTATTTCCTACACAGATAGAAAACGATTTACACGCTTTCGGCTTATCTACCGTGGTATTTTTACAAGGCTTACACTCAGCCATACAACCCTCCGGATTTCATTCGTATTTTACCCCGTTTAGTACCAAGGATTCGATCTGCGCTCGCTTGATATAATCCTTGCTGATACTGTTTAGCGTGTAACATCGAGAGCTGTATATCAAACCATCGTGCCTGCTTAATCTGATACAACATAGCGAGGGCTTTATCTACAATCACCTCACGGTAACGCTCATAAATAAGGGCATCTACTTCGCAACAGTCTTGCTTAGGTGCTACGGCCACAACGACCCTCACCCGTTCCCCACTCTCGACTGGTGTAGGGCTAATCTTAAGATTATTTGGTGGCACAAACCATACGTTGCGACCGTAGCAATTCGGTTTGGTACAAGGCTCCTCTTTCAAGATCTCATACCCACAAACTTCTCTAATACTTACAACTCGCTCACAGTCGTCAATATCTAGCAGATATTCGTCCGCGCAAGCAATAAGCTCAACTTCGGTCGTACGTTTAAGAATCTGCGATTTTACGCAAAAGTCGATTACGGCTTTACGCACATAATCTTCCGCCATCGGTTGCTCAATTCCGTCCAGCAACATGATTTCATCAATAAAATACGACAGCGGTACAGTGGTGCTAATATCACGCATAGTATCTACCTCGCGCACCTAATTGATATTTAGCTATCTCTCTCGCTACTAATTGACGTAGTTCTTTCGGTACGCCTGTAAGATTGTAATTAGATTCTTTATCGACTTCGACTTTCGCCTCGATAAGTTTCAAGAATAAGTTAAGGTGCTGCGTAGCTAACGTATTGGACGACTGGCTTTCTTCATCCACCATTAAAGCTCTAAAAAGTACCCAGTGTACGCCTAACGTAACGTCAGCACAGTTAGACTGCTCAACGTCAGCACCTAAATCGTTTATTTCGAACTTAACTGGCGGTGTTTCACAAACAAATTTTAAGTAAACATCTACGCCGTATGGTACAGCCGGTTTCACGAAGACAGATCCATCCTTATCGGTAGCGATATTATACTTCGTTAGTTTAAAATCACGGCTATGTTGGAATGTAGAACATTGACGTGGGCGAAAGCCACCCCATTTGAGTTGCTTATCGCCCTTGTTTTGTTCGATTTCGTAGAGGACATGACCTTCTTCATCACATACGCCAACGACTGAGAGAACACGCTCACACCCTTTAAACTCTTGGTTTATACCCGGTGTCAATTTCGCTACACGCGTTTTCTTAAACTTACTCGGATTAAGCGTGTACATGACGCACATCGCCTCATTCCAATAGTCAAGCAACTGACGTTGGCTCCAACGCTGATATTGCTTAGCCGGAATACCGTCCGTGTAATCGTTTAAGTCGCGTGCTACGCCTTCAATCAAGTCGTTGATCGTAGTCATTATTGATCTAAGTCCTCTAAATCTGCGGTCGCACTTTCTTGCGATGCTTTTTTAACTTTCTTCGGCGGAGATTTACGTTTAGTTTCAGCTTCTTCTACCGCCTTATCTTCACCATTCTCTTCCGCTAACACTTCTTTAGCCTGTCCTTTCGCTAAGGCATCAATCTGCGCTTGGAGTTCAGCCACTTTTTTAGCGTGGGCCTCTTCTTTTTCCTCGAGCTGTTGACGTGCGATTTCTAAGTTTCGTGCGTTAGCCTCAGCAATTTTCTCAGCTTCACGCGCTTGGGTTTCTGCTTCTAATTTTTCTTTCTCCGCTTTAATACGCGCTGCTTCTTCCGCTTGAGCGTTTTGTTGCGCGATTTCCAAGCGACGATTCAATTCAATTTGTTTCTGATCATCGGCGAATCGTTCAGGTTCATCCGGATCATACGCCGCAACTAAGTCGCCACGTGCGGCTAACTCAGGCGTCCATAAATAAATATTACCAGCCGCGTCACGTAAGTAAGGTGCTTTCGCTGCACGCGGAGGAGCTACAACGTTTTCGGTTGGGTTTGCGGTGGAACTAAATTGTGCCATATTTTTCTCCAATATAATTAGATTAAAAGCGCGGATATTTCACCGCGCTTTTTGTGCTTCAATTACAAGTGCATCGGTACTTCGTAGTCGAACACGTGCGCTGATACTTCTACGCGACTTGTTACATCAGCGATAGAAGTGAATTTATCAGTCGGTAGCCCTTCTACTTTCAAGACCAACTTAACGGCTTTACCGGTAGGAACGAAGTAACCGCCGTTAGCCGGTTTCACCGCCGTACGTTTCATCATGTGGGTATTCGCAGTGATACCGGTCATAGGATCTACTAAATCGACATCACCTTCATGCGCTAAGGTTTTAGCGTCAATAATGTGTGCTTCTAAGGTAAATACCAAACCGTCACTGTTCGGTGGCAAGAAGTAGCCACGTTCGTGTTGCATTGGGATAACCAACGCAGCCACGTCAACCACAGTATGATGCTCAGGAATCACGAACAAGTCTAAGTAGTCGCCTACTTTAACGTTCGCTTTCCGTAAAGCTTCTGCCTGGCCAATACTATTCAGTGGGTTGAATGACGCACCAGCAGTAAAAAAGCCGTGCATATATTCACCAGCGATACGAAATGCCGGACGATTAATGTTTTCACCATATACTTGGTGTGGAGCTAAGTAGTTACTTTCATAACGGTATGCACCACCACGAGCTAAATTAATGTTTGCCATGATTTTTACCTACCTTATTCAAAAGTCCAATACGCCACGGCGATTGCATCGTTGAAGATTGCTTTACCACCCCAAATAGCTGCCATTTGATATTGGAAGCCGAAGTAGTCTTTATCTTCGATAATGCGTCCTTCCGTAATGTCGCCATAAAAGGCATATGCGTCTTTACGGAACGCTAAGATGTAGTACACCTGTTTGTTCACTGCGGTGTCGTAACCACCTGGTGTACGCATAGATTCAATCGTACGGAAACCGGCTAATTGACCTGGGAATTCACCGGACAACAACATAGACGGCTCTTTACAGCAACCGATGTCCGCTGCCAAGCGATATTCAGATTGAATTAATACGTTGCCGAATTCCGGTGGAACAATCAAGAACATTTGGTTGTTTTCCCAACGGCTACGGTGTACTAAGACTTGGCGTAAGTTCAATAATTCAGTAGGCAAATTCGCTGGCGTAATACGCACCGGTTTACCAACGGTACCTAAGTTGATCGAACGATGACGACCTGCATTTGCACCTTTGTTATTTGGGTGAGCTTCAAGCACCATACCGGTTAGTACGAAGGCGTGCCACATACCGGACAATTCTTTGTAGCAAGAATCTAAGAACGCATCCTCGAACTTACTCCAATACTCACACATATTGCGACGTGTGTTATTGTCAAATTTCAACGCTTTGTATGCTTGGTGGCATAAACGCATTTGGATGGAAGTTAAAGACACTTCGTCCGGTTTAATTACTTGGTTATCTTCGTAGTTCTTCCACGCACCGACATCCGGTTGCAATAAGAATTCTACGACTTGGTTACAGTCAAAAGCCTGTGAGACAATATTGGTGTTAACAATTTCCCCAATAATGTCTTTTTCCCAACCACGGGCGATGATTTGGGAGTGGTATCCTTTCGTAGCGAGAGGAGTATCCATGATACTCCCATACCCAGACGCCGAACCTAACCCATTCAAATTAGACATCATGTTCTCCTATTTTATTTTTGAACGCTGGAACGATGTGCGCCCAGTTTCGCTCGATACTCGCTATATTCCTGCGCCGTAATATCACGTCGTTGACGTTTACGTAGCATCTCTACAGCTTCCTCATTGGTGAACGTAAATCCTTCATTCTGCTTAGCAGGCGAGGTTTTAGCTACACCGTTTGTTGCACCTACATCTGCGATTGCATTTGCTACCGGTGCCTTACCGCTGATGAACGCTTTAACTTCATCCACGATAAAATCTGCATTGCCACTTTCCAGTGCGTCTTGTAACGCATGACCATAAGTGGTCTTAAATGGATAACGGCTATCCGGTTCAGATAATTTTTTCTGAAATTCTTCAGAGTTAAAGATAACACCGAAATCCGGAATCGCTTTAAAAATCTTATTCTGCGTTTCGTTCTTTAACGCAAGTCTGCGTTCTTCCGCAGTCGGTTCACGTGTACGTTGTTCTGTCTGAGACAAGCGTTCTTCTAAGTTAAGTACGCGATCATAGACCGGCTTAACAAACGTATCACGAATTTCAATTAACACATCATCATCTACGTTTTCACTGTTAAAGCCTTTACGCTCTAGCAGCTCACGGACTGCATCCGCTTGTTGAGCCTGTGTTTGCGTTGATATCTGACTACGTAGATTACTTAATTCTTGCTCCAACTCAAGCTCTCGTGCGGAAGGAGCTGTATTTTTGTTACCGTTAGCGACCTGCGCTTCTAATTCGGCATTGCGCTTACGATATAGCTCTAGGAGCTTATTAGGGTCTTCCCCACCACCGTTATCATTCGGAGCGGTTGTATTGTTTTCAGTGTTGGTACTGTCTCCAACAATAACGGTATTAGGTGCTTTAACCTCACCTGCAACAGGTGGTTCTTGTGGGGGAGTTGTTTGATCTACACGTTTGCTTGTAGATCCATCGGTATTAAATACAATGCCGTTAGCCTCTAACTGAGCGCGCGCTTGGTCTGCGAAGGGATGTTTAGCCATAAACTTGTGCCTTATTTATTGACTGTTTTAATCACCGCAATTAAATCATCGATGATCTGTTCTTGACCCTTCAACTGTAGGGTCATCGCTCTCGCAGGTTGCTCATTTGTAACAGCATAAGCCTGAGCTGAACGAACCTGCTCCTTACTTACAAACTCTTTTGCTAAAGTTAGTAAGTTTACAAACTCAGCACACGTTGAAGGGTCACTGAACACTTTATACAGTGTGCGAGCTTGTAAATCCGTTGGTACGAACGCACCAAATTTAATCTTAGCCACGAATCGGATTCTTCGGACTTAATTTCTTTTGATTCATACCACGTTGGTCTTTAAGCATTGCTTTGTTACCAACTAAATCCGCATCGGTTTTCACTTTACGGTTAGTACCGGTACGGGTATCTTTCATCATAATATCAGAGGGAATACCCGCCATTTTTCCGCATTTCGCACATCTTGCCATTTTTCTATTCTCCATGGAATAAAGGTCTTGGAAGTAACTGAGCTTGCGCCACGGTTAGTTCTTCTACACGCATAATTGCTGAACCAATCATAGTTTCATCGCATAGCTCAAACATATAATAGCCAGGAACAGATAGCACCGTGAGATTGTTATTCGGTGTATGCGTCCACAGCTCGCCACATTGTACCACAGGTTCAGAGGATACGATCTGCGATTCAACGGAATCTAATACGCACCCTTCGCAATCCACGCACCCATCACGATGTGGGATCTTACCACCTACAATGTCAATCTTATGTAATACAGCGCAGTCCCCTTCGCGTGTTACATCACCGTATTTATCCGTTTCTGCGCAACGGAAGTTAAAGGACGAAATTACCACGACATATCCCGGTGTAACCATGAACACTTTAGAGAACTTCGTTGTCTGCTTTTGATCTACAATTTCAATCGCCATGATTATCTCCTATCGTGGATCCATCGGATCATTAGGGCCGTCCGGAGCTATCGGGTTCGGTTTACGTGGAGGAGTATGAGGGTCAAACGGTACCACTTCCTCTTTCATAATAATTTCAAAGTTATCACGAGAATCTCCTGTGAAAATATTAGAAGGGTTAGAAGCATTAGAAGAATTAAACGTTGTTGAGACCAACGTATAACCTTGATTCTGCAATTCTAACAAAACTTCGTCATATCTTGTTCTTGGTACAGGCTTCCCTATAATTCCCATTACGCTAAATTCTTTTAGAATTTGTCTTGTGTCTTGTTTAATGAATTTGAAATTAGCCGTTGCGCTACCATCTTCCCACACCGGGTTAAAATCATATTCCTGCAAAGTAATGGTGTACACTTTTGGTGTTTCAGTATCCGCAAAATACATCGGAGGTATAAAATCACTCGAAACAAATTTATAGCCACCAATTTTTAGTTGGTTATCATAAATAGTTCTAGGAATTTCATCTCCAACTTTTCCAGTAACTTCACCTAGGGTTGTAGTAACAGGGTCAGCGATACTACCTTCTTTTGGTAAGATTACGCGCTTAAAAATTACTTTCGACATCTTAGGTTGAGGTTTAGGTGTCTCAGGTTGCGGTTGCGGTTGCGGTTGAGGTCTAGGCGTCTCAGGCTCTTTAGGTTTCTCCGGAGGGGGAGGACTTGGAGGTGTAGGGTCTTTAGGTACATTACCATTGCCACCTTTAGGACACTCTACCCCGACGATACCACCCGTCGGAATCTCACTACCAATCACCGTACTTTCCGGTAAGCAGCAACATTCCACTTCTTCCGCTAGAGCCACGAACTGACCTAACAATGTTTTGTCTTCCAGCTCAAATACGTAATCACCAGGGATCGTTAAAAATAACATCCCCGCGCAACCATCAATCGCTACATCGCAACAACGAATACGCAATGGTTCGCTCAACTGAACAATCGCTGACTTACCCTCGTCTGCACCGCACGCGCATCCGCTACCAAACGGCATAACGCCACCGCCCAAATAGACACGGTGAACTAAAATCTTTTTACCGGCCGGCAAAGCGAAGGTAGAAATCTTTAAAGCCTTACACTCACCGACAGTTACCACGTGAGTTACAGCGTTGGTGGAAAGGCTATCAAATAGCACCGCACGGTTAGTTTCTTCTGCGTTAGAACTTCGACTTACAGCGTGAACTTTTTTGCCAGTAATAATACTACAGTTAGACATAGAGTATCCTACAACGTTAATAGAAATAAAATCGTCGTGATTGTACTACCGACGAAGAATCCGCGCCACCACCAACAATATCCGCATTCAATCTTAAACAAATCAGCGAACGGCACAATTACCTTGTTCCACGCGAAGAGTTGTATTTTATTGGCAACCTTTCTTACGTTTTTCATAGCTTTTAACCCATTCGTACGTTTTCTTCGCCAGGTCAAGCGCCAACTCATACGCTTCGTCGTCCGGCCCTTCCGGCTGGAAGATATAAGGCTGCTTCCAATAAAGGCGCTGCACACCACCGAAAGTTCCGTCTTGCGCGAATGACATCTTTCCGCCGGCACCGAAATCTACGGTGACACTAAGTACACCACCGCCGTCATTTACGACTTTACCTGCACCTTTAAGGATGTCATGGACGATGTCACCCACCTGCATATTACGGCCGTTTAAGCTCATTTGAAATCTCCAATATAGAGTTATTAGTTAAATTCTACACGATCTCTATGTTAGTAGCAACTTACTCGAAAATTACTACTAACATACTAGAAAACTACACCTGTGGCGTTTGCTGTGTCTGCGGTGTTGCTTCGGTTTGTGGCGTCACGCCTCCCTGTGGAGGTGGGGCTAACTGGCTTAAGTCGAGCGATTCTTCTCCCATGATAGATCTTAATACTTTCTCAGCGTTTTCATCTGCCAAGTCTAAGGCTTCTAGTACGCGATCAATCGCTTTATCCAATGTACCCGGTTGCACTCGTCCTGTTTGGCCTAAGCCAATCACAATTTGCGCAGCCTCAATCATGTCATTTTTCTTCAACTCACGTTCCATTAGACCACTTGCACCGCGTGCCACAACCTTCGCATCACCCTTGATCTCTTTCTTAGGATTGAATTTAAGGTTAAGCATATATAGCGATTCAGCAAACGGCGAAATAACGTCTTCATCAAAGTTTGTAATACCGCTCTGAACGCCCTTAAGCGCATTCCCATACAGCATAGACATACCACGGAACGTTCTGTTTGCTCCCGTCCCCACTGGTTGCCCGTGAATACTCGCAGGAATTTGCGTCACAATGTCAGCCAACGATATGAACCACTGACACACGTTACTCAACGCTCCCGTATAGTTCGGGAAGTTATGGAACACGTACGCTGGTCGGCCACCGCCTACAGAATCAGGATCCGTAGGGTTTAACGTATATGGCTCTACTTCACCGACTTTACCATCTTCAACCCACTGCGCAATTCGCGTGAAGTCAACCTCACCAATCGGGCCGGAGGAATATTCCATGTTCTTGATCATACCACGCAAACACGCATGGAACGCACGCTCCGTATCACGGATCTTCTGCGCAATACCGAACCCCATTACCCCGTTACCCGTCGTCTCATAGCTCGTTACGAATACAGGACGCACGTTTGCATTAGGGTTAGGGTTAATAATCACCTTCAAAGTAAAATGGCCTAGCGTGTGGATGATACACTCATAGTACTCGTTATCCTCTACGCCCTTAACACCGTATTCTTTAAGGATTGACCCTTTCACCGCTCCATGGTACTTAAGCACCTCTAACGGTGAATTACCGTCCCAGCTAATAATATTACCGCCTTCTTCCGGATTAGGACTTAACCAGTTCACACTTGTATTACGGTTAGCGAAGTGTTCAAGCGCAGCAATCACATTCTCTTGGATGTAAGACGGTAACGAGGCCATCTTCATGAGCTGTTGTTTAGAATAGCGTTTACGGATGATGACATACGACCCATCTTGGGCGTTTGTACTATCCGGAGACCAAAAGAAGTCGAATGGGCTTACACGGTTGACGGCATAGATGACCTCGTCTTTCGCCTTCAAGGAATCTCCCTGCCACACCATGCGAGTTCTTATCTCAGGGGTTGGGCCTTCCAAGACGGCATACGGATAGATACAAAAGTCCTGCAAGAACTTAAGCACGGCTTTCTTAAACCCACCCTCTACACACTGATCCCACATCTCCGTTTCCATGAGCTTACTCGCCTCTTTTGCCTTGGCAATCATCAGCTCCCGTGTGGCATACTTCTCTTTGTCGATTAGTTCTTGTAGCTCAGCTCGTGTAGAAGGCATATCTCCCTGTCCGCCAAACAACACATCTTTGACTTTGATCAGCACTTCCTCGACCATGCTCTCACTCAGTTCAGGCACCGGCGTTGGCTCTACAGCAAAAGGAATCCCACCGCTGCCGAAAATCAAGTCACGCAGCCATGCGTTTAACGCACTTATTTTCAACTGCGAAAGGTTAACGCTAGGCATATTCCCAAACGCTTTTTTAATATCACATGGGATTTCTCCGAAGTATTGGTTGTAGCATCTATGCAACACTTCGTCGGCAGTAGCATCACCAAAACTTACCGTATTACGATGTCTCACCGCAGCATCAAAGTCCTGCTTTACTCTCCGTGCTAAGTGGTCTTGGATCTCAAGTGTAGCATCACTGCGACTATCATGAATGCGCTGAGCAAGCCCTAATTCTTCTTTAATCTTCATTCGATCCCCTAATACACGCGCTTAGACGGTGGTCGTTTTATTGCGCGGTGCTGTTGTTGATTGTCTGTGCCGTGTCTTATGCCGTTACAAAGGTACTGTACAGCATCGTGAAGATGGCTGAACTCGTTTTTAACCGGTTCAGATGAGTACGTTTTCCCAATACCAGCTACTTTTAATGGTCGGTAGTGGTATCCACCACGAAAGCCTCCGATGATTTTCTCACACCGCTTATCAATGAGCAAACCTTCACGTCGTTGCAAGAAGCTAATCACGCTATCAAGTCGTGGTTTGAACTTATTCGTCGGGGCATTAACCGCCTGTATGCCATATTTGCGAAGCACCTGTACCGGTGTCTCACCGTGGTTACTATCTCGTGGGTTGGCCGGGTCGGTAAACGCCACCACATCACACCCCGGATAATGCTGCGCGATAAATGGCATCAGCACATCTCGAACAAACGGCACAAACGGCAAGTCTAATGCGAGCAACTCATGCTTGATCAGCAACGTCCCCATCTCGATCTGCCCGAACGCCACCGCCGGATTAAGACCTGTGGTATCGATCCCCAAAATCACCGGTTGCCCGAACGTTGGTTTAAGTTGGTAAGCACTCACCATATCTTCTTTCCAATAGCCTTGATACACCGGCACACCGTCGAAGTTGCTACCATATTTACCCATAATCTCCGTATCGATGTAGTGCTTAGGCTTACCAGCCAACATACGGCGATAATACTGATAGCCGAACGCCCGTCGCTCCTCCAACGTCCAAGGTATGTCATTCACCATCGGTTTCTGATTCAAATACTCAAGGTTCTCAGCCGCAGGGTTATCAATATACTCGATTGTCCCGTCCGGTTGCTCAACCTCAATGAACGGTGCCGGCTGGTGGAAGATCTTCGTCCCTTCAACTTTGTCTAGATCAAGTTTCGCAAGCCAGTGGTCTTCCGACGGTGGGTTGCTATCCAAGATAACTCCACTGTACGAACAACCACCTCGTCCTGTCGCAGGGTCAAGGGTCGGGTAACGACCAACACGTTCTTTACAAGTATCATACACCTCGAAGGCGACTTCTCGTGCCTCGTTGATGAAGATCATCGTAAACTCCATCGACTTGAGTTTCTGTACGTCCTGCACATTCTCCAACGCGATGAAGACGAACTCCATATCAAACTTCGTCCCATCCGGCAACCCTCCACTGAACCGCGCGGTCATCGGCGCCGTCTGTCTCACCGGCGCAAGCATAGGACTTACCCATTCGGCAAAGGTCTTAACCGTCGTCATCCGAAGATTAGGATAGGTCGCACGCACAAGACCGAACCGTGTACGTCTAACCCCATCTACGCCAGGCGCTTGTGAATATCCACGTAACAACAGCTCTTGGATCATCATAACCGACTTCCCTGTCCCTACGCCGGCTATCACACCACGTACGAAGGTATCATCGTTATGGAACTCCACCGCCGTCGGCGACGGGTTATACATCGGCATTACTATCTGCGTCATTGTGCGCTTGCTCTCTCACTCTCAATTAGTTTTCTTAACTCTTGGATCCGATGTTGTAACGACGCTATTTCGCGCTCATACTTCTCAATCCGGGCTTCTTTCTCACTCTTTCGTGGGTCATAGTAATACATCTCAGGAAGCGTCATCTTCAACCTCCTCAAAATCCCATGTCAACACCAAGCCATTTAACGTCCCGATGACGGCGAAGATTACCCCTACCACATAAGCATTGGTTGTCGTATTCCCATAGAAATGCACCAAAGCCCCGAAGAACAGCCCGAACGCCGTGCCTACGATTAGGCTGCTCACCAACGCTTCTTTATTATCATCACTTAACTTCATCTATATCCTCCGGATTTACATCAATCACTGTATTCGACCCATTAAACGCCTCCGGTTTACGTAACCCATTCCCGAAGTTAACCACGAGCTGTACCCCTGTATTTATGGTGGCATTCTCCTGTTTGGTCTTAGCGATTAAGGCCGGGTTAAGATTGGCCAGGTTGGCAGACAGCTCAATGGCTTTCAAGGCGTCTTTGTCTTCACCATGGTTTATCATGTGTTCTAAGCGTGTTAATCCCTGCTCAGCCACGCGTCGTGCTTGTAACTGGAACCCATTGGTACCTGCTAGTGCCGAAAGCGAACTCTCTACTTCTCGATAGACCTCTTTAAAGAGCTTGTTCCCTCTTAGCGTCTCATACTGATACGGCGTTAACCCATACTCTGCGAGGATTGCATCTTCTTGCTCAGGATAGGCGAGCAACTCAATAATTAAGCTACCCCATTTCCCAACGTTAAAATCCCCCCGTAACGCTGCCGAACCATGCGAAATGGGTTTACGATCAAAGTCTATTTCCGCGAGAATACTGGATAGGTCGGGTAAATCCCCTGCGTTATGATCAACGGTCAGGTCTTGTGTCATACCATCTGTCAAATTCGGCATCTGTTACCCCCTCCAAGTTAATCGTATCCATCATAAAGCGAAACGCATCTGCTTTCGTCACACCACACCGCTTACAAAAGGCCATGAGCTTGTCGTGGTAGTCTTCCTCAAGTTTTAGTTGTACTGTCTGCATTGCACTACCTTATTAGTTATTAGTCTAAAGTTATGTTAGTGTATCATAACATCGTTGACAAGCGATAGCGTTCCGTGTAGCATAGCGACGTTTGTTGATTTTTTCATATAAACTTCCTTTATAAAATACATAAGACCTCTGGTTCCCCCCTTATCGTCTCCCATCGATTAGGGGGCTTTTTTATTTTACGGCGGAAAAAATTTTCGGTAGGCGTCTGTTTACAAAGAGGGGTGGGAGGTCGTCCAAAGGTGTGGGGGTGCCGGCTACGGTAGGGCATTGAGACTAAGAATCCTTGTACGTAGTAGGACGAGGGTACGTAGGTTATAGTAACACTTTGAAATTAAATAGCTTTGTTTTCTCTGGATTTCGGAAAAATTTGCGAGTGGTGTAGTGCGTTTAAAACTGAGCCCTCCCCTCCCCAGTCAGTCCAAACCCTCCGGAGGTACTCCGCTTATAACGAGGCGTAGCCCACGAATGGAGCGACGTAGGAGCGACGCTAACTACATAGGCATAGTACACATAGACGAACGAGTCGAAGACGCTCGGACGCTTAGGGTGGGTGGGTAGGGCAGCGATTTTTTGTGCAGTGAAATGTCTGAGTGCTACCGGGTGGCGTGGGCGCTCTGAGTAATTTTGGCGCTTGGGGCTGTGACGTTGATGAGGATAATACCGCTCGCATGGTCGCCGTGAAGTATCGGGGTTTGCTCGGTTGCTTTGGGTAGCATGGTATCTGTGAACACTCAGACACTAAAAAGCCAGCTGGTAGAACACTAAGAACACTCAGACACT
>ERZ773077.88-NODE-88-length-63475-cov-5.023888_pt1 | contig 63475 bp, 90 predicted proteins | sample MGYA00580612_ERZ773077 | MGnify/ENA primary metagenome ERZ773077 (study PRJEB29015, sample SAMEA2737971) | human oral metagenome | biome: human oral; feature: human-associated habitat; material: dental | place: China | collected 2021 ...
GGTGTTAACGTGATTGACTACCGCGGCATTGTAAAAGTTACCAATAAGTAACTTAAATCGCCCTAAATAACGACCGCACTTTTAACTGAAGTGCGGTTTTTTATTATCAAAATTAAAGGATCATTGAATATGTCTAAAAATTACGTACAAGACGGAAACACCGTGCGTTTTACCGCTGCCGCCGCCGTGAAAAGCGGTGATGTAGTGATGTTAGAAAACCTTGCGGCGATTGCTATTACCGATGTAGAAAAATCAGCCGATGGTGTTGGTTTGACTACCGGTGTATTTACGGTTAAAGCAAAAGCGGCTGACGACATTAAACAAGGCGCGATCGTTTACTGGTCTGCGACTGACGGCGCAACAACTACCGCAGGCACTAACAAGCGCTTAGGCATTGCATGGCATGCAAGCGGTGCAACCGTGGACACTGTCGATGTCAAGATCAACGCTTAGTCCGTTTGATAACGCATTGGCACAGGCGGACAAAGTCATTACTGACGTGATGATGTCCGTCTATGTTATCAATGGCAAAGAATACAAAGCGGTGCTTGATGAGACACCGAAAGTGATGAGTGGAAATTATAGCGAGGACTACTTAATTAACGGTACGACTCGCATGCTAACACTTTTCCGATCGTCCGGCTACAAACCGAAACTTGGCGATGTCATCACGACAAAAACCGGCGAATATGTTGTACGCGGGTTTAGTTTTGAGGATGGAAAGATCGTGTTGCAGTTGGAGTAAATATGGCGGTCAAGATCGAAGAAATGGCAACATTGCAGGCAAATATTGAAAAATTAGCCAAGCAAGCGGTGCCCAAAGCGGTGGCAAAAAGTATTAATCAGGTGGCTCGAAACGCCATTAAACACGGAACAAAAACCGTGTCGAAGGAAGTCAAAGCGCCAATGAAATTAATTCGGAAACGAACGCAGTTGATCCAAAAAGCCACAGTGCGCCGACCAGTCGCTAAAATTCGTGTCAATCGAGGAAATTTGCCTTTAATCCGATTGTTGGAAGATCCGCGCAACCGGGTAAACATAGGAAAGGGGCTGATTCGAATAGGTCAACATCGAGTTCAGCGCGGTTTTATCCAAACTCTGTCTAATGGTCGACGGCAGGTGATGCAACGCCGAGGCAAAGCCCGTTATTCCATTGATGTAGTGAAAATCCCGCTTGCCGCACCTTTAACCAATGCGTTTCATCATGAACTGAAAAATTATTCGGAACAGGTGAAAATTGAACTGGCAAAAGAATTAAGCGCTGTTTTCCGAAAATAAGGGGAGAGAAATGCAAATCCATAAGCAAATTCGGCATCAAATTTTTGATTTACTCAATAACAACATAACGGGTGTCGAGAATTATTATTCTGGGCGCCCGTTGTTTATTGATATCGATCAGGAAAAGTCGGCAATTGCGATTTTTCTGGATGAAATTTTATGCGAGCCGCTGGATCTCTGTCATCACGAATATACCGCAGCCTTAAACATCGCGATTTATTTGAAAACTGCTGTAGGCGATGACGAATTAGATGAGATTGCCGAACAAATCAAACAACGGTTGGAAAATGCCATAGCCAATGATGAATTGCCGGAAACAATTTCCGAAATTGACTTAATGAGCTATGAATATGAACAAGATACGACAAATCGGACTTGGTTTGTTTCCAACCTCAAATATCAAATCAAATACGAGGATTAAATATGCCAACACAAACAACCTCTTTTCAGGAGACTAAATTTTATTTGGGCGTGGGCTTAAATGAGAGCAAGGCAGTTACCGCTGCAACCGTAAAACCGAATGCAACAATTACTGCAGCCAGCCATGGTGCAAAAACCGGTGACTTTGTAAAAATTACCGGACTTGGTGCATTAGATGGTTTTTATCCTGTGAAATCTATTGCAACAGATAAAATCACTCTTGCTGATGAGGTCGATTGGAGCGGTCAAGATGCACCAACTGATTTTTCATCTGCAAAAGTGGCTGTCGTTAAATGGTCATCTAACTTTTGTGCCATTAAACAAATTGAAGGCGATGGTGACACTCTCGGTGAGGAGGATATTACAACAATGTGCTCCGAGGGAACAGAGACTGAGGCAGGAGAGATTGAATATGGTTCAATCAAACTTACTTTTTTCTACGCCCCTGCAACGCCAATGCAACAAGATTTGCGTAAAAAATTCTATGCCAAAGAAACTTTCCCTTGGATGATGATCTTAAAAAACGGTCAAGGCTCTCTTTACGGCACTGGATTTATCCAAACCTCACCTAATTTTAGTGGTGAGGTTAAAGGCAAGTTTGATTCCGGTGTAACCATCAAAAAAGCCAAACGTGATTATTACTTACCGGTATAGCCACAAAGTGCAGTAAATTTTGACCGCACTTTACAAAAACAAAACCCCGAAAGCAGCAAACTCTCGGGGTTTTTCATTCCAATTAAGAACGATTTAAAAGGAATAAATTTCAGTGGAAATTATAAACAATCTTCTCCCTCTATTCAAGGAGCAAGCTATGCAATATGGATTGTGGGAAACCACTCTTGCTTATTTGTTGTTAGGCGTATGTTTCATTATCGCTTGGCGACTACCTAACATCATTAACGCTATCAAGAATAAGGATAAAAAATAATGAACTTACGTGAAAAACTTTTAGCAACAAAGCCGAAAGTTCGGTCATTTTTAATTGGTGATATTACCTATTTTTACCGTGAATTTACGGTCGGCGACATGAATAAAGCGGTTTATGGCCAACAACAAGCATTATTCAAAATTGCTCAAGAACAAGGTATTGAGTTGAATTTTGACAATGAGGATACGTTGGCAAAACAGCTAGCTCAAGTCTATGACCCGTATCAAATTGCACGCACTTTAGCAACACGCCTATGTGATGAAAAAGGTGAAAATCTGTTTGATCCAACCAATGATGCCGATCTTGAGCAATTATCTCAATTAGATAAGTCGGTGTTTGAAGAATTAAGCAAAGCAATTGCTGACATTGAACCAAAAAACTTACCGAGCGCCGAAGATTCTAAGTAACCCTATCTTTGGCGCTGGGGAAGACGTTAGAAGAAATTAAGTTGATGCCTGAACGTCATTTTTCCGAATATATGCTGTTTTACCGCGAGCAACCATTTGGGCTTTGGCGTGAAGATTACCGTACGGCGCAAATTAGTCATCTATTGGCAATGATAAACCGAGACTCAAAAGCTAAGCCGCCTGAATTGTCCGATTTTATGCCGTTTTACAAAGAAAGTACGGTCAAAAATGACGAAGAAGATGACGGCGTCACCGAGTATTTAGCCAACCGATAACCGACTAGAGATAGTCGGTTTTTTATTGCTTGTAAGATAGAAAAGTACACTCGAAAGCGATGTTTCTTTTCTCCACTCATCGTTTCTTACAGGCGCCCTCTTGGTGGAGAATTAGGAGAAAAATATGCAAGCATTAAAAGCAGAGTTTTTAGGAAAAGAAGTTACTTTAGTGGATAACAACGGCATTGCTTATGTGGCAATGCGCGAGATTGTGGAAGGAATTGGTTTGGCGTGGAAACCACAATACAAAAAACTAACTGACCACAGTCAAAAATTCAGTTGTTACCATATGACCACAACTGGTAAAGATGGCAAAAAATATGAAATGCTTTGTATGCCAATCAAGAAATTAAATGGCTGGCTGTTTAGCATTAACCCAAACAAAGTGCATGCCGATTTAAAAGAACGCTTGGAAAATTACCAAGAAGAATGTTTCTTAGCCTTATGGGATTACTGGACAGTGGGCGTGGCTCGCCGTGATGAAGTCAAGAACAAAACGGAAGCGTGGAAAGCGAAAATGGCTGACTATAAAACACGTTCAAGCCAAAAAGGAAAGGATTTGAATGCCTGTAAAAAAGAAAAAGCTGAATTAAATCAGGAGTTTTACCAAATTCAGCAAATGGAATTATTCATGGATATTTAAGGCGTGGCTAGTAACCACGCTTTTTATTTGCAGAAAAACAAACCCCGAAGCGTTAGCAGCACTTCGGGGTTTTTATTTACCCCTTATTCCAAGTTTAACCAACTAAGGAGCAATTTTGATTAAGTATACACCAAAACATCAAGTTAAGGTAGGTGAGAAAATAAGCCTCTTGACACCCAAGGGGCTTTTTTATTAGTATCTTTCCTAAGGCGTCAGAAACCTAAATCACAAGCGGCAATCCGCACCCGATAGCATAGCGGCTTTTTTATGCGTAAAATTTGTGATCTCGTTTAGTTTTATTGCCATTAAGACTTAACACGCATAAATCCAATTTCATCTATGCCGAGCGGGTGACTAATACAATACCCGCAAGGGGAATACGTCCAGCTGACTTTTGGCAGCCTTCGAACCGCTCGGCGCCCTATATGGGTAAATCTAAATATCGAAGAAACACCAAAAGGAGACATTCTATGTCTAACTTAACTATTCTTAAAACTTCAATTCGCCAATCTGACAATCTTTATTCGTTAAACGATCTTCATGTTGCAAGCGGGTCAGAAAATCGCCATAAACCGTCTTTGTTTATGTCCAATCAACAAACCAAAGATCTTATTGCGGAAATAGATAATTCAAGCGATGCAGGAAATCCTGCATCGGTAAAAATAGTCCGTGGCGGTCGTAACCCTGAACTTCAAGGCACATGGGTTTGCGAAGAATTAGTGCTTTCCTACGCAATGTGGATTAGCCCAAAATTCCACTTAATTGTATTGCGTGCATTCTTGGCTATGCAGCGCAACCAACCACAACAATTAGCCTTGCCGGAGCCTGAGAAAAAATTCACCTTTGAATTCACCGAGTACGAACTTGAACAACTCGTTTGGCTTTGGTGCGGACATAAACAAATGAACACCTTACTTGGCGATATGATTGAACCTTTAGATGCTATCGGCTCTCGTTTTACCGGTATGGTTATCAGCCATCACCAAGAATATCAACGCCAATACAAAAACACGCTACCAACTATTCAACGCCTGATTGAGCCATTTAAACAATCAGACCGAATGAATTGGACAAGAGCGAAAAACCTCATCGCCCAATAATACATCACCAAAATTTATAAAAACACTTGATTACTTGCAAGTGAAAGTGTACTATTTTATGTAAGTTGCGGTTTTAGCGCATAGCAAACGCACAAAGAATTATTTACAGCCCTGATCGGAAACGGTCGGGGTTTTTTGTATCTGTTATATAGGTTTTATTATGCCGACTAAAGATCCGAATAACTGGGAATCTTTTTTACGCTGGCTTCCCTTAGTGATTATCGGACTATTTGCCGGCGTAGCAAAATATGCAAGCGATATTCAAGCCGGAAAGCTCCACTTTAGCGTGGGGCTTTTTTTATGTCAGGTGCTTGTCTCTATGTTTGCTGGGTGGATTGGCGGGCTTTTATGCTTGTCGTCCGGGTTAAGTTTGGAATTAACTTGCGTAGGTGCCGGTCTTGCCGGTTATGGTGGTGGAGCTGTACTTAACGCAATTTGGCGCGGTTTTTTTGCGTCAAAATTAGGGATTAAAAGCGATGAGAATTAGCGAAAATGGAATTGAATTTATTCGCCAGCTAGAGGGTGAGAAATTAACTGCTTATCCTGACATTGTTGGGATTTGGACGATTGGTGTAGGTCATACCGGCTTTGTTGATGGCAAGCCTGTTGCACGTGGTATGGCAATTACAAAAGAGAAATCAAAAGAGATTTTGACAGCAGATTTAAAACGCTTTGAAAGTGCGGTCAATGATGCCGTTAAAGTTACGCTCACGCAAAATCAATTTGATGCGTTAGTGAGCCTTGCATTCAATATTGGCGAGGGAGCATTCGCCCGTTCAACGTTGGTGAATAAGCTCAATGCCGGTGATAAAAAAGGTGCTGCTGAACAATTCCTTGTTTGGAAAAATGCCGGTGGTCGGGTATCGCAAGGCTTACTCAATCGCCGTCAAAAAGAAAAAGCGATGTTTGAGGTGGTGTAATGTGGTGGATGTTAATCATTAAAAAGTTAGGTATAAACGTTTTAAGCCATAGTTGTAAAAACTTAAATAAGATTATGGCGCTATGTGCCGGTGTATTTATCCTTGCGTTGCTTTATATGCAACATACAAACAAGCTCAACATTGAGCGCCAATCGGCTGTTATTGATTCGTTGCACGAAAAGGTCATCAAACGAGACAAGATTATCGATGAGTTGCATGAAGATGTTGACGAGCAACGAAAGATTACCGAACAACGCTTGGACCAAGAACAAGCAATCAGAGAGCAAAGTTATGCGCAAATTCAATCTATTAAAAAAATGCTGGAAAACAACCAGTGCAGCCGTGCTATGTTGCCTAGCGGGGTTGCTGACGAGTTGCGCAAGTAAACCTGATGTGGAGTATCGCACGCTTGTTCTTTCTCCGCCGGTGACTTTACTTACCCCTTGCGTAGTGCCTGCATTTCAGGGAGCAACTTTTGGTGAGACAGTTGAGTATGCGCTATTGTTGAAACAGGAATTGCGGCTTTGCGCGAATAAGGTGGATGGGGTACGGGAGTATGTAGAAAAACAACAACGGAAAAGGCCGTAGTTTAAAAAGCGAATTATCCAAACCAAGACCGCCAATTAGTGCGGTCTTTTTGTTATGTATATGCTACATATCTTAGCTATACCTCCGCTCAAGATGTTAAAAACATCGGGGTTATATCTAAGTTATGTGATGTAAATGTTACAAATAAACCTAAAAGGATTAACCATGAGCAAAAAGGACGAGGTTAAATCCACGTCTGAGCGTGGGGAATCTAAACTAACCGATAAGCAAAAGCGGTTTATTGAAGAGTATCTTGTTGATTTGAATGCAACACAAGCAGCAATAAGAGCTGGGTATAGTGCCAAGACGGCGGATGTCCAAGGTGCTCAGAACTTAGTAAAACTTAAGAGTTTTATTCAAGAAGAACAAAATAAACGATCTGAGCGTGTTCAAATAACACAAGATGAGGTAATCCGCCGTTTATTAGAAAATGCTGATATTGCCTCCGGTAAAAAACCGATCGTCTTAACTCAGACTCGCAAAACTGAGGACGGAAAAATTATTGGCGATGATGTAGCTCAATTCGTTTATGAGCCCTCAAGTGTAAACAAGGCACTTGAATTGCTTGGGAAGCATTTAGGGATGTTTACGAATAAAGTTGATGTAACAACCGATGGAAAGGAATTGCCTACAGTGATTAATGTGACATTTAGTGATGAGCCAGCTTAATATTCAATTTCCGACAAAATTCAAACCACTCTTTGAATCTATTTGGCGGTTTATTATTTTCTACGGCGGTCGAGGCTCAGGTAAAAGTTTTAGTATTGCTAGATCATTAATACTGCGAGCCTATCAATTACTGATTCGGGTTTTGTGTTGTCGAGAGATCCAAAAATCAATTTCTGATTCGGTTATTCAGATGTTGGCAGACCAAATTGAAATGTTAGGCCTGCAAGGTTTCTTCGATGTTCAGAAAACGCAAATTATCGGGAAAAATGGTTCTCGATTCACTTTTGCTGGATTAAAAACTAACATCACTTCAATTAAATCAATGACTGGTATTGATGTTGTGTGGGTGGAAGAGGGGGAGAATGTCTCAAAAGAAAGCTGGGATGTTTTAATCCCAACTATTCGTGAAGATGGCTCTCAAATTATTGTTAGCTTTAACCCTAAAAATATTCTTGATGACACCTATCAGCGTTTCGTTATTAGCCCTCCCGAGCGGTGCAAATCTGTTTTGGTGAACTGGCAAGACAATCCATATTTTCCAAAAGAGTTAATGGAAGACATGGAGCAGATGCGAGAGCGTGATTTTGAGTTATATCGTCATGTTTATGAAGGTGAACCTGTCGCAGATTCTGATATGGCAATCATTAAGCCTGTTTGGATTGAAACAGCTGTAGATGCGCATATTAAGCTTGGGTTTACCGGTAAGGGAATGAAAAAAGTCGGTTTTGATGTGGCAGATGAAGGCGTGGATAGTAACGCAAATGCATTTGTTCACGGTTCTGTCGTGCTTGACATTGAGGTTTGGAAGAATGGCGATGTGATTGATTCCGCCAATCGAACAAATCAAAGTGCGGTTAAATTCGGTGCTGATTTGATTGTGTTTGATAGCATTGGCGTTGGCGCAGGTGTGAAAGCGAACTTTAAACGATTACCGAAGAATCTCAAGGTTGAGGGTTTTAATGCCGGTGGTTTATCCTGAACGTGAATATATTAAAGGTAAGAAAAATCAAGATATGTTCACTAACATCAAGGCTCAGGCGTGGTGGGCTTTACGGGATAGATTCTACAAAACTTATCGTGCTATTAAACACAGCGATGTTTACCCTGATGACGAATTGATAAGCCTATCGAGCAGTATTAAAGAGCTTGAGTATTTAAAGGCAGAATTATCGCGCCCTCGTGTTGATTATGACAATAATGGGCGGGTAAAAGTGGAAAGTAAAAAGGATATGAAAAAACGCGGCATACCTTCTCCAAATATGGCGGATGCTTTAGTTATGTGTTACGCCCCGACAAAAACTAAATCACTACTGGATTTATAAGATGAATTTTTTAGATGGTATCAAATCACTTGCACTGAAGTTAGGCAGTAAACAAGACCAAACATATTATGCCCGTGGTCTGAGTTTAACGGATGACTTAACGCAAATTGAAGCGTTATGGCGTGATAACTGGATTGCGAATAAGGTCTGTATTAAACGTTCGGAAGATATGGTGCGTAACTGGCGTGATATCTTTTCCAATAACCTAAAATCTGAACAGCTAGATGAATTCACTAAACTTGAGCGTAGATTAAAACTTCGTGAGACGTTAACTAAAGCATTGCAGTGGTCTAGCCTATATGGTTCAGTGGGTTTATTGGTGGTAACCGATACCATTAATATCACATCACCATTGCAACCTACAGAGCGCTTAAAACGGCTGATTATTTTGCCTAAATGGAAAATTTCACCCACAGGGCAACGAGATGATGATGTATTTTCCTCAAACTTTGGTCGATATAGCGAATATTCCATTCTTGGTGGGGCTCAATCTGTTTTAGTGCACCATTCCCGCTTATTAATCATCAATGCGAATGATGCGCCTTTATCTGACAATGATATTTGGGGCGTATCAGACCTTGAAAAGATTATCGATGTGCTTAAACGTTTTGATAGCGCATCTGCGAATGTGGGTGATCTGATTTTTGAAAGCAAAATCGATATTTTTAAAATCGCAGGGTTATCTGACAAGATTTCAGCTGGATTAGAAAATGATGTCGCTCACGTTATTTCAGCGGTGCAGTCTATCAAGTCAGCAACAAATAGCTTATTGCTTGACTTAGAAAACGAATATGACCGCAAAGAACTCACATTCAGCGGGTTAAAAGACCTACTGACCGAATTTCGTAATGCAGTTGCTGGTGCCGCAGATATGCCGGTAACCATTTTATTTGGGCAATCTGTTTCGGGATTGGCAAGTGGTGACGAGGATATCCAAAACTATCACGAAACCATCCATCGATTGCAAGAAACAAGATTGCGCCCTGTGCTTGAGGTGCTTGACACATTGCTATGCAATGAATTATTTGGTGGGCAGCCTAAAGATTGGTGGTTTGAGTTTTTACCATTGACAGTGGTTAAACAAGAGCAGCAGATCAATATGCTCAATACCTTTGCTACAGCGACAAATACGTTAATTCAAAATGGCGTAGTAAATGAATATCAAGTGGCAAACGAACTCCGAGAAAGTGGCTTGTTTGCCAATATCTCTGCTGATGACATTGAGGATATGAAAAATGCTGATGAACTTGCCGGAAATTTTGAAGAACCAGAAAGCGAAAACACGCAAGTTCAAACCAGTGAAAATGAGCAAGCGAACGGAGCTTTGGTATAGACAACAACTTAAGCAGTTCGTCAAAACGATGACCGATGATATAGAAAGAGCCCTGCAACAACCGCAAGGCTCTTTTTTTATGGATGATGCAAAAGGGTTTCAGGCGATTAGTGCAAAAGCGCTGATGAAGGTATTAGAAAAGTACGAAAAATTGGACCGCACTTCACAAGCTGAAAATATCGCAAATGGCTTTGTTAGCCGTGGTGATGCGCAAAACCATGCCGAAGTATCAACCAACCTGAAAAATCAAACTGGCATCGATTTATCCGCCTATTTACGCAATAGTCCGAATATTGTGGAAAGGGTAAATGAATTAACGGTAAGTAACATCCAATTAATCAAATCCATTCGCACGCAATATCTTGATAAAGTGCAAAACTCCGTCATGCAAGCGATGGTTCAGGGGACATTGAATAAAGACTTAGCTGAACAACTCAAAAAACTAGGGAAAGATGTAGAAAATCGTGCAATGCTTATTGCTAGAGACCAGTCCTCAAAATTAAATGCGGCATTAACTCGAGCGCGCCATGAGGAAGTGGGCATAAAAAAATATATGTGGTCAACATCTGGTGATGAGCGGGTGCGTGCAAGCCATGCTGAAAAGGATGGGCAGATATTCGAATATACCAATCCTCCTACTGATACTGGTCATCCCGGTCATGATGTTAATTGTCGATGTGTTCAGATTCCGGTGCTTGATGATGTTGTTAGTCAGGGCTCAAAAAAGGAATCATCGCAAACAAAAGAGGATGTTGATCTATCTATTAGTGAGATCATTGCCTATTCACAAAAAATAGAACCCAAAATCACATCAGATTTAACAAGTATCATGGATAAAGTTGGTGGCAAATTGGTCGGATTGGATTTTCGCTTAAAAAGTCAATCATCCTTAAAAAGGAAAATTGAAACAGAAATAGCGGATGGCTTTACTCATTCACAAGCAGTAAATAAAATCCGTGATGCCATTCGATATACAACAGTTTTCAAAGAAAAGGATTTTGTTACTCGCTATAAGGCTATGCAGTACTTGTTAGCGATCAAAGGGTATAAAACTATCGTAGTCAAAAACACTTGGAAGAACGATAGTGCATATAAAGGCGTTAACACATTTATCCAAAATGAAAATGGTGATGTTTTTGAAATGCAGTACCATACACAACAGAGTTTTGATGTAAAAAATGGGTTATTGCATAAACTCTATGAAAAATTCAGAGATCTAAAAACACCAATTCATGAAAAAGAGAAGTTATTGCTTGAAATGCGTAAACTAAGTAGTAAAATCAAAATACCGGAAGGCGTTGAGTTTATTGAGGATAAAAAATGAGTTTTCAATATTACTTAGCAAATGTAGGCGAAAACCAGCAAAAACTAATCAGAGGGAATCCTGCTGATTTATTGTCGTTTTCTGTGTTCAACCCCAAAAAATTAGAGTGGGATGCCTCGCGCGGTATTTCATGGGCTGAACGCCTACTTGAAAGTGGTTTCAGTGATTTCAGTGTTATCTCCGAAAGTGATGCAATCAGATTTATGAGAAACTAATAATGACTTTATCAACAAGGGCAGAATTATTTGCAAAGTCAATACACGCTAATCAAGTGGATAAAGCAGGCAAGCCATATTCGGAACACTTGCAATCTGTTGTAAATAATCTTGTAGAGCCGTCAGAGGAAATGGTTGCGGTAGCGTGGCTGCATGATAGCGTAGAAGATACCGAAAGCACTTTTGATGATTTAACGCATTACTTTGGAAATACAGTGTCGGAAGCTGTTTGTGCTATTACCAAGGTAGACAATGAACCTTATGATAAATATCTTGCTAGAGTAAAGAGCAATCCAATCGCAAGACTGGTTAAGATCGCAGATTTAACCCACAATATGGACCTGTCAAGATTGCCAGTAGTCACTGAAAGGGATTTAGCGAGAAAAGAAAAATACCTTAAAGCAAAAGAGTTTTTAGAAAATTAGAAGATTGACACAATAAAAATTTTGCAGTAGATTTTCCCAGACTAGCCGAATTGTAGTAATACAGTTCGGCTTTTTTATTGGAATTCTATCACCCGCTCATCGAAGCGGGTTTTTTATTGCCTGTAAGATAGCGATGTACACGCGACAAGCGGTGTTTCCTTCTCCACTCACTGTTTCTTACAGGCGCCATTTTGTGGAGAAAGCAGGAGAAAATATGCAAACATTAACCGCAGAATTTTTAGGCAAAGAAATAACCTTGGTGGACAACAACGGCGTGGCTTATGTGGCAATGCGTGAGGTTGTGGAAGGGATTGGGTTATCTTGGGGTTCACAGTCAATTAAACTTAATAAGAATAGGGAGAAATTCGGGTGTTTCGATATTGCAACACCTACAAATGGCGGTATTCAATCAATGCTCTGTATGCCAATCAAAAAACTCAACGGCTGGCTCTTTAGTATTAACCCAAACAAAGTGCGGTCGGATTTGAAAGCACGTTTGGAAAACTACCAAGAAGAATGTTTCCTTGCCTTGTGGGATTATTGGACGGAAGGTGTTGCCCGCCGTGACGAGGTCAAAAACAAATTGGCATTATGGCAGCAAAAGAAAGCTGAATATACACAACGTGCCGGCGAACGGGGGAAATTATTGCAGCAATGTAAATCGGAAAAGCAAGCCCTTGAGCGTGAGCTTTTACAAATTAAACAGTTAGAACTTTTCACTAATTTATAACCGCACTTTCTGAATAGACTGTGCGGTTTTTTTATTGGGGTAAATCAATGAAATTCACAGATAACACAGCACAGGCAAAAACACAGCGTACCATTACCAAAGATGGTTTTTTAGTGGTACCGGCAATCATTTCAAAAGTTGGGGTATTTGATTACCTCGCCACAGAACTGGGGTTGAAAGAAGAGGGTATTAAAAAAGTCGCTCGTACTGAGAAATCTTTGTTTAGCGATGAAACTATCAAAAGTTTTGAAAATGCCACATTAACCGTGGGGCACCCGAAAGATGGTGTGAATGCGAAGAACTGGAAGCAACTCTCTGTTGGTGTTGTGCGTAATGTTAAGCGAGTGGGCGATGAACTAACGGCAGAGGCGTGGATTTATGACGAATCTGCGATTAAAACCGTGCAGGAGAATGGCGTTGAACAATTGTCTTGTGGTTATGACTGCGATATTAAGCCGTCAACTGTACAAGATGCAGATTTTGAGATGTCGCCGATGATCGGCAACCACGTAGCGATTGTGGCAAAGGGTCGCTGCGGTGGAGGTGTAAAACTTGCCGATGAGGATAAAACCATTATGGGTAAAACCGCAAAAATTCTCGATGCGTTTTTAGGTGCGTTCGGCATCAAGTTGTCGGACGAACAGAAAAAACAAATCGAAGATGACGAAGAAAAAGGTAAAGAAGGTGAAAAAGATCCGAAGGGTAAAGCACCGACCGAACCGAAAAAAGACGAATCTGAAACCGACAAAAAGGAAGATGACGTGAACAAAGAAGAGTATGAAAAAAATTAGCGGCAAAAGACGCTGAAATTCAACAGTTGAAAGATGCACAAGCGAAACAGGAAGCGGATGCGAAACAAGCCGCCGTGTTAGCCGATGCTAAAACCGCTTTCAAAGATGTGAAATTCGCTGATAACGCTACCGTACGTGAAATTCAAGAAAGTGCGGTCGTGGCTCAAGGTATTTTCACTAAAGACGAAGTGGCGAAGTTATCTGATGCGGAAATTTCCGGCGCATACCAAACGGCAAAAGCGGTCGTGGCGAAGTTAGCCGGTGAACGTAAATCGCTTGGTAGTATTTTGCTTGGTGACGCTGCGATGAATAAAGCTGCGCCGTCTATCGATTTTAACAAAACCTACAACAGCTAAGGAGAGTGACTAAATGAGTTACGCTTATGAACAAGCGCCTGCACGTGCGGGTGAATTAGGTAAAGGTTACATTGCCAGTGCAAAAACAAGTGCCGAAATGGTTTCCGGTGGTGCATTAAAAGCAGGCTTATTTGTTGCTTTAAATGCGGCTGGCGGAGTGAAAGCATTAACAGCAAAAACCGATGTAATTGCCGGTGTGATTTTGGCAAGCCGTATTAAAGACGAATGGGCGGAAGGTGAATTGGTCGATGTCATGCATATTGCCCCGGCTGACGCTATTTGGGTGATTGTTGCTGACGGTGAAACAGTTGCTCGTGGTGATAAAGTTTATGTTATCGCCGTAGCAAATGGCAATAAGAAAGCCGGCACAATCCAAGGCAAAGCGGACGCAACCAACGCGATCGCAACTGATTACAACGTGATTGATGTTAAAGGTCAATTAGCGTTAATTACTAAACTTTAAGGAGTGATGAATGTCATTATTGGCTTATGTACAAAATGGCTTAACCGCCGTAAGTAAGGATATTGCAGAAACTAAGTATCCTGAAATTGTGTTCCCGCAATTTGTTTATGTGGATCAACAAACTGCGGTAGGGATTACCGAAAAACTGCATTATGGCGCAGATGAACATGGTTTACTTGATGATGGTTTAATTACCACCGGCACCAGCACATTAGACCAAGTAGAAGTCGGCTTTACGCCAACTCGCTCTTACATTGTGCCATGGGCAAAATCCGTTACATGGACTAAACCGGAACTTGAGCAAGGTCAATTATTGGGTTTGGCGCTAAATACCGCCAAAATCATGGCGTTAAACAAAAACGCACAACAAACCCTGCAGAAAGTGGCGTTCTTGGGTCATGCCAAAGATACTCGCTTAACCGGTCTTTTGAATAATAAATCCGTTGAGGTTTATGCCATCAAAGGTGCCGCACAAAATACCAAAGTTCAGGCGATGGATTTTGATAAAGCGGTAGCGTTCTTTAAGGAAATCTTCCTGCAAGGTATGGAAAAGACCAAACGCATTGAAGCGCCGAACACCTTTGCTATTGATAGCTTAGACTTGGCTCACTTGGCATTAACGCAACGCGCCAACACAGACACAACCGCATTAGAGTTTTTAACTAAACATCTTTCAGCGGCCGCAGGTCGTGAAGTGGCGATTAAAGCCTTGCCATCAAACTTCGGCACTCGTGTAACTAACGGCAAAACCCGTGCGATGGTGTATGTGAACAGCAAAGAACACGTTATCTTTGATGTGCCAATGTCGCCAACTGTTTTAGATGCACAACCAAAAGGTTTATTAGCGTTTGAATCTGGTCTGCGTATGGCGTTTGGTGGGGTAACCTTTATGGAACCTGATTCCGCGCTTTATGTAGACTACTAGGAGTCATTATGCCAACATTTGATACGAATGTATTTCTTGCGCGTTATCCTGAATTTAAAGAGGTCGATTATGAAAAAATCGACCTTTTTTTATCGGATGCAGAAATGGAAGTAAGCCAATCTCGTTGGGGGAAACTTTACCAACGTGGCGTGTTGGCATTGACTGCTCATCTATTGCGTTTGTCGCTTTGGACGACTGAAGGTGGCGGTGGAGCGAATCGGAATCTCGCCAGTGAAAGTGCTGGCGAGTTATCGGTTAGCTATGCCGTACCAACATTAACAGGCACCGATGCGGATTATCAATTAACAGCGTATGGGCAAGAATATTTGCGATTACGTAAATTGGTTGGCATTGGTGTAATGGTGGCGTAAATGACTGTGCAAATTACGGGGAATTTAGCGCAAGCAAAAGCGTTAATTGAGCGCTTGAGGGCAGATAAAGACAAGGCGGTTTATGTTGGATTTCCTGCAGAGTTTGATAAGCCAGTAGAGGGGACGGAGAATTTTAATCTTGCGTCTTTGGCGGCGGTGCTGGAGTTTGGCAATGCGCATATTCCCTCCCGCCCATTCTTGCGTCAAACGTTAGAGGAAAACCAAGAAAAATATACCGCACTTTTTGTTCAATGGTTCAATCAGGGCGTACCGATAACTCAAATTTACGAACAGTTAGCTATTACAGCCCAGGGTGATGTTCAGTTGAATATTGTTCGTGGCAATTGGACAGTTAACGCACCCAGTACGATTAAGCGTAAAAAATCAAGCAAACCTTTAATTGATACCGGGAAAATGCGCCAATCTGTAAGAGGTATTGTGAAATGAGCCTAATTAATCAATCTGGGCGCTTCCTAAATAGCCGTTTTCGACGGCAAATCACCGTGAAAAAACAATCCGGCACGCATTCTGCAAGCGGATTTGATGTGTGTTATGAAACATTGCAAATGATCGCCATTGTTATTCCGACTTCTCCGAATGACGTGTTGTTATTGCCGGAAGGGGAGCGTTATTTGCCTTCTGTTAAGGTTTATACGCAACAACAGCTTTCAATCGGCGATTTGATGGAATATCGGGGCGAAACTTACAAAATCAAAACCGCAGCAAACTGGGGAGATTATGGATACTACAACAATATCGGGGTTCGACATAGTCCGACTTCGAACGTGGATTCAACAGGCTTTACAGTTACCTAATGGCGCTGTTATTGGTGGTTGGCTCCCTGAAAGTCCTTTGCCGGCTTTTATTACTGTTGATTTGATGACAAGTAATGAAATCGGGCAGACCACGAGAGAATTTAACGGCAAACGAGAGCGCATTATTCAGTCAATGCAAAGCACCGTTAGCCTCTCTTGTTTCGGTCGAAATTCCCTTGCGCAGTGTTACAAGCTAAAAGCCATTTTCCAAAGTTCAGCGTTTCTTTCCTTTCTCAAATCAAACCACTTGGGTGTGATTCGCTTTTCAGATGTTCGTAATTTAACGGCTACCGTTGGCGCGGATTATGAAGAGCGAGGGCAGTTTGATGTTGTATTTAGCCATCATCATATTGTTGATACACCTTTAGATCCAATAGAAAGCGTTGAGCAACGCACAAACCATATAATCCAACAAATAGGAGGATAGCCTTATGGCATTATCTATCTCGCAGATTGTCAATGTGCAGTTAAATACTGTACCAAAATCTGCCACGCGTAAATCATTCGGTATCGTGGCATTGTTTACGCCTGAAGCAGGGCAAGCATTTGCGGATGCGACTACGCGTTATGTTTATGTCGAAACTCAACGTGATGTAGAGCAGTTATTCGGCACAAATTCAGAAACAGCCAAAGCATCACAGCCGTTTTTTGCTCAAAGTCCTCGTGCGAAACAATTAATTATTGCACGCTGGCAAAAAGAACCGGCAACCATTAATGCAACCAAGAACACATTAAATGGGGCGACCTTGTCGGATGATTTAGGGCGTTTTAAAGCGGTTGTAAATGGTCAGTTTTCATTAACCATTGGCACTGAAACCAAGAAAGTGAGTGGACTATCTTTTGCAGATGCATCAGATTTCAATGCCGTTGCAACCAAAATTCAAGCTAAATTGACCGCACTTCCCTCATCTTTGTCTATTTCTTACGATAATGTAGGGCAACGTTTTATTATCACGGCTAACAACGCAGGAGAAGATAAAACGACCGAAATCCATTATGCCTTTAATGGCGGCGGTGATGGTGAGTATATTGGCTCATTGCTTAAGTTAGAAGACGGTCAAGCAAGCCAAAAAGTAGGAAAAGCATCAATTTCCTTGAAAAAAGAAACTGTTGCAGAGGCATTATTTAAAGTCGCTGAAGTGAATAATGCATGGTATGGCTTTACCTTTGCCGCACAGCTTACTGATAGTGAAGTAGAATCTGCAGCAAAATACGCGCAGGCTAACACCAAGATGTTTGGTGCGAATGTTATTCGTGTTGAACAGCTTGAATGGTCTGCTGATAACGTCTATAAGAAATTATATGATGCAGGCTTAGATCACACATTAGCAATGTTCGATAAAAACGATATGTACCCGGCATCTTCCGCATTGGCTCGTTTATTATCAACAAACTTTGCGGCAAATAACTCAACATTAACTCTCAAGTTCAAACAGCAGACGACTATTACAGCGGATGAGATTACAGCAACGGAGTTCTCCAAAGCTAAACGCTTAGGCATCAATGTGTACACCTATTTTGATGATGTGGCAATGATTGCTGAAGGTACGGTAATGGGCGGTAAATTTGCGGATGAAATCGTTATCCTAGACTGGTTTACAGATGCAGTGCAAAAAGAGGTATTCGCTCGCTTGTATAAATCACCGACCAAAATCCCATTAACAGACAAAGGCCAAGCGGTATTAATTGCTGCCGTGGAGAAAGTTTGCTTAGAGGGTGTAAACAATGGTGCTTTCGCACCAGGTCAATGGACTGGTGATAGCTTTGGTAACTTGACGACAGGCGATTATCTTGAAAAGGGTTACTATGTATGGGCGGCACCAATGGATACGCTATCTGATAGCGACCGAGAGCAACGCCGTGCAACACCTATTCAAACCGCAGTGAAATTAGCGGGTGCAATCCATTCTAGCGATGTGATTGTGAACTATAACCGATAATTCAAAAGCCAAGGAGAAATTCTTGGCTTTATTCTACTAGAGGAAAAACTATGGCAGTTTTTGATCCAAAGCAAGTTGTCGTGTTATTAGACGGCAAAGAAATCAGTGACTGGGCTGACGGCTCAGATGTGATTAATGCGACCAACCAAGTCGATGTAGGGCAAATGGTTATTGGTGCGAATGGCACTGGCGTATTTATCGCAAACCCTGACCAATCAGGTAAATTAACCCTAAAAATCAAACAACATTCTGAGGATAACGCCTATTTATCGAAGTTGTTTAATCAACAAAAAACCAGTATTAAAACCTACTTGCCGATGACACTCGCTATCCGCGACTTAATCAATGACGATGTTGTCACGGCAAGCAAAGGGTATTTCACCACGCCAGCGCCTTACGTGCGTGGGAATGGACACAATGCGACAACATGGACGATTGTGTTTGAGAAAATGACGATGAATCTTGAAAAAGGTGTTCAATAATAGAAAGTAAACAAATCAACATTGAAAATATCACCTATACGATGACGCCAGCTAATGCCATGACAGCATGGACTGCACTCAAAAATGCGATGAAATTATTGCAATCGGTCGATTTATCATCATCAGGTGATACCAAAAAACTTGGTGCAAGTGTATTAACTACCGTATTGGCTAATTTAGGCGACCCAAGCATTAAAGAGCTTGAGGATATTGTGCTTAAACATACCTCATGCGAACAAGATGGCAAACTATACCGACTGTCTGAACGCTTTGATAGCCATTTTAACCAACACCGTGGGCATTTAATCCCCGTATTAAAAGAAGGATTGGTGTATCAATTTGCTGATTTTTTTATCGGTGGGGGCGGATTGCTGAGCAATATTCAAGCCAATCTAAAAGCGAAGAAATAAGCCAGTCAGATAGCAAAGTTGACTGGTTTATTTTTACGCCCATTGTGAAAAACTTTTGTTCACTACACGAATTAAGGTCGGTTTACTCGTTATCCGACCTTTTGTCTTTTCATGAAGTCATTGTTGAATTAAATCAAATGGAGCAACGCAATGCTACTCGATGAACTACTGATTAAAATCGGCATTGATGCGGATAGTCAAGCGATGCAACAGTTTGAGCAATTCCTCAATGCAATTGGAGCTGGCACTGAAGACGCAGCAGAAAGTTTAGGTGCCTTTGGCCAAGCACTGGAAGAGACAGTGAATGAGGCGACCGAACAAGTCAGGGAGGTGCCTGAATTTAGTGAGTTTTTTGCATCGCTTGAAAAACTGCAAACTGAAACAGAAAACCTTTCTGAAGATGAAGCCTTAGATGTGTGGGTGCAGAAACTCATTGAGGGTGATGAGCTGCTTTCCGCTTTCGGCGAAGGCTTTATCGAAAATAGCGATGAGCTTGAACAGACTTTAAAAGATGCAGGACTTAGTGCAGAACACGTTGGTGTTGTTATTGGTAAGCTCAAATCTGCCATTGAGCAGAAAAAACAAGCTATCGAACAAGATACAAAAGCAGTCGAGCAGAACATGGAAGCGGAAAAGGAAAATACTGAAAGTGCGGACGATTTAGCCAATAAAATGATCGCCTTATGGACGACTAAATACGGCGCAGATGGGCTGATTGAAAAGTTTGAAGTGCTTGGCGTAAGCATCAGCAAAACTACGGTGAAATTTGCCGCATTTGCTGCCGCTTTTTATGGCGCGACCGCCGGTGTTAAAAACTTTGTTGATGCAAATCTTGATGCCCTTGATGAAATTAAACAACTCTCGGCTGTCACGGGCGAATCAGTCGATCAAATTTACAACTTAGGTAAAGTTGCTGAAGTTAATGGATCATCTGCACTGGCTGCACAATCATCTATTGAAGGATTGTCTCGTGTTATCGGGGAAGCTGCAGCCGGTATCGGTCGCGGAGCGAAATCATTTGAGCAATACGGATTAAGTGCCAAAAAGGCGAATGGGGATATTAAAACCTCAAGTGAAATGCTGGGGAAAATCTCGGACAAGATGAAAGCAATGGGCGAGCAAGAGCAAATTGCAATGCTTGCGAAACTCGGCATTGATGGTTCGATGATTCAAACCTTGCGCCTTGGGAATGATGAGCTGAAAGAACAAATCGCCCTTGCGAGTGCGCTCACGCTTGGAGTGGGCAACGCAGAAAATGCAGAAACCGCTGCCGCTTTTAAAGATGCGTTGACGCAGGTTTCTCAAGTATTTACGGCTATTGGTGAATATGTATCACTCCGTGTTGCGCCATCCATTCAGCGATTAGCCGAGCGGTTTACAAAATGGTTCACTGAGAATAATGAGTTTATCAAGGCCGCACTCAATGGATTTGGCAAAATACTGTCATTTTTGTTTGAGCTTGCCGCCGCTATTGATAATGTGGTTGAACATACAGTTGGTTGGAAAACGGTATTAATCGCACTGGGTGGGATTTTATTATGGTTCAGCAAGCGGATGTTACTCGCCTTTGCAACAAATCCTGTAACACTCATTGTTGCGGCAATTGCCGGGTTGTTCTTGCTTGTAGATGACTTTATTACCTATCTAGAGGATGGAGAAAGTGCATTAGGTGAATTTTGGAAGCCATTTAAAACCGCACTTTTATGGGTAAAATCCACGTGGGAAAATTTTGTCGATAATTTCAGTGTCGATCCAATCGGTGCGACATTATCGCTTGTTACTAACTTAATCAAACTACCATTTGAATTAGGCTTGGCCGCAGTGATTGGTTTGTGGAATCTCTTTACCGGTGAGCAACTTGATTTAGATGTGATTGAGAAAGGCTTTAATAAAGTCACTGACTGGATTAAAGCGCCGTTCAAAAAGGCGTTTGACTGGGTGAAAGGATATTATGACCAATATATTGCGCCAATTGTTGACACCGTGAAAGGTTGGTTTGGCAGTGACGAATCTACGCCAACAGGAACAGCAAGCCAAAATACGAAAGCCTATGACACGATGATGTTTGATCCATCTTACGCTTCTGCACCACAGGTTGCAGCGGCAGGAGTTAATCACCAAACTTCAAATGCTGATAACAGTGTCAAAAACAGCAATAACAAAATCACCATTACGCAAAACATCCAAGGTACGGATAATCCAAAAGCGGTTGCAGACCAATCGGCTCGAGCAATTAACAATCAACTTTCACCTGTTGTGGGGTAGCCTCTATGTTAAATTTTGCTCAAGTATCCAATCGCAAGATTGGCAAAATTACCTTTGATGTGGTGACAACAGAAGACCATCAGTCGGATTTATCTATTACAGAAAATCCGATTGAATCAGGTGCGGCCATTGCTGACCATGCGGTCATTCAGCCTAAACAAGTTACCATTAATGGCGTAATGGTTGATCACGACCATTCAACGTTTGGTTTAGACTTTCCGTTTATCGGGAACATTCGTGGTGGGATAGACTTTCTTAATGGCTTTCCTTTGCCAGTTAAGGTTATCACTCAAACATCGCAATCTATCGCGAGAGCAGGCAGAGTGATTAGCCAAGTTGCAGGGGCGTATAGTCAAGCGAAGAGCATTCTTAATCAAGCGCGAACCATTGCCCCTTTTTTGCCAGATTTTGGTTTAGGCGGATTGCTTGATAGTAGTGGAGGGGATAGCCGAGTGCAAAAATGCTATGCCGACCTTGTAGCTTGCCAGAAATCGGGGGAAACCATTGACATACAGACAGGCATTAACTTGTACAAGAACATGTTAATCCAATCTGTCGCCGTCAACCAATCGCAAGATGGCAGTGCGACCTTTACCATAACGGCTCGTGAGATATTTATTGTTGAGACGCAAACAGCTCAATCTAAATCATCTGCATCGGGGAAAAATAAAAGCGGTCGAGCATCGGTTCAATCTGCAACAAAATCGCAGCAAGGTTCGACTCAGCCAAAGAGCGATACGCCTAAAAGAACCTCCTCGCTTTTCAATATTTTTAAGAGGTAAGATGATGCCGCGCGCAATAAATCTATCTCATTTGGCGCAATAAATGGAATATTAAGTTGTTACACATATTGAAACGCAATTACAAAAAAAGAGAGGGTTATGAAACTCTCTCTCTTTTTAGACGTAACGCTACGTGAAATTTAATGACTTAATCTGAGTAATTATCTCTAGAATTTGTACACCATATTGTCCTCGTACAGGCCTTGGTAGTTGAGGGCAGTCTTGATTGCCACTCTCTGCGCCCCGGCAAAGGCTTGCCAGTTATCCACCTTGTCCTCCTGCATGTACTCAACAAAGCGTACAAACTCGCTCTTAGTCGAGCTGAAGAAGATATACGGCGGACGTGTGATATTGACCAATCGTAGGAAGTCGATTAAGTCAAAATAATGCGCCTGCTTGTAGCTCTCTTGCTTAGTGCAGAGGTATGGCGGGTCGAGGACAAATACCGCCTGTGGGTCGGCTGTGAAGCGCGGCAGCAACGTGTGAAACGACTCGGACACCACCTCTACGCCGTCCAAATAACCGTCTGCAGAGGGGTAGTCTGACTGGCGTAAGCAGTGCCAAAAGTCCTTAGCACATAACTCCTCAAACGTGCCGACTTGTTGCCCGGAAAACAACAGCCAGCTGGTTAGCGTGGCAAGGTCAACATAGCCGTCAAACGCTTTGATGGTGTCAATAATCTGCGCCTTGAGCGCTTTGTCGGTGATGCGCTTTTGGCGTGGGATATCCACTAACAACACCGCAATTTGCGCACGCAAGCGGTTAATGTCGTCGATATGCTTAATGCGCTCGGCATAACCGTCAAAGTCATTATAAATCACTCGAGCGCGGGGTTTGAGTTGTTTTGCAGTATGACTAAGCAAGCCGGAGCCACCGAACGTATCAACAATCGTCCAGCCCTCACCATCGCCCGGAATCTGCTCGTCTAAAATCGCCTTAAAATGACGCAGGAACATCCGTTTTTGCCCGGTAAACGGCAGTGGGGCTTGCTTAAACATAACTACTTCCTTGTTTGTTTGTTTGTTTGTTTGTTTGTTTGTTTGGCATTGTATCTATCCTTGGTTAATGTCAACTACATCAAGCGGACTTTGCGCATCCGCGTAAAATGACCCATCCGCATTGTGCCAATGGGTCGGTGGTAGCTCATCGCCGTTATGCTCAACGATTAATAGCTTGCCAAATTGGCTCTCATAGACGATGGTGCCTGTGTTGCCATTGCGTAACGTGGTTTGATGTTGCATCATAAACTCCTTTTTTAAGTTGGTTTCAATTTCAAAGTGCGGTGGGATTTTGCGGTGGTTGCTAATCCGACCCGGCTCTAATGGTAATGTCTCTAAATGTGAGCGCATTGGTCTCAAGGTTATTTTGCGCCACAATCTTAAACCGGATGATATTGACGTTAGCCGGCAAGTTATCGGTGACTTGTTGTTCTCGCCACGCCTCATCCGGATAATCCCCCAGCAACCCGGAATCATAAGTCCGTACCACATTTTTGCCGGCGAGCAGTTGCACCAATACCTTACACTTGCCTCGTCGCTTATCGTATGTGAGGACTTTGTAATCCAACACAAAGCGCGCATATTTGCCAGGCGTCACCGGGTAGTCCTTATAAATCTCGGTGGATGGGTCGGCGGAACCACTCAACATAAAATAGCCCTTGCCGCCAAAGTACCCATCGTCGTAACGATTAAGGTACTCATCCCCCTTGTTAAATTTGGCTTGGTAGTTAAATTTGTACAAAGACACCATCACCCCACCAATCTCAAAGAGATAACGTTGCAAGCTCGTTAATCCGCCCTTGACGCTATACAACGCCACTCGGCTAAATTGCTCACCGGCTTTGCGCTTGACGTCCGGATAGACAAACTCTGTCCCTGTGGTTGTAATGGAGCGCACCAGCGTGTCGCCGTCCATTAAGTCCACTTTGTAGCTCACCGCCTTATCTTGCGATGTACTCCCGTCAGTGTGCGGAATCAATTTATCCGCTTGGACATCACGGTCACGGTGCGCCCAAGTGAGCTTAAAGGCGCTGCTATCGGTGATCTTATTGCCATAAATGCCGTTAATCTGCACTTTGCCCGGGGGATAAGGGCGCGCTTGCCGTTGTCGGGTCGTAATGGCAAGCTCCGGTGCTTTGCTCGCATCTAAGGTTTGTTGAGCGGTATGCGTCAGCAACTTGACCTTAAGATGCTCACCGGCGGTATATTTGATCTCATTGATACCGGCACCCAACAGATAGCACCAAGCAATCGCACCGGCTTTGTGTCCTTGTGGGATCGTGTCCGCACAACCACGGCCAACAATCATCGTGCCGGCGGAAAAATCCACCGACTCAATCTTGACGATCTCCTCGTTAATCATCAGCGCATACGCACTGTCTAATGCCGGATAATCCCCCTCAAGTGCAAATTTGAGTTGGGTTTGATAAGGCGTAATCTCCCCCTCTAAGCGGACAAACGGCGTGAACGATCCTCTTGTTGCGGAGATATAGCCCCCGCCGGCATTGACGGCCATCTCATAGTTGATAGACAACGAGGTCGGTTGCGCCCCGAAGCTCCAAATAAAGCAATCTGTCGGCTTAACAAATGCCATCTCCGCCTCACTCAAAATAAACGGCATCACATGATACGGCATCTCAATGAGTCTAGCCGGCGCAATCGGTTTGGCGGAGTAATCCGGTGGTGAGTATAATGACTCACCTTTTTGGGTGGCGTAATTAGCGGCAGGCAAGCCAAACACATCTTGCAAACAGGTGGCGATAATCTCGCCCTCATTGCCGGTCTTAAGTGTCGCCACTCTAAAGATCACATCCACAATATCCCGCTCCGGCAAATGCACGCGGATGACATCACCGGGGCGAAGTTGTGAACCCCGCATATCAAAGACGATTTTAAGGCGAGCAAGCCCACTGGCGATCATCTCCAAGTCACGCTGGGCAAGGCGTGCGGCCAAATCAAAGGTTGGCACACCTTTGTATTCTACGGTTTTGCTAATCACCCCGTGCATTTGCACGGAGGCGATGTTATTGGCAATGGCTTGGTCTTCTCGGTTAGTCACCGGGTCGCGGTATTTGACAATCACCTGATTAGCCATCTTATCGGTGGCCGCACTGTCATCATCTTGCACCCGCAAAATCCCGTTGTCGTAGCCATAGAGCGGTAATTCCTCCGGCTTGTAATCTTGGCGGATAAGTCGGAGGGCTTGGAGCCCTGTCTCCACGTTGTCATATTGGGTCGCCCCAATATGGTCAATCACTTGGCGGATAAACTCTTTGATAGAGGTCTGCCGGTTGTAACGGATACACAAGCCAAAGCCCTCGGCATAAAGCGTATCTGCCGCCTTTTTGTAGCTCTCCAAGTCGAGGTCATCAAGGCTCTTTTTACCGCCCCAACTCTTATTGGTGGCGCACTCTACGAGGATATGCGCCGGATTCATGGCGTGGATTTGGCGTACATTTTCTTCTTGCGCGGCAGTCAAGCCTGAGATTTTGAGGTTATCGTTACGCATGAGGATTTTAGCTTTTTCCGGGTACCAGACAGCATCTCCGTGCCAGCCTTTGTGCGTGCGGCGCACACGATAACTGTGTTTTTTGGGATAGGCGCTGTAACAAGACACCAAGCCACTAAAGACCGTTGTCACAATCCCTCTAAAGCCGGGGATGCGATCCCCCTTATCCACTTGACCCGGCGTTACCGAGCCATCTCCGGCGTTAGGCTCTTTATAGTTGTTACCACGTCCCTGTGAACTCATTCTTTCTGCTAATCGTCCGATAAAACTGTTGCCAAAATTAGGTCGTGTCGGAGGCGTAGTGGAAGTGCCTGACTTAAGCAGATTAATGAGCATTTGGGTCGGCTGTTGGTCAGGCTCGCCCATTAAAATCTCCATGCGTCCCTGGATACCTCCCTCGCCACCGGTATCCTCACCGCCAAACAACTTGGGTTTGTTTATATAGATAGCCTGTGAGTGGGTGAGCTCACCCGGGTTACCCACATAGGCGGTTTTGTCATCGGCGCGTATCTCAACAATCTCATCAATCGGCCCACGCCCAAGCCCACTTTGAATATCCCAATAATAACGATACCCAACGGTTACCGGTTTTCGTTTTTTGCCACCGCCACCCATTAGTTACGCTCCTTGCGTGCGGCAATCGCCGCGTTAACACATTTGCGGGCAAATACACTGCCGGTTGCCAAAAAGCGTTCAGCGCTAATGCCGTTTGCTAAAAAATCTGCGTAATCTAGCCCTTGACGGACAAAAAACGCCTCCACACCGGCTGCACAAAAATCCACTCGGCGCATATCCTGCATGGTAATAATCAGTGTCTCCATGACCGCTCCTTATTTTTTAATCTCGGTTGTACGGTAGTTACCATACGCCAACACTTGCCAATCCTCCGTCCAGCAATCGCCAAAAAACACGCATTGCGGTGTGCCCTCAGCAACCTGCGGAAAATTCCAATCCTTGTCGCTCACTGCCTCCGGGCCGTGGGCATTATTTTTGCGGGCAAACGCTGCATTAATTAAGTAACTGGCCACCATTGTGGCGATAAATTTAACGGTTGCCCAAGCAAAGGCTCCAAACATAGCCCCTCCTAAAAAATCCGTGAACCATCATAAGGTGACTTAATTGGCAGGTTCGGGATGCCGCCAAAATTAAGCATATTGTTAAATTTGCCAAGGCAGGTCTCCGCCCGACCATCACAACCGGGATACACCTTAATCACCATGCCGACCGATAATTTTTGCGTGCCCCCCATCAAAAACAGCTTATTATTTTGGTGAACGGTCACTGCACGCACATCCCGTATCCCATCTATTACCCACTCGACAAATCCCGCCATGAACCACCCCTCGGGTAATCCTGTCGGCAGACCAACCGTAATGCTAACACCGTCCATGGACTCAATGCGCACACCCTCAACCACAAAGCGTGCCGACTCAACCTTGCAGTCGGTATCATAGAGGGTATAAGGGCAATTACGTCCCCAGGTCAGACGCAAGCCGGCATTGTCCATGGTCTCCGATAAAGAGGCGGTCACCAGTTGTGTCATGTGGATATCCGGGCGGTTGGCCTCAATAACGGTGCCAATCCACACAATGCGGATTTCCGGATCGCCCCAACTTAAGCGCATCACGGTTAACTTAATGGTGTGGCTTGGTGGGAGCCCTCGATACAAGCGCGCCACCGGATTATCGCTTGGCAGCCTAACACTTAGCCTGCCGTCACCGTCCGCCTGGTCGTCCATAATGGCCACGGCAGTCCAGGTCTCGCCATTAATCACGAGGTCTTTGTCGGCATTGCAATAACGCCAAATTTTTTCATTTTTTCCCAAGGTAAACTGATATAAATCGACCGGTTGACCCTCGGCAATGGAATGGATTTTGCTTAAATAGCTCATGCACTTTCCTGTTTAAAGGGGATTTAAACCGCACTTAAATACGCTTTAAGGTGGGGTTTCCAAATCATCTCGCACGCCGCGGAAGCTCACCGTCACCGTGGCTGCACCGTCCGCATCGGTATGATGCACCCAAGAGACGGTATCGCTCTCAAGGCGGGAGAGGGTCAAAAAGGAGATTTTGAGGATGGTCGGAAGACGAATATCCAGTGGCTCCCCATCTAAAAACAACCGCTCCGTGTCGGCATCAACAACACTGACCGACTTAATGCGGCGATAAAAAATCTGTCCACCCGCACACTCAATCCGTACATCTTGCCGCCCGATTTGCCCTTTGAGGGCGCTGTAATTGATATGCTCAATCTCCAAGTAGTTGCCGGTGACATTGCTCTTGGGCGTTAAGTCAGTGCTTGCTGTTGCCACCCAAATCGCCCGTTGTCGCCCACGCAGATAGTAAAACAGGTTGCGCAGCTTACGTTGTGCTTCACGGTCGGCGACTACAAAGCGGTGCGAGAGGATTTGCATGGCTTTGTGGGCGGTATCCAAGTAATACGGCAACCCCGTCTCGTTATCCAAGGTCTTAATCAGCCGGGCATATTGTGCCGTGATGTCTTCCGACCACTCCGATGTCGGCTCCAATACCGGATGTTTGCGATATGTCGGCAGGTGACGGATATCATCCGACCAACCGTTATGCTCATGCACTTGTAAGCGGATTTGTGCAGTAGCGACGCTATCGCTTAGATGGCGCACCTGCGGCATATCGGTTAAGACGGCCGCCCGTAATGGGTACACCGTAGTCAACGTGCGGTCAAAATCTCTTGCAATCGGACGTTGTAGCGTGAGCTTATTTGGCTCAACTGCTAGGATATCAATCATCTCTTTGTGTTGGCCGCTCACCAACAGAGCACGCCCACCGTCTGCAAAGTCATAACCGGTTGTGCGGATATTCAGCAATCTCGCCCCTTGTGAGGCAGACTGTTGTAAATACGCCGCATCGGTAAACACCGGCATTGACCACACACGTTGACCATAGGCATACAACATCGCCTCAAACTGTTGTCGGGCACGCTCGCTCAAACTGACCTTAAACTCAAAGGTACGGCGTGGACTTAAGCGCCGTGCAACGCGTTGTTCTGCGGCGGTGACGGATTGATACACGCGGGTCAACCACTCCAGGTTTTCGGTGACCGACTCCGACCAGTCCGGCAGCCACGCCCAATCGGTCGAGCGACTGCCGAGAATATGCAAGGTGACCGGTTTGTGGTTGGCAAACCGGAACGTCACCAAACAATCAATCGTTGGTGTGCCTTGCATACTGACATTGACCGTCCAGGATTTAAGCGCAAGCGGATTAAATACGCCCTCATTTTGACCGGTAAGGGTAATCCCCTCCCCACCGACAACGGTAACGGACTGCAACGTGACTGCACTCTTAAAGGCGTTCCAGACTTTGGCTTTAAAGGTTTGGTCGGTCGAAATTGCCCCCAAATTAACCACCGGCGGGATCACCCATATGCGGTTGTATAAGGTGTCGTAATAATTGGGGATGATATACGCCGGCACCGTTTGGATTAAGTCGGGGAGTAGGCGATTAGTCAGCTTGCCATTAATGATAGGTGGCCGTACAACTAATCGCACATGAGGCAATCGTTGTGTCACGATGCCTTTGGGATTGCCTGCCCATAATGACTTACTGACCCAAGGGCGGACAAAATAGACCTTAATCTCTGCCATAGTTTTTACTCAATTATCCGATATGCTACGCCATATTCGCCCGAGAATTCCTCGCCGTCCGGGGCGAGGTCAACATTGGCGGGCTGATATTGCGCCGCCGGCACAATCATCCACCGCTCATCGTTAATGGTGAGGATTTGACGTGGGATGACACCGCGCATCCGGCACTCATATCGGTCAGGCACTGTCCCCAACCGACGGAAAAGATTGTCTTTGCAGTGGGCAATCGGCGCATTAGGGACAGGTAACAACATATTGCCAAACTTACTTTGGCTATTAATCAATAAGAGGCACTCAGGGTGGTGTTGAGCATGATCTGCTCGTCCATTAGTTAAGATATAACAACCACGCTCATTAGGCTCCAAACTGGCATAGTCCTCACTGTAGTTGTGCGCTACAAAATACCAAGGTGTACGGGTGTCCTTGGCTAATTTATCCGCTCGGACGACTGCACCGTCTGTCAAAGATCCGGAAGACATCCCAAAAACATGCGATGCGTGATTCCATCGGCGCTCACGCCCCTCCGCGATAAACGTGCCAAAGGCATATTGCCCTCCCGTGTAATCACCCTCTTTGTTGAGGGTGCCAAGACCAAAATGGCGAAAACGCCCACGAGTGTATTGCACGCACACGTGCAAATATTGCGCATTGCCAAAAAAATCATAGCTGACAAAGGCACCGGCATTTAGGTGCGTGACACAGGTTTTTGTCTCGTGGCGGCTGTTTTGACAAGACGCACCAGGCTGCTCAAAACAGTCCTTTTTGTCGTCAAAGCCGGTACAGGCAATCACGTACAATTTATCGTCCTGAACCTCTAACGCCCAATAATTTGCCCCCTGGCGCAAATACAACAGATTGTTTTTGGATTTGTTAATCGACCAACCTTGGGCTGATGCAAACCCTTTGAGCTTGTCTAATAAGTCGGCGGTGTTGTCCGCCGTGCCGGTTTGATAGGCCATGTTATGCTCCTAAATCAATTACAAGATAATCCGTGGTCTCAACCCGGTAGCCGTTATTACATACCAACCCTTTGTGCCCATTAGGCAGGGTGACCAAATCTCCGGTGGCGCGTTGCACGCCCGGCAACCAATACACGCCGTCATACATCCCCCAACGATTAATGCCCTGGGTGCTGTCAGCAAATGTCATAAACTCGATAGGATAGAGCGGATATGTCCCACCGGGGGTTGCGGTCATCCTCCGCAACGTCTCCCAATTCTCCTTGGTTTGATAGATTTTAATGCCGGCCGGATATAACAGTTGCTTGCCGGAATCGTTGCTGTATTTACCAAAATCCGACCCACTAAAATCACGCCAACTCTGATCTGGTGTGAGTAGCCAACAGTTACCCATCAAGGGGTTGGCAATGGATGAACAATACTCTCGTTGGTCGGAGTAGCGGATCAATATCGGATTATATTGATAATCCTTTTGATCTTTGACAGGCGCACTGCCTGCGATACACAAGGGATAAGGGTATTCTGTCGGCAACACGGTCGGCAGGATAAAGCCGGCATAGGCAGTGGAGCACACACCGCCAACACGGGTGACTACCTTAAAGCAGCGACCATCAGCCACAAAGTGGTAAAAAAACGGGCGCGCATCGGCAAAAATCACCACGCCCCAAGACGGGTTGATCATGCCGGATAACAAGCCTTGCGTATCTGCCAGTGAAGAATTAAAGAAAGTGGCTCCATATAAATTAATGTTGTAGGTATCCACGCCAATATTATTGGCTGTTTCGGCCATTACATACAGGGTTTGCTCGTTGCCGGTGTTTTTGGATTGCCACACAATTTGACGGCGCGCCACCTCCGTGGCGGTTGCTTCAATATTACGCTCGGCTAACATCTCCCAGGTTTGCCCATTTGCCACTAAGGTGGCGTCTGTGGTCAAAAAGAGATGCAATCGATTTAACAAATCGCGTTCATGTTGCGCGGTTCCGGTTTGGTAAGCCATTTTTGCTCCTGTTAAGTTAATTCTTGCTTGAGGGTTTCACGGTTAGCGCGGATAAAGGTTATCACTGCACGACTGCCTGCATCCGTATTGATGCCTGCAGAAAACAACTCCGCACTATCTACCGCTAAGGTCTGCCGGATGTTAACCGGCGAGGCGACCACTTGTGTCTGCTGTCCGCCCTCTCGTAATGTCTCGCTTAATCCGGGCTCCGGATAGGACGGCACACGCGGTGTTGAGACCAAGCCACCTTGGGCAAACTTACGTAATTGCCCACGGTTAAGGGCGTGTAAAAAATCCACCCCATAATGAGAGACCATTGCCGCACGCACCACATACTCGCCATCAGATAAGCGAGCAGGGATAGAATCCGATGTGCCGGTACCCGGGCCACGGATATAGCCCCCGGTGGCCGCCTTAACCGACGCACCGGCAGCGCCCCCGGCAAGTCCTAACCAACCACTAATGGCATTGGAGGCTTGCAAGGCGAGTTGCTGTGCGGCAATTTGCGCCATGGCATTGATAATTGTTAAGGCAAGGTTTTTAACGGCATCTTTTAGGGTCATGGTGCCTTGCGCCAACCCCATGAGCGAGGTTTGGATACCTTGCGTTAAACCCTCTTTAAAGGCTTTGGTAAGCTCATCACCGGCGGTTTTGAGCTCGGCGATTTTAAGCTTCATGTCCTCTAACATCGTCGCTGCCGCCTGCCCTTGTGCGCCCGGCATTTGCGCCAGTCTTTCCAGGACGGGGATTTGTTTTTCCAGTTCGGTGACGGTGGCCGCATAAACCTCTTTTAACCGCTCCTGCCCCTCAAAATGGCTAATTAAGCCAACTTGTACCTGGGCTTGGATACGTTGCTCTTGGGTGCTTTGGTTTTGATACAGGCGGTTGATTTCATTCTGCACGCCGTCCACCTGAGCCTTGGCTTGCTCCAACGGCAGGATTTTTTTAATCAGGTTGATGCCGTCCACATTGCTGTGCTTGGTAAACTCGGCGATGAGCTTGTTATAACGTCCCTCAATGTCAGCGAGGTTAGCTTTGACCTCTTGCCCGGTTAAGCGCAAATACTGGATGTTGAGAGCTTGGTTTTTCTCGGCGGCATCGTATTCCTTGGTCTTCGTTTTTTTTGTTTTAGATTGCGCTTTACGATAGCTTTCACCTGCAGCGATTTGCGCTGAGTAAGCCAGTGCCTGATTGCGCTGCTCGTCGTTATCCCACTGATGATGATTAATGTCATAATCACGCTTGCCGCGCGCATCAAGTTTGGATTTTTCGGCTTCCGCTTGGAGTTGTTTAAGTCGGGTAGCGTTATCTTTTGAGGCTTTTGCATCATCCACTTTATTTTGCAGATCAATGACACGATTTAAGCCGTCGATTAAAGGTTGTAACAGTTTTCCTGAGTCTCCCGCGCGTCTAGCCGCTTCAATAGCGCGATCTCTAAACTGTTCGAGTTTTTGGGCAGCAGTTAATGTGGCGTCAACCAACTCGCCGTTTAACTTGCTTTCGAGCTTAGTGAGCTCGCCCTGCATTTCCTGCAATACACCTTCGTTTTTCTTAATGACATCACGCAATAAATCCTGCGCTTCCTGCACGTCTGGACCGCCCAAGGCTTTCAATTTTTCGGCAAGCTCGCCACCGGCGGCAATGGCTTCATCGAATGCCGCTTTGTATTGCTCTTTAACAATGTTCGCCAAATCCACATTGCTGTCACCGAGCTCTTTTAAATGTTTCTCAAGATTGCTGATTTGCTCGTTGATTTTGTTGATTTCATCGGTGTTAATAAATCCACCGAGGTCGCTCATCATGTTTTGATGCAATAATTCGTCACGACGGGCAATAAGTTCATCAAGGTCTTTTTTCGCATCTTCAATGATCTTTTTATTGGCATCAACCTGCATAACACGGTCTGTAAACCCGCCAAGCTCACCTAATTTAGTGCGAGCCTCAATCAATCCTTGCGTTTTATCAATATTTGATTGGATGGCGTTGGACGTTTGTTGATACTGTGCCTCTAGTTCTTCTTCTTTGTTTTTTAAATATTCGTATGCAAGATAAAGCCCAGTAATGGCAGTAATTGCCAGCCCAAGCTTGCCACCTGCTAATGTCAGCAAACTTTGCCCAATTCCGGAGGCGGTGGCGCTTGCTTTTGCCGTCGCAAGATTACGATTGGCAAGAGCAAGGCGTTCTGTGGCAATGGCTTCTCGCTCAGTCGCCACCGCCATGGCATAAGCGGCTTTTGCGGCATTAGCTTCAATTTGCGCTCTAGCAATTAAACTACGGGTACTCACCGCAGTCGCCGTATTGCTCTTAACGGTTTCAATGGCGAGCTTTGTCATATTGCTGAGATAACGACCTGCAGCTGCACCGGCAACAATCAACATCACAGTGCCGAGTTCATCGAGATTTTTTGCTAATGCGCTAATCGCACCGGCGACAAGGGATATCACCGGAACAGCTTTGTCGGTTTGTCCGATAAATTGTAGCCAGGCGTTACTTAATTCATTGATTGCGCGTCCGATAGTGTGTGGCATGGCGTCATATTGACGCTGTACTTCATCTCGTGCCTCTTTCATTGCACCGATAATCAGTTGCGGAGTAAGTTCTCCTGCTTCTGCCATCTTGCGCAATTCGCCACGCGTTTTACCAAGGCTCTTTTGTAAGATTTCAAGGATAATCGGCAGTTGCTCGGCAACGGAATTAAATTCCTCACCACGTAAAGTGCCGGACGCCAAACCTTGCGACAACTGAATAATTGCGGCACTGGCTTCTGTCGCATTTGCGCCGGAAACCACCGTCGCTTGTTGGATGGTTTTTGTAAATTGGAGTAATTCGGCGCTATTTGCTTTATCACCCAATGCACGATAAGTGCGGGTGTAAAGCTCGGCAGAAGCATTAAATAATTGCCCTGTGTCATCGGCAATTTGCATTAACTCTTTAAAAGTGCCTTTTGCTTCGCGGTTGGAACGCGACACAAGATTAATGCGGGCTTGATAGTTTTTATATTCGTCGGCGGTGTTGGCAATACCGGCAAGACCGAGCGAAATTTTTGATAGCGCGGCAAGTCCCACAACTTGCTTTTTAAGTAAAGCTAGTTGTTTACTGATAGATTCAACGCCTGCACGGGTTTTACCCAGTTTGTTTGTCGCTTGGTCAGCGCTTTTGCCAAGCTCATTTAACCCTTGTGCACCGCTACGCCCATCACGCCCAACAGTATTGCCGGCAGTGGCAGTACGTTGCATTTCCGCCTGTAGTAATTTAAAATTTTTAACAGCACGATCCAAATCTGCTTTAACTGTCAGTGCCAGCGTTAAATTATCAGCCATGGGAGTCCCAAATAATGAAAAACGATAAATTATTGACTTATGTTGCATGGGTTATCGCGACATTGCCGATAACCGTCCCGTTATTGATGGTGTTATTTGGTGTGATTGAGTTTCGTAGTCTTATTGCGATCGTATTGTTAATCGGTGCCACCTTCGGCATTTTAAAACTGGTTTTCAAATTTCCGTTTCCTGCCGCCGTTATCGCCGTGCTGTTTCATCCGCACCGCTAACCTTTAAAACTTGACCGCTAATCGGCGGTCAATGTGTTTATATAGCTTTCCAATCCTTCTTTACCACTGTTTACCCCATAACATACATCCATTGTTCGGTCGGCTCGCGCGCGACGATAACGAATTAGGGCTTTTTCATAAAACAGCAACAGTTGCCGGGCGGTGTAGTTACCCAGCTCTGCAAAGTGATGGCCGTTGGCGACCAACAGCTCTATGATGTCACCCCATCCAATCTCTTGAGATTTTGGGTTGCCATGTGCTCCATCAGTGGCGCAATGGCTTTGCGGGTAAAAAAATCGCTGTTTACACACCACCATGCCATCAACAAGTCCTCACCGTCACGGGCATTGAGGTTGGCGATATAATCGGTCGGCTTGTTGATAGATAAGGCGACCAGCTCAATCACGGCTTGATAATTGTCACTGAGGCACATCATCAAGGCATCAAGGTTAAAATCTTCTTGGCTGTTGCCAAGCGTGGCACGCAAAGAGGCGATAAACGGCACAAATTTGGCGTTGTGCTGCAATTGTTGTTTTAACGTGTATTCTTTAATTTCAATTTTTTCTCCGCCGATAGTGAGTTCAGCGGTCGGAAAAAGAATTTGCAATTCGTTTTTGTCGGCTTGTGCGGTCTGTGTGGTCATATACTTATCCGTTAATAGCTTTTAAAAAGCCCGCTCAATCAAACGTTGCTCCTGCAATGATTGAGCGGGGGAGCGTGCAGCATGGCTACTGCTTAATGGTTTGGATACGTCCAAAACGACCCAAGACGGTATCACCGGTTTTAGTGGTGTCAGCCAACACTTTGGCTTTGGCACTCAATGCGGCCAACGAGTTGTCGTTGTTAATCAACGCAAGTGCATCAGTCGGGTTAAAGTTGATTTTGTATAACTCTAACATGATCCATTCGTTCTGCTCGGCGAGGTTGATTCCCTCGTAGCGCAAGAATAGGTTTTTCGGATTGCTTGTTAACATGGCTACGTTTAATACTTCGCCGTAGCTATAAGCTACCGTTTCGGTGTTGTTGGTATGCTCGGTCAAAAACTCCAGCGTGCCAAAGGTTTTATCCACAACAAAGTCGGTATTTTCGGTCATGCCGTTGATAGTGACATCACTGACTTTTACATGCTTAAGCGCAATGCGGTCACCCACTTTGATGTCTTTCGGCAATGCCTCACCGGTCACAGTACCGGCTTCAATTTTGCTGTGCTCGCCAAGTAACAACAACGCCAAGTTTTCCGAGCTAAACTCATGAAACTTAAGGGTCAACTCACCGGATTTGCCGGTATTGATTTTGCGCACTTCCAAGCGTTGTCCGGAGTAAGATTCTTTGTGGGTAAATTCTTCCGTGCTTAAGGCTAGATTAGCCTCAGAGATATCGCCTACCCAACGTAAATTTTTTGGTTCGCCGTTTGGCAAACGTTCGGCAAGATAGACTTTCCCCTGTCCATAAGAATAAGTTTCAATGTGTGCCATTATTGTTCTCCTTGATTTTGATTTTCGGTTTCGCCGTCGGCGGACGGCGGATTTTCGGCGTTATCAATAGGCTGTTGTTCGGATTGCACTGGCTGTTCCGAAGTTACCTGCTCAGTCGGCTTATCGGATTCATCCGATTTTTTCACCGCACTTTTAACGCTCACGCCGATTTGATGACGGATGAGATACGCCGCGTCAGCGTCTGTTACCTCAATCACATCACCTGCGGCATAGCTAATACCGGCGTGGACATGCGGTTGGTTTAATTTAATTTGCTTCATCGGTTTCTCCCCATAATAATTTTGGTTTGGTAGGTCTCCATCCAAACGAGATAAGAGTTGGTGTAATCCACAATGTCACCACGGACAAAAAAGGTTTCTTTCGCACCCGGCACCGGTGGGCGCCAACCCATTAACTGCTCGCGGATTTTGCCGATAACCGGATTACTTACGCTCAAATGCGGCGTTTCGACGTTGTACTGATACGACTGCACAATCACGATGACCGAAAAACTGACGGTGACCATTTGACGTATCGCCACATCATTGAGCGTTCCCACCTCACCGTTTGGCACAACAAACACCGCAGGCGTTGCCAAGCCCGCCAAACTCACATCACTGATAGAGCGATATTCGGCGGTAGATCCCAACATGTGGATGTAGTCCGGCTGTAGGGGTTTGAGCTGCTCAATTACATGCTTAATGTCAAACGGTCCGTATTGCATTAGTAATCCTTCAAGGTTTCAGCAGTAAACACTCGGTCGCTGGCTTTTTTGCTAAATTTCGGCAGTCCGCTGATGGGCGTAAGCTCATCTTCCAGACCAAGCGAAAACTTACCTTCCGCAACCAACTGCAACAATTTGAGCGTGTCGCGGTAGTCGCGCACAATCGGGTTATCCGCTTCTTTTGCCGGCAAATGCTGATGCAGGTAATAACGGACCAGACTGCGCGCCCAGGTGGTTAAAATGCGTGGCGTTTGCTTAAACGGCAACTTATAGCCGCGTTGACGCAAATAGCCGTCGATTAACGCACTCGAATCCTCAATCACCTCTTCGATACGTTTAATCGCTTGATTCACCCGCTCAACATCAGCGGGTGAAAAGTTAGCGATGTCTTCACCGTCCAAAATTTTGCCCCAGATTCGCCAGTCAGCAGGCGGTTGCCCAACCTGCGCTGTGACTTGAGAGAGCTCCATAATGCCCGGCTTTTCGTAGAGTTGTTGCAGTGTGATATACATGCGGCGACCTTAGATAACATCTTCCAAGAAGAAGCCTAAATCACGCGCGGTGATAAGCTCTCGAACGGATTCGCCGACGCGGATGCGGTAACCGCCGCGCATACCCATGTCTTCATCGAAGATTTGGCGTGTTTCGCGGTCGCCGAATTGCGCGGTTAAACCGAAAGTGGTGCCGCTATTGGCGTCCGCTAATTTGTCACGATAAATCAACGAGCAGTGATTACCCCAGGCGTGAGCAAGCACCGGCTTTTTAGCGATATTGACGGTATTTACCAGCGCCTGACCGACATAAATGGCGTCCAGCTCTAATTTATCGCGTAAGTATTCCAAGGGTACTAAGCCATCATCGCCCAATGTGCCGTTATAGCCTTTGATAATGCTTTTGTTTTGACGCAATGCACTGGCGGCTTTTTGTCCCAACACCATGATATTCGGACGCATCACAAGACTATCTAAGGACTCAAGTAATAATTTGAGCGGCTTAGAGTCGTCATGGGTCCATTGGTCCGAGCCGGACAATTTTTTGTAATTGTTGGAGGTGTAAGACTTCTTGTTAAACACTAAACCGGCTGTGCGCACTTCACGATCCAACAAAATGAGATTGGTGGTTTGTTCGGTTGCGCGACCTGTTGGGCTGTAGCCTTTCGGGGCGTTGCTGATGTCTGAGATCGGAACCGGTGAATCCAATGCGTAGTCTTCAGTTGAAGCAGTTTTTTCGGTGAATCCGAACTCAACTTGATTCGGTCTTGATGTGCGTCCTACATGCGTTTTAGGGATGGTAAAACCTTCGCCTAAATCATATTCTTTGTACTTAAATTCGGATTTGCCGACACCAACACGCGGCAATACTTCATCGGCAATCATGCGGCGGTTGCGGTACGCAATCGCAATCGCGGTCAACACCGGATCAATTGGAAAATTTGCTTTACTCATTTTTTATCCTTTTTCAATGGGTGAAAATCAATTACAGTTTTTCGCTTAATTTTGATGACCGGGTTATTCAGCGGCAAAACCCGGGACGATGAACAAGGAGCCTAAATCACCTTCTGCACCGTCTTCTTCGGCAAACCCGATATAGGCCTGTTTAGCGGTAGCTTTTACTGCACGACCTTGCGCATCGGTAGTTAATGGGTCGCCACGTTTAATGTCGGCGCCGTACATCACCGGATACAAACCGCTACGCACTACATCCACATGTTCGCCCGGGTCTTTCGGCACGCGGGTGGAAATACCGATTAACTTATCGGTGGCGGCGGTCGCTTGTTTTGCACCGTCTTTGTCTTCACCAAAGGCAACAATGCGATAACCTTCGATTTTGCCTTCAGTGACGTAGGCGGTGATTAATTCAGGGGTGTTGCTCATTTTTGTGCTCCTTTCATGATGTGATTAACGGCATCGGTCATTGAGATTTCAACGCCCGCTTTCGCTTGTTCCGCTTGATACGCGGTGGCCGCTTTGGCGATAGACGCACCGTCGGCAAAGTCCACCGCGTCTTTGTCTTTTTCGCCCGGCTCGCCGGATTTTTCCGAAAAGTCCACCGGTTTAGCGTTGAGCACGTCTTTTAATACGTCGATGGACGATTTAGAGACGGTTTGATTGCCGTCAGAAAATGACACCGGCGCGTTGCCTAATTGCACCATCACTTCAACCAAACCCGCTTTATGTGCCGGCAAGACCTTGCCCGCTTTCACTAAGCTATCGGCAAAATCAGTGGCTTCTTTTTTCTGTCTTTCCGCTTCCGCTTTGGCCTTTTCGTTCTCAGCGGCTTTGACTTTGTCTTCACGTTCCGCAATAGCGGCTTCACGGGCGGCAAAGTCGGCTTCTTTTTTCGCCACTTCATCGGCTGCCAATTTTGCGGCGGCGGCTTCAATCGCGGCTTTTTGTTCTGCTTCTGTCATGGTTTTCTCCTGTGTTGATGGGTTAGCAGAGTCGGATTCGTCAAAGGCAAAGTCGGCAAACGCATTGTCGCCGCCTTCGCTTTGCGCAAAGTTCACGTCTGCCAAGCCTTTAACAGCGGGCGGCACTGCGCCCAAAAAGCCCACATGACGTAAATAATGATGACCGGGTTTAGGGTTGCCGGGGGTCTCCGGCAGAAAAATGGATGCACTACGTTTTTTATAACGTCCTGCATTCACCGCCTCGGCGAAGGCTGCGTCAACTTGTCCCACGTGGGCGTAAAGTATGCCGTCCTCCACACTGGTCTGTTTCACCCAGCCGTAAGCCGGGGCGGTGAGATTGGGATGACCGATAACAATCGGCGATTCGAAAAGTTTTGGATCGTATTGTGCACTTAAATCATTTAAATCAGCTTGAGAAAAGCTAATTTCGCGCCCGTCCATTGCGGTATGGGTGCCGACGCGCATAATTTCCATTTTGGTGAGTTTCACTGGCAAATAACCTCGGATGTGTGTTTTATGGACACAGTATGCCGAGGTGGTGAAATTTTGTATTTTTTCCACGTTTGGAATTATTAAACGGGGTAATTTTGCAAAGGCAGGATTATTTAGAGGGGGATTATCGTTTCTAGCGTGTTTATAAACGTTTATAAACACGCTAAAACGAACTTGAGCTATAACTTATCGAAGTGACGATTAAAACGCTAATACGCGCGTTTTACGCGTTAAATTCGTTTTTTAGGTGTTTCCGGGCAATTTCAATTAATCGTTGCTCATCGTCTGCCGACAAGCCGAGCCATGGGCGGGCAGGAATCGTTACGCTTTTCACCGGGCGTCCCTGTACGTTTAACGCCTTGGCATTTTTTGCGGTGATCGTTCCGCCGAATTGGTGGATTGCGGCATAAGGGCGGTCAGAGCCAAACACCACGCCAGTATCGCTTGCCTGGTAGCGCAGTGTACCACGCAAATGTCCGTCAAGGGTTAAAATTTTGTCGGCGTTTTTCTTTTTAGTGTCGCGATACCAATCCTGCAAAGGCGCCCAAGGCGTGCCGTCCGGAGCTTTCTGCGCAACAAACCGGGCGAAATGGATTGCCAGCAACTCTTCCCCCATCTCGGCAAACATCAGCTTCGGACGATTTAATGTCGCCAAGACCTTATCAATCACTTGGCTAAGCTCCGAAATATCCAGTTCAATGTTGACTCCGGTCATATTTTTTCCTATATTGATTTCAACGCATCGGGTGGGCAGTCCCCGCCAGGACCTCCAATCCCACACCCGGCGAGACTCACTTGTGGCGGCGGGTGAGTTTTTTAGTCTTCATCGTCCCGGTAATACAACATCACACCGGTGCGCACCTGCTCTAAATACTCGTCCTTTTCCGGCGCAAATATCGTTACACCATCCCAACCGTCACTGCCCACATCAAACACCGCCAATGCCGGCACATTGTGTCCGCTGTCGTCTAACTCAAAACGAGCAATATAGCGACGGCGTACGGTGGTTAAATTCAAGTGGTGATGATACTCAGCACGCGTCCAGATTTCGTCAGGCGTTTTCAATGCTAACGCCAAAATCTTCAGATATACCTCACGCCCGCGCTTTTTGAGTTTGGAGTGCCCACTGCGAGAAGTAAATAGGGCGTCGCTGATCACCAGACTTTCACCCAGCACATCTTTAAATATTGCGGGCTTTTCTGCCGTCGCGCCGAATTCGGATAAAAATTCGTTAATGTAAAATCCGTCATCTTTGTCGGACGGCAACAATAAACTGCTGGACACTTTGCGCGGGGTCGGCATTGGGATTGGGGTATCTTTGCGGTGCGGGTAAAACGCCACGCGGCGCGGTTGTCCGTCATCATCTAACGGCGGCGGCGTTTGACTTTTCAGTCGTGACGCACCGGGGATATGCTCAAAACCGGGGTCGATACCTTTCGGCACGTTGACAATGCGCGGATTCAATCCACGGGCACCAACAATGCGCTCCTCCCACTCAATTTTGGGTGCCTTATCCACTTTGAGTCCGTTGCGGTCCATGTAGGCTTGACTACGCCCAATCACGGTGCATTGACAGCCCCACGCGTTAATCGGGAAGTGGGTTTGCCACCACGGATCATCGTGGCGCAAAATCAACCCATCCCAGTGCATATGCTCAATGCGCGGGTGGCTGACGGCGTCACTGTGGACGTACTCCCAATAGGGCATGACATCTTTAAGCTCTTGCAGTTGGGCGTATCTGCCTGCTTGATAGCTCGAGCGCAAGTTGGTTTCATAAATCACCCGACTGCGCCAGTTGCGCCCGCCGTGATAGTCCCAGCCATATTTAGCGACGATATTGTCAAAATCCTTTCTAAAATCCTCTAACGTTTTGCCGTTAGCAATAAAGTCGTTAATGGCGGAGGCAAAGTCTTCAATGATTTCACGGCGGTTTGCTCCCGCAACCACCGCCGCGTAATCATGCTCGGCGTTGTAAATGTCCGTCCATGTAGCGGTAGGTGTCGGGATTTTGCGCTTATAAAACTCAATTTGCTCGTTAAACGGCACGCTCCCGTAAGTTGCTTTATTCATTACTTGCCTCGCTTGCCGCCGCTTCGCGCCCGCTTAAATTCGCCGCGTTGAGTGCTAGTGCCATAGCGGCTGTGTATTGCTCCAGGCTCATATCCGGCATCAAGGTTAACAGCTCATCGCGCAGTTGCTCTAAAGATTCCGCGCGCTCGGCTAACGCCCGCACTTGGCTCACCCAGTTATCAATCACCGGTGCCAGATTATTGTCGAGCTGGTTAACCATGTAACCCGGGATGTCTTTTTCCGTTTCGCCCGCAAAGTCCGCCGTTTTCTTAGCAGGTTCTTTTGGTGCCGGGGCATCATTATTCGGGGATTCTGCCTTTTCCCACTCGCCGCCATAGGACGCTTGGATTTGCCCCAAAGTCGGACGGTAGCCGGTAGTTTCAAATATAATCTTGTCACGAGTAGCTTTTTCTTTTAAATCTTCCGCCTCATCAAACACCCTAAACACACGCGGCGGGCGAGCATTGGCAAAATTCATTTCAGTTAGCCAGGTCACCGGGCCACGGTTAAAGGATTCGCAGATGACATCAGAGTCTGCTTTGATGATGGATTCCAGTACTTTTTCCTGTAAATCGTCATTACCGAGACGTCCTGCCGTGCCACCTGATGAGGAGGTTTGCCCCAAGACGACACGTTGGATCCCTTCGTTCATGGTATCAAATAGCTCTTTGTAAGATCCGTTACCGGTGCGCCCTTGGCTTAACAGCTCAATAGGCATATCTAACGGCAACGCAATGCCACTGTCGGACTGGATAGATTCTATCGCCTCTAATAGTCTTTTCTGGTCGGCTTCGCTGGCATTTTTACCATAACGCCCAAGCACCGTCGGCATGCCGAATTTTTCCAAAAAAATCAGCCAAAACTTGACGCCGTTACGTTTAAACAAGCTCAACCAGTAAAGCCAGTGCGCCAAGCCGATGCCGTACGGCTCGTCGTCGTGGTCGGCGCCGGTACAAAAACTCCAAAAATACGGTGCCGGGCACTCGATACCCGTGGTTTGATTGGCGCGGGTGAGTAGGCGTAATTCGCCTTTAGGGGTGAAGCGAAAGCGGCGACGATTGCGCACTTTGACGTCCGCCACATATTTGCCGTCATCATTGACGCGATACACCAGCTCCGCTACGGCGTAGCCGTAAAAAATGCCGTAGTGCATCAGTTTGGTAATGCGGTCAAAGCCGATTTCGGCGACCCAGTTCCGGATAAAATCCGCCGCTTCAATATCCTGCGGTTCGTCACTTGCAGGCTCTACCGTCCACTCGCGGGAAACGAGGGCATCTTGGCGTTGGGTAAAGGTGCGTTTGACTTCTTCGTCGCTTAAAACCTTTTCGTAAAGCGACAGGTCGCCGTTACCGCGCCCGCGGAGCACGCCGTCTTCCGGTTGTGCCAGTTCGCCCATGTACGCCTTGGTGATGTCCTGTCCGTCACCGGTGCCGGCGATAGTGCGGTTGGTTTCCAGTTTTTTATTTTTACTTTTAAACCAATCTTTAATGCCCATAATTAAAATCCTCTAAAATTATTATGTCCGCGCACCGTACCAAAACCATGCGCGGAAAATCCCGCACTTGTGCCAAATAAATCCGCCGTATCGCGCCGTTTGCCGGCTTTAAAGTCAATTTCAAAGCCCTCGTCGGTGCGATAGGCATAATAGAGCAAGAGTTTGGCTATGCCTGCGTCACCGTGGCGTTGCGTGCCACTGGTGCCCGTGGTGCGTTTGTCGGGGATGCGCGGTATACCTTTAATCACCTGAAAGGCGCGTAAATCGTCGAGCATATCCGCGTGGCGCGGGATACCGTGAAAGGTGCCGTCCTCAAGGGCGGCTTTAAACGGTGGCGCATGTTGGGCGTACCATGACTCGCTTAACATTACCGATTCGACCACTTGTCCGTAACGGTCAAATGCCGCCTCAGATAAAAACTGCCCGTTTCCGCGTCCATCATTGGCCGCTTTGGATAAGCGCGGTAGGCGGTCGCCGATGTAATAGTAAATTTGTTCCTGTTGCTTAAATGGCACTTTTGACATTTCCAGCACCAGCACTTCTTTTAGCGTTAAATCGGGCTGTTCTTGTCCCAAGCAAATCACCGACAAGTCACCGCTACGCGCAAAGTCTTCGCCGATGTAGCTGCGTTGTCCGTTCGGTAAGGCTTGCAACACCGGGAGCAGGTTTTCTTCGCACCATTCCTCAATTTCTGCATAGCGCACCGGCTCGTCGATTAAGCTAAATTCGTCATTTTTGGTTAAGCGGATGAGCGGGGTATCTTTGCTCATGCGGCTTTCAATCAGAGCGCGGGTAAGCCATGCACCGCCCGAGTTGCGCGGAATACAATCTAATTCTTCGGAAGCGGCATCACCGTAAGACGCGCGGATTTCTGCCACCCAAGCGTCTTCCGCTTCTTGTGTCCATTCTCGCCCCAAGCGCAAGCAAATGCGTTGATAAAGCCCGTCTTTAATGGCGTCATCAAAGGTAATCGTGTGCAGGCTGTATGGTTTTTTGCCCGCTTTAACATCGCTAATCAGCTCATTAAATGGGTTATCCACACCGTTGTGGGTGCTGATAATGTGTACTTGACCGCCCCACATTAAAAGCGCCATTGCCGCTTTCATCAGTTCCGCCAAGTCCTCGTGGAACGCGGCTTCATCAATAATCACACGCCCTTGTTTACCCCGTAAGTTAGACGGGCGGGAGGATAGTGCGGTGATACGCCAACCACTGGCAAAGCGAATGACGTAGGCTAAAATGGCCTTTTCTTCGTCACCTTCCTTAAAGATTTCTTCGGTTTCTTCGATTTCACCCGCCGCCAATCCGTAGGCTTTTGCCCAGTTACCACAGTCGCGGATAAACTCCAGCGCCATCTCTTTGTTGTAGCCGATATACCATGAGTCCATGCCTTGCTGAGATGCCGCTAAAAGTGCGGTATCGGCGGCTTCGCCCCACGACAGACCGATACGCCGTGACTTCTCACAGACTTTCACGGCGGTAGTATCAGCGCACCATTTTTGCTGATATGGTAACAACACGGCGGGCGTGCGGGCGGTTTCGGTGAGGTTTTCCATTTATGCAGTGATCCCTAAAATTTGCTGACGGATTTGATCTGCCGTATCGGCACTCAAGCCGCCTTTTTTCACCAACGTATCCACTTCCTTCGCGGCGGCTTCGGCGCGGGCTTTGATTTCGGCTTGGTATTTTTTCAGATTGATACTGGCGCCAATCAGCGGGCTGATGTTTTTGCCCACAAACGACAAGGCGGCAAGGCGTTTCATCGGGTCGTCTTCTTCCTTGATTTCTTCGAGATTCATCAAGGCATGAAAAACTTCACTTTGGATCATTTCCAAAATGGCGTCACTTTGTGTGCCTTTGTCGTTGCTGATATTGTCCGAGATGATTTTCGCCGCTTCGGTACTGGCTTTCACAGACGCCAAACGGCGTTCCAATGCTTGCCCGTAGCGGTGTACCGCACTGCGTGAGATGTCATAACCTCGGGCTTTTAGGGCTTCTTCCAGTGCGCTGTAATCGCTAAAGTTATTTTCAACAAGGGCGGCGTCCAGCCAATCTTTGACGGTTTGCGGCAGTTGTTTAACGGTTGAGCGTTTCGGCATAATCCCTCCTACCAATATTTTTCAGGGCGAGCAATGCCTGGGATAGACTCACTGGTGTACTCCACAAAATCAACACCTTCACTGGTTAATTTAGCGTGCCAACGGGCGGTGTCGCGTCCACGCAATTCGACCAGATCACGCCCCGCCAGATAGTCCATTTCGCGGCGTAACTCAAGGGCAGTCAGTTGCATTGGCACGCTTTGAATCGTGGTTAAAATCAGGCTTTCCGCCGCACCAATAGGGCGAGCGTGGTCGAGCGTTAATAAAATCAACCAGCGCACGTGTTCGCGTTTGTTTTTTTCAAATTCAATCATGCTAGTTTCTTCCATACATCCAAATAACTCTATCTAACTTTTCATTGATGGCATCAAACCGCGCCGAATTAACGGTCTCGCTACGAATTGCGTCGTCGCGTTTTTGGTAGTCTTCCGGCATTTTTATCTTTAGTTCCATAACGATATTATTGGCGGCTTCCGATAATTTGCGCGCCTCTTTGATGTCTTGGTGGAGCTGTTGATATTGGGTTTCGGTAAATTTAAATTTCTCGTTGAGTTTGGACTCAAACTGAGCAAGTAAAATTTTCCCAAACCCAATCAACATACCGATGATGGTAATAACCAGGCTCACAAAAAAGGTGATCACCTGCCATGTGCTGACTTCCGTCATTTTTCCTCCCCTTTTTGCACATAATTAATTAAATCTACGTGCAACCCGGCACAAATGCCGTAAAGGTCATACATTTGCTTTAGGGCCACCAAAACCGCATCACTGTGGTTTTGCGGGAGCGGTGGCAGTGATTGACACGGTACCGCTAATGCCGGTGGTAGCGGTTTTGGCTGCACGGGCGCGGGCTTCGGCGAGTTTGTGCAGGCTGTCAGCAGGATAGCGGCAATCGCGACGGCTATGCCCGTTTTTCGTAAGGGTTTGCTGTAGTTCATAGGTAGTTCGGTCTCCTTCGGTTTGGTAATCGGCAAGTTTGGCAAGAGTGGCTTGGCTGACGATAGTTGCTGCCATAATGTCGCGCCCAAGACGGTCTAACTGTCCCTTAATTTCCGTTTTTTCCACTTGTTCGTAGGCGGCTTTCGTGTCAGCGACACCACGCTCATAGGCTTGGTAGCAACTCCAAATGATAAATAGTGTAATCAGCACCATGTTTAAAATGGCTCTGCCGATGTCGGTTTTAAAAAGTGCGATTAAGCCTTTCATAAGCATTGTGGAATCCCCCAGTTGATATAAAGAGGTTGCCAGCGGTAGATAATCTGCTTTGGATAGCCCCGATTTTCGGCAAAATTGGCACGGCTGCGCCCGCTGTTGACAAGTTCCACGTTTTGCCAGTAGGTCAGCGGGTCAAGCCCTTGTGCTTGGGCTTTGCGCTTATCTTTTTGCACCCACCCCAGTCCACCGTTATACGCAGACAGCATAAATGCCATACGGTCGCATTCGGTACGGGCGGCGATGCGCTCATAGTTAAAGCGGTTATAACGCACTAATGCGCGTAACGCCCAGTCGGGGTTGTTGGGCTGATTATCGGCAAGTTCGGGATATAACGCGGCGATCCAGTCGGCTGTCTTTGGCATAAATTGCGCCAAACCCTGCGCCCCGACGGGCGAAAGTGCGGTCGTTTTCCACTGCGATTCTTGGTGGATTTGCGCGGCAAATACAGGGATTGGGGCATTTAAGCCCCAAACGGCATAACTTTCGCGGGTTAAGGTGCGTTGGTATTGCGCTGCCTGATTAGGCGCGCTAAAGGCTAACGGCACGCATAACACGGACGATAGCAACAGCGCCACAAAGGCATAACAGCAAAATTTGAAGCACTTATTGGTGCGATGGACGACGCGCATAGTTACAGTCCCAATGTCACGCCTAAAATAACTGCGCCAACAATTAATGCACGGCGTAGCACAACTAACGCAAATACAATGAAGTAGCCGTCGCAAATCGGATATTCCGGCTGATTTTCAGGGCGCAAGGCGAGCTTGGATTCGCGTTTATTCCAACGCTCACGCAAATAACTGCCAGGGCTCGAATACGGAAACAAGGCGCGGTCGAGGTGATACCCGATAATGGCTGCAATAGACACTAAGGCCAATTTATACAGCACTACCGGCAGCTGTGCGGGCGAAATAAAGCCGATAATGGAAAGCAAGCACAACGCAGAAATAACCCATGATAATAGGCGGCCGTGCTTTAATGCAGTAAGAAAACCTTTCATAAAAACTCCTTGATTTTGATGGAATGGGTAGTTTGGAGTTTTTAGCTTAGCTATTTATGAGGTGTGCGTATTTTGGACGCGTTTAGAATATTTTTGATGCACGGACAGGCAAACTAGGCATACCGAAAACAGCAAAAAAAGGAGCTCACAATGTAATGTATCAACCGTTTGCGCATTTAACCCCGCGCGGCAAGCCTTATGACCTGCCGCCCTTACCAAATATCAACCAAAAGGAAAATAAAATGGAAAAATTAACCTATGAACATATCCAATCTGTAATTAAATCCGTCGAATATGTACAGGTTGGCGTGCTGACAATTTGTGTGCTGACATTGCAAAATGGTTTTACTGTGACCGGCGAAAGCGCCTGTTCATCGTTAGCATTCTTTGATGCAGAAATCGGCAGAAAAATCGCACGTGACAAGGCAGAAGATAAGATTTGGCAACTGGAAAGCTATTTGGCGAAACAGCGGATGTATGAAGGCACTGATGGCAAAGTTAAGCGTGAGCAATAAAAAAACGGGCGATTGCCCGTTTTATTTAATAATCACTCCAGTCTATCGCATGTCGCGATCCAATGGTTTCCACGAGGCATTCTATGCGTTCATATAACACAACCGAGGAACAACAATGACATCTCAATGTTCTATGGCTATCCACTATTTCACCCGGCTGAAGTATCGACTTCTTATGTTGTTCGTAGCAATGTGCGCACAAATAATAGTTAAGGGGATCCCCGTTCGAATTAGTCATAGGTTGATTTGGGCGATAAACCACTGCACCGCTGGTAAATTGGTATGGCGAGTATTGGTCTTTCTCCACTTCAAACTTTTCATATTGTCGAATTTTCTCTTCCAGGTCTCGATAATTGAATTTCAACATTCGCAAATCGAGCTGTAACGACATGACCAGTTGCTGAAGCTCAATAGTCATTTTCGTAATTTCTAACGTTTTGGCGCTGGTTTCATTTAATTCCCGCAGATGGTTTAAATTGTCTTCTAACTGTTTTACCTTATCCCATGCGTCTTTAACGGTCTTTGCTGTGTCTATGGCTTCTTTAAACATGTTCCCTCCGGAGACTTTTTTACTTACCTTATCATCATCAAAAATATGATTAAAAATAACAGCATGATACCGCATGCAATATGTGGTTCCTTTTCTTCCAATTCTTTTTCTTCCAATTCCTTTTTCCGTATAAGATTTTCTACTTTTTGATCTTCTTTAAATTTTTTCAAGTTTTCAGCATCTCTTGCTCGCAACCGCTTTAATCGAGCTAACGCTTCTTTTCTTTCGATTTCTTCGTTTCTTTCGGTTTCTGCGTTTCTTTCGTTTTTTTCGTGTGTTTCGATTGCTTTTACCTTTGCTTTTTTAGGGGCTTTCGGTGTTTTAACAGCAAAATCTTCAACTTTCATGGTTGGCAATAGCAGTAAATAACTACGCCCTTTTTTAATGCGTTTTAATTCATCACGATAGTCAGCATAATAAAGTACATAGCGCAATAATTCCGCTCCGCGTTCGCCGTATTGTTGTTTTATGATATTGGTTAGTTTGCTTTGCAGAATAGGTTCTTGAGCTTGTTGGATTTGAGAAATAACGAGAAGTAAGAGCTCTCTATACATCGGGTCATCGCCGGCAAAATTTGCGACTTCTTTAGTAAACGCTTCTTTCTCCAATTCACTGAAATCATTATAGTCGTAAGCAATTCTTTGATATAAATCTCTTGCTAAATGGTAATCACCTGTCTTATGAGCTAATCTGGCATCATATAGTAGCCCTGCGTCAATCATATTATCTCCTTAGGCCATTTTAATTATTAAGCTACTTTATTATTCGTAAATGTCGCGATTGCCGATAAGGCTTTTGCGGTTTTTTCAATCGCCTCTTTGCCCTGTTCATTGCTTTCGCGGTAGTCTTCTAGCAAGGTTTGTTCTTGAGTGGTTAAATCCTTATTGAGTTTTTCTCCTGAAAATAAATATCCGATATCAACACCCGTTGCCGCTAATGAGAACAAAACTTCACTCCCCGGCAGAGCAACACCTCTCTCATATTTTCCCCACATTTCACGAGAAATGCCGCATTTACTGGCGATTTCAGTTTGAGTAAGCCCCAAGCGAGCACGTTCGTTTTTTAATCGAATTGAAAAAAGATAATTTAAATTCACATTTAACCCTTGACTTTGAGAACTTTAATTCTCATAATTTACCACATCAAAAACAAACCAACCATAAACACACACAAAACGGGAGAGGCTTATGGTTTATTTATCAAGCTTTGTAGAGCGTAATACCGCCAAATATTTCTTTGCCTGTTCCGGCGAGAATATTGAATGAACTTCCATAATTTACCACAACTTAACAAGAGGACGAAATGCCAAAAACACATTTTAAACCCTTGCCTTATCCGCAAACCTTGGAGAGTGCCCGGGCGTATTTTTTGCGCCACGGCATTAATCGTAGCGAATGGGCGCGATACTTCGGGGTGGATCAACAAGCGATTTCCGATTTGTTGCGCGGACAACTCAAAGGCACATGGGGTGAAGCCCACAAAACCGCCGTGCTGTTAGGGCTAAAACCCAATCCGGACGCCCCGCATAAAACGGCGGCTTAACATAGGAGAGAAAACATCATGAAAATCTTAGAAAAAATCTGCTTATGGTATTTAAAAAAATACTGGAACAGCAAAGCGTACAAAGCCGAACAGGCACATTCGGAAAGAAAAAACCGCCCAAACCGACCGCACGGTGAGCCTCACACATCGGGGGCAAAATGAACGAAAAAATCAACTCGGCACAGCGGGCGCTTAGAGTCATTAAGGTGTTGCAAAACAATTCTTTTGTGGGCTTAAGCAACAAGGAGATTGCGCAAGCACTTAGCGAAAGCCCGACAAACATCAGCCGCACCCTTGATGTGCTCAAGAATGAAGGCTTTGTGATCAAGTTGGAGAGCGGCAAGTTTGCCTTCAGCTCCCTTTTCGCCCAAATCGCCATGCGCCACGCCGCCAATATGGACAAGGCAAGCGCACAAATTAACGAAATGAAACAACGCTTAGGCACAGCCGCCTATTAAGGACACAGCATGACAGAGTTAACAATGGAACAAAAACAAAACGCTATGTCATTAGTTGCAAAACAAATGACTCAAGACCTCGCAGAAGCCCATGAAGCGATGGGGATGTTAAAAGGCTTTAGTTTTATCGGAAAACTCCTGACCGTCAGCAGTTTGAAAGTGTTACATGAAATAAAGAACTCTAAGAAATACAAAGGGTTAAGCTATATTGACCAAGATGGAAAACTGCTGACGATCAGCAGTTGGGCAGATTATTGTAGAGCCTGCGGTTTAACCGAGAAAAAGGTTGATGAAGATTTATTAAACCTCAGCAAATTAGGAGAAGACTTTTTAGAAACCAGTCAACGACTCGGCTTAGGCTACCGCGAAATGCGGAAACTCCGAAAATTGCCGGAAGATGCCCGCGCCGAAATCGTGGACGCCGAATTTTCCGAAACCGCCGACAAAGAAGAATTGTTGGAAAAAATCGAAGAATTGACCGCAAAACACGCGCAAGAAAAACAAATCTTAGAGGGGCAATTAAAACAAAGCCACGCCAACTATGAAGCGCAAAGCAAGGTGTTAAAAAACAAAAATGACCGCATTAACCAGCTCGACATTGAGCTCGAGAAAAAGAAAAACCACATCAACACGTTAAGCCCGGACGAAAAAGGGGGCTTGTTACGCAAGGAAACCTCGCAACTGGCATATAACGCGGAAGCCATTTTGCGCGGACAAGTATGGAAAGCCTTTGAAACGTTGGATAGTCATACACAAGAAAGCGGCATTGATCATAAACAATTTATGGTGGGGACGCTTGCGGAGATTGAGTTAGTACTTAACGAGTTGTGCACCGCCTTTAATTTGCCACGCTTGGCGGACGGTGACAACCGCCCTGAATGGTTGCGCGAAGGTTTTGAGGGCAAAGACTACTCTGCCGAATTTAACGCGATTTTAAACGGTGAAAACCAATAAGGATTTACGTTATGGCGATTTTACCTGAAAAACTCCTTGAAATTGCGCAACAAGCCGCCAATGCGCCACATGGCAAAAAAGGCGAGGTGTATGCGCAAGCCTGTGAGTTACTCAATGTCAGCCATGCTACGTTAATGCGCGAGCTTAAAAGTCTATGTGCACCCAAAGTGCGTAAACAACGCAGTGATAAAGGTGCGGTGTCACTTTCACTCCCCGAAGCACAAACCATTTCCGCTTATTGGCTGGCTTGCCGTCGAGGCGTTCACAATAAAGTGATGTCGAGCTTAACAAGCGTGTTAGAGGTGCTACGCGCCAACGGTGAGATTAAGGCGGAATACATCGACGAAAGCACTGGGGAGGTTCGGTTGCTTTCAGAAAGTGCGGTTAGCCGCGCATTACGCGCCTACAACCTACACCCGGAACAACTGTCCCGCCCTGCGCCGGTGAATGCCATGAAGAGTTTACACCCGAATCATTGTTGGCAAATCGACCCGTCTTTGTGTGTGTTGTATTACCTCAAAGAGCAAGCGGACGGCGGCAATGGGCTGAATTTAATGGAGGAAAAGGAGTTTTACAAAAACAAACCTGCCAACATCAAAAAAGTGGAAAACCAACGGGTGTGGCGTTATGTGATTACCGACCATGCCTCCGGGGTAATCTTTGTGCAGTATGTGTATGGCGGTGAAAGCGCGGAAAACCTATGTAACTGCTTTATTAATGCCATGCAAAAACGCGATACCAAAGATCCGTTTTGTGGCGTGCCGAAAATGGTGATGCTTGACCCCGGTTCAGCAAACACCTCTGCCATGTTCGCCCATTTATGCAACCAGCTCGGCATTAAATTGCAGGTCAACGCACCGGGCAAACCACGTGCCAAGGGGCAGGTGGAAAAAGGCAACGACATTGTGGAGCGGCAGTTTGAGAGCGGCTTGCGTTTCACCCGGGTGAGCGGGTTGGACGAGCTGAATCAACTGGCTAGACGTTGGATGACCTATTTTAACGGCACTGCCGTACATACACGCCACAACAAAACACGCTATCAAGCTTGGATTGGGATTACCGCCGAGCAATTAGTGATGGCGCCAAGTCTTGCTATTTGCCGCGAATTGATGGTGACCAAACTCACCACCCGCAAAGTGAGCTCAGAATTAACAGTGAGCTTTGACGCCAAAACCTATGATGTACGCCACATCACTGAAGCTATGGTGGGCACGGAAATCACTATTGGCAAAAACCCTTACCGTCCCGACTGCATTCAGGTACAACGAGTGGACGATGAGGGGCAACAATACTGGACGGTGGTTGAGCCGGTGGCATACGACGACCATGGGTTCCGCATGGACGCGGCGGTTATCGGAGAAGAGTACAAACCTCACAATAAGAGCGTGTTTGAGTACAACAAAGAGACCGTAGAGCGCATTGCATACGACGCCGAGACGGACGATGAAGTGAAAGCCGCCAAGAAAGCTAAAGCGCCTTTATTTGGTGGTCGTATTGACCCATTCAAAGTGGTGAAAGAACACGATTATGTGGATTTCATGCCGAAACGCGGACAAGAGCACGAATTGACCGCCAACGCCAAACGGGTTGAGCTTGCTCCTCTCAACACGATTGAGGTGGCAAAACGGCTTAAAGCCCGTTTCGGTAATGAATACAGCGCCGACACCATGAAATGGCTGAATCAACGCTACCCGAACGGCATGACGGAGCCGGAACTTGAGGCATTACTTGCCCTTGAGCACTTACCGGCAACGGCGCAACCGTTACGCGTTGTGAACAGCTAAAAGGACAGCACTATGTTGAAACTTAAAGCAATTTTAGAAGAGAAAGGCATTTCTCAACGCAAACTGGCAAGGCTGTTGCTAGTTTCCCCGGCGGTGATCACTAATTTAGTGAATCACGGTTTGCTGATTAAAACCGGTACCGAGCAATTTAAAACGCGGTTGACCGAGGTGTTAAAAACACTGGGGATTTCTACCGCACTTTCTGAACTTTTAATGGAAGATTCCGCAGGCGCGGCAACGCCTGCGGAGGATTCCCCTAACCTTGACGAGCAGTCAATAACAACAGAGGAAGATACTATGTTACTCGCAAAACAGGCGCTATTTCCAGCCACTAAAAAACATTTTTCATTATTCAATAACCCGTTCACGGACGAAGTGCGGTCGGCGGAAGAAGTATTTTCCTCGCCGGATGTGCGTTATGTACGTGAAGCGTTGTTCCAAACCGCACGTTTCGGCGGGTTTATGGCGGTGGTCGGCGAAAGCGGTGCCGGCAAATCCACCCTACGCCGTGATTTGATTGAGCGCATTAACCACGACGGCTTGCCGGTGATTGTGATTGAGCCTTACATCATCGCCATGGAGGACAACGACCTCAAAGGCAAAACCTTAAAAGCGGCACATATTGCGGAAAGCATTATCAACACGCTGGCACCATTGGAAAGCGTAAAACGCTCACCGGAAGCGCGTTTCCGCCAGCTACACCGCGTATTAAAAGAGAGCGCACGTGCCGGCAATCAGCATATTTTAATCATTGAGGAAGCGCACAGTCTGCCGGTGCCGACATTAAAACACCTGAAACGCTTTTTTGAGCTGGAAGACGGGTTTAAAAAACTGCTTTCTATCGTGTTAATCGGCCAACCGGAGCTGAAACAGAAACTCTCAGAACGCAACTTTGAGGTGCGCGAAGTAGTGCAACGTTGCGAAATTGTCGAGCTGGCGCCGTTGGATAACTGCCTTGAGGAATACGTGGCGTGGCGGTTGAAAGCGGTGGGTCGCAAAACTGCCGACATTTTTGACCGTGACGCGTTGGACGCATTACGTAACCGCTTAGTGATGACTAATAGCCGGGCAAAAACTCAACACAGCCTGCTATACCCACTCGCAGTGGGCAACCTTATCACCGGCGCGATGAATCTTGCCGCAGAACTTGGCGCACCGTTAGTTACCGCCGATGTGATTAAAGGGGTTTAAAAATGAAACCGAAAAAAGCGAAGCAGGCGCAAGCCAAACCGCAGAAACCGTTAAGCCTGGCGACCATGCACGCCTTGAGCCAGCTTAATTTAGCCGAGAAAGCCGTGATGGAGTGCAACCGAATCGGCTTAGTCGTACGCCATGTTTTTCTAGCACCTGTGCCGATTGTCACCGTACGACACAACGCATTAACCCGCCGCTGGGTCGCCCGTGGCAAAGCGGAGGTGTTTTTGCAAAGCAACGAGGGAGACGATCACATTATTTGCACCGCAGAAACCATGATTGCCGGTTGTCGCATTATGTTTTCTTTCCCTAAAAATCAACCTGACATCACTATTCACTAAGGAGTTTATTAAATGGCTAAATCAGCTACCCGAGTTAAAGCAACCGCGCAAATTTATGTCCCGCAAACCCGCGAAGATGCCGCCGGCGATATTAAAACCATCGGCGATTTAAACCGCGAGGTGGCACGCCTGGAGGCGGAAATGAACGACAAAATCGCGGCAATCACTGAAGAATACAAAGACAAGTTCGCCCCGTTGCAGGAACGCATTAAAACCCTTTCTAACGGGGTGCAATATTGGAGTGAAGCAAATCGTGACCAAATCACCAACGGCGGTAAAACCAAAACCGCCAATTTGGTGACGGGCGAAGTGTCCTGGCGGGTGCGCAACCCGAGCGTGAAAGTCACCGGGGTGGAGTCTGTATTGCAAAACTTACGTATTCACGGGCTTGAGCGCTTTATCAGGGTGAAAGAAGAAATCAACAAGGAAGCCATTCTCAACGAGAAAAGCGCGGTTGCCGGTATTGCGGGAATTAAAGTGATTAGCGGTGTGGAAGACTTTGTGATCACCCCGTTTGAACAGGAGGCGGCTTAATGCTTACAGACCCATTGACGTATCTTATCATCGGAATCGTATTAACCGTGATTGTGGGATTGTTAGATAAAGCCGGCTATTAAATAGGTAGATACAGCCCATTGTATAAATGGGCTGAATACTCAGGAAGAAAATATGGAAGAAAGACGAGAAATGTATCGCAAGTTAAGCAACGATGCCGCCCTATGGGAACGGGCAGGCGAATATGCCCGCGCTTACAACGGTTGGTTAAAAGCCAGCCTTACCACTGAAAATTCAGACGAACACAACTGGTGCTGCGCACGCGCAGAATACTGCAACAAAATGGCAAAAACCCAACACTAGGAGGACAACATGCCGAAATATGTAGCACGCCTTTATTGTATGGTTGAAGTAACCGTAGAGGCGGAAACCCCAAGCGAAGCGTTAAATAAACTTGATTTAAACGAGATTGATATCAACGCCATGCCGCACACGATTACCGAGATTGATGATGTCGTTGAAACAGAGGAGGTTTGACATGTGGACACCTGATAAATATGAGGCCAAACGTGCTAAAAAGGTTCTTCAAGTTCGTCAATTAACTAAATATGAGCGCCACGTAATGAACGCCATTGTCAACGCTCATCAAATTAATGGCTGTTTAGATTGGTTAGACAGAGCAACATTGATGGCGCTTGAGGAAAAATATAAAGGGCAACTTGCGGAGCTTTGAAAATGAGCGAAAAAAAAAATCAAGGTCACCGAACAACTGGCGCACATTGCCGAACAGCTTGAAATGGCACGAGAAATGTGGATTGACGACAAAGAACAAGAGTGCTTGCTGATGTTACAAACCGCAAGCCGAGAAATGAAACAGGTAGCTTGGAAAATTACGCCGATACTTGAGCAATAAGGAAAAACACCATGAAAAAATATACTCCGCCGGTACCAAGACCGACTTATTTTGACAAAGGATTTGACGTACAGACAGTACATGAATTTATCCAAAAATATTATCCGGAGTCTTACCACGAAGACGCCGTGTGGGCGGAAGAATTCCGCGATAGCGTTTATGAAGCGTTGATTGAGGAGTTTTACTTATATGATGACTCTGAAGATATGATTAACACGCTCATTAGAGATTATTCGTGGGATTTTACTCAAGAGCTTTGGGACAATATCCAACATTTTGGATCATTTGTTCGCCAAAAACTGAAAGAAAAAGAACAGCAATGGGTGAAGGATAACAATATTGAACCACCTTTCCCGGTTGGTGCAAAAGTCCGTCTCCTATCACGCTGCTACAGCGAAACTATGGGAGTCATTAACAAAATCTATGAATATGAACCTGCTAGATACTGTGTATTAACGGCTAAACAAGAAGAATACAACAAGCAAATGGAACAACAAGGTAAAACAGCGCGACAAGGCGGGTATCTTGTGAAATTTGAAGATGTTGAATTGGTTGAGGAGTAAATATGAAACCTGAATTTAGATATTTTAAATGTGCATTAACTGTTGAGCCGGTGAAATCACTTTATCAACAATGGCATATCGACCACGAAAAACGAAACAAAGAATTAGACACTATTTTTGACACTATCCCGTTTTATGAGTTTTGGCGCGGCAGTGAAAATAGCATCTCCGGCATTGTGTGTCATGTAGATAACCCCGAATTTGAAAAAATTAAAGGGGATAAAACCTATAAATTTGAAATGCTTGCCGGAGAGAAAGTGAATGTTACCGGCAACAATCGCACCAAAGCCGGCAAGGCGTTTAACGCCAAAATCCAAGCCATTAGACAAATACTCGTGAAATACCCAAATTTTAATGATTTTATGATACGCGAGTTAGCGCTTAATTGTTGGGTACTTGCGAGCACCATGGCATATATCGCAGTGTGTGGTGTAGCAAACGATCACTTTATTGCGGAGATACCAGTTAAATCAGAAGGCTTTGGTGGGGATGACTTCCCGGCAATCCCGGAATGTTTAACGGAAATCAAACAGAGTGAATTTTTAGCATTGCAGGGGAAGTAGATGATGAGCAATGAAATAACCCAAAAAGTCCGCATGACAATCGAAGTTGAAATGGACGACTACCAACGTGACCAACTCGAAATATCAAAAAATACTCAAGTGTTAGGCGGCAATATCGTGCAATTAGACTGGGAAGGTGGAGTGTTTGACGAAGTCGATGGCCATCGCAAATTGTTTAAAGCAGTTGATTCGAATCTGATGGGTATTGCATTTGACAATATGGAGGATGAGGCCTTTATAGGCGAATTGCAACTGGCGATTAAACGGGTGGTTACGCCAATTATTAAAGCAAAACGCAAAGCAATTTTGGAGGGCGAAAATGAGTGAAAACAATGGATGGATTAAGTGTTCGGAACGGTTGCCAGACGATTGGAGTGAAGTTTTATTTGCAATGAAGGTACCGGAATCCGAATCCGGGTGGCTAATTAGAACGGGCAGCTACTTTGAAGATGGTATGGGATTTTGTAGTTTTGACGGTGTAGAGTTTGAAGGTGTAACACATTGGAAACCGTTGCCAAATCCTCCGTCTGATTAGTTTTTATCCTTAAAATCTAACATATCATTCAGCCTTCTCTTGCGAGAAGGCTTAGTCATATGACGGAGAGGACAAAAATGGAACAAAAAGAAGCAAGAAGAAAGCAGTTAATTCAACTTATTCATATCGGGAAAAGTAAGTTACAGATGGATAAAGAGGTGTATCGCCTTTTTCTTGTTAATACAGTGGGCAAAGATAGCTGCACGCAGATGAATTTGATTGAGTTAAACAAGGTCGTGGATGCCATGAAAAAACGCGGTTTTCAGGTCGTTGCAGGGCGTTTTAAAGACGGCAGACGTAAATCTCCGCCAAGTTATGCCCCGGTGAGTAGCAATATCGTTAAAAAGATCCGTGCGAAATGGATTGAGATGGCAGACGCGGGTATTATCTGTGACCGTAGCGAAGACGGCTTGAATGCATTCGTTAAAAATATCGCTAAAAATGCACAAGGTGAGCCGATTCCGTTTGTGAACTGGCTCAACAATGAACAGGCGTCTATAGTCTTGGAACGCCTTAAACAATGGCAAAAACGAATGATTAAGGGGTAATTTATGAAAGAGTCGCTAATGCAAATCCGCCGGCACGAATTGCTGGAAGAAATCGAATTGTTGGTGATTGCGCTATGTAAAAATTACAACTTAGGGCAGGACATTTGTGAGCAGATTGGCGTCAGCGTTGCCAACTGTTTATCCGAAGAATATGCCGGGCAAGTTATCTGTTTCCCAAAAGATTACAGATATAAGATTGCCCAGCGCGACTTGGATATTTATAACAGTTTTAACGGTCGAAATTGGGGCGAACTTGGGCGTCGTTATAATCTGACTGAGAATGCTTTAAGGAAGATTGTTAAGCGTGTGCAAGATAGGATAATTAAAGAGAAGCAACCTGACATGTTCATATAAAATAACGGCTCTACTGATCTAATTTTGTAGAGCCTTTTTATTGTTTATTTTTATGATTATTCTTTTTCACATACTGTAATAGCTTTTCATTTCTTTATCCCACTTCTTCAAGGATTATCCCTATAAGTCCCATTTATGTCGCTTAGGCTATATTATTTATATCACTGTGGATCAGTAAGACGCATGCTTAAAATTCCATTAACACAACATCCTTATCAGGAACAAACCTTTGAATTTAACGGTATAAAAATCCGCTTAACTTTGCGATTTAATAGTATCGGGCAGTTCTGGGCGATGGATATATTTGAGCCGGTAAATCAAAAGCAGATTTGCCGAGGACAAGCGCTTGCGTGCGGAGTGCCATTATTGACTCGCAGTACGCAGCCTTATTTCTTCTATTTGGATGATGAAAGTGGCGCGGGGTTAGACCCGGTAGGAATGTCTGATTTAGGCACGCGCTGTTTTTTATATATTGGTGAGAAATCATGAAACAATTCGGGCGGCGTTGGAAACTCGATATTAGCAACGACCAAGAAACGCTAAGCATTGAGCAGTTGCGTGTTGCGTTTGAAATTGATAAGACGATTAATGAAAAACCTAATCCCGCCAAAATCCAAATTTGGAACTTAAATCGAGACCATATCAACCAATTATTAAGCCAAGACTATAAGAAAGTCGCCTTATCTGTTGGTTATGGCGAATTGCGCCAAATCTATGTGGGAGACATTACCAAAACAAGAATCCAACGAGAGGGTTTAGATTTTGTTCTTACGCTTGAGTGTTCAGATGGGCATCAAGCCTACACCCAGTCTAGAGCAAAAACAACATTAAAAGCTGGGGCAACAGACAAACAGATTGTCGAAGAATTGCAAAAGACCATGCCTAAAGTGCAGACTGGTGCCATTGACATCCCTAATCAGCGGAAACTCCCTCGTGGCAGAGTATTAAACGGCAATAGTCGAGATATTCTCACTAAAATTGCACGTAATAATAATGCTGATTGGTCTATCCAAGATGGTGCGCTTATTTTCTTGCCGAAAGATAAAGTGCTAAATGATGATGCTGTGCTGATTTCCCAAGATACCGGAATGATTAATGCTCCAGAACAAACCGATGAAGGATTAGAGCTCACTTGTTTACTCAACCCTGCATTACAAATTGGCGGTCTCGTGAAAGTTGAATCTATCATTGACTATTTCAATGGGGAGTACAAGATTATAAAACTGGCGCATTCGGGCGATGGCATCGGTGGGGATTGGCACAGCAAAATGACGGTTGTCGGTGGCAAATTTCAAAAAGTGGAAAAAGAAAAGAGCGGTCAGAAATCAGATCAGAAACCAGATAAGCAAAGCAAGGATAAGAAAAAATGAATTATGCACAAACCTTAGCAACACCGGAAACAGCGACCGACCATCAAATCCAACAAAATCAACTGAATTTACATACCGCACTTCCTGCAAAAGTCGTGAGTTTTGACCACGCAAAACAAACTGTATCACTTGCCATACAAATAAAAATGCAATTAGTTGATGGGAGTGGGGCAGATATACCGCCACTTCTTGATGTACCGGTGAGCTTTCCTCGTGGCGGAGGCTTTGCGGTAACTTTCCCGCTTAAAGCAGGTGATGAGGGCATAGCCATATTTTCCGAACGTTGCATTGACGGATGGTGGCAAAATGGCAGTGCATCAACCCCTTTAGATTTTAGGCTACATGATTTATCCGATGCGATGTTTATCCCTGGCATATGCTCTGTACCGAAAGCTATCGATGGATTTTTTACCGATGGACTATCCATGCAAACCCTTGATGGTAGCACATACATCAGAATCAAAAACGGCTCGATTTTGATTAAAGGGAATATCGAACATCAGGGCAATACCTCGCAAACAGGCTCGCATAAGTCCACAGGCGTTATCTCGAGCGATACGGATGTAAAAGCAGGCGGTATTTCAGGCAAAACCCATAAACATACGGGCGACAGCGGCGGAACCACAGGAACACCACAATGACGACACGAGTAAGACGACTTAATAAAGAGCATGATTGGACATTTGGGCAAGGGTTTTCGAACTACGCAACAGAATCAGATGCTATTGCACAAAATGTACAAACTCGCCTTTGGTCATTTGCTAATGACTGGTTTTTAGACCTTGAGCATGGTTTGCCTTGGCTAGAACAAATGGGGCGAGGAGTAAATATGGCGGATTGGGAAATCAAAATAAAACGTTATGTGTTGGAAACGGAAGGCGTGTCGAAAATCACCGATTACCAAGCAAATTTTGACCCTGATTCATGCAAGCTGACAATCTCGATTGATTACCAAGATATTTACGGACAGCAACAGACCGCACGTTACACTGCTTAAAGTGCGGTAGGATTTCGTTATATGTTTAGTCATTGCAAGCTATTTCTTGTCAAAATAAAACTTTTCATCTATCATTCGACACAGCTTGAATTATTTCAATCACTGTTATTTAACCTTTAACAGCACATAAATTTACCCGCCCACTTCATTTTTGGTGAGTGTTTTTATGTTGATTAGAGAAATGTGTTAGATAAAAAGAAGGCTTATAATGTCTAATAAAAAGTGTAATGTATTCACCTCAAATTTTGGCACACTCCCTTTGCGGTTTACCCTTAAAGACGGTGAACTCTTTGTATCAAAATCAGATTTAACGAAGATTTTCTATGAATTTTACCCTTCAGATTATCGCTATATTGTTGAAGATCTGATGAGTAAAGGCATTACACAAATTATCGGTGATAAATCCGACGTGGTTTCAGTGGTGATTGGAGAATCTAAAATTGGTGCGGCAATTCATTTTCACGCTGTTGGTAATTTGCTTCATGCTTATAGTGAATTGATTGATGTCGATGATGAAATCCTGCGTAGTGCTGCATTCCAAGTTAGCACCTTTACAGCGTGGTACATTGGAACTTTATCAAAAGCCAATAATTATTTCGGCATAACCATTGAGGATACGCTCATGTCAGTGAAGAAACGCTTGGATAGAATCAATCCGCCTTATGTCGTGGAAGTGATGTACGATGTAGAAGATAACATCCCCGCGTGGATTGGCACGTGCGATAAGTTGCATCTTGTCACTGAAGGCCGCACTTATGAAGAATTGCAACAACGCGTATGGGAAATTGCACCTGAAATGCATGAATTACAAGGTTACGGCAGTGAAAGTGATAATATCCGCCTTGCCTTTATCCAAACTGAAAGCCACGCAGATTTCCAACGTTTGGAGATGTAACGATGGGCAGTGGGTATTACGATCAACTTATAAAAATACTCAAGCAATATGGTTGCACATTCCTACGTCAGGGAAAGGGCAGCCATGAAATTTGGAACAGCCCAATTACTCAAAAACCTTTTCCTGTTGCTTATACTATTACCAACCGCCACACAGCAAATGGCATTTTAAAACAAGCTGGAATTGATTTTAAAATCTAATTGACAGTCCTTCGATAAATCAATACACTTTCAATCAAGGCGTCAGAAACCTTACAAACAGCGGCAATTCCGCACCCGACAGCATAGCGGTTTTTTTATGCGTGAAATTTAGTAACCTTGTTTGTTTATTGCCATTAAACATTCATTGCGCATAACCACATCTTATCTATGCCGAGAGGGCGGAGAATAAAATACCCGAAAGGGGAATAATCCCGGTCGACTGTTTGCGACTTCTGAACCTCTTGGCGACCCTATCAGGTCAAATTTTTTCAGAAACATCAAACAGGAGTCAGAAATGGCTAATCAAATCTCAACCCAAACAATTTCATTCAACAATCTGTCATTAATTACCGTTGAACAAAATGGCAATCACTATGTTGCTATGAAGCCTATTTGTGAAAATATCGGCATTGACTGGCGCGCACAACGCCAAAGAATAGTGAGAGATGAAGTATAATGTTCAACTGTGGTTATCATAACCACAGTTGCAGAAGATGGGAAAAATCGTGAAATGCTATGTCTTCCTATTCAATACCTAAACGGCTGGCTGTTCGGTATTGACATTAATCGTTGTAACCCAGAAATTCGTGACACATTAATCAAATACAAAAAAGAATGTTACCAAGCGTTACATGATTATTGGTTTAATGGCAAAGCAGAACGTAAAACCACTGCAGACGATCGCACAGGCTTACGCAATGCCGTAAATATGTTAGTCAGCAAAAAAGGCTTGATTTATTCCGATGCCTATAATCTTGTTCATCAATACATGAACGTCGAAACAATTGAAGATATTCCCGCCGACAAATTACAAAGTGCGGTGGAATATGTGCATAGAATTGTGCTTGAAGGTGAGCTTATCACTGAACCGAAAAAAGATGATCGTTTCAGTTTTGAATTTACCGA
>ERZ773077.90-NODE-90-length-62278-cov-9.672677_pt1 | contig 62278 bp, 56 predicted proteins | sample MGYA00580612_ERZ773077 | MGnify/ENA primary metagenome ERZ773077 (study PRJEB29015, sample SAMEA2737971) | human oral metagenome | biome: human oral; feature: human-associated habitat; material: dental | place: China | collected 2021 ...
GCCACATTTCCTTTCCACGGGCAGGTACGTGCCCGACGATCCGTAGTGGTGGAAGCGTCCCTTCCGGGGATCAGCGTAACAGTAGGTCTGAGACGATCTTAGGGGGCCTCGTATACGGCGTATATGGCTGGAGCGGCGTGGAATGGCGGGGTTGTTCCGGTGGCCTCATAGCATCTGACATGTGAGCGAGGAATCTGAACCGATCCAATCCGAGAAAAGCGCATCTGGGAAAGCCCAAGAGGAGTGGTGGCAGGCTGACGGCATGCCCTGGAAGCACAAGCCGGGGCGGGCCGAGGTGATGTGCATGACATGGTTCGGGATCGTCGCAGTCTTCAGCCTGGTGATGCTGCCCGTGCGGGCCTGGCTGATCGGCGCTGCCCCGGACGTCCTGGCCATGATCACGGGCGGCCGGGCCTCAGTGGCGGCCAGCGGAGCCCTGGCTGCCGTGGGCAGGCTGGACCACTGGCCCGTGGTGCTGATCGTCGCCTCGGTGCTGAGCCTCAAGTTCGACTGGGTCTACTGGTGGGCCGGGAAGCTGTGGGGTCGGGGCATGATCGAGGTCTGGGCGGGACGCAGCAAACGCGCGGCCCGCAACTACGCCCTCGTCGAGCGCTGGGCCAAGAAGCTCGGGCCCTGGGGATTCGCCATCGCCTACCTGCCGGTGCCGCTGCCGCTGGCCCCCGTGGTGTTCGTGCTGTCCGGCGCCACTGGACTCAGCCTCAAACGCTTCTTGATCTACGACTACCTGGCGAGCACAGTCTGGCTGGTTCTCTACTTCTGGCTCGGCTGGGGTCTGGGGGAGCCTGCGGTGCAGCTTCTGGAGGCCTACGCGAAGATCGCGGGATACGTCGCCATCGGCATGATTGCCGTGCTCTTTGTGTCGACCTATCTCAAGCAGCGCCAGAAGGCCGCTGAGGCTGGGGACGACTGAGACCCGGCGGCCTCGTCCGTGCCGAGCCCGCTACGCGATCCAGAGACGATGTCGCAGCTGATCCTCGGGTTTGCTGCTGTGACCCATCCGGACCTCGAATTCGCCGGGCTCGACCACGCGGCTCCCATCGGCCAGAACGATGCTCAGCTCCGCGACGGGGATGGTGAAGCTCAGCTCCCGGCTGACCCCCGGATCCAAGGTGACCCGACGAAACGCCTTCAGCTCCTGCTCCGCCCAGGTCACCGAGGTCACGACGTCCTGCACGTAGAGCTGGACCACCTCGGTTCCCACCCGATCCCCGGTGTTCGTCAAGGTGACGCAGACCTCAAGATCGTCTCCGACATGTGTGGCACGCAGGTCGGAGTACTCGAAGGTGGTGTAGGACAGGCCCTCCCCGAAGGCGAACAACGGCCGATAGGTCAGGTCCGCGTACCGATCCCCGTGCCAGCCCCGGATCCGGTTGTGAAACACCGGAAGCTGCCCCGCATGTCGGGGGATCGACACCGGCAGCCGACCTGACGGCTCCCGCTCCCCGAGCAGCACAGCAGCCAGGGCATCCCCGCCGGCCGCCCCCGGATTGAAGGACTCGACGATTGCCGCCGCCCGCCGCGCGCTCTCTGGCAGCACCAGCGGCTTGCTGTTCAGCAGCACCACGACCATCGGGGTGCCTGTCGCCGCAATCGCATCTACCAGCTCCCGCTGCGGGCCGAACAACTCTAAGGTGGCGGTGGAACGTCCCTCCCCGGTCAGGTTGATGGTGTCCCCGACCGCCACCACCGCGACATCGCAGCGCCTGGCCAACGTGACGGCCTCAGCCAGCTCCGCATCACCCAACGGCGCCGGATGGCAGATCTTCGGACGTGGCTGTCCGTCGTCGAAGAATTCCCCAGCCGGGTTCGGAACCAGCACATCAATCCCGCAACCCCGCGCATGGGCAATCTCCCAGCCCGACGGCGCCGCCGCCCGCAGTCCCTTCAGCAGCGTCGTGGCAGGGGCAAGCGACGGATCATCCAGCCATGGGCATTGCCCCGAAGCCCCTGCCCAGTCCCCGAGGCAGGCTGCCATGTCATCGGCCTGCGGCCCGATCACCGCGACCTTCACCGCCTCACCCCGGAGCGGCAACACCCCGTCATTGGTCAACAGCACGATGCTCTGCGAGGCCAGGTCCAGATTCGCCGCGCGATGCTGCTGGCAGCCGATCTCAATGCGCTGCCGCGCCACATCCGGGCGACGCGGGTCCTCGAACAGCCCCAGCCGGAACTTCACGCTCAGGATGCGACGCACCGCACCGTCGAGATCTGACGGCTTCAGCAGCCCTCGACGCAGCGCCTCCAATGCCCCGTCGTGGAACTCCGGGGTGGACATGATGAGATCGTTGCCGGCGTGCACCGCCAGCGCCGCGGCCTCCGCGAAATCGGCTGCGACCTGCTGCACCCGGACCAGCTGCCCAACGTTGTCCCAGTCCGTGACCAGCAGCCCGCCGAACCCCCACTCCTGCTTCAGCACACCCTCCAGCAGCCAGCGGTTCAGGGTGATCGGCACCCCGTCGATGGCCTGATATCCCAGCATGAAGGTGTCCGCGCCCTCCTTGGCCAACCGTTCGAATGGCGGCAGGAACCAGGAGCGCAACTTCCGGGGACTGAGGTCGGCCTCGGAGGCATCCAGCCCACCCTGGGTCTCGGAGTAGCCCGCGAAGTGCTTCGCGCATGACAGGATCCGTGTCGGATCATCGTCCCCCGACCCGCGGTAGCCCCGCACCATCGCCACCGCCAGCTCACCGATCAGATGTGGGTCCTCCCCGAAGGTCTCAGCCACCCGGCCCCAACGCAGCTCCCGTGCGACGCAGGCCAGCGGTGAGAACGTCCACGTCACGCCCGTCGCCGAGACCTCCCGCGCCGTGATCCGTGCCGCCCGTTCCACCGCCTCCGGGTTGAATGAGCATGCCATCGACAACGGGGTCCCGAAGATCGTGGCCCCCGGCCAAAACCCGAAACCGTGGATCGCGTCCTCGGCGATGAGCAGCGGAATCCCCAACCGGGTGGCGGCGGCAGCGTCGATGGCGTCGTCGATGGTCGCTGGATCGGTGTGCAGCAGCGAACCGACGGGGTGGCGCTCGATCACTCCGCGTGGATTGCTCCACGCAGGAAGCTGCATCATCTGCGCCACCTTCTCCGTCGTCGTCATCAAGGACATCAGGTCGATCACCCGGTCCTCGACGCTGGCCGTGGGGTCGCGGTGAATCTCACACTGGGTCATGACTGGTCTCCTTCGATGGGTGGGTGGGGCGTGGACCACCGGGGCGGCGGCTCACAGTCCGCCACCCGGATATTGTCGAGGAACTCGGCCGGCAGGCTGCGCCACGGTATCGCTGTAGCGCGAACTGTGCCCTCGACATGCCCGATTAGCGCAACTGGGCGACGTCCTCCCTCACCAGCACAGCGACCAGGAAGTCGCTGTCGGCCCGCCACGGGCGCAGGTCCCACGTCGAGAACGCCAGCTCGGGGACCAGACCGGCAGCCTGGGCGTCGGTGAAGAAGTCCGTGAATTCGTAGCCGCGACCCGCCCCGAAGCCGATCACGGCGCGGCCCTCGGGGGCCAGATGGCTGCCGAGGCGTCGCAGCACGTCGACGCGGGTGGAGGGGGCCAGGAACCCCATCACGTTCCCGGCCGAGAAGATGATGTCGAAATCTGCTCGGATGCCCATCGCGGGCAGATCCAGCTCCGCCAAGTCACCCACGACGAACGTCGCCCCGGGGCGCTCCTGCTCGGCGGATGCGATGAGCACCGGATCCAGATCCACCCCGACGACTTGATGGCCGCGCTCATGCAGCCAGCCCGCATGCCGACCGGGACCGCACCCCGCGTCGAGGATGCGCGATCCCCTCTGGGCCATCGCATCCACCATGCGGGCCTCACCGTAGAGGTCATGCCCCGCTGCCTCCATGATCTTGAACCGCTCGATGTAGCGGTGCGAGTGGTCGGGGTCGGCGGCGATCATGCGCGCCCACTTGCTTGGCTCAGGGCTCATGGAAGCCCATTGTGCTCGTGGTTCCCCTGGCTGTGCAACGGAACCTCAACCGGTGGGTCTGAGGCGCTACTGGTCTTGCTCTGCGTGCTCTGCGGTCACGTCTTTGGACGGGGCTGTCTGGGCCCACCAGTAGCCACACGCCGACAGCACCAGAGCAGCAGCGGCGCATAGCACCAGGCCATCAGGGAGAAGAAAGCCGCCCACCCGCACAGAACCAGTCAGCTGGGTCGTTGTGGGGCACGTCCTCAGAAGCCATGCTTCAGTATCGCGAACAATAATCCTGGCCGCTGCCTATGCAGCCGTCCAGCGTGGCTTGCTGACCGGTGATGGGAGCCCCCGGAGGGAGTCGAACCCTCGACCACTCGCTTACAAGGCGAGCGCTCTGGCCGCTGAGCTACGGAGGCGTGGCTCTCATTGTGCCAACTGAGCCGGCCTCCTGGGAAATCAGACGCCAGAGGCCGCCACGAAAAGCTGTCCCGAGCCTGAGGCTGCCACAGCCTCGCCAGCCGCGATGAACACCGCCTGACCAGGGCCGATGCGCATGACATCGCCGTCGCCCCGCATCTCGAATGATCCGGAGACCGCCAGACAGATGCGCCCGGTGTCGCCACGCGGCACCTGCAGGGTGCTGTCGTCGGTGGGTTGCAGAAGCCACAGCTCGAACTCTTCGAAGCTCGTCGGATAGACATATGTGCCGTCGGAGCCGGAGGCGGTGAGGACCTTGTCATCGGTGGGGGCAAAGCTGACCACATGCAGCAGTGCGTCGACATCAATGTGCTTGGAGGTCAGGCCGCAGCGAAGCACATTGTCGGAGTTGGCCATCACCTCAATTCCGGTGCCGCGCAGATAGCTGTGGATCACCCCGGCGGGCAGCGCCAGGGCCTGTCCCGGTTCGAGGGAGAATCGGTTGAGCAGCAACGCCGCCAATATGCTCGGGTCTGAGGGGAAATGCTCATCTAATTCCACGGCGGTGCGGGCGAAGAGCCCAAGCTCACCGGGGGCATCCAGATGGCGGACCGCGGCGCTGAGAACCTCATCCACCAGGTGGCGGCGCTCACCCAGGCTCAGCACATCCAGAACCACTTCCTGGAGTGCGGGCATCCCCTCCCGGTCTCTCAAAGGTCCGATAACTGATGCGAGTTCCTCGCCAACCCCTAATTCATCGAATAATCGGGCTGTCTCGTGTGGATCTCGGAAGCCCACCAGGGCCTCGAAGTTCGTCAGGGCGATGATCGTCTCTGGCTTTGGCCAGTCGTCTTTGAAAGAGCGTTCTGATGCGGTCAGGGGCACCCCCAACAGCGATTCGCGGGCGTGACCCTCGCGTGCCTGCTCGCGGGAGGGATGGGCCTGAAGGCTCAGGGGGGATGCGGCCGACAGGATCTTCACCAGGAAGGGCAGCCGTTTGCCGAATGTCTCAAGGACGGCCTGACCGAGGTCATCGGGGTGTTGCGACAGATGCTCTGAGAGAGTCTCACCCGTCAGAGTCGGGGAGTCCCCCAGGGGATGGGCCCCATACCACTGCTCCGCCCAGGGGTGGCCGTCCGCCTCCTGATGCAGCAGATTCGCGATGACATCCTTCGTTCCCCAGGGGTAGCTCTGACGCACCCCGAGCAGTTCCAGCATCGTGTGTTCCTCCAGGTAGACGACTCTGGCAAGAAGCCAGCGTCGCATTGGCAGATTTCACCAAACGTTACCTTCCTGAGATGCTGAATCCGGTCAGTCTGCGGGAAATGACATCGATGTGATTCTGGCTCTGGTGGTCGCGTACCATGGATGCCATGACCCAGGCAGCCCTTGAATCCCTGCTGACAGAGCGCGATGCCGAGATGCTCGATTTCGAGGAGCAGTGGTTCACCTTGGACGTGCCGAAGGAGCAGGCCATCATGGAGCGCTTCGGGTGCTCCTCGACACGCTACTACCAGAGGCTGAACAGCCTGATCGATGACCCCGCGGCCCTGGGGTACAAGCCGCTGCTGGTCAAGCGGCTGCGTCGCCAGCGCGCCCAGCGCCAGGCCGCTCGCTCCGCGCGCCGCCTCCACGGCTGAGCCTCTCGCGCAGGGGAATCGTACTCACCTCCGGGTATCCGCCCGCGCGCAGGCCTGCCTGCACCTCAAAGGGATTCGCGGATCCCCAGTTCCCCGTCCTGAGCCAGGACCACCCCATCGCCGCGACGTAGGCGGGCAGGAATGGCAGCCCGAGGCAGTATGCGTACTGCCAGGCGTGGGCGTCCTCATGCTCCAGAGCGCACGGCAGTCGTCGTTCAAGACCTGCCAGGTCGTCGCCGCAGATGATCACCACATTTCCCATCGTGAACGCTCCGGCCACAGGGAAGCGAGGGCGGTAGCCCTCCGCGAGAATCAGCCCGCCGGCCGCCCGCCGAAACCGGCAGCCCCCCGCGAGGCCTGTCAGCAGACCGAGCAGTGTTGACAAGTTGGCCACGTTTGCAGCCGCCCGGAGCCAATGGCGGAGTTCCATGGGGGAATCGTAGCCCAGCTCTTTGCACTCTCAGGGGTTGAGTGCTAAGAATGTAGTTAGCACTCGGGTGCTTCGAGTGCTACCGGGAGGGCTGGTGAGGCCAAGGGCCGTCCGTCGCGGGCACCGTTCCTTCCAGACAACGACAACCGGATTCCGGGGTTCTGCCCCGGCTGAACGGGAGGACTCCCGAAACACATGGCAAAACTCATTGAATTCAACGAAGAGGCCCGCCGCGGCCTGGAGCGGGGCATGAACACCCTCGCTGACGCGGTGAAGGTCACCCTCGGCCCCAAGGGCCGCAACGTCGTGCTTGAGAAGAAGTGGGGCGCCCCCACCATCACCAACGACGGCGTGTCCATCGCCAAGGAGATTGAACTCGACGACCCGTACGAGAAGATCGGCGCTGAGCTGGTCAAGGAGGTCGCCAAGAAGACTGACGACGTGGCCGGCGACGGCACCACCACCGCCACCGTCGTGGCGCAGGCGCTGGTTCGTGAGGGCCTGCGCAACGTCACTGCGGGTGCCAACCCCATGGCCCTGAAGAAGGGTATTGAGACCGCCGTGGCTGCGATCTCCGAGGAGCTGTCAGGGCTCGCCATCGACGTGGAGACCAAGGAGCAGATCGCCGCCACCGCATCCATCTCCGCCGCAGACCCCACCGTCGGCGAGATCATCGCTGAGGCCATGGACAAGGTCGGTAAGGAAGGCGTGATCACCGTCGAGGAGTCAAACACCTTCGGGCTGGAGCTTGAGCTCACCGAGGGCATGCGCTTCGACAAGGGCTACATCTCCCCGTACTTCGTCACTGACGCGGAGCGGATGGAGGCCACCCTCGACGACCCGTACATCCTGATCGCCAACTCCAAGATCTCCTCGCTGAAGGACCTCCTCCCGGTGCTGGAGAAGGTCATGCAGTCCGGGAAGCCGCTGCTGGTCGTGGCTGAGGACGTCGAGGGCGAGGCTCTCGCCGGCCTGATCGTCAACAAGATCCGCGGCACCTTCAAGTCCATCGCCGTCAAGGCCCCGGGCTTTGGTGACCGCCGCAAGGCCATGCTGGCCGACATCGCCATCCTCACCGGCGGTCAGGTCATCTCCGAGGAGGTTGGTCTGTCCCTGGATGCCGTCACGCTCGACCTCCTGGGCCGTGCCCGCCAGGTCATCGTCACCAAGGACGAGTGCACCATCGTCGATGGCGGTGGTGACCAGGCCCAGATTGAGGGGCGCGTCACCCAGATCCGCCGCGAGATCGAGAACTCGGACTCCGAGTACGACCGTGAGAAGCTGCAGGAGCGTCTTGCCAAGCTGGCCGGTGGCGTCGCCGTCATCAAGGTTGGCGCGGCCACAGAGGTGGAGTTGAAGGAGCGCAAGCACCGCATTGAGGACGCCGTCCGCAATGCGAAGGCGGCCGTCGAGGAGGGCATCGTCCCCGGTGGTGGTGTGGCGCTGCTGCAGGCTGCGAAGGCCGCGAAGATCGAGGGCCTCGACGCCGACGAGCAGGTCGGTGCGAACATCGTGCTCGCCGCTGCGCAGGCTCCGCTGCGTCAGATCGCCTCGAACGCCGGCCTTGAGGGCGGCGTCATTGCGGAGAAGGTCGCCGGGCTGGAGAAGGGCTTCGGCCTGAACGCCGCCACCGGCGAATACGTCAACATGGTGGAGGCCGGGATCATCGATCCGGCCAAGGTCACCCGGTCGGCGCTGCAGAACGCAGCCTCGATTGCGGCCCTGTTCCTGACCACTGAGGCCGTCATCGCGGACAAGCCCGAGAAGGCTCCTGCCGCTGGTGGCGCCCCGGGCATGGACGACATGGGCGGCATGGGCGGCTTCTGACCGTCTGCGACTCACGAAGGCGGGGGCTCCTGTGACTGGAGCCCCCGCCTTTGGCACACTGTGGGCGTGAGTCTGCTTGAGGTGATTGCCCTGCATGCGGCGGATGCCCAGCGGGCCGAGGAGGGCGGTGCCGACCGGGTCGAGTTGCTCGGCACCATGGATGAGGACGGCCTCTCCCCGGAACCCGCGCTGATGGCGAAGGTCCGCCGCGCCACGTCCATCCAGATCCGCCCCATGGTGCGGCTGCGCGCCGGTTTCCGCACCGATGGAGGGGAGTTCACCCGCTTGAGAGGGCTGATCTCCACCTATCGTGATGAGGGAGCCGACGGTGTCGTCCTCGGTTTCCTCAACGGCTACGCCGGCGTTGACCTGGAGGTCTGCCATGCACTCGTGGCCGACGGGGACTTTCCCTGGACCTTCCATCGGGCCATCGACAACTGTCTTGAGATCGACGATGCCTGGCGGGACCTGCTGAGCCTTCCCCGGCTGGATCAGGTGCTCACCGCGGGATCGTCCCGGGGGGTGGCTTTCGGCTTGGATGATCTGGTGGCCCGCGCCAGTTCCAGCGGTCGCGTCGCCCAGCTCATCATGGCCGGTGGCGGACTGCAGCCGGAGCATGTCCCGTGGCTTGTGCGCTCCGGGGTCCGTGCCTTCCATATCGGCTCACCCGCCCGTCCCGGGGGCAGCTACAAGGCCTACGTGGATCCGGAGCTGGTGCGGACCTGGCGGGAGCTGATCGACGACCAGGTGGCTGCGGAACAGCAGCGGGACGGCGGATGATGCGGCCGGTGAAGCGGCGATCAGGGGCGCGGGTGCTGCTGATGGCGGGTGGGGAGGTGCTGCTCATCAACGACACTGATCCCGGAGTCCCGGGGAGTAGCTGGTGGGTGGTTCCCGGTGGTGGGCTGGAGCCTGGCGACTCGCCTCCCGAGGCGGCCTGCCGTGAGGTGGCGGAGGAAACCGGTCTGCGCCTTGAGCCTGCGCAGCTCACCGGACCCGTGGCATATGGTCAGGCCTGTCATGGCTTCTCCGACCGCATCCGGTATCAGCGCGACGTCTTCTTCCTGGCCCGCGTCGAGCATTTCAATCCGGTGGATGCCGGCTGGACGCGGGTGGAGCGGACCCGTCTGAGGGGCTTCGGGTGGTTTCGGCTTGATGCGCTGCCGGGGAGCGTGTGGCCCTCACGGCTCACTGAGGTGGCTGAGTCCCGTCCGGAGCGGCCTCTGGACTTGGGGGAATATGAGGAGTCAACCGTTCCGCTGAGCGCGGCTGAATGGGAGAAAGTTCGGGGGCTTCCTTGACCCGGTTCACCGCGGTCTCCTGCTGAGGCCGATGAGAAGGCTCCCGACGCTGAGACCGATTCCTGTCCACCGGAGCAGGAAGGTCAGCGGCGGGAGCCCTCCATACAGCAGCGGCAGCATGGCTATCATGCCTGCCCCGATGGCTCCGAAGCCCAGCTGCCTGCCGTATCCCTCCGTGCGCAGCAGCAGCCCGCCGCCGGCGATGAACAGCCAGGGCGCGGCTGAGGGGAGGAAGGTGCCGAAAAGGAAGCTGAAACCCGCGATCACGTAAAAGGTGCGCTGGGCGCTGGTGACTGCGGGAATGGGCTGCGGAGGTGCGGCATACGGGGCTCCGGGAAATGGTGGGGCCCCCGGGGTGTCCAGGCGGGCTGCAGGATGCGGTGGGGCCGTCTGCCCTGTGGAGCCCGTCGTGGTCACTGTGGTCACGGCGAAGGGCGTGTGCGGGTTGCGCGGCCCGTAGCCGGGGGTGGTGGTCAGCAGCGCGGAGCGCACCTCGAACGGCGCCGCCGGGTTCCGGTTCGTTGTGGGTGGCGTTCCGAGCGCGTTCAGGGGAGGAGCCTGCGGCATCGGTGCGAAGCCAGAGGGCTGGGGAACAGCACCGGGCGTGTCGGCGCTGTATGGGGCCGCCACGGGCAGGGGGTCTGCGACTGGGGAGGCGAAGCCGTCGGGCCGCTCGATGGGAGCGTATGCTGCGCCGTCAGTCCAGGTAGCCATGCGGCCAAGGATAGTGGGGGAGCCGGTCCCCGCCGAAGCTGCGTGAGCACCGGTGCTGATCACTTGTCCCTCGGGAGCCCCAGAAGGATGACTGCGCAGAATCAGTGCGCGTAATGTTCATTTCGCATCGCAAAGTGAGCGATTTGGTGGCTGAGAATGTGAGGAGTCCAACGATGGAAGTTGTCATCTGCGCCGACGACGCCGAGGTGGGGCGGGTTGCCGCAGAACGTGTCATCACCTGGTTGAGGGGCGTCGCGAGGCCGGTCCTCGGCCTGGCCACGGGAAGCTCACCGCTGTCGCTCTACGCTGAGCTGGCGCACCGTGCCGATGCCGGTGAGGTGGACCTAGCCAACGGCATGGGCTTTGCCCTGGATGAATACGTCGGCATCGATCCCGCGCATCCGCTCAGCTACCGGCAGACAATCAACCGCACGGTCGTGGAGCCCCTCCACATGAATCCTGCGCAAGTTCATGTTCCTGACGGCATGGCTGAGAACCTGGCGGCCGCGGCTGCCGAATACGATGCCGCGATCCGTGCGGCAGGCGGTGTCGATGTGCAGGTGCTGGGCATCGGCGGCAACGGGCACATCGGGTTCAACGAACCCACCTCCGCACTCGACTCCCGGACCCGCGTCAAGACGCTCACCCAGCAGACTCGTGCTGACAACGCGCGATTCTTCGAGAAGAGCGAGCAGGTTCCCACCCATTGCGTCACCCAGGGCCTGGGCACCATCAGGGAGGCGCGGCACATCGTGATGGTGGCGACCGGCGCTCACAAGGCCGATGCGGTGGCCTCCATGGTGGAGGGGCCGGTCACGGCGATGTGCCCGGCCTCAGTCCTCCAATTCCATCCGGGAACTCTGGTGGTGGTTGATGAGGCTGCCGCCTCAAAGCTGAGGATGGGAGAGTATTTCCGTCACATCCAGGAGCACATGATCTGAGACTCTTCCCCACCTTCTCGCGTTTCGTCGTTGTCTGCGGCAAGATAGACTGGCCTGCCAGCTTCACTAACGAGGGAGAGCCCGATCATGCCCACCGGAAAGGTCCGCTTCTTTGATGCCGAAAAGGGCTTTGGGTTCATCTCCAAGGACGGCGGTGGCGATGTCTTCGTGCGCGTCGGCGTGCTGCCCGACGGAGTGACCAGTCTGAGGCCCGGACAGAAGGTCGAATTCGGAGTCGTCGAGGGGCGCAGGGGTGAGCAGGCGCTGTCCGTCAGGCTGATCGACGCCCCGCCGTCGCTCTCCAAGGCCTCCCGCAAGAAACCGCAGGATATGGCTGTGATCATTGAGGACCTCATCAAGATGCTCGACTCCCTGGGCAATGGCTATCGGCATGGCCGCCACCCCGACGGCAGACATGGCGCGAAGATCGCCGCGGTGCTGCGTCGCGTCGCCGACGAGTTGGAGCTGTGAGCGTGACCGTCGCGAAACTTGACCCGGTCGCCGTGGCTGCGGTCAGCCTGGCTCGTGCAGCCGCCGTCGAGACCGGCGGCGAGTCGTCCGTCGGTGAGCATCTCGGGGTGGTTGCTGACGCAGAGCGTGTCGTCACCCACTTCTTCGCATGCCTGCTGCCCGGCTACCCCGACTGGCACTGGGCTGTCACACTGGTCCGGGCCTCCAGGGCTCGCGTCGCCACCGTCAACGAGGTGGTCCTGCTGCCCCAGCCCGGATCGTTGATCGCGCCCGACTGGGTGCCGTGGGAGCAGCGAATCCAACCCGGCGACATCGCCCCGGGTCTGCTGATGGCAACCCCCGACAACGACCCGCGACTCGAACCCGGTTTTGCCGCCACCGATCTGCCGGCTGACGCCAATCCGGCCGAATGGGCGCAGCTGCGCTCCACCGTCGCAGAGCTGGGACTCGGGCGGGAGCGAGTGCTGTCCCTCGCCGGACGTGACTCCGCTGCCGAACGCTGGTTGGCAGGGGCTCCCGGCGCCACGGATGAGGGCAGCCGCCATGCCCCGGCAGCCTGCTCCTCGTGTGGCTATTTCGTTCCGCTGCGGGGCTCGCTCGGCACGCTGTTCGGGGCATGCGCCAACGAGTACTCGCAGTCGGATGGGCATGTGGTCAGCCTCGACCACGGCTGCGGAGGGCACTCGAATGTCGTAGCCGCCGAACGTCCCAGGGAATTGCCGGAACCGGTGTTCGACACGATCGGGATCGACGACCAGCTCTTCGACTAGTGCGGCGATCGGCATATTCCCTGTGCGGCAATGCCGTTTTGGGGTGCATCACGTCTAAGATTCCGGCACGTGGTCATGAAATCACCCAAAGCCGCACGACGGTTGAACAGAGGCGCTGACGTTCCCGCAACCGGGTCTTGGCTTGAGCGCTATTTCCACATTGCGAAGCGTGGCTCATCGGTTGCCCAGGAGGTGCGCGGTGGCCTGGTGACGTTTTTCGCGATGGCCTACATCATCGCGCTGAATCCCCTGATCATCGGCACCTCATCGGACAGGGACGGCAACCTGATCTCTGGGGCACCCAAGTTCCTGGATGAGGCCATGACCCAGGTGGATACAGCTGCTGTTGGGGCGTCCATCGCGATGGTGGCAGCCGCAACTGCTCTGGTCGCCGGGCTCATGACGCTGCTTATGGGCTTCATCGGGAGATTCCCCATCGGCATGGCCACCGGGCTGGGGCTCAACGCCCTGGTCGCCTACGCCCTCGCCCCGCAGATGACGTGGCCTCAGGCCATGGGGCTCGTGGTCTGGGAGGGCATCCTGATCGCGATTCTGGTGCTCACCGGCTTCCGGACGGCGGTGTTCAAGGCCGTCCCGAAAACCCTGCGCACCGCCATCTCCGTCGGCATTGGCCTGTTCATCGCTTTCGTCGGGCTCATCAACGCCGGGGTGGTGCGCAAGCCAGCCGGGTCTCCGCCCGTCGAGCTCGGCATCGGCGGGTCCCTGTCAGGCTGGCCGATCCTCGTCTTCGTCGCCGGGCTGTTCCTGCTGATCGCGCTGCAGGTCCTGAAGGTCAAAGGCGCCATGCTGATCTCCATCATCTCCGCGACGGTGCTGGCCATCATCGCCGAGGCCATCGGGAAGATCGGCCCGCACGTCGGTGAGCAGAACCCCACGGGATGGGCGCTCAACGTGCCCTCCCTGGCGAACTTCTCCCTGCCGGACCTCGGCCTGCTGCTGCGAGTCGACATGATGGGGGCATTCATCGTCGACGGCGAGTTCAGTCTCCCGACGTTCCTGGCCCTGATGGTGCTGGTGTTCTCGTTGCTGCTGGCCGACTTCTTCGACACGATGGGCACGGTGGTTGCCGTTGGCTCAGAGGGTGGTTTGCTGGACGACGAGGGCATGCCGGACCACGTCACCGGGATTCTCCTGGTCGACTCGCTGGGTGCGGTTGCGGGTGGTCTCGGATCGGTGTCCTCGAATACCTGCTATGTCGAGTCGACAGCCGGTGTGGGGGAAGGGGCGCGCACCGGCCTGGCGTCAGTTGTCACGGGCTGTGCCTTCCTGGCCGCGGTCCTGCTCACACCGATCGTGAACATCGTTCCCTCGGAGGCTGCCGCTCCGGTGCTGGTGTTCGTCGGTTTCCTCATGATCGCTCAGGTTGTGGACGTCGACTGGAATGATCCCGAGGTGGGGATTCCAGCGTTCCTAACCATCGTCCTGATGCCCTTCTCCTACTCCATCACCGTGGGGATCGGCATCGGATTCCTCGCCCATGTGTTCATCAAGGTGATTCGCGGGCACGGTAGGAGGGTTCATGCCCTGATGTATGTGGTGGCCGCACTGTTCATCATCTACTTCCTCCAAGGTCCCCTTCTCGCCCTGATCAGGTAGGTGGGATCCACGGACGTCAGCCAAAGGTAGGACTTGGGCACTAGTCCTCGCCGGGGAAGCTCATGTAGGCTGGCAGCCGATGATTGAAGTTTCATCAATGGGCTTCGACCCCATCATGAAAGGAACCCCATGAAGACAGCCAAAATTTCCGGATTGATCTCTTTCGTCGCCGGCATCCTGATGATCATCGCCGGAGCGTTCTCCTGGGGGATCACCTCAACCCAGCTGGCATCTGAGAACATCACGGTGGCCCAGGATGCGCAGTCCTTCGCAGGACAGAAAGTCACCGGACCACTGACGGCATTCGCACAGGCTGAGGCGGTCAAGAAGCACACCATGGCGGCCAGCCAGGGCCTGACCTACGCCGAGCTCGGCCAGAAGGTGCAAGAGGCCCAAGCCTCCGGCGACACCGCGACCGCAGAGCAGCTGCAGAAGACTCGTGACATGGTGGAGACCGGCAACTTCGTCCGCGCCTCCCTGTTCACCTCGGTGATGGCCTTCGGGGTGTCCCTCTTGGTCATGGGCGTCGGCCTGATCCTCAGCATCATCGGCTGGGCGCTGTTCCGGCTCTACCATCACCACCAGGCAGAGGCGGCCTCTGCTGGTCAGGAGTGAGCTTCTCCCCGCGAACCCGTTACTCTAGGGCGCATGTTTGAGAAGGTCCTTGTCGCCAACCGTGGCGAGATCGCTGTCCGGGGCATTCGTGCCGCCTTCGAGCTGGGTGCGAAGACCGTTGCGGTCTTCCCCTACGAGGACCGCAACGCCGACCATCGGGTGAAGGCCTCCGAGTCCTATCTGATCGGCGAGGAGGGGCATCCCGTCCGCGCCTACCTCGACGTCGATGAGATCATCCGCGTCGCCAAGGAGTCGGAGGCCGACGCCATCTACCCCGGATATGGATTCCTGTCGGAGAACCCCGATCTGGCAGCGGCCTGCCAGGCCAACGGCATCACCTTCGTCGGACCCTCGGCAGAGGTGCTGGAACTGGCGGGAAACAAGGTCCGGGCTCTGGAGCAGGCCCGCAAGGCGGGGGTCCCCACCCTGCGTTCGACGCCTCCCTCGACTGACGTCGACGAGTTGACTGCCGGTGCTCAGGAGATCGGGTTCCCCGTGTTCATCAAGGCGGTCGCGGGCGGCGGCGGCAGGGGCATGCGGCGCGTCGAAAGCCAGGACAGGTTTGCAGACGAGTTGCGCTCCGCGATGCGGGAGGCAGAGGGGGCCTTCGGCGACCCGACCGTCTTCATAGAGCAGGCCGTGTCCGCGCCCCGACACATTGAGGTGCAGATCCTGGCCGACAATACGGGAGACACCGTTCATCTCTTCGAGCGGGACTGCTCCATTCAGCGCCGCCACCAGAAGGTGATCGAGATCGCGCCAGCCCCCCACATCAGCGACGAACTCCGGGCCGCGCTCACCGCGGACGCTGTCAAGTTCGCCAAGGCCATCAACTACACCTGCGCGGGCACCGTCGAGTTCCTGGTGGAGACCTCCGGTCCACGGGCCGGAAGCCACGTCTTCATCGAGATGAACCCCCGTATCCAGGTGGAGCACACCGTCACTGAGGAGGTCACGGACGTCGACCTGGTGCAGGCCCAGCTGCGGATCGCCGCAGGGGAGACCCTGGCCGACATCGGAATCCGTCAGGACGAGCTGCGGATTCGTGGGGCGGCCCTGCAATGCCGCATCACCACCGAGGACCCCGCGAACTCGTTTCGTCCCGACACGGGGGTCATCAGCACCTACCGCTCCGCCAATGGCGCGGGCATCCGGCTTGACGGCGGCACCACCGGGACGGGCGTCGAGATCAGCCCGCACTTCGACTCGCTGTTGGTGAAGCTTACATCCAGGGGACGCACCCTCTCCGATGCGATCGTGCGCGCCCGCCGCGCCCTGGCTGAGTTCCGGGTCCGCGGCGTCGAGACGAACATCCCATTCCTCCGCGCAGTGTTGGAGGATCCCGACTTCAGCAAGGGGGAGGTGACGACCTCTTTCATTGATGAGCGCCCCCACCTGTTGAGCTCCCGCACCCCCGCAGATCGTGGCACGAAGCTGGCACGGTTCCTGGCAGATGTGACCGTCAACCAGCCGAACGGCCCCGCGCCCACCACGCTGGAGGCAGCTGGCAAGCTGCCGAGGAACCTGCCCGGCGGGGACATCCCCGACGGGTCGAGGCAGCGGCTGCTGGCACTCGGTCCCGCCGGTTTCGCCCGCGCGCTGCGTGAACAGGATGCGGTCGGCGTGACGGACACCACCTTCCGCGACGCCCATCAGTCGCTGCTGGCCACACGAGTCCGCACCCGCGACCTGGTGGCCGTCGCCCCCGCCCAGGCCAGGCTGTTGCCAGGGTTGTTTTCGGTGGAATGCTGGGGTGGGGCGACCTACGATGTGGCGTTGCGGTTCCTCGGGGAGGACCCGTGGGAGCGACTGGCGAAGTTGCGGGCCGCCATGCCGAACCAGAATCTGCAGATGCTGCTGCGTGGCCGCAACACCGTGGGCTACACCCCGTACCCGACGGACGTCACCCGCGCCTTCGTAGCGGAGGCGGCCGAGGTCGGCATCGACATCTTCCGGATCTTCGACGCCCTCAACGACATCGACCAGATGCGTCCCGCCATTGATGCCGTCGTCCAGGACACCAGCGCCGTCGCGGAGGTAGCGCTGTGCTACACCGCCAATCTGCTAGACCCGGCCGAACACACCTACACCCTGGACTACTACCTGCGGCTGGCTGAGCAGATCGTCGCCGCCGGGGCTCACATCCTAGCGATCAAGGACATGGCGGGGCTGCTGCGACCGGCAGCTGCGGCCCGGCTCGTCGCGGCGCTCCGGGAGCGTTTCGACCTGCCCGTGCATCTACACACCCACGACACAACAGGCGGTCAACTCGCGACGCTGATGGCCGCCATCGAGGTGGGCGTCGATGCCGTGGACGTCGCGAACTCCGCGATGGCCTCCACCACCTCCCAGCCTCCGATGTCGGCGCTGCTGATGGCCCTTGAGGGCACCCCGAGAGCCCCCGGGATCGACCCGCAGGCGGTGCTGGACCTGGAGCCCTACTGGGAGGCGGTGCGGAAGGTCTACCAGCCCTTCGAATCCGGGCTGCCCGCGCCGACGGGACGTGTGTACAGCCATGAGATCCCCGGTGGGCAGCTGTCGAACCTGCGGCAGCAGGCCATCGCGCTCGGCCTGGGGGACAAGTTCGAGGCGATTGAGGAGATGTACGCGGCGGCCGACAAGATCCTGGGCCGCCCCACGAAGGTCACGCCGTCGTCGAAGGTGGTGGGAGACCTGGCCCTCCACCTTGTGGCCGTCGGCGCTGATCCCGCGGAGTTCGAGGCTGATCCGCGACGCTTTGACCTGCCTGACTCCGTGATCGGCTTCCTCAACGGCGAGCTGGGGGAGCCAGCTGGGGGCTGGCCGGAGCCTTTCCGCGCCCAGGCCCTAGAAGGACGTCGCCAGCCACCACGGGTCACGGAGGTTCCCCCCGAGGACCTGGAGCGTCTGGCAGCCCCCGGCGTTGAACGGCAGCAGACCCTCAACCGGCTGTTGTTCCCCGGGCCGACGCGCGAGTTCCGGCAGCGCCGCGACGACTTTGGGGACATCTCTCTGCTGCCGACCGTGCCCTACCTGTATGGGATGCAGCCCGGTGCCGAGTATCCCGTGACGCTGGAGAAAGGTGTCACGCTGCTGCTGGGTTTGGAGGCCATCGGAGCCCCGGACAAGCGGGCGAAACGCACCGTCATGACCCGGTTGAACGGTCAGCTGCGGCCCGTCAGGGTGCGTGACCTGTCCCTGGACTCGGAGGTGGCCTCTGCGGAGAAGGCCGACCCGAACAACCCCGGGCATGTCGCAGCCCCCTTCGCTGGAGCCGTGACGGTCACCGTCGCGGAAGGCGACGAGGTTGCCGCCGGAGACCAGATCGCCACCATCGAGGCCATGAAGATGGAGGCCGCCATCAACTCCCCGGCCACGGGAATCGTGCAGCGGGTGGTGCTCAAGGGCACCACCCCGCTGGAGGGCGGCGACCTAGTGGTGGTCATCGGCTAGCTGCTGGAGTCGATGACGACGACATCGGCCTCCCCGGGCAACTGCTCCAGGAAGGTGAGCACCCCGGGGAGGAACTCGCGGGTGGCATCGTCGACGGTGTCCAGGTCGATCTCTCGGAGCGCCTCATCGGTGGCCTTGGCGTGGTCATGCCTGTTGTATCCGGTGCGCATCCCCTGCAGAGGCTGAAGCGGTATGCCCAGGTTGCGTTCCCTCAGCCGGCTGATCGACAGGTCTGAGCTGAGCCCACGCCGCGCCAGATCGAACTCGATGGAGTCCAGGCGGCGGTATTCCACGATCGCGGAGACCTGTGACAGCTCCTCCAGCCATGCCGACAACAGCTCCCAGGACTGCTCCACCCGGTCCTGCTCGACGAAACCGCCTGCCAGCAGGGTCTCAACGTCACGTGGGAGGGGGCGAGACGGGTCCACCTCCAGGTTGGGATCACGTTTGAAAAGTCCCCAGCGTCGTTTCACGGTTGGGGCGGGATATCGTTTGGCGTACATCGCCGTGAGCTCCGCCGCAACATCCGGCGGAGCGCCGAAGATGTCTCGCACATCATCAATGGCGATGCCGAAGAGCTTCATCGCACGCATGATCCAAGCCTAACCCCTTTATCTTCCCAGTATGCTGGCGAACACCATGAGATCCATCCGTCGTTTTGCCGCAGCCATAGTGGCGTTCGCCTGTGTGACGTTCAGCGCCCAGCCTGCCCAGGCAGACGAGGTCACCATCCCTGATGGCAGCGCTCCAGTGACCGGCCTCGCCTACGACGGCTCTTCTGAACGGCTGTTCGCGGTTTCTGAAGCTGAGGGTGCCGCCATCGTCGTGGTGGATAAGGCCGGCCAGCGAGTGGGGACCGTCAGCTACTCAGCTTCTCCCACATCGGTGCAGGGGCTTGCCCTTCACCAGGATCAGCTCTACGTGGGGGATATCGGCGACGCCAGCCGTCAGCGCGACAAGATCACGATCTACCGCATGTCACCGAAGGTGGGCTCTGACGTCGCCTATCAGGCGTACGACTTCTCCTACCCTGATGGCCCACATGATGCCAAGGCCCTGCTGGTCTCCGGGAAGGGGCGCATCTACATCGTCACTGACGGTGAGAGTCCGGGCGTGTACCGGGCGAACCTCGATCCGTCTCGCTCATCGGTGAACCGATTGGAGCGGGCTGCTGACGCCCCTGCGGGAGTGACGGATGCGGTGTTCCTCTCCGACGGCTCCACTATCCTGCTCCGCACGGCCAGCGGCATCCAGACCCTGGACGCCTATGAATGGCGGACCCTGGCGACCGTCACCTACGTCGGTGCTCCGGAGGCGGAGTCGCTGACCAGTTTCCGTGAGGGCAGGATGCTGGTGGGAGCCGGCCCGTTGCTGCGCGACGAGGAGGTGCCGGCTCAGGACGGCACCGTGACCATCGAATCGGACCCGAGTGCGTCGCCTGGCGAGCCCACCCCCAGCGAGTCGCCGGCCTCCACCCCGGCGGAGGAAGAGGTTCCCGACGGCCCAACGGAGAACACCTCGAAGAAACCACGGCGCGGCGGCACGATGCTCGCCCTCGGTGCGGCCGCTGTCCTGGCGCTCGCATGCGGTGGATTGGTTCTGCTACGTCGTCGCTGAGACCACGTGGTCGATGCAGGCGGTGAGCGCCTCGACATCGGCCAGATCCACGGAGGCGTAGGCCCCGATCCGCAGCTGGTTGCGTTGCAGCGCACGGTAGGGGTCGATGTCCACGATGCCCGCGGCACGCAGCTCCGCGATCACCTGTGAGGCATCCACCTCGGGCACCAGGTCTATGGTTGCCACGACGGGGGAGCGGTGCGTCGGATCCGTGACAAACGGGGAGGCGAACTTGGAGGCCTCAGCCCAGGCATACAGGTGATCGGTCATCGCACGGCACCGGGCCTCAGCAGCGGAGATGCCTCCGAGGGACAGCAGCCAGGTGATCTGAGCCTCCAACAGCAGGAGCGTTGTGAGTGCCGGGGTGTTGAGGGTCTGGTCCTTGCGTGAGTTCTGGACCGCGGTCTCCAGGCTCAGCGACTCGGGTATCCAACGGCCGGAGGCGGCGATCCGGGAGGCGCGCTCCAGCGCCGTGGGGGAACAGAACGCCAGCCACAGCCCACCATCGGAGGAGAGGTTCTTCTGCGGGGCGAAGTAGTACACATCCGTCGCCGCGATGTCGGCGGACATCCCGCCTGCTGCCGATGTCGCATCGATCAGATTGAGGCCGTCGCCGATGCGGGTCACCGGCGCAGCAGCCCCCGTCGACGTCTCGTTCTGTGCCCATGCCACGACATCGGCGTCGCCAGGCTCCGGCAGGACGACCTGGCCCGGGGCGCACTCCGTGACGAGTGGATCCTCCAGAAATGGCGCACGGGCAGCGGCTCGCGTGAACTTCCGAGTGAACTCCCCGAAGACGGCGTGCGCAGAGCGCCGCTCAATCAGCGAGCAGACCGCGACATCCCAGAACACCGTTGAGCCTCCATTGCCCAACACCACCTCATAGCCCTCCGGCAGCTGGTACAGCTCGGCCAGGCCCTCCCGGACTGAGGCGACGAGCTGTTTCACGGGGGCCTGCCGGTGCGACGTGCCGAGCAGGTCACGGCGCGAGACCAGGTGTTCGAGGGCCTCTGGGCGGATTTTCGCGGGGCCGGAACCGAAACGGCCATCGGCGGGGAGCAGTTCTGTGGGGATTGCGATCACCCCGGTATTCTCCCACCTCATGACAAAGGTGCAGGCAGGACGGGCTGTGACGCCCGCAGGGGTGGTCGAGGGCGCGACGATAGAAATCGACGACGGGCGGATTACCGCCATCCATGCGGGGGAGCCCCGCGACGGGCTGTGGGCGGTTCCCGGCTTCGTCGACACGCACTGCCACGGGGCCGTCGGGGTGAGTTTCGGTGACATGGATCGGGATGCAAACCTGCGGGCTATCCACTACCACCGCAGTCAGGGCAGCACCACCCTGTTCGCATCCACCGTTACGGAGCCCATCGAGAAGCTGGAGGCCCAGAGCCGGGTGCTGCGGGAACTCGTCGAGGCGGGTGAGCTGGATGGCATCCACCTGGAGGGACCGTTCCTGGCGGAGGAACGTAAGGGAGCCCATGATGCGGCCCTGCTGCGTGATCCGGAGCCAGAGCTCGTGGAGCGGCTGATCACCGCCGGGGGCCCTGCGCTCAAGATGATCACCCTGGCTGTTGAACGCCACCACGCCGAGGCGGCTACCCGTCGCCTCACCGAGGCCGGGGTGAAGGTGGCCTTCGGACACTCTGATGCCGACGACTCCAAGACCGCGGAGTCCATCGGCTGGGGTGCGTGCGTCGCAACCCATCTGTTCTCTGCCATGCGTCCCATCCACCACCGTGAGCCCGGCCCGGTTCCGGTGCTTCTCAGCGACGACCGGGTGATGTGTGAGCTGATCTGCGACGGCATCCATCACCGCCCCGTCATCGCGAGAATGGCCATCGACGCCGCCACCGTGGATCGCGTCTGCCTCGTCACTGACGCGATGAGCGCCACCGGGCAGGGCGACGGCCGATACGTCCTGGGGGAGCTTGCCGTCGAGGTCCGTGACGGCACCGCGAGACTGGTGACTGATGACGGCTCCGTGGGCTCCATCGCCGGCTCTACCCTGACCATGGCCAAGGCCTTCGAGTTCGTGGTGGGCGAGGTGGGCCTAAGTATCCCGGAGGCCGCCCACATCGCGGCCACCACCCCCGCGCGATGGCACGGGCTGACTGAGGTCGGGACGCTGGAGGTGGGCAAACGAGCCGACATCTGCCTTGTCGATGACCGCGGCCACCTGCGACAGGTGTGGCGACGCGGTCAGCTGATTGGCTGAGCCTGGACGGTTGGCGACGCTGGTTCGCGTTAAATCGCTTGTCTCGGCGATACTCGCACTACGATTGCAACTCAAGGAGGTCATTGAACGGCGATGAGTGAGCTGATCGACACCACGGAGATGTACTTGCGGACGATCTATGAGCTGCTGGAGGAGGGCGTGCCCCCGTTGCGCGCCCGGATCGCGGAGCGGCTCCACCAGTCCGGGCCGACGGTGTCGCAGACGGTGGCGCGCATGGAACGCGACGGTCTGCTGTCCGTCGCCACTGACCGCACCATCAAGCTCACTCCCAAGGGAGCGAAGCTGGCCCGCAACGTGATGCGCAAGCATCGCCTGGCGGAATGCCTCCTCACCGAGGTGATCGGCCTGGAGTGGGAGAAGGTTCATGACGAGGCTTGCCGTTGGGAGCACGTCATCTCCGAGGATGTTGAGGCCCGTCTCCTGACGATCCTCAAGACTCCCACCCGCTCCCCGTACGGCAACCCCATCCCCGGGCTGCAGGACTTGGGGGTTCAGCACAAGCACGTGCCGTTCAGGGAGGGGGTGGTCCCGCTGTCGCAGCTGGTGCCAAACCGTGGCGAGATCACAGCGACCCTGGAGCGGATGAGTGAGAACATCCAGGCGGACTCCGAAGTGCTGGCCGCCATCGCAGGGCTTGGGCTCAAACCGGGGGTCGAGTTTGTGGTGCGCCGCTCCGGCATCGACCTGCGCTTCAGCGTTGGGGATGAGGCCGTCACCCTGGACGAGGCCGTTGCCGAGTTGCTGTTTGTTACCGCCCCGGGGGAGTGAGGCGAGCCGCCGCCCAGGCGGGCTGATCGATCACCGGAGAGCCCGCCTATACCCCTGGGGGAATAACATTGGGTCGGGTAGCGTTGACGAGGACGAACCGACGATCACAGAACACGGAATGAGGAAACATGGCAACTGTCAATCTCACCAAGGAGACCTTCGAGTCCACCGTCACCGGCAACGACGTCGTCCTTGTCGACTTCTGGGCCTCATGGTGCGGCCCCTGCCGTCGCTTCGCCCCCATCTTCGAGGAGGCCTCCGGACGGCATGAGGACGTGGTGTTCGGCAAACTCGACACCGAGGCTGAGCAGGAACTGTCCCTGGCCCTCGACATTCAGTCCATCCCCACCGTTATGGCTTTCCGCGCCGGTGTGCTGGTGTTCCGGCAGGCGGGCACCCTCACCGGCTCCCAGCTGGACGACCTGATCTCCCAGGTGAAGTCCCTCGATCCGGAGAAGATCAAGGAAGAGGCCCAGAAGGGGAACTGACCCAAGACGCCGTCGCCGGCACGCATCCTGTGTATGGGAGGTGTGCCGGCGAATCGGGTTCGGGCAGGGAGCTGGGGAGGATTCTTGGCTGCTCAGGATGAGAACTGTGCCCGAGGGGTCGCCTTTCGCGCCCGTGTCTGAGAACCTGCTGACATGCGAATCGTCATTGGAGCACCCACCAACGGAACAGTCCTCAAAGACGCGCTCAGGAAGCACTTGGAGGGCGATAGCCGCGTCAGCGCCGTCATCGACCTGTCTGAGCCCGGCATCACCTACCCGGAGCTCTCCTTCCGGGCGGGTCAGACCATCATCGACGGGCAAGCCGATCGTGGCATCCTGGTGTGCGGAACTGGCATCGGAACCGCCATCGCCGCCAGCAAGGTGAACGGGATACGCGCCGCGACGGCCCACGACCTCCTCACTGTTCGTGGATCAGTGGAGAACTACGACGCGCAGATTCTGTGTATGGGGCAGAACATCATTGCGCCGCCTGCCGCCCAGGCGCTGGTCGATGTCTGGCTTGATCTGCGTCATGACCCGACCAGCAGCTACGGCCCGAAAGTCGGTGAAATCGTGGCCTACGAGGCGCAGCGCTGAAGAATCCGCCCCGCAGCCTGGAGCGTATAGGCGCTTGAGTGGGCTTGGGCCGAGTGCTTCGAGTGCCACTGTCCAGCGAAACGCTGAGCACTCCAGACATTGCCTTATAGTTAACTAAGAGGACGAAGCATCGGTCGACTTCGGAAGAGATTCTGATGCTATGCAGATCTGCTGTAGAAAGGTGGAAAGCATATAGTGTGCGCTTAGATAGTTTATTAGGAACTTTTGAAATTAGAGATCCTCGTTCTTTTATCGATGCTGCCTGGCCATGTTTGCGAGAATTCGGCACTACTGATGGAGCGATAATTGCTGCTTGCTGGCTTATCCAAGATCGTATTGAAATATACTCAGAGTAAAGTGAGCTGAGTTTAGTGATATGAATGGTGAGGGCGGAAAATGGAAGCGTTTTGTTTTTGCCTACTCCGCTAATATTAGCGCTGAACGGATATTGGATTTAGTCATTCCGGTAATTTCCATATCTCTTACGGGAGGAATTCGGTATGCGACCACTTATATCGCTGCTAATAGCGTACCTCGGCTAGTAGTAGGGCCGTTGCTTGTAAAAATAATCCAGGAGAACCCTAGACGTTCTTGGTGTGCCTATGGAAACTGGATACAGGCGGTTGCATTTGGGATTCTAGCCATTTCCTTCTCTATGGGGATTTTGAATACTTGGCATTTTATTGCTGCTGGGCTTATCGGTGGGGTGGGGGCAGGAATCTTTGGAGTTGCTCTACAAGCAACGGTAAAAAATATTCTACCCAAGAAGGAGCTTTCTTCTGCCAACTCGACACTTGAAGTAATTGATTCTTTGTTCACTTTAGTGATTCCTGTATTTGCAGGATATCTGGTCGAAACTTTCGGAGCGACGCTTATCTTGGCTTTTGGGTCGGGAATATTCATGTCTGCTGGACTATTGCGTATGGGGCTACTTGCCGGCGAGAATGAGAGTGGTAACAGTAAAGGCCCGAAAAAAGTTACGTTTAGATCCTATCTAAGAGGCTTTTTCGATGCTCTGGTGATTCCTTTTTTGGGGGATGAAAGAAGGCTGATTACTGTAAGCTCTCTATGCCTCAGCTCTATCAGCTTGTTGCTCATCCCTGTTGCTTCTTCTCAACTTAGCTTTCTGGGGGGTGGTCCTTCCTTGATCGGTATTGCGGTTTCGGTTTCTGGTTTTTGCGGTCTGGTTACAAGCTTCCTCGCAGGGAGGTTTACGCGGGTTACCAGCTCTGTTCGATGGGGATTGATTTTTATTTTCCTTGCGCTGGCCTCGGTTTTGGGTATTATGATAAGTCCTGCGGCAGGTTTTGTTGTATTTTTTGTAGGTCTCTGTGATGGTTTAGCTTCGTGGCTTTATGTTTCTTTACCTACTATGAGGATGGCTACCGAGACATCAGACTCTCTTCTCGGTATAGCGGCGGGTAGTATGTCTTGTAATGCTCTAGTGGCTTTTTTGATAGGCGCTGGTGTCTCCTGTGCCGAGCAGTGGGGGATGTTAATCCTTTTTGTGCTTTTGTGGATGTGTTTAGCTCTGTTCGCTATTTTATTTAACGCCCCGCTTCGGGTGGTGCGAAATTTGCAAAAAGCCATGGATAATTAAATCTCCTTGAATCTCCGTGTTCGAGAATCGGGTACAAAACCCCCAACCACGTCCATCAAGAGTGGACTGAAACCCAGATTCCAGCCTGAAAACCCATTTTTCACAAGTGTCCACAAAACCCATAGCACTCCAGTTGGGGAAGCCAGGCAGGATGTGGGCATGTCGATCAATGAGACTGAGCGTCGCGCAACTTCTGAAGAACTCACTGCCCTGCGTGGGCTGCTTCCCCTGCCCGATGAATGTCTGGCCCGACGTCTGGGCTATGAAGTGGATCATCTGCAGGCGATCCTGGAGATGCGGCAGGGCGTGGCGCCTCGTGAGGTCTGGAGGGTGCGTGACTTCCTGCTGGCAGTTGCGGCCGCTCATGACGTCCAGCCCCCTGCATTCAGCGTGCTGGCGCAGTCCAGGCGGCGACAGGCGCAGCGTTGGTTTGGCCGTTGGGATGTGCCTGACGCTACCTTCTGAAGACCTCCGGCGTGCGACAGGTCATTCCGGGAAACCAACGGATCGCGTCCGATATTGTTTCTATGTAATGGATCTGCGTGTAGTGTGGGCCACGTGATCGACGCCGAGAAGGCTCAACAAGAGCAGACGGCCCTGTTCGACTCCTTGGTCCATGCCGAGGTGGCGCTGTGGGGTTTCCTGGAGCATTCCCTCAACCAGGCTCCCGGATCGGCAACCCTTGGGCGCTACCTGGTGCTCAAGCAGATCAAAGCGGCGGATGGCGGAATGCGGGTCCAGGACATCGCGCGACGCCAGCACTGCACGGCGGGAGCCGCCTCCCGGCTGGTTGACCGGCTTGTCTCCGACGGCCTGGTGGAGCGCACTCCCTGTGTCCTCGACAGGCGGGCGGTGAGTCTCCGGCTCACCGCGGAGGGCATACGTCGTATGGAGCGTGCAGCCGGGACCTTCGAGGCGGCGCTCCGCGAGGTGCTGTCCGGAATCGATTCGACGACTCTAGAGGCGCTGACCCAGAGCCTCGGCTTCCTGGCCGCCGCGGCTGAACGGTGCCGATACGCGACGCCGACCGTCCCCAGTGCAGGAGGTGCACTGTGATCATCTTTGACAACGTCGACAAAACCTATCCCGATGGCACCACCGCGGTAGACGGGGTGAGCCTGGAGGTGGCGGAGCATTCCACCACCGTGCTGCTGGGGACATCCGGCTCCGGAAAGACCACCCTGATGCGGATGGTCAATCGCATGGTCAGCCCCAGCTTCGGACGAGTGCTGGTGGCGGGGCGTGACGTGGCGGAGGAGAACCCCGTCACGCTGCGTCGTTCCATTGGGTATGTGCTGCAGGATGGCGGGCTGTTCCCCCACCGTCGCGTCATCGACAACATCGCTACGGTCCCGGTCCTCGACGGAGTTCTCAAGGACCAGGCCCGTAAACGCGCCCTGGACCTGATGGACATGGTGGGTCTCGACCGGGACCTGGCCCAGCGTTTCCCGTCCCAGCTCTCGGGTGGGCAGCGCCAGCGCGTCGGTGTCGCCAGAGCATTGGCGAACGACCCCAAGGTCCTGCTCATGGACGAGCCCTTCGGGGCTCTCGACCCGCTGGTCCGTGCTGACCTGCAACGGGAGCTGCGTGAACTGCAGCAACGCCTGGGCACCACCATCCTGTTCGTCACCCACGATGTCGATGAGGCCTTCCTCCTCGGCGATCAGGTGGCTGTGCTACGCACCGGTGGCACACTCGCCCAGGTGGGCACTCCGGAGGAGCTGCTCACCAGTCCCGCCGACGAGTTCGTCGCCGACTTCGTCGGGGCGGACGCGGGCCGCCGCCAGCTGCGTGCCATCGACCGCGACGGCACCCTGCTGGTGGTCGACGCCGATGGGCGTCCCCTGGGGTCTCTCGACACCGGTGCCTACCGACCGGCCGGGGAGCCATCGTGACCTGGTTGCTCAACAACCTGGGAAGGGTGGGGGAGCTGCTGGCCACCCACACCCTGCTGGCGTTGAGCGCCATCGTCGCGGCTGCTGTGCTGTCGGTGCCGCTGGGACGCCTGGCGGTCGGGTCCCGGAGCATCGGTGGTGTCGTGCTGAGTGCCCTGGCCTTGCTCTACGCCGTGCCTTCGCTGCCTATGCTGGTGGTGATCCCCGTCATCCTGGGCATCCCGGTGCGTTCCCCGCTCAACATGGTGATCGTCTTGACCCTCTACGGGATAGCGGTGCTCATCACCCAGGTGGCCGAGGCGTTTCGCTCCCTGCCCCGTGACGTCATCGAGGCCGCCAACGCTCTCGGCATCGACCCGTGGCGGCGGTTCTGGCAGGTGGAGCTGCCGCTCGCCGTTCCCGTACTGGTCGCTGGCCTGCGCGTGGTGGCGGCGTCGACGGTGTCGCTGGTCACAGTCGGCGCCCTGGTCGGGGTTCAGTCGCTCGGCACGCTGTTCACCGACGGCTTTCAGCGGCAGCTGGTCGAATCCTTGCTGACGGGCCTCGGCGCGACGCTGCTGCTGGCCCTGGTCTTCGACCTAATCATTGTGCTGGCCGGCAGGCTCCTCACCCCGTGGCTTCGCAGACGCAAGGAGACGAAGGCATGAACATCTTCCTGGACGCTCTCGCCTGGCTTGTCACTCCGGACAAATGGGCCGGTGCGAGCGGAATCTGGTGGCGGCTGCTGCAGCACCTTGGTTTCACCCTCGCCGTGGTGGCGGTGGCCTCCGTGGTGGCGCTGCCTGCCGGCGTGGCCATCGGACATACCCGCCGCGGGGTGGCGGTGGTGCCGATGGTCACTGCCTCTGCTCGTGCCCTGCCCACCCTCGGACTCCTGACCCTGGTCGGCCTGTGGTCTGGGATCGGCCTGGTGGCTCCCTTCCTCGCCCTGCTCGTGCTGGCGATTCCTCCGATGTTGGCTGGAGCATATGCGGGCGTCACATCGGCTGAGGCCGCCACCGTGGATGCTGCCCGCGCGATCGGGTTGTCGCCATGGCAGGTGCTCACCCAGGTGGAGCTTCCTGCGGCGGTCCCGCTGCTGCTCGAGGGGCTGCGCTCCACCACCCTTCAGGTGGTCGCCACCGCGACTCTTGCGGCCTACACCGCGGATGTGGGGCTGGGACGATTTCTGTTCGCCGGGCTCAAGACTCGCGACTATGCACAGATGATCGGCGGGGCGCTGCTGGTCGTCGTTCTCGCGCTGGTCCTGGACCTGCTGCTGGTCCTGGCCAAGCGCTCATTCACCCGCACACTCGACCCAAGTACCAAAATCGCTTCCGTTAAGGAGTCCCGATGAAGTCCATGACCAAGCTGGCCGCGCTCGGTGTCGTCGCTGCCCTGGCCCTGGTGGGCTGTGGCAGCGCCTCGAACCTGGAGGGCAAGAGCGACAACTCCGGAGGATCCTCGGACACCCTGGTGGTCGGCTCACAGGAATACTATTCGAACGAGATTCTCGCCGAGATCTATGCCCAGTCCCTGGAGAAGGCGGGCCACAAAGTGGACCGGCAGCTGAACATCGGGCAGCGGGAGGTCTACATGCCTGACCTCCAGGCTGGAAAGATCGACGTGTTCCCCGAGTACAGCGGAAATCTGCTGCAGTACTACAAGTCTGACACCACCGCCCGTACGCCGGAGCAGGTCAGCACAGAGCTCTCAAGTGTCTTGCCAAAGGGGCTCAAGGCCCTCGATCAGGCTGCCGCAACCGACCAGGACTCCTACGTGGTGACCAAAGCATTCGCTGAGGAACACTCGCTCAAGCAGATCGGTGACCTGGCCGGGATACCTGACCTGAAGGTCGCGGGCAACTCAGAGCTGGAGACCCGCCCTTACGGTCCGAAGGGACTGCAGGAGACCTACGGGGTGAATATGACGATCAAACCGGCGGAGGACTCAGGCGGCCCGCTGACCGTCAAGGCCCTACGCGACGGTGAGGTGCAGGTGGCTGACATCTACACCGCAGCCCCGGTGCTGGCCGACGGCGACCTGGTGGTCCTCGAAGACCCGAAGAACCTGTTCCTGTCCTCCAACGTGGTGCCGATCGTCTCTGAACGCGTTGATGAGAAAGCCGCGGAGACACTGAACCAGGTGTCCAAAGCACTCACCGCCGAGGACCTGATCAGCATGAACAAACGCTCCGTGGACAACAAGGAGGCGGCCTCGGCGATCGCCGCCGACTGGCTGAAGTCAAAGGGACTGGCTTGAGCCGTCCAACCGGGACAGCTGATCCTCCAGGTTGAAGACCATCGGGACCAGTGTGAAACCCTGGTCCGGCGTGGTCTCCAAACCCTCGAAAAACGGTTTTGTCGTGGCCTGCCAGCGCGCATTCACGTCGGTCTCGGACATCGCGGCCTGAGCTGCGGCCAAGTCGTCGCTCTCGACGTAGCCGATCAGCAGCCCGTCTGGCCGCAGGAAGATGGAGTAGTTGTGCCAGCCGGCATCTCGCAGTGCCTCCAACATCTCCGGCCACACAGCCTCGTGATGCCTGGAGTACTCGGCCACCCTGTCGGGATGCACCTGAAGGGTGAAGCAGTAACGTCGCACGTCTTCTCCTCAAGGGGTTCAGCGGGGCTGGGGCCATGGCATCATGCCACGATCCCAGCCCCGCCGGTGCTGGTTCAGTGCGGATTGATCACCAGGTCAGCCCGGTGCCGATCGCGATGTTGCCATCGGCGGATGGGACGGCGACGGGCAGCTTGCCCTGGGGTTTGGCCTTGCCGGTAATGATGTCTGCCAAAGGAGCGGTCATCACCAGCTGGTCGGAGTAGGTGCAGAGTTTCGCTGATGCGCTGTACTGGCCTATGTCATAGGGGAGGTCGGTCGCGACCGCGATCACCTTGACGCCCGCGGCGTGCAGCTCATTGACCAGGGTCGCCTGCTCCGGGTTGCTGGTGGCATTCTTGGTCAGCACCACCACGGCATCCGTCTTACCAGCCATGCCCTTGGCAGTGGAGATCTCATCTGCGTTCGGACGCTCCCCCACCAGCTGGACGTCTGCCGTCGCCTTGTTGGCTTGGAGGGCTTCTTGCAGTTTTCGAGTGAACTCGGCGTCCGGACCCACCACGAGCAGCTGAGATCCGGCGGCGACCGGGAGGAGGCCATCATTGCTTACCGCGGTGATGGCCCGTGCGGCCCAACGCCTGGCAGACTCCGGGTTGTTGGGGTGCCCGATTTTGTCGCGTCGATCACGCATGAGATCGTCGTCGTAGCTGCGGAATCCGCGCTTCCGGTAGAGGATCCGGATGATCTTCTTGTCCAGGGCCTCTAGGGAAATCCTGCCCGAGTTGACTGCCTCCAGGACAGCGGCACGCGCCTGCTCAGGGGCCGCCGACATCAGCAGCTGGTCGACCCCCGCCTCCAGGGCGCGGACCGCTAGCTCGCCATCGTCATACAGACTCCGGATCTCGGGGGTGTTCAAGGCCTCTGTGATCACGGTGCCGCCATACTCGTACTCTTTGCGGAGGATACCCGTGACAATGGGCTCACTCAGCGAGGCAGGCATGCCGGAGGGATCCAGGCCCGGGGCAACGATGTGTCCCACGATCATCAGCTCCGTGTAGACGCCGACCGCCACTCGTTTGAAGGGCACGGCCTCAAGGGCATCCCACTCTTCACGTGAGCGGTTCAGCACCGGCAATCCATTGTCCCCAATCGTCGTTGCACCTTTCCCGGGGAATGAATGGACGCCGCCCAGTGGCCCGGTTATCGTGCTTGTGCGGCTGAAGGTCCATACCCTGTCACTGACTTTCTGTAGTTCCGCGCCAAACGACCCGAGGCCATTGACAGGATTTGCGGGATTAGACTCTATGTCGGCTGGGATCGCCGGCCAGGCAGTGAATCCAGCTCCCTGGAGTTCATTCCCGATCTCTTGAAGCAAACCCCAGCTGTTTCCTACGTTTCCGGCGATGGCGCCGAATGCCATGAAGCTCGGGAAGTCTGTGATGGGGATGCCTTGGCGGGCCAGCTGGTAGGGCTCCTGCCTGGTGATGAGGTGCAGTGGGACACCCGTGCCGATGCTCTTGACGGTCTCGTCCAGGGTTCTGTTCCAGCCCATGATGTGATCCTTGGAGCCATCGAAGGTGCCGGTCTCGGGGGTGAGGATGATGCCGCCGGGTTGGAACTTCTGGATCATTTCCACGGGGCTACCGACCCCGTAGAGCTCCTGATTCCTCGGGTCCGTGCCATGTGGATCGGTGCCGAAGACCTGATGGATGAAGAGCTGATTCACCTTCTCGTTGAGATCCATCTTCGCCAGCGTTGCCCTGGCCCATTGGAGGTCAAGCGACTCCTCTGCGCGGGCGGTGGGACTGGAGACGCCGTTGATGGCTGCTGCGGCCAGGGCGGCTGCGCTGGTGCCAAGCATGGTTCGTCGGGAGATTGTGGACATGGACCACTCCTAAGCGGTGTGGACCCCGTGGGGTCCGGATCATCTTGTCTTGCCTCAAGGCTGAGGCCCCCTCCGGGAGGCACTCTAGCCAGGGGAGATCGATGATTGAAAGTCGAACCAATGATTTTTTAATAATTTTCTCAGCAACTTTGCCCGAGCCCCAGGTGTGTGCCGTTTGGGAGACTGCAGATCGCCTTGTAGTGTGGGGGGCGGCCCCATGCAAGCACGACGTACAGGAGGATGCAATGGGACTTGATGACAAGATTCAAGAGACCGTAGGCAAGGTGAAGGAGGGCGCCGGGGAGGCGCTCGGCAACCAGGAGCTCCGCGCTGAAGGCCAGGAGGATCGCGTCAAGGGCGGTCTGGGACAGATCGTCGACGAGGCCAAGGACAAGCTCGGTGATGTCGCGGGCGGTGTGGCCGACAAGGTCGAGGAGCTCAAGGACAAGTTCACCGGAAAGTGAGCCTTGAGCGAGGCCGCTGGGACCCACAGGTGGTCCCGGCGGCCTTTTGCCGTCCTGCCCTCTTCGTGGGGTCCTGGGGCTCTGGTCAGCTTGTCGAGAGCAGTTCGGATCCCCTCCTGACGTAGCCCTCCATCTCGGCTGCCGGAACCATAGATCCGCCAGTCGCCCAGACCAGATGCGTCGCCCGGTCCAGGCGCTCCGGGGTCAGATCGAAGCGGGCCAGGTAGCTGTCATCGGCCAGGCAGCGCAGCGGGCCGGAGAAGCCCGCAGCCGCGGAAGGCTCGATGCGAAGCCCCTCGGAGCGTGCCAGCAGGGCGAGATGACGGAACAGGGTGTCGTCGTCGACCGTGTAGTACCCCTCAATGACATCCTCCAGGGCTTTTCCGACGAAACCCGATGCGCGTCCCACAGCCAGGCCGTCGGCGGAGGTGACGTTGTCGATGCCGAGGTCTTGCACCGCCACCTGATCGTGCAGCCCCGTGTACACCCCCAGGAACATGCACGGGGAATGGGTGGGTTCCGCGAAGACCGGGTGGACAGCGTCGCCGAAGACAGTCTTCAACCCGAAAGCCACTCCGCCCGGGCCGCCGCCCACCCCGCACGGCAGGTAGACCAGCAGCGGATGCTCGCGATCCACAGCAACCTCCATGGCCTGCAGCTGCCCGGCCAGACGCCGAGCCGCAACCGCGTAGCCCAGGAACAGCGTTGTCGAGTTCTCGTCGTCAACGAAGTGCATCGCGGGATCGTCTGCGGCGGCGTGCCTGCCCGCGGCCACTGCGACGGAGTAGTCGGAGTCGTATTCCAGAACCTCGACGCCGTGGCTGCGCAGCATCTCCTTCTTCCAGGAGCGGGCGTCAGAGGACATGTGGACGGTGACCCGGAACCCCAGTCGGGCGCTCATGATTCCGATCGACAGGCCGAGGTTCCCGGTGGAGCCGACCGCTATTGAGTGCTGTGCGAACAACGCGCGGGCGGTGGGGGAGTCGAGGATCCGATAGTCGTCGTTCACCGTGAGGAGACCAGCCTCCAAGGCCACCTGTTCGGCATGGTGCAGAACCTCGTAGATGCCGCCGCGGGCCTTGATGGACCCTGATACCGGCAACTCCGCATCCATCTTGATCCAGAGGCTGCCGGGGATGCTGGTCTCGGTGTGCTCCTCCAAAGCGGCCCGCATCTGGGCAATGGCATGGAGGGGGGACTCGATGATGCCGTTTGTGCGCCTCGTCTCGGGAAAGACCTCGGCCAGATAGGGGGCGAAGCGGCGGAGCCGGGCTGCTGCGTCGTCGATGTCCGCGGCGGTGAGGCCCACCTTCGCCAGTGACCTGCCGCCCGGTGCGACCCTGGGATTGAACCACGATGTCTCCCGGCATGCGATGAGGTCTGAGAGCAGCGGGAGTGTGGCCTCCCAGTCGGACAGCTCCCTGCCTGCGATGCTGGTCATGATCACTCCTGGTTCTGTCTCCGCCTCGACTCTCCCAGTCTATGGTCGGGGGTGCCGGAAGCTGAGAGAACCCGAGCTCCTCTGGGGAGCGCCGCGAATCATGCGCGACGCCGGCTGCTCATACCGAGCAGCCACATGAGATAAAGCCCTCCGAGCGCCGAGCTGATCAGCCCCACCGGAATCTGGAAGGGACTCAGCAGCCGCCCAGCGACGAAGTCAGCCAAGAGCAGCAGAGCCGCCCCCACCATGAACGCCGGAAACAGACTGACCCCGGCAGAGCGAGAGAGCCTGCCCGCCAGCTGCGGTGCGGCCAGAGCGAGGAAACCGACCGGTCCGGCTGCAGCCACGCAGACAGCGGCCAACACCACCCCATAGCCAATCATCGCGGACCGGGTGCGGCGCACTCGCAGCCCGAGTCCCGCGGCGGTGTCGTCGCCCATCTCCAGGATCCGTCCCGGACCGGCCAGCCACAGCCCGACGGGGAGCAGGAGGGCCGCCGTGATCAGCAGGGGAGTGACGGTTCCCCAGGTGATGCCGTTCAGGCTCCCGTGCTGCCAGGTCTTGGCGGCCTCGGCTGACTCGATGTCGGTTGCAGCCAGCAGGTAGTCGTTGACTGAGGCAAGCATCTGTCCCAGGGCGATGCCGGTCAGCACCAGAGTGTCGCCGCCGACGCCACGCCGCAGCGTCAGCACCACCACGACTGCGGCGGTGACCGCACCGCCGAGGATTGCCCCCGCCCCGGTGACGAGGGTGTTTGAGGAGGCCAGCGCCAGGATCGCCAGCAGACCACCCGTCGTCGCGCCACGTGTGAAACCGACGATATCGGGGCTGCCGAGTGGGTTTCGGGAGACGCTCTGGAAGATGGCCCCCGACATCCCCAGCATGCCGCCGATGAAGACCGCTCCCGTCACCCGTGGCAGACGCTGTTCCATGACGATGAATGGGGCCAGGTCCTCGCCCTCGCCGCGGAGGACCGCCAGGAGCATGTTAAGGGACACTGGATAAGCGCCGGTGGTCAGAGACGCGACCCCCACCGCCAGGATGATGAGCAGGGCGACTCCGCCCACGACCAGGGAACGCCAATGCACCAGCAGGTTGAGCCGGTGGCCGATGCGCCGATGGCCAGGTGGTGCCCCGAGCCTGGTAGCGGATCCCGGCATCATGCGGTCCTCCTGCCGGTCCTGTGGGTGATGGCCAATGTCAGCAGCACTGGAGCGCCGATGAAGGCGGTGACGATTCCAGCCTCCAGCTCGGTGGGGCGGATCAGGAGCCTGCCCACCACATCGGCCAACAGCAAGAGACTTGCTCCGGAGATGAGAGACCAGGTCAGCAGACGACGCTGATCAGCTCCGACCAGCAGCCGCACCACATGGGGGATGACCAGGCCGATGAATGAGATTGGGCCGACCGCGGCGGTGGCCGCCCCGCACAGCAGGGTGATTGCGACGAGCGCCCCACCCCTCACCGTCGAGAGATTCACCCCGAGTGCCGTCGCCTGCTCGTCCCCGAGGGCCAACGCATTGAGGTTGTGGGCGGACAGCAGAGCGAGCGCCAGGCCGAATATGAGGAAGGGGGCCACCCAGAGCAGCACCCCCAGGTCACGGTTCTCCAGTGAGCCCACCACCCAGAAGCGATAGGAGTCGAAGGCCTTGGTGTTGTACATGGTGATCGTTCCTGTGATGGAGGAGAGGCTGGCGCTCAGCGCTACTCCAGCAAGCACCAGTCGGGCTGGCCCGGCGTCGGCTGAGCGGCGTGCCATCAGGTGAATGAGCGCCGCGGCAGCCGCCGCACCGCCGAAGGCGAAGGGAAGGTATTGGCTGACAGCGGTGAGGCCGAACCCTCCGATGGCAGTCACCACGGCCAGCGAGGCTCCCGCATTCACACCCAGGACTCCCGGCTCGGCTAGGGGATTGCGGGTGAGAGCCTGCATGACGACTCCGGCGACGGCCAGGGCCGCGCCCACCACGATCGCGAGGATGGTGCGATGGATGCGCAACCCCCAGACGACTTTGCTGGCAACGGAGTTGTCATGGGCCAGGAGCCCCTGCCAGACCTCGGCTGGGGTCAGCTCACGCGATCCCAGGGCCAGGCTCTCGGTGATCAATATGACGAGCACCAGGACTGCTAGCAGGGGAGGCAGGAGACGACGAAAACCGCTGGCACGCCGATGAGAGCCCTGGATCGGTTGTTTTTGAGGCATACGATCGCGCAAGCTGGTCTTTATCACGTCAGTAAGGTTAGCCTTACTCCCATGAATGCTTACTCAGCCAGGCATATCCATATCCCAGGTTTCTCGCGTCGCGTGCTTCTGACAGGCGGAGCGATGTCAGCCATGGCCGTGCTTGCGGCCTGCGCTGGCACACCTGGGTCGCAGGAGTCCTCGCCGGCGGCCGACTCCAGCTCCTCCTCAGCAGCTCCCAACCCCTCCCAGAGCGTTCTGAAGAGCGACGTCGTGCCCACCGAGCTTGAGGAGCCCTTGGGGTCCGGGCAGGCCGACGGGGTCTTTCCCCGCACCGTCAAGCACCACCAGGGGGAGACGACGATCAGCGCCGCCCCCGCCAAGGTGGTCATCATCTCCACCGGGCAGGCCGATGCCATGCTGACCCTCGGGATGTGCCCGACCGGCTCCACCACCGCCTCCGGGGCAGAGGGACCCGTGCCCCAGTACTTGAAGGACGCCTATCCCGACCAGGCCTCGGCGATAGCGGCCATCACGACGGTGGGCTCCCGCACGGAGCCGGATATCGAGGCCATCGGCGCGATCGGCCCTGACCTGATTCTCACGAACATCGCGGGCAAGGATGACGCCGACACCCTCTACAAGAACCTCTCCGCAATCGCCCCGACCGTGGTGATGCGTGGCACCGGTCAGTTCTGGAAGATCGACTTCTTGCTGCTCGGCGATGCGCTTGGGAAGAGGCAGGCTGCGCAGAGCGTGCTAGACGAGCTGACTGCTGAGGCAGGCAAGGCGGGCTCTGGCCTCACCTCCGCAGGAACAGTCTCCCTGCTGCGCAAGAATGGCGAGAAGCTCCGCGTCTTCGGGCCACTGTCTTTCGCCGGCTCTGTCGTCGCCGACATGGGCTTGCAGCGACCGGACACCCAGCAGTTCAAGGACGGCGTCTCGCATGAGCTCTCCTCCGAGACCTTGGACCAGGCTGATGGGGAATGGCTGTTCTATGCGGTGCAGGGTGGCAAGGACGAGGAGCTCACCGGCCAGGCGCTGTGGGAATCGCTCAAGGCGGTGGGAGCTGGGCATGCCGTCAAAGTGGATGACGATCCGTTCTACCTGAACGCCGGACCGACCGCTGCGCGTTTCGTCCGTGACCAGATCGTCAAGGCCGTTTCAGCTTGAGCATCGACGACACCCGGCCCGCCGTGTTGGAGGGCCGGGACCTTCACCTCGGATACGCCGGTGGCGTCGATGTCGTGGCGGGCCTCGACGTCGTCATCGAGGCGGGATCGTTCAGCGTGATCGTCGGGCCCAATGCCTGTGGGAAGTCGACGCTGCTCAGGTCACTGAGCAAGGTGCTGCCGCCGCGTTCTGGAACTGTGCTGCTTGACGGCCGGGAGATCGCGGGGATGCGGCCCAAGGCCTTCGCCAGAGAGGTAGGCTTCCTGGCGCAGTCGTCGATCGCGCCGGAGGGTATCACCGTTCATGAGCTGGTGAGCCGAGGCCGGTATCCGTACCAGAGCGTGCTGCACCAGTGGTCGGACGAGGATGACCAGCAGGTCAGCATCGCCATGGATCGCACCAATGTCAGTGCTCTCGCCGGGCGCCGAGTCTCCGAGCTGTCCGGTGGGCAGCGGCAGCGGGTGTGGATCGCTATGGCCCTGGCGCAGCAGACACGGGTCCTGCTCCTCGACGAGCCGACCACCTACCTTGATCTGGCGCATCAAGTCGAGGTCCTGGAGCTGTGTCGGGAGCTCAACCAGGTGCTTGGCACGACTGTGGTCGCGGTGCTGCATGATCTGAATCAAGCCTGCCGTTACGCCGACTGGATCATCGCCATGAGAGAGGGCCAGATCCTGACGCAGGGCGAGCCGATGAAGGTAATGACCGCCGAGACCGTGGAGCGTGTCTTCGGGCTTGAGGTCTCGGTGACTCCGGATCCGATCACGGGAACCCCGCTGGTTCTTCCGGCGGCGCCCAAGACCCACGTTGCCGGATGACCCGCCGCTCCGGGAAAGGGAGCTGCTTTGCCGGAGGCTTGTTCATGATGCTGGAGTGTCGATGGGCAGCAGGGATGGCTCGTGCGCGATGCCGCGCGCTGCGGGGCGCTCCATGGGTGGGAGTCTCGTATGATCGGGCAGGGGCTCCGGGGGCCGTGGAATAAACCCCCACCCAGGATGGTTTACTGTTCAACTAAGTTGGACTGACTGAGGAGTCAACATGCAGTTCGGAATCTTCACCGTCGGTGACGTCACCACCGACCCCACCACCGGGCGCACCCCGACGGAGCACGAGCGCATCAAGGCCACCGTCGAGATCGCAAAGCTGGCCGACGAGGTCGGACTCGACGTCGTCGCAGTCGGACAGCACCACAACCCTCCCTTCGTGGCCAGCTCGCCCACCACCACCCTGGCGTGGATCGGAGCGCAGACGAAGAACATCATCCTGTCCACCGCCACGACCCTCATCACCACCACCGACCCGGTGCGCATCGCCGAGGACTACGGCACGCTGCAGCACCTGGTCGACGGCCGGATGGACCTGATGCTGGGCCGCGGAAACACCGGGCCGGTGTACCCCTGGTTCGGCAAGGACATCCGCGACGGCATCGACCTGTCCATTGAGAACTACGCCCTGCTGCGTCGTCTCTGGGATGAGGAGGTTGTGACCTGGGAGGGAAGGTTCCGCACGCCGCTGCACGCCTTCACCGCCACTCCGCGGCCACTCGACGGCGTCGCCCCATTCGTCTGGCACGGCTCCATCCGCAGCCCCGAGATCGCCGAGCAGGCCGCCTACTACGGCGACGGATTCTTCAGCAACCACATCTTCTGGGGTCCCAGCCACACCAAGCGCATGGTGGAGCTGTACCGGCGGCGGTTCGCCCACTACGGACACGGCACGCCAGAGCAGGCCATCGTGGGGATCGGCGGCCAAGTGTTCATGCGCCGCAACTCGCAGGACGCCGTCAACGAGTTCCGGCCCTACTTCGACAACGCCCCCGTCTACGGTGGCGGCCCGTCGCTGGAGGACTTCATGGCCCAGACCCCGCTGACCGTCGGCAGCCCAGAGCAGGTCATCGAACGCACGCTCGGATTCCGCGACTACATCGGCGACTACCAGCGCCAGCTGTTCCTCATGGACCACGCCGGCCTGCCCCTGAAGACGGTGCTGGAACAGGTGGAGCTGCTGGGCACCGAGGTTGTTCCCGTGCTGCGACATGAGTTCGAGGCGCGGCGCGCACCCGGCGTTCCCGATGCCCCGAACCACGCCTTTCTCCGCGCCGCGCGGGGAACCAGCGAACCGGAGGAGGGCAAGGCGGCCGTCGACCGCTGGACCGGAACCCGGGCCGAGGAGGACAACGCCGGGGCGGCGGGCCGGCTATGAGCCAGGTCACCATCATTCATGCCGGGCTGCGAGTCCCGTCGAGCACCAAACTGCTGGCCGACGAGTTCGCCGCGGCCCTGCCCGACCAGCAGGTGCAGATTGTCGCCCTGCGCGACCATGCCCACGCCGTCGTCGACGCGATGCTCGCCGGCGTGGTCTCTGATGGGCTCGGCGAAGCCATCGCGACCGTCACCGGGGCTGATGCCCTGGTGGCGGTCACGCCCACCTTCTCCGCCTCCTACTCCGGGCTGTTCAAAAGCTTTCTCGATGTTCTGGAGCCGGGGGCTCTGAAGGGGATGCCGGTGCTGCTGGCCGCCACGGGCGGCACGATCCGGCACTCCCTGGTGATCGACTTCGCGATGCGCCCCCTGCTGTCCTACCTGGGCGCGCAGGTCGTGCGGACCGGTGTGTTCGCCGCGACGGAGGACTTCGGCGGCCCCGGGGTGCTGGCGCTCCAGCAGCGCATCAAGGATGCGTTGGGGGAGTTGCAGGGGTGCCTGACGGGAGTGGCTGAGAGGCCGCGGGTCGCCGATGGGTTCGAGGAGGTCACGCCCTTCGAGCAACTGCTGAACCGGGGCAGGCCACAGTCCTGACCGCAGCGGTCGGCTCAACTCCAGAGCACTTCATGCAGCGCCCGGGCGCTTCTCAGCCGCAGCCGAATCAGCCGACTGTGTGATCCAGGACCGTCTGGCGCAGCGTGGACATGCCCTGCAGCCAGACCTCCAGAACCCGATCCTCGAACTGGGGGAGCTGAAGTTTCGTGAGTCCCCCGGTGGCCTCCTGATGGGTGATGAAGTCCCTGGCCGCGTCGGTCAGGGACCACTCCCACTCGAAGTCGGGAAATTGGTGCACGAACTTCTCGACGCTGAAGTACAGGTGGTGGCCCATCATGTCGGGCAGCAGGCTGTGGGCCACCTCGGGCCGGCCCAGCGACAGCAGGAAGTCCGTGGGCACGTGCACGATCTGCGCGGGCCGCCCCACCGCCTCGGCGAAGACCTCAATGTACTGGTCGTAGGTCACTGCCCGAGGATGGGCGCAGGTGTAGGCCTGCCCCGCAGCCTCCGGCTCCTCACAGATCCGGGCAATCATCCTCCCGGTGTTGTGAGCGGCCCCGGCGTCGATCAGTGTGGTGCCATCGCCGGGGGACAGGACAGGACGGCCCTGTCGGATCCGGGAGGCCAGCAGGCCGCCCTGGTTGATTCCCATCGCGGTCAGGGAGAAGGTCTTGCCCAGCGCATAGCCAGGACGGACGATCGTCAGCCGTGTCTTGCCCCGGCTGAACGCCTCCCCATACAGCTGCTCAATGGCCAGCTTATTCGTCGCATAGTCACCGTAGGGCGGAGTCCAAGGGTCATCCTCGCGCATCGGCAGCCGGCTGAGCGGATAGCCGTAGACGTCGGCGGTGCTGATGAACACGACCCGCTGGCACGGCTGGGCAGACACCGCATGGATCAGCGTCTGGGCCTGGGGAACCTCGAAGCAGCTGGCGTCCACGACCTGGTTGGGGCGGAACGCGGCCAGCGTCTGACTCAGCGTCTCCGGATGATCCCGATCCCCGTGGAACACCCGGATTTTCCCCTCTAAGCCAAGCAAACCACCGTGGCTGCGTTTCAGCACCGCCACCTCATGGCCGTGAAGCAGCAGATCGGTGATGGTGGAGAATGAGATGTTCCCGGGGCCACCCAGGAACAGGACCCTCATGCGGTGACCTGGTGGGTGCGGGCCACCTCCGCGTACCACAGGGCGCTGGCCTTAGGGGTCCGGCGCAGCGTGTCGTAGTCCACCCGGACGATCCCGAAACGCTCGGTGTAGCCCATGGACCACTCGAAGTTGTCCAGCAGCGACCACACCAGGTAGCCGCGCACATCCACACCGTTGTCCATGGCCTGACGCACCGCCACCAGATGGTCGCGAATGTAGGCCAGCCGGGTCGATGTGTCATCAACGAAGCCCTCGGCATCCGGCTCATCACGGTAGGCGGCGCCATTCTCGGTGATGACCATGGGGACGCCGGCGGGACCGGTGTACTCGCGATGCACCCGCTCCAGCATCAGCCGCAGGTCCTCGGCGCAGACCTCCCAGCCCATCGAGGTCACCGGCAGATCCCGGGGCACGGGCTGGATCGTCTCGTTGCCCACCATCGGGGAGGCATTCGGGTGGCCACCCTCGGCGATTGTGACCTCGCGGACCGCCCCAGGCTCGGGCGCACGATGGGCTGCCCCGTTGTAGAAGTTCACGCCGAGCACATCGATGGGGGCGCTGATCAGCTGCATGTCACCCTCGCGAACAGCCTTGCCCAGCCCCGCAGGGCCCATCGCCTCCAAAGCCTCGGCCGGGTACTCACCCTTGAAGATGGGATCCAGGAACACCCCCATGAAGCCCGCGTCGATCCGGGAGGCGGCCTTGACGTCGGCTGGGTTGTCCGGGTCCGCGGGATGCGCATAGCCGGTGTTGACGGTGATCCCGACCGTGAGGTCACGTGGTGCCGCGCGCAGCGCCTGGATTCCCAGGCCGTGGGCCAGCAGCAGGTGGTGGGCGGCGTCCACGGCCTCTTCGGGGCTGACATGCCCCGGCGCATGCACCCCGGCAGCGTAGGAGAGGAACGACGAGCACCAAGCCTCGTTCAATGTGGTCCAGATGTCGACGCGGTCTCCGAGGGCCTCGACGAGATGGGCGGTGTACTCGGCGAACCGGTAGGAGGTGTCGCGGTTGGCCCAGCCGCCCTCGTCCTGCAGGGCTTGGGGCAGATCCCAGTGATACAGGGTCAGCCATGGTGTGATCCCGGCGCTCAGCAGCTCGTCGACGAGACGGGAGTAGAAGTCGACCCCCTTGGGGTTGAAGCCTCGTCCATCGGGGGAGACCCGAGCCCAGGAGGTGGAGAACCGGTAGGCCTGGAGGTTCAGCTGCCGCATCAGCGCCACGTCCTCGGGCATTCGGTTGTAGTGGTCGCATGCCACCTGGCCGTTTGAGCCGTCGAGGATTCGACCCGGTTGATCGCAGAACTCGTCCCAGATGGAGCGGCCACGCCCGTCGTCGGGGGCGCCGCCCTCGATCTGGAAGGCTGCGGTGGCGGCACCGAACAGGAAATCCTCAGGGAAGGTGTGGATGGTCATCCTTTGATAGCTCCTTGCATGACGCCGGTCACCAGATGTCGACCGGCCAGGGCGAACAGGATCATGAGCGGGACGGTGGTGATGACCACGCCTGCCATGATGAGTGAGTAGTCCTTGAAGTAGGTGCCCTGCAGCAGAGTCAGGGCCACCGGGAGGGTGGGGTTCTTGGAGCCCAGCACGATGAAGGGCCAGAAGAAGCTCGTCCAGGAACCCACGAAGGTGAACATTCCGAGCATCACCATGGCGGGGCGTGCCGAGGGCACGGCAACATGCCAGAAGGTGCGGATCATGGAGCAGCCATCGACGCGGGCGGCCTCCACCAGCTCGAAGGGCAGCGCGGACTGCAGGTACTGGGTCATCCAGAACACCCCGAAGGCCGAGGCCAGACCAGGCACAATCACGGCCTGAAGCTCACCGATCCACTTCAGCTCCGCCATCACGATGAACAGCGGGACCACGCCCAGCTGCGCGGGCACGGCCATCGTCCCGATCACGAACAGCAGCAGCGGCTTGCTGCCCCGGAAACGGAGCTTGGAGAAGGCGAACCCAGCCAGGGTGGAGAAGAACATCACGGAGATGGCTGTCACCACCGAGATGATGACTGAGTTCGTCAAAGCCCGCCAGAAGTTGACGTCTGAGCTCATCACGCGACCCAGGTTCTCCCACAGGTTGCCCTGGGGAAGCAGCGACGGCAGGGGGTTCGCAGCGATGGTTGCGCCGTCGGAGGATGCCAGCAAGATGGCGTAGTAGACGGGGAAGCAGGAGAGGGCGAAGATCACCATGAGGATTGTGTAGGTGACCCAGCCGGGGCGGCGATCCGCGCCGAAGGAAGTCCCACGGATGGGGGCGAGCTCTCCACGTCGGATGGCGCGGCGTCGCGCAGCCCGCGCCAGCCCCTTGCCGGCGAACTGCTCCAGCGCGGGGGCCGACATCGTCTGATCTGTGCGGCTCATGACTTCACCTGCTTCGTGCGTTTGGCTTTCGGGGTCTTGGAGTCATCAGAGGAGATGCGTCGGATGAGCAGGAAGTTGACCACCGACAGCACGACGACGATCAGGAACAGCAGCCACGCCACCGCTGCGGCACGGCCGAAGTCCCGGGTCTTGCCCCATCCGATCTCATGCAGGTACATGGTCATGGTCATCCACTGCCGGTTGGGGCCTCCCATGCCGGTGGCGTCGAAGGTCTTGGGCTCGTCGAAGATCTGCAGCCCGCCGATGGTGGAGGTCAGCACCACGAAGATCAGGGTTGGGCGCAGCATGGGGATCGTGACGAAGAAGAAACGGCGAACCCGCGACGCGCCGTCAATGATGGCTGCCTCGTACAGATCGCGGGGTATGGCCTGCATCGCGGCCAGCACGATCAGCGTGGTGTACCCAGTCCACCGGAAGTTCACCATCATCGCGATGGCGATGTGGCTCGCCAGGGGGTCCACGTGCCAGCCGATCGAATTGTGGCCCAGGGCGTTGAGGATGTTGTTGATGAGCCCGGACTGGTCGGCGAAGAGCTTCCCGAAGATCAGGGAGACAGCCACGGGGGTCACCACGTAGGGCAGCAGCACGCTCATGCGCCAGAAAGTCTTGGCCCGCAGGTTCGCGTCCAGAACCGCGGCGATGAGCACGGCAGCCACCACCTGTGGGATGGAAGACAGCGCAAAGATTGAGAAGGTGTTCCCAAGGGACTGCCAGAAACGCGGCTGCGCTAAGACCTCCGTGAAGTTTGCCAGCCCGACGAAACCCTGGTTGCCTCGCACCAGGTGCCAGTTGTGCACCGCGATGAAGGCGGTGTACAGCAGGGGGTACAAGCCGGTGATCGCGAAGACGACGAAGAAGGGCGCCACGTAGAGGTACGGGCTGAGCTTCACGTCCAGCATGCTGAGGCGAAAGCGCCTCTCGGAAGGTCTCACTGTGTCGTGCGATGTGGTCATATCACGCACATCCCTGTTGCGGGGTCCGTCCCGGAGTCGGCATTGGATTGTCCTTGGTGTCGTGGGTGGGGTCCGGGGCCAGCGGGGAGGCCCCAGACCCGCGCCCGGTGGATCAGATTCCCAGGTCCTTGTAATCCGCGAGCGCCTGCTGCCACGAGGCCTCGGCATCCATGGCGCCGGAGCTGACGCGGTTGAGGGCATCGCCGACGATGTCACGGATGGAGCCGTAATGCTCTCCGGTGAAGGGCTGGACCGTGATCGAGCTGGCTTGGGAGGCGTAGATCTTGCCGATCGGGGCGTCATTGAAGAACTTGCTGACGGACTCGGTGACCTGAGGAGACTTCAAGGCCTCGACCTGGCTGGGGAACACCTGCTTGGCGGCGTAGGCCTTCAGCTGCTGTTCGGGGGCGGTCAGCCAGTCGGCCAGGGCCTTGGCCGCCTCTTGGTGCTTCGACTGCACTGGAACCATCAGGTAGGAACCACCGGAGTTGCTGGCGCCTCCCGGGAACACCGGGGCCACATCCCAGCCGGTCACGCCTGCTGCCTGTTCCTCGATGAATCCAGCCATCCAGCTGGGACACATGATGGTGGCGAACTTGGGATCGCCCTGGAAGGCGGCCATCCAGTCCTCATCCCAGGCGGTGAGATGAGCCGACTGGTCCAGGTTGGCGACGATGGAGTCGTAGATCGACTTGATGCCGGTGTTGTCGGACAGCGGGATGGGGGTGCCGTCACTGTTCTCGAAGGCGTTGGGCAGCTGCGAGATCATTCCCTGGAACACGCTGCTGGCGGAGTCGAACCAGGCGACCTGGCTGTTGGCGGCCCTGAACTGCCTGCCCACCTCGAAGAACTTGTTCCAGTCCCCGGTGAGGAGCTTGGCGACCTCGTCGCGGTTGGAGGGGAGGCCAGCGGCGGCGAACAGGTCGGCGCGGTAGCAGATTGCGTTGGGGGCGCTGTCGGTGCCGTAGCCCAGCAGACGGTCACTGGGATCGGTGGCTTTGGCCGTCTTCCAGTCCAGCCAGCGGTCCTTCAGGGAGTCGTTGCTGAGGTCCACCCACTGGTCGGTGTACTGCATGACCTCGGGCATCCAGTCGCCCTCGACCGCCTCAATGTCGGAGAGGCCAGATCCGGCGGACAATCCTGTGCTGAGGCGATCTCGGGAATTGGTGGTGCTGCTTGCGCGAGTCTCCTCAATGGTGATGTTGGGGTGGAGCTTCATGTACTCCTTGTACAGCTCCGTGTAGCCGAAGTCGTTGAAGACAGAGACGTTCAGGGTGATCTGCTCGCCGCTGTCGCCTTCGCCCGACGGCTTCGTCTCCTGTGTGGATGAGGGGCTGCACGCCCCGAGGGTCAGGCTGATGCCGAGGGCTGCTGCGACAAAAACCCGTCTCACACGGTTGGCCACGATTACTCCTTTGTTCGTTACCTGGCTCTCCTGAAGTGCCTGCCATTGGCCGCTGAGAGCGCTTTCATAAAACTGTAGGGGGAACCTGCCGCCAGGTACAGAAGTAGAGCGGCGTCAGGCTCGTTTCTTCACCAATTTGTGATCATCGACACCTCATCCCGGCTGGCCCGTGGCCTGCCAGTGGGCGAACTCCTGGATTTTCAGGCACAGGTCCTCCACGAGCAGGCGGGTGTCGAGGTGGGTGTAGACGCGCATCTCCCGGGTCCCGTGCATCGGGCGGTAGTCACCCGATGCCATGAGGCGGGGGGTCGGCATGGTGACCCAGCGCGAGGACGCGGTGTCGGCCTCATACACCGTCTGCAGCGCCGTCAGCAGCACCAGGGCGTTGTCGCCCAGGTCGTAGCCGCCGGTGATGGGGTGGTTGCCGTCGCGGTGGCAGCTGTCGAGAAGGTGCTTGATCTCCTGATACATGTACTTGCCGAGCGGACCGGTTCCCCCGATGCGGATTCGCAGCTCAGACTCGGCGATGATCATCTGACGGTAGGTGTTGCGGGGAACCTGCCAGATCGTCAGATCAGCTGCGTCGAAGCACGCCCGGCCCGCGTTGACGTCGATCATCAGGTTGTACTCAATGGGCATGTGCCCTGGAGGGGGGACGGCCATGCCGACGTACTCGGGTCCGCCCACCCACACCAGGGTGATGCGGCGTGCCACCTCCGGCTCAATCAGGATCGCTGAGGCCAGGTCGGTGAGGCCGCCCCCGGCTGCGTAATACAGCGGCGTGTCGTCGTCCTTCAGGGCCTCGGTGATGATGCCCCGGACCGCGGGAGAGTCGATGGGGGTCTGCGGGTCAGGCAACGCCACTTCGGAGCCCCGCCACACCAACTCGGTGGAGGTCAGCCCCATCCGTGCGAACAGGTCCAGCACGATGGTCTCCGCGTCGGTTGCGGTGGTGGTCGAGGTGGTGATGGGGTCGTTCTCACGCAGATGGGATGCGACGACCCCCGCGATCCTGACGCTGGGAGACAGCAGGTGATGCACCAGCTGGTACAGATCGTCCGGATCCCCGGCGAAATCGTTGTCGACGATCACCCGGGCGCATGGCGGGCACGGCGGAATCTCTCGCCAGGGCGTCTCGCCATAGCTCCACCGGCGATCCTCGGGGATGCCGTGATCAATGCCTCTGGGCGGTACCCGCGTCATGGGTTCTCCTTCGCTCCCAAGTCCTCCTTGACGTGCGGCTCACTGTAGCAGTGGGAGCGTCAGAATGGAAGCGCTCTCATGCGTCGGTGTAAAGGTGGGATAAGAGAGTTCTCTCAGGGGTAATGACGGCCGTGGGCAGAAGGGCGCGCCGAGATCAGGCGCGCCCCGGATGGCGACCCCGGTTGGATTCGAACCAACGACACCCGCTTTAGGAGAGCGGTGCTCTATCCCCTGAGCTACGGGGCCAACTGTCGAAGCCTATCCCATCTGGCCAGATTGATGCGCATCCGCTCGCCTTATGGGTGCGGCGCCTCCTCGTCGCGGTGGACTGTGCGCCGGAAGGACGAGGCGCCGCAGATGCGCAGCGTCTTCTTGGTTAAGGCAATACTGACCTTGCTTAATTATCCTCGGTTGATTTAGGGTTGCCTTGATTACTGCTGGGGGGCGTGAGCGACGCTCGACATCAACATGACTAAGCCGCCATCGCGGCAGGAGGTGGACATGAAGCGCAGGCTGTTTCTCGAGGGAGCCGCCGCAGTGGGGGTGGCAGCCCTCTCGGCATGCGGAGGCGGAAACCAGGCTGATGCCCCCAACGACGCTGGCTCCTCCAGCGCAGGAGGTGGGCTGACGGTCACGGATGTCACCGGCCGCAGCGTCACACTGGATTCGACGCCCTCCAAGGTCATCCTGGGGGAGTCCCGCCAGGCCTATTCGCTGCTGTTCCTGCAGAAGGAGAAACTGCTGGATAAGGTCGTCGCCTGGGGAACCGATCTTCAGAAAGCTGCGCCGGACGTCTACCAGCGGGTGGAGTCGGTCCAGCCCAAGGCGAAGGACATTCCGACGATCGGTAGCGTGGCGAAGGGGGACCTGGGTGTTGAGAACCTGCTGGAGCACAGCCCCGACCTGTTCCTGATGACCCTGGACCAGTACGAATCTGCCAAGCAGGCGGGATTTGACGCAAAACTGGACGCTGCCAAGATCCCGTACCTGGTGACGGACTTCCGACAGAAGCCCGTCGAGAACACCCATTCCAGCGTGCTGCTTCTCGGGCAGGTGTTCGGTGCAGAGGACACGGCCAAGGAGTTCCTGGAATTCTATGACTCGCTGGTTGGGCCGGTCACGGAGGCCGCGAAGGCGCGCCCAGAGGCTGAGAGGCCGGTCACCTTCCTGTGGCGCTCTCCGGGGATCTCCGAGCCGGGCAGGACCTTCGGCAATTCCAACTTCGGTCAGATCGTGACGGCCAGTGGGGGAAACAACCTGGGCACCAGCCTCCTGGACGGGGATGCGGGAACCGTGACCACGGAGAAGCTGATTGAGAAGCAGCCGAAGCTCATCATCGCCACAGGAGGGGACTGGGGGCAGCAGGACAAGAGCGACAAGGCGACCACCGCCTACGTGCAGCTCGGCTACAACGCCACCGCTGAGACCGCGGGGCAGAGCCTCGCGCAACTGGCCAATGAGACGGGCTATGGCGAGCTGACCGCCTTCAGTGAGAAGGAGGTGTACGGCATCTACCACCAGTTCTACGACGCCCCGTTCAACTTCCTGGCATACGTCGCCTTCGCTGAATGGCAGGGGCTCTCAGTGGACGGACTGCCGGCAGTCGATGCCGCCTGGGCTGACTTCCACGAGAAGTTCATGCCGTTCAAAGCTGAGGGTGTCTTCGCCGCCAAGATGGCATGACCCGTCCCGGTGAGGCGACTGCTGTGACCAACCCAGCCGTGAAGGACGAGGGTTTGCATGGCCAGGGGGAGGCTCTCAGGGAGTTCTGGCGCATCAAGAGAAGGCGGCTGCTCATCCTCATTGGCATCCTCGCCGCCGTCGTGGTGATGTTCGTCATCGCCATGATGGTGGGGCCGATCCGTGTGAGCGCCTTGGACATCGCGCGCACCTATCTGGGGATGAGCGTTCCAGGCAGCACCCGCACCGTGGTCTTGGAGCTGCGGACCCCTCCGGCGCTGATGGCCGTGGTGGTCGGGGCTGCGCTGGCTCTCGCGGGAGCGCAGATGCAGACTATCCTCGACAACCCGCTGGCCGAGCCCTACACCCTCGGCGTCTCCGCGGCCGCCGGCTGCGGGGCTGCCGTGGTGATCGCCACTGGAATCAGCGTGCCCATGTTCCCCGAGGCCTCGATACCGATCGGAGCCGCTGTCCTCGCGCTGCTGGCCAGCGCCCTGATCGCGACGGTGTCCCGGCTGCGACGCTCGGGCCGGGAAACCATCATCCTGCTGGGCATAGCGCTCGTCTTCGGGTTCCAGGCCCTCTTGATGCTGATGCAGTACCGGGCCTCCCAGGAGGCGTTGCAGCGCATGGTCTTCTGGACCATGGGCTCCCTGGAAAGGGCCACGTGGTTTTCCATCGTCCTGGTCCTCGTGGCGCTCGTCATCGTCATCCCACTGTTCTGGCTCAACCAGTGGAAGCTCACGGCGCTCTCGCTCGGAGAGGCCCGGGCAAGGGCGATGGGAGTGAAAGTGGACAATGTCAGGATGTGGACCCTGCTCGGGGCGTCGCTGATAGCCGCGCTGTCAGTCAGCTCCGTGGGAATCATCGGCTTCGTGGGCCTGGTCGGCCCCCACGTGGCACGCATCCTGGTCGGGGAGGATCAGCGCCTCTTCGCGCCGACGGCGATGGCCTGCGGCGCTCTGGTGCTGTGCAGTGCCCACGCGGCGGCCCAGATCGTGGTGCCGGGAGTCGTGCTTCCCGTTGGCATCCTCACAGCCCTCGTCGGCGTTCCGGTGTTCGTGCTCATCATCATGGGCAGGCGCCGCACAACCTCGGCGATCTCGGTCTAGATCATGTCCAGCTGGAAGATGGTGTGACACATGCTCAACCTCGACTCCGTCGCCGTGAGCTACGGAAGGCACAAAGTTCTGTCCGGCCTCAGCCTCACCGTCAGGGAGGGCATCGTTGCGGGCCTACTGGGGCCGAATGGCTGCGGCAAGTCAACGCTGGTCCGTTCCATCGCAGGGGCACAGCACTGCCAGGGATGGGTCAGATACGGGGAACGCTCAGGCAAGGCGCTGCAGGACGTCACCGGGTACATGCCCCAGGAGATTCCCGGGCACATCGCCTTGACCGCGATGGAGTCCGTGCTGGTCTCGGCGCAGCGTGGAGGCTCCGGATGGCGCGTGTCTCGGGAGCATGTGGAACGCGCCTACACAGCCCTTGAGACATTGGGGATCGGGAGGCTGGCCAACACCTACCTGGGGGAGTGCTCGGGAGGGCAGCGGCAGCTGATCTCGCTGGCGCAGACCCTCGTCCATGAGCCCGAGCTGGTGCTGCTGGATGAACCCACCAGCGCCCTGGACCTGAAGCACCAGGTGCGGGTGCTGCGCAGCGTGCGCAGACATGTGCATGGGACCGGGGAGACAGCAGCCGAGCGCAGGAACGGCGGCGATGCGCAGGGGAGCGATGCCCCGTCGTCGCGGTTGGCGCTGGTGGTGCTGCACGACATCAACCTGGCAACCCGTTTCTGCGACGAGGTGCTACTCATGTCCGCGGGAGAAGTGGTGGCCCAGGGCGCACCGGAAGAGGTGTGCACCTCGGAGAACCTCAGCCGTGTCTACGACACTGAGGTCCTGGTCAACACGGATGAGGACGGTGTGCTGACTGTCGTCGCACGCTGAGATGCTGAAGCTCTCAACATTTCCTTGCCGTCTGCGTTGTCACTAAAATCGCCGCATGACTGAATTCCCCATCACTGAGAAGACCAGCAGCTGCGGCTGCGGCCACGATGAGCAGCTGCCGGAGCTGGACGCACGTGTCATCCCCCACGCCATCAGGCACGCCGCCATCCACGGGGTGGTCGGCTCACTTCAGCCCGGAGCGGCCTTTGTGCTCGTGGCCCCTCACAACCCGCTCCCGCTGCTGGCGCAGATCGAGGAGCACAATGGCGACGCCATCGCGGTCTCCTACCTACAGGAGGGCCCCGACGCCTGGAAGCTCAAGCTGGAGCGCCGCGGCGGCTGCTGCTGATAACCGTTGAACCCCAACGCCCCGGCCCCCGTGTCGCGCCGGATCTTCCTGGTGATGCTTGCGGGAGCAAGCCTCCTCGTGGGCCTCAACGCGGGACTTGTGCGGCTTGGGGTCTGGGCGCCGGTGGCGAATGGTCGCATCGGCGACCTGCACGGACCGCTGATGGTGCTGGGATTCATGGGAACCCTCATCTCCCTTGAGCGCTCCCAGGCTCTGCGGAACCGGCTGGCCTATGCGGCCCCTGCCCTGCTTGGCGCGGGTGCCCTCGTGCTGATCAGCGGCGTGACGCCCGTTCTGGGGCAGCTGCTGCTGTTTGATGGCACCGTTGCCCTAGTCGTCGTCCTGGCAGCCCTCTACAAGCGAGCTCCACTGCCACTCGTGGCCGCCCAGGTGCTGGGAGCGCTGCTCGCCTGCCTGGCCGCGGGGTTGCTGCTGCGCGCCGAATTGCCGGCCCTGCTGCCTCTGCTGGCGGGGTTCATTGTGATCACCATCGCTGCCGAACGTGCCGAGTTGGCCCAGCTCACCATGGGTCCCCGGGCCACCCCGACCCTCGTGGCCCTAAGCACCTGGCTGGCACTCGCCGCCATGGCGAGCCTGCTGTGGCCCGGTGCGGGGGACCGTCTCTTCGGGGCAGGTGCGCTGGCCGTTGCGCTGTGGCTGATCCGCGACGACGTCGGGAGGCGGATGATCCGCACGGAGGGACTCCGGCGCTACAACGCGGCAGCCCTGCTGCTGGGCAACCTCTGGCTGGGGGTGGCGGGACTGACCTGGTTGGTCGTGGGCCGCCCGGAGACCACGGGAACCTACGACGTCGTGGTGCATTCCACGTTCCTGGGATTTGCCATGTCGATGATCATGGCCCATGCGCCTATCATCTTCCCGACCGTGCTGGCCCGCCCTCTGCCGTACCGCCCCGCTATGTGGCTGCCGTTGCTGCTGCTGCACCTTGGGATGACGGTGCGCGTCGCCGGTGCCCTGACAGGAACCATCGCCTACCGAATCGGAGGAGTCATGACTGTGGCCTCAATCCTGGTGTTCGCCGTCACGGCCATCACGTCGGCGGCGCGCGCATGACAGGCCGCCCAGGACGTCCCACCGAGGGCCGCCGTCGGTCGCGCGACTACACCGTCGTGATCTGGCTGCTGTCGGCCGTCATCATCGCGGCGGCACATCGCCTGGTGCCGGAGTCCACCTGGCTGATGGTCCACCTGGTGCTGCTCGGCGCTCTGACTCACTCCGTGTTCGTCTGGAGCCAGCATTTCGCCAACGCCCTGCTGAAGGTGCGTCCCGACGAGGCCCGGGCCCGCGCTCAAAACCGCAGGCTCATGCTGCTGAGCGCCGGCTCCCTCGCCGTCTTCATCGGGGTTCCCGCCACCTGGTGGTGGCTCGTGGTAGCAGGCGCGACGGTGGTCACCGCCGCCGTGGCCTGGCATGGGACCTCGCTCTGGCGGATGCTGCGCGATGCCCTGCCGGGACGTTTCCGCATCTCAGTGTGGTATTACGTCGCAGCCGCCTGCTTCCTGCCCGTCGGCGCGGCATTCGGGGCGGCCCTGGCCTTCGGCCTCGACAATGAGTGGCACTGGCGGACGCTCGTCGCGCACACGATGACCAACCTGCTCGGCTGGATCGGGCTGACTGTCGTCGGCACCCTGGTGACATTCTGGCCGACTGTCCTGAGAACCAGGATGGACGACAGGGCCGAGACGTTCGCCCGTCAGGCCCTCGTGTGGTTCATCGGCTCCGTCGTCGTGGTTGATGCCGGGGCGCTGGCCGGATTGAAGTACATCGCAGCCGCGGGTCTCGTCGGATATCTCGCCTCCCTGCTGTGGTGGGGACGGGTGCTCGTGGCCCCGCTCAGGCGGCGTCCTCCGCGCGAATTCGCGAGTGCCTCAATCCTCGCTGCCCTCGTCTGGGGCTTGGTGGCGCTCGTCACGACGGGATGGATCGTGCTGACAACGCCGGTTACGGGGTGGAGCCGGGCAGCGACCCTTCTCGCGGTGCTGTGGGCGGGGGGCTTTGCGGTCCAGATCCTGACGGGCGCGCTCAGCTACCTGCTGCCCTCCGTCCTGGGGGGTGGCCCGCGGGTCGTTCGGGCGGGCGCGGCCTGGTTTGACCGGGGGACCACTCTGCGGCTGGTTGTCATCAACGGCGCGCTCCTGCTGTTCCTCGCACCCACCCCCGTGTGGGTGAAGATCACCGCCGCGGCCTTCGCGGTCGTTGCGGTGGCCGCCTTCCTGCCCTTGATGATCCTCGGCGTCAAAGCCAGCATCGCGGAGCGCCGCGCCATGGCCCAGGCGGGACCGGGTCAGCTGAGGGAGAAGCTGCCCGAGCGTGAGTCAGCGCTCACAGTCAACGGGCTGCTCGCCGGGGTGATGGTGTTGACCATTGCTGTCAGCGTAGGGGTCGGCATCGATCCCTCCGCAGTCGGTATCGGCTCCAGTGGCCAGGCGAGCCGGGAGCTCACGCCGTCGGGAAACACCGTGCGGGTGCAGGTGGTGGCTGATGGCATGCGCTTCACCCCGAACGCCGTGGACGTGGAGGAGGGGGACCGCGTGATCATCGAGCTGCGCAACGCCGACCCGACGACCATGCACGATCTTCAGATCGGGGACGCCACCACCCCGCGTCTGGCTGCGGGGGAGACCGCGGAACTCGACCTGGGGATCGTGGGAGACTCCATCCAGGGCTGGTGCACCGTCGTCGGGCATCGGCAGGCCGGGATGGTCTTCGACGTCAGGGTGGCGGGACGAACCGCCACCGCAACAGGCTCCGACAAAGGAAGCGGTCACAGCCATGTTCCCGCACAGGCGAACTCGGCTGAGCTGCAGACGATCGTCGACCCGACGGCTCCTGCACCCAGCCCGGAGTCTGTGCATCGCGTCGAGATGCGCGTCACGGAGACCCCGATCGAGGTTGCCCCCGGGGTCTGGCAGAAACGCTGGACGTTCAACGGGGGACCGGTCGGTCCGACGCTCAGGGGAAAGGTCGGCGATGTCTTCGAGATCACCCTGATCAACGACGGGAGCATCGGGCACTCCATCGACTTCCACGCCAGCAACCTGGCCCCCGATGGCCCCATGCGCACCATCCCGCCCGGTGAGTCGCTGGTGTATCGCTTCACCGCACAGCGGGCCGGTATCTGGATGTACCACTGTGGAAGCGCCCCTGTCACCGCCCACATCGCGGCTGGGATGCATGGTGCCGTGATCATCGATCCGGAGCAGGGCCTTCCCCAGGTCGACCGTGAATACGTGGTCGTCGCCTCAGAGGTCTATCTCGCCGACGGTTCTGGCGACAGCCCCGAGAACGCCGCGGAGATCGACGCGGCCAAGGCCCAGACGGAGGAGCCCACCTACTCCACCTTCAACGGCATCGCGTACCAATATGCGCAGCAGCCGTTCAAGGCGACGGTGGGGGAGAAGGTCAGGTTCTGGGTCCTCGACGCCGGCCCGAACTTGTCGACCAGCTTCCACATCATCGGAGGGCAGTTCGACACCGTGTACTTCGAGGGCGGCTACCAGCTCATGGACGGCCGTGATCCCTTCGGCAATACGGGAGGCGGCTCCCAGGCTCTGGGCCTGGAAGCCGCGCAGGGCGGGTTCGTGGAGCTCACCTTCCCCGAGGCCGGCCACTACACCGTCGTCGATCATGGGTTCCTGGACGCCGAAAGGGGGGCCGCCGGGACCGTGGAGGTGACGAACTAGTTCGGGTAGACCGTGATGTGGACGTGATCCTTGTGATTGGCGGTGTCACCGCCGCGCCCGGACATCGCACGCCATCCTTCTGAGGCGCGGGTCACATTCCAGATCTTCTGATCCCAGATGATGTAGTGGACCCGCCACTGCTTGTGGTTTTCTTTGAAATAGGCCGCGATCCGGTCACCCAGCGCCTTGTTCGACTTGTAGTTGGGGATCATGATGTCGACGGCCAGGCCCGACGGATGATCCGGTATGGAGTCCGGGCGCACGCCGTACATGGTCTTGATCTCCGGGATGTTCCCCCAGACATGGCGCACGATCTTCTTGACGTTCTCGCTCGCATTGTCCAGGCCCTTGGACCAGCCGCGGTTCAGGCTGCCGTTGCTAGATCCGCCTCCAGCAGACCCGCCGCCGGGGCTTGGCGTCGCGGAGCTCAGATACCGGGCCGTGACCCAGCGGATGGCACCCTTGTAGACGATCTGTGCGCGACCGGAGGTGACGGTTCCGGTGACGGCCACCTCACCGCCCTTGGGGATCTCTCCGCTGTAGCTGGAACCAGTGGCGGCATTCCAGATGTTGAGATCTGCCGTCGCATACTGCGTGGTGGTGGACGGCAGGTTCCCAGGAGCCGGGCTCGCGGTGTTGCCAACGCCCCTCAGGTACTTGTTGTTGAACCACCGTACGTTGCCCTGCCAGATGCACTGCGCCATTCCGCCGGTGACCACGTCGGTGCAGTCCAGGATGGAGCCGCGCGGCACGTCGCCCAGGGACCTGTAGTCGCCCCCTGGGGTGGTGCGGATCATCAGGGCGGTGGTGGCCCGCAGCCTCTTGGTGGTTTGCGGCAGCTCTGAGCTGTTTGAGCCAGCGGACTGGGACAGGTAGCGGGTCGCTGCCCACAGCTGCTGACCATTCCAGGTGACCTGGGAGAACTGGCCCCGGACTGATCCGGTGAGCGTCAGCCTGGTTCCAGCGGCTGCGGTGGTCTTGACTGACGACTTGAGGCTTGCTCCCGTCCGCAGGTTGAGCGCTGTTGTGGTGTAGACCTCTCCCGTCCTGCCGGAGCTGCCGCTGCCCGATGAGTCTGCGCTGCCGCTCAGGTAGGCCGAGGCGACGTAGCCGTCGCGGCCCTTGTAGGTGACGCGGGTCCAGCCGTTGCTGGAGCCTCGGGTCACCACCTCATCGCCCGGGTAGAGCAAGCCGATGCGGGAATGCCCTGTGCCGGGGCCCGAGCGCACATTGACTGTGGTGGTGGCCCGCATCGTGGAGCTGGCGGCGTCGGCTGAGGTGACCCAGGCGAGCGAGCCCACTGTCTGCACCAGCCCGGCTGTCACGAGCGCGGCCAGGGCGCCGCGTGTTGTCCGCATGATCCGGTTCATCATTCCTCCTGCGTCTCCGAAGCCCACACGCCCCGCCCCTGATGAGCCCAGTCCGTGTCGGCCGATCGGACATTAGGCAGGTGCGCAGGGCTCTCACAAGCCCTCATGAGAAGTTCCTGAGGATTTCTCAAGAAACTTGGTCTGCTTGCTGCGGAAATCACACGCTTGTGATTCGCGGGCTAGTTTTCTGCCTGATATTGGCTCTGACTAGGGGTTTTGTTGGGTGAGCCTGAGGTCTGGGGCGCGGTGCCCCTCCTGAGAAAAACCTGAGAAATCGGCCTCCTGGTGGCTCGGTAAAAAGACCTCAAGCATCACTTCAGGTTCAGGGTCCCGAGCAGTCGGTGCTGCGCACTAGACTTCCCGCATGGCACGTGGCGGATGGTTTGGGATCCCGTTCTTCGAGCCGCAGCCAGCGCCCCTCACCGCCTGTGTTCTCTCCGGAGGGGGAGCGCGGGCCAGCTTCCAGATCGGCGCCCTCGACTACCTCTACGCCCACGATCCGCAGTTCACCCCCGACATGTTCGTCGGCACCTCTGCGGGTGCGATCCTGGCCGCGGGGCTCGCGCAGCACGCCGAACGAGACGGCCAGATCGAGTTCCTTCGCCAGATCGACGGCCTGTGGAGTGGAATGCGGGGCCCTGAAGACATGTTCGTGCCCCGCCCCTGGCTGGCCCGCCTGCTCGCCGAGGCGCCCTCATGGCGTGAGCTGATGCAGGCTGGCCGTCCCGTCGAGCCGCCGGCGCGCTCCTGGCTCCCGCTGCTGCGCAAGCGTTCCGGACCGAAAGACCCCGAGACACCTGAGGACCCCGTCGAGGAGGCCCTGACCCCCGATCCGGAACTCCGCTCCGAGACGTCATTAGGCCTGCTGGCCCAGCTGGCCGGGAGTCTGGGCAAGATATCGCGTCTCGGCGGGGACCTCATCGCGGCGCGGGCCGGACTGGAGCAGTCGCGATCGCTGTACCGACCCGGGCCGGTGCTGGCCAAGCTCCTCAAGACCGAGGTGTTCGATCCTCGGCGGGTTGCCGGATCCGGGCTCCAGCTGCGCATCGCCATGGTGGCTCTGGAAACCGGGGAACTGCATTACATGCGGCAGGACGGGGCGTTGGTGAACCGGCAGGATCAGGTCATCGACCGGGGACCCCACAACCTGACGCGCGGAGTGCTGGCCTCATGCGCCATCCCCGGCGTTTTCAGGCCCGTGCCCATCGGGGCTGAGACCTACGTTGACGGCGGTGCCCGGGAGAACCTGCCCGCCGAGATGGCCATGGGGCATCTCGGGGCTGGGCGCACCTACGTCGTCTCATCCCAGACCGACGGGGTTCCCCGCCGTTCATCCATGGCCGGTGCGGACATCTTCCAGGTGGTGATGCGCGCCACCGAGATCCTCATGGATGAGGCGGGACGTGATGAGACTGCATATGCCCACTCGGCGGGAGCCATCGTGATCGCCCCCGGCGTTGAGGTTCACGACGCCATGTCCGTGCATCCCGGTCTCGTCAGAATTCACCGGGACCACGGCTGGTCCCGAGCTGCAGCGGTTGTCACGGGAGCCGGCCAGGAGGCCCATGACCGACTCAACCGGGTGACGGAGCTCCGGATCGAGGGGCTCCGCCGGGAACAGGACTGGCTTGCAGCGCCCGAGGACCGCAGGTCGCTGCTGAAACTGCAGAGCGCCAAGCTGGAGCTGCGTGATGCCCTGGCCCGCTGCGCGTCTGGGCTGCTGCCCGATGAGGCGCAGAGCTGGTGGTCGGAGTTCGAGAAGCATCCCGAGCCGCCAGCCGTCGCCGTCCCCTGGGTAGACCGGTGAGCCTCTAAGCTGAGGTCATGGGAGACATGGACGATGTCCTGGGCATGCGCTGGGAGCGCTACGGCGAGGAGCTGGAAACCGCGCTCCGGAGCGTCTACACAGACGCCACCGACGACCTTGTGGGCCGTATCAGGACGATCGTGCGCCGCGCGATTGAGGAGCGAGATCCCGGGCTCCGGCGTCTCGACGAGATTCGCCTGCTGCGCCCCGACTGGCTACAGCAGCCCTCCATGGCAGGCTATGTGTGCTACACAGACCATTTCGCAGGGACGCTGAACGGCATCCTGGGTCACCTCGACTACCTTGAGGACCTAGGGGTCACCTACCTGCACCTGATGCCGCTGTTGCAACCCCGTGAGGGAGCCAACGACGGCGGCTACGCGGTAGCCGATTACCGGTCCGTCAGGCGAGAGTTGGGGACCATGGACGACCTGTCTCGGCTGGCTGCGGGGTTGCGTGAACGGGGCATCTCGCTGGTGGTTGACTTGGTGCTCAACCATGTTGCCAGAGAACACGAGTGGGCCGAGCGAGCGCGCGCTGGTGAGCAGAGGTACCGCGACTACTTCATGATCTATCCCGACCGCACCGTCCCAGATCAGTACGAGAGGACCCTGCCGGAGGTGTTCCCCGACTTTGCCCCCGGCAATTTCACATGGGATGAGGAGCTGGGTGGCTGGGTCTGGACCACGTTCAACGACTACCAGTGGGACGTGAACTGGGCCAACCCTGATGTCTTCTGCGAATACCTGGAGATCATCTGCAACCTCGCGAACCATGGTGTCGAGGTGCTGCGGCTGGATGCCATCGCTTTTATCTGGAAGCAGATGGGAACTGACTGCCAGAACGAGCCCCCCGTCCATGAGATCGCGGAGGCGCTGCGTGCCGCAGTGCGGATCGCCGCCCCGGCCGTGGCGTTCAAGGCTGAGGCCATCGTCGGCCCCCGGGACCTGATCGCCTACTTTGGTGAGGGAAGGCATTACGGGAAGCTCTCCGACCTGGCCTACAACAACTCGCTGATGGCGCAGCTGTGGTCGACGCTGGCGAGCCGCGACGTGACGCTGCTGCGCTATGCCCTGGAGCGCTTTCCCGCGAAACCCCCCACGGCAACCTGGGGAACCTATGTGCGCTGCCACGACGACATTGGCTGGGCGGTGGACGACCGTGATGCGGCCGCCGTCGGGATCAGCGGCGCCGAGCATCGAAGGTTCCTATCCGACTTCTACTCCGGCGAATTCCCGAAGTCCTTCTCCCGTGGGCTGGTGTTCCAGGCCAACCCCGCGACGGGGGACCGGCGGATCTCCGGCAGCCTCGCGTCACTGGCGGGCCTGGAGCTCGCCCTGGAGTCCGGTGACGAGGAAGCCATCGACCTGGCGGTTGCGCGCATCAACCTGCTGCATGCCGTGATCTGCGGGTTCGGTGGCATCCCGCTGATCTACATGGGCGACGAGGTGGCCATGCTCAATGACTACCACTTCGACCGGGTGCCTGCCCATGCGCAGGACAACCGCTGGGTGCATCGCCCGATGATGGACTGGGACGCCGTCGCGGCGCTCGGGAGCCACCCGGACTCGCCTCAGGCGCGGGTCAATGCGTGGCTGCGGCATGTCCTGTCGGTGCGTCGCCAGACTCCGCAGCTTCATGCGGGCTACGAGTCCCGCCTCGTCGATGTCGGTGACCGGAGGGTGCTGGTGCTGCGGCGTGACCATCCCATCGGTCCCATGATTCAGCTCTACAACATGTCAGAGCATGAGGTGGCCATCCCCATGGGGTTGCTGCGCACGCCGTTTGGGCGCAGAGCCGTGGAGCTGCTCGACGGGGTCACCTGGGATCTGCAACCGTCGGCCATTGATCTGTCGCCATATCAGGTGCACTGGTTCGTGGCCGCAGAGGAGGTGGGGGACTGAAAGTCCTCTTCCTGGGCGAGCAGTGATGGCTGTTGCCATCCCATCCCCGATGAGGAATTCGCCATGCCAATGTGGCAATGCGAGATGAGTTGACACGAGATCACCGGCATCATAAGTTGGAGATGTTCATCGAATCATCATGGGAGCAGCCATGCGAAGTGCAGCGATCCTGACCGCCCTGGTCACGTCTCGCCCTGTCTGCATGTGTTGTTGTCGTCTCCGCTGACTTCCTTCTCTCGGCCCGACTTCTTGAGCTCGACAGCATGGCTGTTTGAAGCCTGCTTGTCGTCGTTTCCCCGTGTTTCAGGGCTGATTCTCGTGTGACGGAAATTCGCCTGTTTGCAATTTCCCGCCTGTTTTCACCGTGCCTTTTCGGCGCTATCTCGCTCTCGTCAAGAAATGAGTGCTCACATGCCCAGAAAACTTTCTCGCCGTGCCATTGTGGGGGCCATCCCCACCTTCGCTGCATTGGTTTCCTGCAGCGCCATCTCCAGGTCCGGGGCCTCCGGTGGGACCGCCGACCACAGCGGGCCCATCGTCTTCGGGGTCTCGGGGCCCCTGACCGGGCCCAGTGCCGAATACGGGCAGTACTGGAAAGAGGGCTTCGACTTGGCGTTGGAGGAGCTGAACGCTGCGGGGGGTGTGGGTGGCCGCCAGGTGGAGTTGACATGGCAGGACTCGCAGTCTGATCCGAAGCAGTCTGTGCCGATCGCGCAGAAGTTCGTGGCGGACAGCTCCGTTCTAGCTGAGCTGGGGGATTTCTCCTCCGGTGCCTCCATGGCGGCCTCGGCCATCTACCAGCAGGCCGGCATGGTGCAGTTTGGCTTCACCAACTCCAATCCGGAATTCACCCGGGGTGGGGACCACATGTGGTCCACATCGCTCACCCAGGAGTTCTATCAGACCTATTCTGCACAGTGGATTGCGGCCAGGTATCAGAGGATTTCGCTGGTCTACCTGGAGACTGACTGGGGCAGGAACTCCTTTGACATCTTCAAAGCCTCGGCCGTCGAGGCCGGATTAGAGATCGCCTATGAGTCGCCTATCCAACCCGACTCCGAGGACTACCGCCCCGTCCTCATCAAAGCCAGGGATGCCGAGCCCCAGGCCGTCGTCCACCTCGGCTATGGACCTGATGGGGCCCGCGTGGTGCGGCAGCTGCGGGAGCTCGGGTTCACCGGGCAGTTTCTCGGCGGGCAGAACACCCCCCAGTTCTTGGAGGCTGCGGGTGAGGCGGCTGAGGGGACAATCATTATTGAGAATTTCCTGATCGGCAACGAGTCGCAGGAGGTTGTGGAGTTCAACACGCGCTTCACAGCCAAGTTCGGGCATGACCCCAGCACCTTCTCCGCCTACTCCTACGACGCCCTCAATGTGCTTACCGAAGCAGTCAGGCGCGGTGGGGCGACCCGGGAGGGGATCTTCAAGGCTCTCTCCGACGGTGGCACCTGGAAGGCCGTCCAGTTCGGGGAGTTCCAGTTCTCCGCGGACCGTCGCCCCGGTGACGTCACCGTCCTGCCTGTGATCGTCAGGAACAGGACCTACGTTCCCGTGGCCACGTCATGATTGACACGATCATCTCGGGACTCGTCCATGGCAATGTCTATGCGCTGGTAGGGGTCGGCATCTCCCTGATCTTTGGCGTCACGGGTGTGGTCAACTTCGCACAGGGCTCCGTCGTTGGTTTCGGGGCGATGCTCGGCTGGTGGTTCATCGGCGTGTGCGGGTGGCCGTGGTGGCTGGCTCTGCTGGCGGTGGCGGCAGCCAGCGCACTGATCGGCTGGGTGATCAATCTCACCACTGTGCGTCCGCTGATCAAGGCACCCCCGATCGCTGCCCTGCTGGCCACCTTCGCGGCCTCGATGGTGCTCGACAACCTGAGCCAGATCCTGTTCCGAGCCGACACCCGCGAATACCCGGCCCCGCTGCCCACCGACAACCTGCCCGTTGGCGGCGTCAGGCTCGGTACCTCCGACGCGGTCGCCTTCGGTTTCACCCTCGCCGCGATGGCTGCCCTGTGGGCCTGGTTGCGATTCGGCCGTGATGGGCTGGCTGTCCGCGCCACCGCAGCCGACCCGGATGCCGCCCGCCAGATGGGCGTTCCCGTCACACGGGTGCAGAATCTGTCATTCCTGCTGGCCTCCTGCCTCGGCGGGGTCGGGGGAATCTTCTTCGGCATGTATGCCGGGGTCATCTCGCCCTACTCTGCCTCCTTCACGGGAACCGTGGGCTTCATCGCGGCCGCGGTTGGTGGCCTGGGGTCCATAGCCGGCGCTGTCGCCGGGGGATTCGTGATCGGCCTGCTGGAGTCGCTGGGCATCTACCAGTTCGGTGGCGGATTCCGGGACCTGTTCATCTTCGGGGCCTTCCTGCTGGTGCTCCTGCTGCGTCCCCATGGGCTGTTCGGTTCCCGGCATGCTGTTGTCTCCGAGCCCATGACCGGGACCTTCCTGGGAGCTGGCCGGCCCATCCGGCTTGCTTGGTGGCACTGGGTGGTGCTGGCCCTGGCAGCCGGTCTGGCGGTGCCACTGCTGGGTGGTTCTGTGCTCAGCTCTATCGGCACCCAGGTGGCGATCTACGCCATCATCGCGGTCCCCATGACGCTGCTGGCCGGGTCGACCGGGCAGGTCTCCCTGGGACAGGCCGCGCCCGTGGCCAT